>Ga0209713_10002811_pt1 | contig 10900 bp, 5 predicted proteins | sample ArcOceMetagenome_3_FD_187444 | JGI IMG/M metagenome (GOLD analysis project Ga0209713, IMG submission 187444) | Marine eukaryotic phytoplankton communities from Arctic Ocean - Arctic Ocean- Svalbard ARC20M Metagenome (SPAdes) (version 2) | ecosystem: Environmental > Aquatic > Marine > Oceanic...
TCTCGCTGGCGGTCTTGAGCGTGCCCTTCCACGCGCTGATGTCCTCGGACGTGAGCGGCGCGGTCGGGTTCTGGTCGGCCGTAACGATCAGGCTCGAGCCGTCAAAGTGGTCAGCGCTGTCGTCGGGCGCGCCCTTGAAGTGCGTGTACACGAGCGGCAGCCCCGTCGACGCCCGCCTCTGCAGCTCGCGCCGCTCCCGGGGCGCCGGCGACATGCCCAGCGAGCCGCCATCGAAGTGCGACGAGCGCAGCCCCTTTTGGCCCGCGCTGTCGAAGACGCCGTCGCAGCTGCAGCCACCGGGTGCCCGCTCGGAGAGCAGCATGCTGCCGCCATCAAAGTGACTCTCCGTGTCCTTGGCCTCCATGCCCGACGCGTAGACACTGGGGATACCCGTCGATGGCCGAGACTGCAGCGCCGGCGCTTCGACCCTGTCGGGCAGCGGCGTTAGGCCGCCGCCTTGGAAGTGGGAGGCCGTCATGCGGCCTGGGGTGTTCATGACGCGGGGCTTCGGCCGCGATCTTCGGCCTCTTGCAACGCGCTTGGGCTCCACGCGATGCGCAGATCCTTTTGCGCATTACACGCTTGCACCGCTAATTTTGGCGCTAGCAAGCTAGCAGTAAAAACTTTGAAAGTAACCTTTGGCAATCTTCCTCTAATACAGTACCCAGCGGACGCGACTAGGCTAGACATTGCCAATCTTCCCACCAAGCGCAAAGTTCGGAAGCAATCAATCAGGAGTGCGGCTGGCTTCGAACGGCTTTTTAGATCTTGTTTTTGCGTTTTGTGATGCCATGATTTGTAACCTGCACACACCTTGCGCTGATACGCTGAGCCGATGCTACCCTGCTCTAGTACTATTCCTACCGGCGCTCTACAAATGCTGCACACGCTGACTTCCACCGCCAGCACACGGCCGAACTGCGCAGCCACCGTCTTCGTGAGCAACGACCACGGCGACGCGCTGCAGGAGTGGCTGCGCGCCGCCAGCGCCAGCAAGCTGAGTGCGCCGCTCGCCGTCTTCCACGTCGACGCTCACAACGACCTGAACGTTCCCGAGAGCGCCGTGCTCAGCGTGCAGCCGGAGCTGTTCCGGCAGCACTTGCGACGAAACGACACGTTGGCGCGGCAGCTGTCGGCCTCGGTGGACCTCGCCAACTTTCAGCTGGCCGCGGTGCACGCCGGTCTGGTGGACCGCATCGTGTGGGTGCGACAGAGCTCGTCGGCGGGCGAGGCACCGGTGCAGCACACTGTGCATCGGCTGACCTTCGATGCGACAGCCGCCGCCTTTGAGGACGAGGAGCTGACCCTGAGATCGGTCTACGATGCGGAGGCGGAGGCGGCGGCGCTCGGCCAAGCCGCCGAGGCGGGCGGCGGCGTTGGCTACGCCTTCCACGAGGTTCCCGAGCACGAGCTTCCGCGCGCCACGGGTGAGCTCGTGGGCCTGCTCGATGCGCAGCCATACATTCTCGACATCGACCTCGACTTTTTCGCTACGGGCGAGGTGCGGCCCGGGCCCGCACCGTGGGTGGACCCGTCGCGCGCGGTGGCGGCAGCGGCAGCGGGGACGGCCGGATCTGCGCGTCTCGGAGGCTCCGGCGGTGCCTTCTTCGCCGCCTTCCCGCACGCCGAGTGCGCGGCGCTGCTGCACGGCTGCCGTCGGTGGGGCTCGCTGCGATGCAACGCGTCCGAGCTTGCGACGCTCGAGGAGGCGCTGCCCCACTACGAGAGCCACTACGAGAGCTTGCACGAGAGCTTGCCGCGGCTGCTGGAGCCCCTGGAGGGCTGGGAACACACCGACGCCGACGCCGACGCCGACGCCGACGCCGACGCCGACGCCGACGCCGACGCCGACGCCGACGCCGACGCCGACGCCGACGCCGACGCCGACGCCGACGCCGACGCCGACGCCGACGCCGACGCCGCCGTAGATGGGGGCGACGACGATGCGCTGCGCGATGGCCTCGACGCATCCGCCGCCACCGACGCCGCCGGGGGTGCGGCGGTGGGCGGCGACGAGCACGGCGAGGCCGACGGCGCACCGTCCGCGGGCGGCGGCCAGGCGTGCGCCGCAGCCCTCGCCCGGCTGACGCGGCGGCTGCCCGAGGGGCTGCACGCCGCCGAGCGCGCGCTGGCCGCGGCGCAGCTGGCGCGCGGCAGCGCGCGCGGCAGCGGCGCCGGCGGGGCGCCGCGCGCGCTCCACTCGGCGGCCGCGCTGCAGCAGCAGCTGCGCCGGCTGGAGGACGTGCTGCGCGAGGTGCGCGCGCCGCCCGTGGCGGTGACGCTCGCGCGCTCCGTCGACGGCTACACGCGCATCTGGGACGTCGCCGACTTTGAGGCGGCGACGCGCGCGATGCTCGACCGCGTGTATGGGCGCCGCCACTGCGTGAGCTACGCTGCCGGCACGGCGCCTGTCGAGGCGCTGCTGGCGCTCCGCGGCACCGCCGCTGATGCAGACATTGAGCGCAGAGGTTTCTCCCAATGGGAGAGCAGTACCGTAATATCGGGGCTTTGAATTCAAGATAAGTAACACGCGCACCGCCTCTCTCGCCACAACCCACCATGCACACACTGCACGCCGCACATGAAGCTCACACACATGATCTGCACGCCGCACATGAACGCTCTCTTCGAGCCGCGGCGATCCTCCTCTCAACATCCCATGCAACCCATGAATTCGCCGTTTCCAACAGCGCGCGCGCGGCACGCCTGCGCTCTCGCCTCAGGCACGCGAGCGCGAGGTGCGCGCCGGCGGCGCGGCCTCCGAGGCGGTCGACCCGCGCCCGCGCTTCTTGGCGGCAGGCGGCGCCTCGGCGACCTTGGGCGTCTTGGCCGCTGGCTTCTCCTCCTCCTCCTCGGCGGGCGGCTCCTCCGACGGGCGGCCGCGCTTGCCCTTGCCCTTGGCGGCGGCGCCGCCCTTGGCGGGGCTCTTCTTCTCCGGTGCCTTCTTCTTCTTGGCCGCCTCCTCGGGGAAGGCGAGCGCGTGCTTCTCCTCCGCCACCTTGGCCGACGCCGCCGCCGCCTCCTCCTTCTCGGCGGCCGCCGCCTCCGCCGCCTCCGCCTTGGCCTCCGCCTCGCCCTTGGTCGCCTCGTCCGCCGCCGCCTTCTCAGCCGCGAGACGCGCCGCCACCTCCGCCGACGCCTTTGCCCCCGCCTTGGCCACCGCCTCCTTGGCAGCGGCGATGCGCTTGGCCGCCAGATCCGCCGCCACGGCCGTAGCCTTGTTGGACTCCTTGGCAGCCGCGTCGACCGCCTTGGTCGCGGCAGCCGCCTCCTTGGCGGCCTTGGACGAGACCTTGGCCGCCTCCTTGACCACGTCGCGCTCCTTGGCCGCAGCATCCGCCGCCGCCTGCGCCGTCGCAGCGTCAGCATCCGCCTTGACCTGCGCGAGCTTCGCCTCCAACTCGAGCGCTGCCTGCGCCGCCGCCGCCGCCGCCGCTTCTTCGGCCGCCTTCTTCTCCGCCGCCACGCGAGCCGCCTCCTCGGCGGCCGCCTTCTCGGCAGCGACGCGTGCCGCCTCCTCGGCGGCCGCCTTCTCCGCGGCGATACGCGCCGCCTCCTCGGCCGCAGCCTTCTCGGCTGCCAGACGCGCCGCCTCCTCCTGCGCCGCCTTCTCCGCGGCCAGACGCGCCGCCTCCTCCTGCGCGAGACGCTCAAGCTCCAGACGCTTCCGCTCGACCTCCGCGGCCGCCTCGGCCATCTCCTGCGCCACCTTCTCGGCCGCCGCCTTCTCCGCCGCCACGCGCGCCTCCTCCTCAGCCGCCAGACGCGCCGCCTCCGCGGCCGCGGCCGCCTCCGCCTCCTCCTTGGCCTTGGCCGCGGCCGCCATCTCAGCAGCTGCCGCCGCCTCCGCCTCCTCCTTGGCCTTGGCAGCCGCCGCAGCCATCTCGGCCTCCAGCCGCGCTGTTTCTGCGGCCTCCTCGGTGTCGATCGCCGCCTCGCCGGCCGCCACCTCACCCTCAATGCTAGCGGCCGCCTCGGCGGCCGGAGTGCCAGGCGGCGGCACGCTGACAGCCTCCTTGGTCGGGGTGCTGCTGTCCTCGGCCGCAGGCGCCATCACGTGCGACCACATCTGCTGCGTGGCCTCTGATAACTCCGACATTCGCACTTGAATCAATGACCGACACAAAGTTGCATGCAACGTGCGGTGTTGTACGTCCCGAACCATCTAAAGTCTAAGGTAAAGCAAGATACGGCGTAAAATGCCAGTCACGCGCACACACAAAGAAGAAACCCACCCACCACATCTAAAATGCCAGTCACGCGCACACACAAAGAACAAACCCACCCACCACACACAACACGCCACCCCCGCGGCCGCCGCACACAACCGCAGCCGGCTGCTGCACATGTGCCTCCTCTCTCTCGATCTGCGCTGCGCAGCCCCGCGCCACGCTCGCTGAGATGCGCATCGACAGTCGCGAGTCGGTGTGTTTTGTGTATATGTTGAGTCTCGTATTTTGTCATGCACGGTCCTTCTGGCAAACACAAGACAGACTCACAGCGGCCGCAGGCACAGCTCGAAGTCGTGATAGTTCTTCTGCTCGTGCTTGCGGTTGCCGCAGCCGGCGCCCCACCCTGCGCGGTCCGGGACGGTCGCGACCGGCTTCGGCTCGAGCAGTCCCAGCTGGCGCGTGACGCCGCCACCGAGCCCGATGCCGAAGCCCAGCGTGGGCTCGCTCGCCGACGGCGCGAGCAGCCGCTGCTTCCCCCGCGCCGCGCCGCGCCGACGGTGGGAGGCGGCGGCGGTCCAATCGCCAGCAGAAGAAGAGGCGGCGGCGGCAGGCGACGAGGATGCGGCGGCGGACGACGAGGATGCGGCCTGGCTCGACGGCGGCGGCACGGCCGCGCTGCTGCCAACTCCGGCGGCGGCGGCGGCGCGCAGAGCGCGCGTCTCAACGAGCCGCTGGTGGGAGGCGGCGGCCGCCCTCGCGTCGTCGACCAGCCGCAGGTTGCGGAAGTTGGAGGCGCGCGCGCGGTACTCGGCGTCAACGTCGCGGGGCGGTCGCGCCTCGGCCGGTGCCGCCAGGAGCGCCGCCGGTGGTGCAGGCGGCGACGGCGGCTGCGGCCGGGCGGGTCCGCGGGCCGCTTGCGCGCGCGCGCCGGCGTCGGCGAGCAGCTGCGGCGGCGCCGAGGCGCCGAGCGCCGCCTCCTCGCCCCACGGCCGCGACGCGAGCGCGTCGCCGTCGAAGCTGAACTGCGAGCGCGAGCGCGTGAGGCCAGGGGGGCTGCCACCACCGCCATCGGTGTCGGACCCAAAGCTCAGCCGCGAGCGCGAGCGCGCGCGCCCCTCGAGCTGCGGGGAGAGGGGCGGCCGCTCAAAGGCGTTGGGCTGCCACGTGATGTCGCTCGTCTTGTGGCCGTGCAGCACGATCAGGTCGCGCGCCGACGGCTGCCGCACCGGCTGCAGCTGCGCCGCCGAGTCTGCGCGGCTCAGGCTGCGCCGCCGGCCGGGGCTGTTGGGGCCCGGCGCCACGTGATTTGCGTACTGCTGGATCATCGAGAGACTTGCGTCGACGGGCGAGCCCGCGCCCAGGTCGAGCATCATCGCCGAGCCACGGCGCGCCGCTCGGCACGCCGCGGCGGAGTCGTCGGCGGGAGCGTGGTCAGGCGCGAGGACTGCTGGCGGGAAGCGGGGAGCAGGCTGGAGCCCGCCGACGACACCTGCGCCCCACGGTTCGTTGCGCTTCGGGAAGTTCTCCATGATCTGATCAGGTGTCCGTGGCAGCCGGCTCAGATCGAGCGGTCGCATCAGCTCGCGCGACGGCGCCGATTGCGAGTTCAGATGGTGCGTCTTGGCTAGCGCGGCGCCGTCGGGAAAGGCGTGAGCGGCGGAGAGGAACTTGCGCTGCTCCCTGTGGCACCGCTCCTCGGCGAACGGCCCCAGGAACTTCTCGTACCTCTCGCCGAGTAGCGTGCGCGTGTGCAGCTGCTGCATCGTGCGGTCCGCGTCGGGGTCGGCGACGAGGACGTATTCTGACTTCGTCGTGCGCAGGTCGGAGTGCTTGCGGCCGTAGTGGCGCGGCGGAACGGCGGGCTCGAAGTTGAACCGCTCGGGCTCCAGCCGCGGGTTGAACGGGTTGTGGGTTTCTCGGTGGAACATAGCAAGGCCCTAGATAACCCACGGGCCGCCTCGAATGGCGTTACACGCCGCTTTGGTGGGGTAGAAGCACTCAACGCCACGAAAGGCATCAAAGACGCCTGAATCCAATCTCACACTCCTGCCGCGGCTCCTCACTGCGTCGCGCGACCAGCGAAGCGCCAGCAGAGCTCCATGTTTGCTCCGGTCGGAGGCGCAACCACTGGACCGATTTCATGTACTTCTTCCCAATATCGGGCTGTAGGGCGGGCTCAGTGGTCTCGGTCTACCGAGAATGTCGCGAAGCGCGCGCTGAGGCCATTCAGCATTTTCCTGTGTTTTGCGCTTTCCGATGGGTGGTTTTCCAACAGCCCAGCGCCATGAGGGCGCCGGCTCCCATGCGGTCAAGCACTGTGGCGGCAGTTCTGGTCGCCGCGCTGTCAGGGCGGGCCCAGGAGGACGAGGTCGCCCTGTATTATTCCGAGCCCGATGCCTGGCCCGGAGAGGATACCGACGACTTTGGTCTTCGGGCGTTTCGCGAGCGCAAGATCAAGGTGCAGCAACTGTCGCCATCTTTTGGGCGGAATGCGGGCGGGCTGCTGGTGAACGTCACCGGCAAGGGGTTTGTCATCGCGACGGACCCCAAGTGCCAATTCGGCGGGGAGGACACGATGATCGTCAACGCGACCGTCGTGTCTGCCAACTTCGTCCAATGTTGGTCCCCGCTAAATTTTGAGACCGATGGAGGCATCCCCTGGACGCGCTCGTACGACGTTTACGCGCGGGTGGTCGAGGTCTCGTTGAACGGTGTGGACTGGACTACGAGCAGCAAGCCCTTCACGTATTACGGTGCGGCTTGCGAATCGCCCATGATGTCTTTGGGGCCACCTCGAGTCACGGGTGCGCGTCTCTCTCTTGCCGCAGATCAATTCGAAGCTGATGGTCTCGTTGGTCGAGCCGCAGGGCGGCCCAATCGCGGGTGGCACTGAGGTAGACTTCTCCCCCACCCCCCCTTAGGGTTGATGGAGGCTGACGATGGTGGGTACGGTGGGGCGGGCCGGGGAGAAGGGGAGGGGAGAGAGATTGGCACTGACGCGCGCCTGACTTGCGCGTTGCGTGGCTGCCACAGATCACGGTTCATGGATCGATGTTCCAGGAGTCGGACCACCTGAAGTGCAGGTTTCGACGCGACATTTCGCACACGGGGGGTAATGGGTGCGGTACAAGTGGGGAAGCAGCCTACCTCCAGTGCGACAAAACGCCAGACGTGGTCGTTGACGCTACATTCCTGAACTACTGGAGCATCAGGGTGGGCTGACCCGCCGTTGCACTTGCCCTTTCCCCGCCTCGCACCGTGCGCCTACCACTAGCGGTGGCCCTCACCTTTCTGCGTTTGCAATCTGCCTGGCGCAGTGCATTTCGCCCACGGGCTTTCCTGAGAGCATTGGCGGGACGCTCAAAGCGGGTGGCGCGGGCGGGACCGGGTGGGCCTATGCAGATCAACACCACTGGCCTGCACTCCCGCTCGATGCGACCGACGACATCATCGCCAAGCCGGTGGTGACCACGGTCGAGGTGGCTCTCGACGACTACCACTACACCTCGCATGGCGTGGAGTTTCACTACTACGATCACCAGAAGCTCGCTATCTCTGCGATCGACCCGATCGGTGGGCCAACCGCGGGTGGCACCATGATCGAGATCCTCGGCTCTGGATTTGCCGAGCTGGGTGGCCAGAGGATGCATGGTGCCAAGCTCTTTGGCAATCATTCGTGGGATCCGTTGCGGCTGATTGACACGGGCATGTTCTGCAAGTTCAGCGTGACCTCCGACTCAAACTCGCTGGTCGAGTTTCCATGCACCGATGCGCAGTGCACCGAGGGCAAGGAGACATACGACGGCCTCCTGACTAGCGGCGCGCAGGTCATGCCGCTTGAGGGGCAGATGGCGTTGCTGGACGCGGCGAGCAACAGCCATCTCGTCAACTTCTCTGCCTTCACCGAGTCGTCCACGCCGTCCCTCGGCAAATGGAGCTCGGTCGTGCGTGCCTCGTTTGTCGGTTGCTCAGAGGATTACACTGGGTGCAAGATGAAGTGCGAGAGCCCGCCGTACCATGGCACCCTCACCGACAATCGCGTCAGGCTCGATGTGCATGTGACGCTCAACGGCGACTTCCACGACCTCAACGCGCTCTCGCGCTCCAACGCGACCTTTGATCTGTACGACCCGCGCGAGGCGCGCGTCAACTTCATGACGCGGCAGGGCGGTCCGCTCGGAGGCAACACGTCGGTCGAGATCCGCGGCAAGCTGTTCGACGACTACACCCTGCGCACCATGCCGGTGGACGCAACTCAGCAAGCGATTTCTGAACCCAAACAGCACTTGCTGAGGTGTCGGTTTGGCTGGGCTGGCGAGACGCTCGCGACGCTGGTCGACGAGAAGACTGTCAGGTGCTTCTCGCCGTTGCTCAACCAGTCGGAAACCCCACTCGTGCTCAACTCGGGCCACGCCGACGACGTGCCGGTCGACCTGACCCTCAACGGGCAGGACTACCTGAATGGGCGCAACCTGCGCTTCATCTACTCGCCACGCGACATGTACCAACTGAACGGCTCGTGCTACAACGAGTGGAACCAGGTGATCAACGAGCATACCACCTGCCGCAACACTTACACGGGCATCTCCGTGCGCTGGCTTCAGCCGATGGGCGGGCCCAGCGACGGCGGCACGCGCGTGGTGGTGATGGGGCAGCACTTTGCAGTGCGGGGTCCTTCGATCGAGTGCGCCTTTGGGAGTCTGCCACGTGTCATGGCGACCTACGTCAACGACTCGGCCGTGCTCTGCGTGTCGCCGCCCGCGCCCGACGTGGCCGGCACCTTCGAAGACTACAACATCGACATCACGATCAACGGCGAGACCAACTTCCTCACCGACAGCAAGGTGCCCTTCGTGTACTACAACCACACCGCGACGCTGTCGGTCACATCGATCTACCCGCAGGCAGGCAGCAAGCGCGGCGGAAACCTCGTCACCGTCTACGGCACTGGCTTCCGCGTTCTGGGTGGCATCAACGAGAAGGGCTGCATGGGCCTTTCGGAGACGGTCAACGTCTCGAATGCGGCGTGGGAGGACTCGACGGGAGATCCTGCGTCGGCGAGAGTGTGGCGCGATGCGCGCGACGGGCCGGAAATCAACATCCACGACCCCCGTGCGCGCGTGTCGGACGACGAGCTTGTCGGCCATCGGATATGCCGCAACTGGCCAGAGGACGAGAACACCAATCGCGGGCTGCAGTGCATCTTCGGCAACATGCCGCCCGTGCACGCGTTCCAGGTGCTCACGACCGAGACCACGCGCTCGCCGCATCCCGTTGTGACCGCGATCACGTGCGAGGCGCCGAAGCTGCCGCTGGAGGAGCTCGACAAGGCGGGGCTCACGCCCGACGACATCATGCCCGTCTGCGTCGAGGTCACGCTCAACGGCAACAAGACGCAGGCGACCACAAATTGTGTCGAGTTCACGTACTATGACTTCTAGGTTGTTGCGGGGTTGTGGGTGATGCTTTTGTTCATTCATGCATTTGCAAACCACGCTCGTGCGTGTCATAGCCTAGCAGTAGCACGCACGCACGAGCGTGTCATAGCCTCTAGCTAGCCGTGTCTATGGTGCCTTTGGTGGCGATTTTGTCCGCTGGGTCCCTCCCCCCCCGGCGAAGGCCTCGGAAAAAAATCATACTTCAGCATATTTTCAATGCATGCTGCACGGCTACGCCACGTGGGACCAACACTATTTGTCCGCGCTTCCTGGATCTTTTCCCGCAATCCCTTTAGATACTTTAGATCATTGCTTTTCCTAAGCTGCCGGTCAGGAGAGCCCACGTGGGGAGACACTGATCCCGAGCCAGCCGGACTCGCGGGGCCTCGCGATTCGAGGATTCGTGCAAAAAGTCTAGACGAGCTTCGTGGCACAGCACCGCACGCCCAGAATTTCCTGATCCTTGTGGAGGAGTGCGCGAGTATCTTGACGCGTGACGCGCGGTGCTCTCGGCCAGGCTAACCCGGCGACGCGCGCGTTCCGGACCTGGCTAGCATGCCGCCGAGCAAGTCGGAGGGCAAGGCGCCGATGAAGGGGGCCCCGTCTCCCTCGCGGCCAAAGCGTGACCTGCCGGCCAACCCTCCCGCGCAAAACGGCACGAAGCGAGGTGCCGAGGTGGAAGTGTCGCGGCCGAAGCGAATCGTCAAGCCAAAGGTGGTGCGGGACGCCGAGGAGGGCGAGCCCTCGCGCGTGAAGCGCAGGCCCAGGGCCGCGCCGCGCGGACCGGCGGGCTCGAGCGCCAGGGCGCCTCGCAACCGGCTGCAGCTCGACCCGCTGCTGAGCTATTCGCGCGCGTGCTCCGAGTGGGGATGGAAGGGCCGGCTGCCCCCGGGCCAGCCGCTCTGTCCAATCTACTACGGCTGCCCCGAGCGCTGGGCGTACTTCTGCTGCGAGCGGCATCGGCAGCTGTGGCAGGGAGGCGAGCTGCACATGAGCAAGATGCCCGCAGAGTGGAAGACGTCGGCGCCCGAGCCCGAGCACGTCCTCAACGGCACGGCCGCGCCGGGCGCGCAGGCCGCGGCGCCCTCCTCTGCCAACGGCGCGGAGGCCAAGGTCTCGACCAAAGGTCGCGACCCTCGGACGGCGGTCCAGTCGTCGTGGGTCATGGGGCCGGGCGAGGAGGAGGAGGGCGAGGAGGAGGGCGGCGAGGAGGGCGGCGAGGAGGGCGGCGAGGAGGGTGGCGAGGAGGGTGGCGAGGACGGCGGCGAGGACGGCGGCGAGGACGGCGAG
>Ga0209713_10002813_pt1 | contig 10892 bp, 15 predicted proteins | sample ArcOceMetagenome_3_FD_187444 | JGI IMG/M metagenome (GOLD analysis project Ga0209713, IMG submission 187444) | Marine eukaryotic phytoplankton communities from Arctic Ocean - Arctic Ocean- Svalbard ARC20M Metagenome (SPAdes) (version 2) | ecosystem: Environmental > Aquatic > Marine > Oceanic...
AGGAGGAGGTGGATGAGGCGAGGGGGAGAGGAGTTGGGTAGGGCGCATGGCTGAACCGCGACGGGGGAGAGGAGGGGTGTTGTCACCTGCGGCGGGCGCGGCAGGTCTGCGCCGGCCGCGTGCAGCGAGATGCGCTTGTACAGCGCCAGCTCGCCGCCCGGCCACGACTGTCCCGGCGTGGCGTGCGCGGGGGCGCGGACGCGTGAGCAGCAGATTGGGCCGAGGCAGAGCGGCAGCAGCAGGCTGGGCCCACTCTGGACGGATCTGATGCAGCGAGTCGAGGGGTCGATCGAGCCCCAAGGTATGCGGGGATGCGAGCATGCGGCGTACGGCGTCGCCAAACGGCAGCGCCGTCGAGTGGAGCTGCGCGAGGAGGCCGCCCACCGCCCACCAGTCGCGCGTGAGGCCGTGGCCCTCGCCGCCGACCTCCTCGGGCGCCATGAACTCGGGCGTGCCGCACAGCGTGAACGTCCGCTCCACGCCCACCTGCAGACGGTGGGTGGTGCGTGAGTGCAGACAGACGCGTGGGGGCAGGAAGAGCAGGGAGGACGTGGGGTGGAGTCGGAGTGCGAGCGAATGAAGACGCGAGATGCGGTGGAGCTGGAGTGTGAGGTGTGATGGGAGGTGTGAGGTGTGAGGTGTGAGGTGTGATGGGAGGTGCGAAGGCGCCCACCTCGAGGTGCTTGGCGTTGGCGACGTCGAGGATGCGCACGTAGCCCGCGTCGTCGACGTAGAGCCGCGCCGTCGCAATCGAGCGCACGAGAAGACGCTGCGTGTGGTTATCGGTGGGCGTGGCGGGGTCAGGGCGAGGAGATGATGGAGACACGTTGGGACGGGCGCACACGCGCGTCACTGTGCGGTGATGGGGAGGGGAGGGGCATCATCACCTGCGCGTGGAGCCGCTCGAGCGCCGACGTGACGCAGGCGACGCACCTGCGAGGGGAGGGGGTACACCACTGTGTGAGGGCGCGGAGGAGGGGGGTACATCGCCCAGACGTGGCGGACGCGACGCACCAGATGAGCTCGGCGAGCCCCATGCCGTCCTTGCGCGGCACGCCCCACGACCACAGCGGCGCCAGCTCGCCCAGCGAGCCGGCGAGGCGCACCTGCGCGGCAATAGCGAGTAGCGAGTGTCACGTGGCGGCGCCCCCCACCCACGCAGTGAGCCCGTGAGGCCCGTGTGCGGAGGCGGCACGCACGGCCCCTGTGGGAGCGCAGCAGCGGCTCTCTGCCACGTGCGGAGGTACGTATAGGTGGACCAAGAGGTGGGCGACTATTCCGACGCGGCGGCGCTTGCCGAGAGCAGCAGGCAGAGCAGGCCGTCGGTCGAGAAGGCGTGCAGCAGCCCGGGCAGCGGCTCGTGCTTGTAGCCGGTGGTCGGGAAGCCCTTCTCGGCGAGCGCCTGCGTTTGTGCGCCCGACATATATATGTGTACATCCCAGTAAAAGATGCGCGCGGCAGTGCCATGGCGCGTGCAACGGTGGTCGTGCAATGGCGCGTGCTCCGTGCTTGTACCCGGTGGTGGTGGGGGGGGGGGAGAGCCCCTGCTCGGCGCGCGCCTGGTCGCGATCCCAGATCTCGCGATCCCAGATCTGCTTCAGCAGCTCGACCTCCGCCTGCGCGCCTAGACCTCCGCCTGCATCATGTGCCAGCCGCGCCTTGGACTCGACGCGGAGCGAGTACACCTTCTGCGTGGTGTGGTGCGTGACACGCAGCACCGCGCCGCCCGACGGCAGATTCCGCCGCGCGACGCCGTCGAAGCCGAACGAGCGGACGGAGCAGTTGTGCAGCCCCTGCGCCTCGAGCATGCGGCGGCGCGCCTCCGCCTCGGCCTCCTTCTTGCGCTGCGCCTGCTCGACGAGCTGCTGCAGCGGCCCCAACACCTTCTCGAAGGTGGCGCGCGCGATGGTGGCGCACTTGACGTCGCTCACCTGGTCAGGGTTGGGGTCAGAGTCAGGGTGGGGGGTCAGAGACGGTGGCGCAATTGTGACGTCGCTCGGCTCACCGCGACGCACGACGAGAGGTACTTCTTGTTGGGCAGAAGCGCGCGCTCGCCGAAGTGGCCCTCGTCGATCGTCGCCACCTCCACCAGGTCGGCGTCCGCCTTGGGTGCGGCGGCGGCAGGGGCGGCAGCAGGGGCGGCCGCGCCGCCGATCGCGGCGGCGAGCAGCCCGACGGCGCCCGTGTTGGAGCGGCGCAGCCCATCCTTGGCGGTTCGGCGGCGGCGCACCTGGTTGGGGTCAGGGTCAGGGTCAGGGTCAGGGTCAGGGTCAGGGTCAGGGTCAGGGTCAGGGTCAGGGTCAGGGTCAGGGTCAGGGTCAGCCAACCCTGAGCCGTCCTGGCGGTGCTTGGCGGTGCGGCGGCGGCGCACCGAGATCGAGCCGCGCAGCAGCACGTAGAAGCAGTCGGCGGGCTCGTCCTCGACGCAGACGGTGGCGCCCTCGGCGAACTCGACGTCGGTCATCGTGTCGCGCAGCTGAGGGGGCGAGGCGAGGAGGAGGTGGAGCGCGGCGTGACGTGGCGACGTAAAGCAGCGTGCAGTGGGCCGGCGTGGAGGGGGCGTGCGGTGGGTGGCGTTGGGTGGCGTGCGGTGGTGTGCACCTGCTGCAGTTGGTCGAAGCGGAGCGACGAGAGGACCTCGACGCGCCGCAGCACGTGCGTCATATCGAGCACGTCCGCCTGCGTTGAACCGCCCGAAACGTTAGTAAAGAATGCGCGCGGCAATGGCGCGTGCAATGGCGCGTGCAATGGTGCTCGTGCAATGGTGCCGCGTGGAATGTCGTGTGCATGTTCGTGTGCATTGGTCGTGCTCATTGCGGTCGTGCATTGTGGTCGTGAGCGATGCAATGGCGCGCCTGTGTCTGCACGGTGCGGAAGCCGGCGCGGTCGAGGCCCCACAGCACGCCCGCCTGTGCGCAGCGAACCGTCGCCGCGCGCGGCTTGGCGTACATGAGCGCCAGCTCGCCGAAGCACGGGTTGCGCAGCGAATCGGAGGAGAGGTAGGTGTGCACCATCGCCGTGTCGCCCTCGGCGCTCGTCACGTGCACCTGCAGATGCAAGCGAAAGAGGCGCCACGCAACGTGGCGTCACAAATTCGGGCGACACGGCGTGACCACATCAGGCCGCATGATGATGCATGCGAAAGAGGCGCCACGCAAGGTGGCGTCACATTCGGGCAGCACGGCGTGGCCGCATGATTAGGCCGCATACAAGTGGCGCACACCTCGTAGACGCCCGACTCGAGGACGTAGAAGAAGTCGCCCTTGTCGCCCTGCGCCATCACGACCTGCCCCGCCTCGAACTCGAAGCGCTGCATGTACGAGACGATCTCCTTGAGCCGCTCGCGCGGCACCTATGATGGTCAAATGCGACGAAACATCGGTGAGCGCTTGGTGTGGGGCCAGGACCACGGCCTGTCTTGGTGGGATCAGAGGTGCTGGGCCTCAAGCCTTCAGATGCTCCCGCCAAGACGGCCAACAATCTGACCACGCTGCGGCACCGATCGGAAGAGGAAGTTGGACGCCACCGCCGACTCGACCAGCTCGTACACGTACGCCTCCTTGCGCGTGGCGACGCTCTTCCGGCGTCCCGCCATTCTCCCGGCGGCGACGCCCGCGCGCGCCGCGCCGGCGTTGGCGGCACTGGCCGCGGCGGAGGGCTTCTTCTTTGCGGCCGCCTGCTTCTTGCGCTCGGCGGCGAGCAGCGCGAGCGGGCTGATGAACGGCGCCTGCTTCGGGTCGATCGTGAGGATCTCGTACTTGAGCACGACCGCCCTCCACGCCGCGGCGTTGACGCTCTCGACCTCCATCCCGTCGTCGTCGTCGGCGTACTGCAGCGCCTCGTCGTACAGGTCGAGCGCGTTCTCGGCGTGCTGCGCGCGGCGGGGTGCCGGCGGGAGTGCGGCGAGGGCCATCCAGCGCATGCAGGGCGTGGTGTTTGGAGGAGGGCTTCTGAGCGCTGCGTGTGTTCGCTTCCGTACGATCGCCGAGAGGGGATGCGGCCAGCGCCGAGTGGGGCAGGCAAGAGGGGCGGCGGGCCATCATCAGCACCTGCGGCGAGATCTGGCGGAGGAGCTCCTCGAACTCGCCGTACGACAGCAGGCCGTTGCCGTTGGCGTCGAACTCGTAGAAGACGTCGTCGATCCGCCGCTCGAGGCCGTCGCGCATCTCGTCGTCGCAGCGCTGCCTGTAAAGTGCGGTGGTGGTCCAACGCGGCGTGAAGCTCGACTTTTGGCGACCTCCAGCTGAGGCAGCACACGGCTTGCTGCTGGGATATGCCTTCTCGCGAGCGCGGAGAGCAGCCCCAAGCCTTCAGACGCAGGCCGTCGTGGCCGGCTGTAGCACCACCGAGTTGGCGCTTTGTCCCTGCTGCGCCGCCACTCGTCCATGAAGACGCCGAGCAGGCCGCCCGCCTCCCAGCACGTGCACTTGGCGCCGCCGATCTTGACGACCTCGGCCGTCGGCACCTCCGCCTCGAGCCGCTCGAGCAGCCGCGCGCGCGCGCCCTCCTCCCGGACGGCGCGCTCGGCGAGCCGCCGCACGGCGCTCTTCTCGACGTCGTAGTGCGTCGGCAGGTGGAGCCCCTGCAGGGAGGGGGTGGGGGGGTAACCACCGTGAGAAAGTGGGTGGGGGTACATCACCCAGAGGGGCAGCAGCGGCGGCGCGGTGCGCACCGCCGTCTTGGAGAGGTTCTCGCGCAGGTGGAGGATGTCCGCCGGGTTGCCCACGTCGTTGGCCGCCGGGTCGCCGCCTGCGATGCTCGCGACCTTCTTGAGGTGCGGCGCGCCGCCGTCGCCCTCCTCGGTGGCGTGCAGCGTGAAGGCGCGCGCCACGAGCCACATCAGGAAGTCGACCTTGACGTCGGGCCAGCGCGACGTCTCCGACGAGAGGCCGAGCGACGCGCAGAACAGCCTGTCGCGCGCCAAATGAGCAGTTGCGTGTGGTGTGCCAATGGGCGTGAGTGCAATGGCATGCGCGATGACGTGCGCAATGGGCGTTCGCATCGGGCGGCGCGCATTGGGCGGCGGGCATTGGGGCGCGTGCAATGGCGCGTCACCGTGCGCGCACGTTGCCCGGGTTGTCGGGGTCGCTCTCGGCGAAGTGGCGCGCGGCGGCGGCGAGGTCGGAGAAGGCCTTGTTTGCGACGTTGCGGAAGCCGTGCTTGCGCATGAAGGCCTCGCGGATGAACTTGGCCAGCTCGGTGCGCGGCCGGTTGCGCTGAGGATTTGGAGGCAGGGGGCAAAGACGGATGAGACCGAGAATCGAGTCGGTGGGAGGAGGGAGGCGGGGGGGGGGGCATTTCACGCGGGAGACGGGGTGGAGAGCAGCGCACCTTGTCCTTGGCGGCGTCGTCGACGATCTTGTCGGCCCACAGCTCGCCGATGAGCTGCGAGACGACGGCGTCGTCAAGAGACGGGCGCAGGTGAGTGGCCCGAGCGTGGATGAGTGAGAGGTTGAGGAAGGGAGGGGGGGTATATCACCTGCGAGACGGCGTCGACTCGGTGCTCGGGCGCCGCCGCGAAGGCCGCCTCGCTGCCGCCGCGCGGCGCGACGCCGAGCTTCGAGGCGCGCCCTCCGAGCTTGGCGCGAAGGTTCTGCTTGGAGCGCGACGCCGCGGCGGTCGGTGTGTTCGGGGACACCGTCTGCTGCACGGCCTGCGCGTGGGTGGTGGTCGCGGTGGTGGTGATGGTGTGGGGCGTGGCGCAAGGATTGGCGCGCGGCAAGCGGCAAGATGGCGAAGTCGAAGGGCACGAAGGGCGAGAATCGGTGCGAGGAATGAGGGAGAAGGGAATGTGGGGACATCAAAGCAAAGGAATGGGGTCGTTGTGCCAACTGCGCCTGCGCCGCCTGCGAGGCCTGTCCGGCGACGCCTGCGACCAGCGAGCGCAGCTGGTCGTTGATCGAGACGGAGAGGTCGTCGCCCATCGAGCGCAGGTGCGCCGCCATCGTCTTGCGCTGCGGCTGCGACATCGCGAGAATCGAAAACGAAAGGGTGACGGGGGGAAAAAAACACCGCATGAAGGCATTCCGTGCAGCGTGTGGCATGCGTGGCACGCAGGGCAATGCTGGGGCGGCGGGTGGGGGGCAGAACCACCTGCGAGAGCATCGCGAAGAGCTCGGCGGCGACCTCTCCCTCGATGCCCGCCGAGAAGTGGTGCACCTCGAGCAAAGCCTCCTTGCGCTCCTGCGAGGGGTGGCGCACGCGGGAGGTGACGGAGCGAGAAGGGCGTGGTGTGTGCACTGTGCGAGTGGCGTGCGTGCGTGGCGGTGGCGCGCGCGCGCGCAGGTGGCGTGGCGTGGCGTGGCGTGGCGGTGCGTGGCGGGCGCGGCGGCGCGCCTCGTGCGCCTTCTGCTTGAGGTGCATCAGCGGGTGGTACGCGTCCGTCTGCACCTCGGCCTCGGCGCACCGCGCCATCCGCACCTGCCGTCGGAATTGAATCGGTGGGGCATGAGAAGGGCTTGTTTGCACGTCCTGATGCCACCGTCGTGCATGTCATGCATGCATGGCAGCGTGGCGCGGCGCGGCGTGGCGTGGCGCGGCGTGGCGTGGCGTGGCGTGGCGCGGCGCGGCGCGGCGTGGCGCGGCGTGGTGCGGCGCGGGGCGCACCGCGGTGAGGGCGGCCTCCTCGTGTGGCCCCATCGTCTGCGTCAGCTCGATGAGCACCTTGGCGCGCTGCTTGCCCGAGAGGCCCTGCGAAGATCGAGAGACGAGCACGCGCGCGTTTGTGTGAGCGCGCAAGCATGGGAGTATGCGCGTGTGCGTGGTGACTGTTTGTGTAGGTAGGCGTGGTGGTGGAGGACGGTGGTAGTATAATCACCTGGCAGATGGACACGAGCGCCTGCGTGGCCTCTTTCGCGCCCATCTCGCGCAGCGTGAGTGCCAAGTGGTCGTCGAGCACCGCCAGCGAGCCCTTGGTGCTCGCCTGCTTCGTCAGGTGGTGCATCGTCGGGCCGAAGGCCCTCTCCGGCAGGTGCGGCACGAGCGCCTGAAACGGGCCAGGCAGTCGCGCGCGAGCTCAGACAAGGTAAGGGGCAACAACACATGGAGCTGCTGCACAAGCGCGAGGGAGGGAGGGGTGAGGGAGGGGTGTGAGGGGGGGGGCATCACCTGCACAAGGCGCGTGCGCTCAAGCTCGTGTAGCCCCTCGCCGAGCGACGCCAGCGCGCCCGCCTGGTGCGACCTCGGCACTGTGTCGCCGGCATGCAGCGGCGCAGAACGCGTGAGTAGCAGGTTGGGATCAGGCAGAGCGGCAGCGCAGTGGGCGGATCCGTCTGCTGGTCGAGGGATGGATCGAGCCCCAAAGGGATGGATGGAGGGCCATGTGGTAGCGGCATACTGCACTCGAGCAGCACGCGCAGGTTGGCCCTCTGGTCGGCGTCGGGGAGGTCGGCAAAGTAGGACACGAACGCGGCGGCGTCGGCCCCGGAGCCCTCGCGCAGCTCCGCCGCCTCCTTCTTCTTGTTCTCGACCATCGTCGAGAGCACGCCCGTGCGGAAGGCCGCCGCCACCTTCTCCTTGCGCGCGTCCGCCTGCGCGGAGGGTGGTCCAACCAACACGGCGACATCGGTGAGTGTGGTGCAACGTGGCTCCAGAGACACGACCTCTCGGCGGGATCTGAGATACTGGTATCCTCCTCCCGAGTCCAGAGGGCGGCCCCAAGCCTTCGGATGCAGTCAGAAGAGCCCACGTCGTCCAGCTATGGCACCGCCAGGACGGCCACTTTGACCGTGCCGGGCCGCCGTCAGCCGCGCCACCTCCGCCTGCAGCCTGGCCACGTCGCGGCGGAGGTTGACCGCCTCTGCCTCCTTCGCCTCGAGCTCGCGCTGCTTGGCCGCCAGGTCGGCCGACGCCAGCTCCTCGAGCTTCGTCCTGTACCACTGCCGCTGCCGGCCGAGCGTCTTGCTCAGCAGGAAATCCCACTGCTGCGCCGACGTGCCGCCCAGGTACCACATCTGGTCGAGCGCCGCCGCGAGCGCCGCGGCGTCGGCGCCGCCGCCGGCCTCGAGCCGCGAAGACGCCGCGCCGAGCGCGTCCGCCACGTGCCTCGCTGTGCGCGGCACCTCGAGCGTGCTCCTGGCGGCGGTGTCCTGGAAGCCCGACGACCGGCGTGCCGTGTTGGGTGCGCTCGTGGCGACTGGTGGTGGTTGTGGTGCGCTCGTACCGCTGGCGGAGTCCCGCCAGCGCTCAGAGAGCGGTCGGCCACCTGCCTGCACCGAGTCGCGCACGGCATGCACTCCAGCGGGCGAGTTCCACATGGCGTGCCCGTTGGAGCTGCTGGCCGCCGGAATGGAGCGGCTGCTCTGCCACAGCCGCTGCTGGCTGAGATGCGACGGCTCGGTGGTGTGCAGATAGCCACCTCGTGATGGAGAGCGGCTACGTGGAGTCCGAGGACTCGTGGGCAGGGTAGGCAACATATAATATCCGAACAGCGCTTGCCGTGAACAGAAGTTCCCAGCGCCAGGAGGGTAATACCAGCTCATGCTGCACGGAGAGAGCGCAGCGCCCCGAGAAGCAGCCTGCTTCCCCAGCAACCCTCAGCAACCCATACGCTCAGTGTTCATATTCATCGAGAGAAGGTTTTCGACACTGCAGACCTATGCAGCGATGCGCATTCAGTCTGCAGGTCAAGCTCTTGTGGGCCGCCTCATCGCTCATCCAAGGCGAGACAGATATGCTTGCCAGCTCGTCCTCGGAGGAGCCCGTCATCGCGTTTCCTTTTCCTCCAGCGATGCAGGACAATGTGTTCTCGCGCTTCGGCCCGTACGGCGCGCCGCTCAATCCGATTCAGTTCAATCAGATCAACAAGCGCCGCGCCTATCGGCTAAAGACCGGCCAGACCACACGGCCCCGAATGGCGCTCATCGAAAACACGGCGTCGCGCAAGGAGCACGCCCTCCGCCGCCCCCGAGGGCCAGGCGGTCGCTTCCTGCAAACCGCCGTCAAAGGCACCGACTCTTCGGGAGATACCTCGGACGAGAAGCCGCTTCCCGCAAAGAAGAGGGCAAGCAAACAGACGAGGTCGCCGACGCCAGCACTGCCGCCGATGCCGCCAGTGCCACCACCACTCCTACAGTGGCACTGAGCGCCTTTCCCCGTGCACGCTCTCGCGTCATTGGCACTTGAGGATGAAGCGCGTCGCCTCGTCAATGACGGCGCGTGCAGGCGGATGTCCGTGGACGTGTCTGATCGCATGTGTGCGCATGTGTACATCGTCCCTCAATTGGAGGCATGGGAAGGCCGTCGTGTGAGCATGTCCGGAGCATATAGCATCTGCGTCTGCAGATTCATGTCGTCGTGTTGTGTCTCACGTGGTCGGTGTGGTCGTCGTCGCCGCTGATCGCCCCGCCGCGCCGGGTCGCCAGCGCGCATCCTCACGTTTCTTTTGGTGCGTGAGTTGGAGTCACACTTCGGAGTTTTGATATTTGACGTTCCAACTACCTAGCAACCCTCACGTAGTTGGCGCTCTCAGGTTATACCACGGCGTTGTGATCTTCGGTCTGACCCTCGCCGGCAGCTCGCAGCCCGGCCCAGTCGACTCGTTTGCGGCACCCAGAGTGCGCACGAGCGCGTCAATCGCGTCCGTTTGGCCTGGTATACCCAGTTTGCCACGATAGTGCATCCTCTGCGCGGCGTCAGCTCCCGCGCTGCGAAGCCTCTCCACCTCGTCAGGTGGCATCGCGAGCAGCGTCTGCAGCATATTGGTCGCATTGGGCCGCGGCGAGCTGGTCCAGTCGAAGAGGACGCTGGCTTTCGACGCAGTCCAGTAGCAGGGCCAGAGCCGCTGTTGCGCTGGGTGGAAGAGGACCGGCACGCATCCGACACTGAGTGCATCCACGATGCCAGCGCGTGGAATCGTGTCACCAGGTGGCTGCAGGCAGAACGTCGAGGTTGCATACAGCTCGACGGCGCCACGGCCGTGCCCGCCAGAGAGCGACTGGAACATGCGCCTGCACATCGAACCGTTTCGGATTCCTAAGCACGCGTCGCGGAGCTGTCTTCTCAGCAGCTGGAAGCCGAGCTTACGCGCGCCCCCATGCCCGTTGGTGCCGATCGCGAGCGCGATGCGCACCGGCCGTCGACGAGCTTGCAGCGCGACGACGCCCGTGCGCGCGTGCGAGAGCCATGGCACCGACAGAGTCCGACAGACAGACATGTGCGGCCGCGCCAGGATGCCAGGCGCGCCGATCACGCGCACTACCAAAGGTGTGCTGACTCTGCACATCCGCCATAGCGACGGGCAGAGCTGGCTGTGGAAGATGTCGTCGACGTCCGGCGTGTCGATAACGGCGAGGAGCTTGCCGGGGCACAGCCGCTTCCAAGGCTCGCACGCACCCCGCGCCGGAGCAGCAACCACGCAAAAGCTCGCGTTGCGTCGGTCGTCCGTCCTTGCAGGATGGCGTGCAAGCTCGTGGACCAGCACGTGCTGCAGTATGTTCCAATGCGTTTGCTGGAAGAAGAGAAGCGGCAGTGGCGGCTTCGGCTGTTGATGGCGTGGAATGTGGAATATAGATTTCCAGGCCTTCTTCGTGTCCCAACGAATGCCCCAATTCGGAGTCGTGCGAGCGAGCCGCAGCGTGTCGTTGGTCGGAACGAGCCAGAAGCTCATTGGCACAACACACACGGTCGGTGCATGCTTTTGCATGCAGTGCGGTTGGACGTTTCGTCGAGTGTAGCCATAGGTTTTCCCGTCTTATCTACAGACCGTTTTTTACGACCCCCTTATCTATCTGAGCACTCCAGCGCTGAAGACCAGCCTCGTCACTCCGGTACTTTAGATACTTTAGATCATTGCTTTTCCTAAGCTGCCGGTCAGGAGAGCCCACGTGGGGAGACACTGATCCCGAGCCAGCCGGACTCGCGGGGCCTCGCGAGCGGTGCAAGGCGGCCCCGCG
>Ga0209713_10002814_pt1 | contig 10890 bp, 3 predicted proteins | sample ArcOceMetagenome_3_FD_187444 | JGI IMG/M metagenome (GOLD analysis project Ga0209713, IMG submission 187444) | Marine eukaryotic phytoplankton communities from Arctic Ocean - Arctic Ocean- Svalbard ARC20M Metagenome (SPAdes) (version 2) | ecosystem: Environmental > Aquatic > Marine > Oceanic...
CCCTGACAAGTCTCTATAAGAGGAGGTAGACCACAGAGAAGGCGTCCAGGGCGAGTTGCATATTTGGCAACCCTTCCGCGCAGCGGTCTCCACACATGCGCCCCTTTGCCACCTGAATTATCGCGCTGTTTACGCTGTTTACGCTGTTAGCTTACTGTACCTCAACTACACACCTCGAACCCCTTGCCGAAGCACAGAATCCAGATTCACTTCAGTCCAAGCCGACGGCGTGTCCTCTGCTGCGTCATGCATGAATACAGACTTCTAGAAGTTTGACAACAGACACCGCGAGTTTGTAAACGCATTTAGCGTTCGTAATTAGGCCGATGCCGATGCCGGTGACGCCGCGCCAGTCTTCATCGCCCTCGCTGACGCCGCGCAAGTCGTCGTCGTCCTCGCTGTCCAAGGAGTCGCCGCTCACGCGCACCTCCTCCTTGGGCGGCTCGACGCCCGCCGCGTCGACCGCGAAGTTCATCGCCGGCAAGCGATTCGTGAGCGTCGCCGAGGCCAAGCTGGCGGAGCAGACCACGGCTGTGAGGGCGCGTGCCGCGTGGGAGGACGAGCAGCGCCACTCGGCGGCTGCGAGCAAGCACGCCGACCTCACCGTGCAGCAGGCGCGGCTCGAGGCCAAGGTGGTGACGCTCGAGACGGACGCTGCCAAGGCGAGGGAGGAGCGCGCGGCGGCCCTGCAGCGCGCCGAGCTCGCCGAGCAGGCGGTCCGCGCAGACACCGAGGCCAACGCCGTGGTGCGCGAGGAGCGAGGCGCGGCGCTCGCGCAGCTCGAGGGCCTGCGGGCCGAGGTGCGGCTGCGCACCGAGCAGCTGGCGCGTGGAGAGGCGCGCTCGGCGGCTCTCGCCGAGCAGGTGGAGGCGGCGCGCAAGGCGGCCGACGCCGAGCGACGGCAGGGCGAGGAGCGGCTGGGCGCGGCGCGGCAGGAGGCGGCGGCCGAGCTGGCGCGCCAGGCGCAGCTGGCGGCGGATCGGGTGGCGCATGAGCGCTCGGCGCAGGAGGGGCGCGTGGCGGCGGTCGAGGCGGCGCGGGAGGTGGCGGTGGCGGAGGCGCGTGCGGCGGTGGAGGAGGTGCGTGCGGTGCAGGCGCAGCTGGCGACGGCGCAGGCGGAGGCGCGGCAGCAGCTCGGCCTGGAGGCGGCGGCGGCGGCGGCGGCGCAGCGCGAGCGCGGCGAGGCGGCGGCGCGCGTCGAGCAGGCAGAGGCGCGGCAGCAGGCGGCGACGGCGAGGGCGCACGAGCTCGATCGCGAGACCGGCGGCGTGAGAGCGGAGCTGGCGACGGCGGTGGAGGCGGCGCGAGGCGCGACGGAGCAGCTGCGCAGGCGCGAGGCCGAGGCGGCGACGGCGGCGGACGAGGCGTCGCGGCTGGCGGCGCGCGCTGCCGACGAGCGCGGCGCGGCGGCGGAGCGCGCACGGGAGCTGCTGGCGGAGCTCGACGGCGCGGTGAAGGCGTCTCACGCGCTGGAGCGGAGGGCGGACGCGGCGGCGGCCGAGGCGGCGGCGGCGGCGGTGCGGGCGGACGCGGCCGAGCAGGCGACGGCCGCGGCGAAGCGAGGCGAGGAGGGCGCGAGGGCGGAGGCCAAGGAGGCGGTGCGGGCGGCGGTCGAGCCGCGCTTCGCTCTGGAGGCGCGGGCGGCGGCGGCGGAGGCGGCGGCGGAGGCGGCGGAGGCGGCGGCGGAGGCGGCGGCGGCGGCGGTGGCGGCGGCCGAGGAGCGTACGACGCGCGCCGAGGCGGCCGAGGCGGCGGCGCTCGTTCAGCTGCCGCCGCTGCAGGCGCGCGCGGAGGCGGCGGCGGCGAGGCACGAGGAGGAGGCTTCGCGCCGTAGAGTGGCGGAGGATCGAGCGACTGCGGCCGAGGCGCGGGCGGAGGAGTCGCGCACCGTCGAGGGCGCGGCGCGCGCGGCGGCGGCCGAAGCGGAGGCGGCGAGACGCCTGGCGGAGGCGCGGCAGGCGGAGGAGGCGCGGCGCGTCGCCGCGGCCGAGGCGCGCGAGGGGCAGGCTGTAGCGGCGGCGGCGGCCTCCAGCGTTGGCTGGGGGTCGCTGCGCGACGAGCTGTCGCAGGCGGAGCGCGCGGCGGCGTCGGCCCGGGAGGCGCTGGCGCTGGCGCGAGGCGAGGTGCCGCCGGCGCGGCAGGCGCAAGCGGCGGCGGAGGAGGCGGCGGCGGCGCGCGCGGCGGAGCTGACCGAGGCGCGGGCGGCGGCGCGGCTCTGGGAGGAGCGGCACGCGCGGCTGCTCGAGACCAAGGACGCGGCGGTGCAGGCGTGGGGAGAGGCGGAGCGCCGGCTCGCCGAGGCGGTCGGCGCGGCGCCCGCGGCGGCGGAGCGCGCGAAGCGGGCGGAGGTTGCCGAGGCGGCGGCGCTCGTGCAGCTGCCGCCGCTGCAGGCGCGCGCGGAGGCGGCGGAGGCGAGGCTCGAGGCGGCGGGGGCGAGGCTCGAGGAGGAGGAGGCGCGTCGGCGCGACGCGGAGGCACGCGCCGCGTTGGCGGTCGAGGCGCACGAGCCGACACGGGCGGCGCTCGGCGCGGCGCGAGCCGAGGCGGCGGCGGCGCGCGCAGCGGCCGAGACCAAGGCGGAGCAGCTGGCGCAGCTCTCGCGCCAGCTCGAGCGCGAGGAGGCGGCGCGCAGCGAGGCCGAGGGCGCGGCTCGCCGCCAGACGGAGCGGTGGGACGCCGTCGAGCGCGCGCGTGCCGAGGCGACGCGTCAGGAGGCGCAGGACCGCCGGGACGAGGTGCTCGCCGCGAGCATGAAGCAGCCGCTCACGCATTATACACCGTCGTTTTGACGAAGATCGAAGAGCGGAGTGGGTACTTTATGTGTGAGCTTGTAAAAAATCTTAGCTCTTAGGCCCTGAGGGCTGGAAAGACAACAAAACTTCTTGCTATGACCTACCTATCTCCTAGGGTCCCTGAACACGTACCGTACATGCAAACCTGTGGAAGCCAAACGACCACATGCAAAACCATGCCATGAAAAGCTGAACCAAGCTGTAAAGTTTGCCCCAATTCTGGACTCTGAACGGGCCAGCATTTGACGCTCGGGGCAGGGTGGCCATGCCGCAGCCCACCGGGCGCAGCTGCACTCGTAGCCCTAGCCAGGGTCAGCTGCGCAAGGCCTCAGACAAGCGCAAGAAAAAGGGAGAGCTGAGCATCGCCGACACCATCAAGCTGCTGAGGCAGCGAGGCATGGACGTGACGGCGGACGGCGCGGGGTTAATTGAGCGGGGTCAGGCTGCGACATAAGCTCGGCCTTATCGCACCGTGCCACAGGAGCACCTCAAGCAACCGCGTCAGACCCGGACCGTGTCGTCGCGCCTCGATGGATTGACTCTGGTGCGTTGCGAGACGGCTCCGTTGGCCATCGCAAGCCGCGCGGCCTGGTTGGCGGAGGGCTGCAGCCTCGTCTGAACGAATGTCCCCGCGCCTGAGGCGTCGCCGCCGCCGCCGCCGCCGCCGCCGCCGCCGTCGCCGGCGGCCTCGACCTCGACGGCAAAGAGCTTGTGGAGCGATGCGTTTTTGTACCGGTGCTCCTCGCCGTTGTCAAAGGCGACACGCGTGCGGCCGTCGTCCATCAGCTCGGCCACCGTGCCGAGGCCGCGCTCGTGGTGCCGCACGCGCGTCCCGATCTCGAACGACGCCAGCGGCGGGAGCGGCGCCGTGTCGTCCTCGTCCTGCGCGTCGGCGCCTGCCTCGGAGCGCGCGCTGTTGAGGCGCTCGCTCGCGCCGATGCGCGTGCCTCGCATCGACGGCGGGAAGGCGGTGGAGGCGCGGTTGACGTCGGCGCGCAGGTGCTCCTTGGCCTCGTCGCGCTCGTTGAGGTCGCTCGCGATCGACAAGAACCCGATGCTCTGCTCCACGATCGTCGGCCGCGGCATTGCCGCCGGCTGCACCATCGACGCACGCGCGCCGCCGCCCTTGGCGGCGGCCGAGGAGGCGCCGGGGGCGGTGGGCAGCATCGGCCCGCGCGGCACCCGAGACACCTCCCACGCGAGCGCCGGCGCACTGACCAGCTCGACGATGTCCTCGAAGCTCGCGCGCCGCTCGGAGTCGCGCTCGGCGCACGTCTCGACCAGCTCCGCCAGCAGCGGCGCGCCGTGGACGGTCGCTGCCGCCACGCTTGGCCACAGCTCGCCCTCCTCGACCCTCCGCACCGCGGCGGCAGCGCCCCCCTCGCCCTCGTCACCGCCCTCGAACGAGTACACCAGGTCGTGCGTCCACAGGCACTCGAGCACGCACCCAAACGACCACACGTCGACCTTCTCGTCGTACTGCTCGCGCCGCAGCAGCTCGGGCGCCATGAAGAGCGGCGTGCCGACCTTCTCCATCGTCCTCGTCAGGTCGACCTCGCGCGAGACGCCAAAGTCGGCGAGCTTGGCGTTGTAGCCGTCGTCGACGAGCACGTTCTCCGGCTTGAGGTCGCGGTGGATGATCGGCGGCGACTGCAGGTGCAGGTGCGCCATCGCTCGCGCGACGCCGGTGGCGATCGGCAGCTTGTGCTTCGCCCACGAAAGCGTCGAGCGCGTCGGCTCCTTCTCGAGCAGGCCCTGCAAGGTGCCCTTCTCACAGACCTCGAAGACGATGCACACGTTGACGTCCTCGAGGTTCCAGCTGCCGCCGATGATCTGCACGATGTTGGGGTGGCGCAGCGAGAGCTGCAGCTCGAACTCGGCCTTGAACGCGCGCAGGTTGGCCTCGTTGATCTTCGCGCGATGCAGCTTCTTGACGGCGACCGGCGTGCCCCGGTACGAGCCTCGCCACACCTCGCCAAACACGCCGGCACCGAGCCGCGCCTCGGCATCGGTGCCCATCTTCAGCTCTTGCGGGTCGATGAGGCTCCGGCGCACGTCGGCTGGGATCCGCTCGGTGGCGAGCACAGCCTGCAGCGCCGCCACCTCGCTGGCGGTCGCCTTCTCCCTGCGACGCAGCTCCTCGAGCTCCGCGTGCAGCACCGCCTGCTTGCGCGCCTCCGTGGCCTCGCGCGCCGCCACCGCCGTCAGCTCGATGGCCATCATGCTGCCGCCCACCACCAGCGCACCGAACGTCGACGCGAGGAGCAGCGCCGTGTTTGTGCCATGGTCGTAGGCAAACTGCGCCGCGAGCTGCCCGGTGAGCGACTCGGCGACCGCCTCGGTGAGCGTCTGGTACTTGAGGACGAGCGAGAAGAAGAAGAAGAGCGCGAGCCCAAAGTTGGACGCGAGCGCGATCACGTTGTCCTCGGCGCGCTTGTACGGCTTGGCGACGAGCAGCGCGACGAGGAAGCAGAGCACGATGACGAAGCCGACGATGAGCTGGTTGACCTCGCCGGGCAGCACGACGGACATGACGCCGACGAGCAGCAGCTTTCTAAGCACCTCGACCAGCTCCCAGAAGAAGAATGCTGGGTCATACTCGGTCGTGAGGAAGGACACGGACGCCGAGAGCGTCGTCGGCTCGTCTCGCCACAGCGCGTGGCGCACCGAGAAGAGGAGCCACGCGTAGCCGATCGGCATGCAGACCGGGTACAGCACGATGGCCACCCACGCGAGGCGTCGGATGCGCACGTACTCGACGGTGAAGCCACCGTCGTCGGCAGCCCAGCACGAGACCGCGAGGTCCTCACGCATCACCCCGGCCTCGGCGCCGTCGTTGGCGTCGAGGTCGTCGCAGCGGAAGGCCTTGAAGGCCAGGCTCGAGACGATTGGGAAGGCGAAGAAGGTGACGCGCAGCGCCATCGGCAGGAATGCGTAGCTCGACTGCTTGAACGCGACCTTGGCCACCGAGCCGCGCGTCGGCCGCATCACCTCGCGCAGCGCGCGCTCGTGCGAGCGGTCGCGGCGGCACCAGCCGACGACCTTGGTGAGGAGCAGCACGCCGACGGGTGCGAGCACCATGAAGAGCAGCTTCCTCTCGAAGCCGCCGAGGCCGGCGCAAGCCAGCGGCAGCCCGAGGCCGTCGAGCTCGAGGTTGACCACCGAGAGCACCTCGAGCGACTTCTCGACCGAGCTCGGGAAGGTGACCAGGTACGTCTCGCCGACCTTGGTGAGGATTTGGTAGCACGACCAGAGTATTTTGAACTTGATCTTGAGGCGGCGCTGCACGCTCTTGGCGTGCGCTGCCCAAAAGCGCGAGGCACGCGTCGGCTGCCTCAGCTCCGTCGCGCCCGCTCCCACCCCGCGCCGCCTCCGCTTGCAAAACAGGCAGATGAGGCCGGCCACCACGCCCAGCACGGCCACGCCGCTCAGCACGTACAGCCCGACCGAGTTGGCGTGCCGGCAGTCGTGGCAGTCCATCGTGTCCCAGTCAAAGTAGGTGTCGTTGGACGTGCACAGCGCACAGAATGGCCCGGTCGTGCCATTCCTACAGCCGCTCACGAGCACCGTCGCGTCGTCGCCGCCGCCACATGCGGCCTCGTCACTCTGGTCTCCATCGTCGGCGCACCCGATGCAGCTCGACCCCGCGCGCTTGCCCCGGCAGCGGCGCACGTCGGATGTGGCGGCGTGTGCACGCCAGTGGCCCTCGTAAAGAGGCATCGATGCCAGCGTGAGCCCCGTGAGGTGGTCCGGGCAGAAGGCGCCGACGGGGCACGTGGTGCAATTCAAAGACACGCCGTCACGAAGGCCGTAGTGCCCCGCCTCGCAGATGCAGTCGTCCACGGTTGCCTTGCGGTCGCCCGTCGTGGTCTTGCCGACAGGGCAAGCGATGAACGACCCTGAGCTCGCTGGGCAGTACGCGCCGACCGGGCACACCACCGGTGCCGTACTGAGGCCTGGGCAGTAGCTGCCCGCGGGGCACGGCCCGGCGCAGCTCGGCGTTTTCTGCTTCGCTGGCTCGCTGCTATTGCCGTGCACGCCCGGGGCGCACGCAAACGGATACTCGCCCTCGACGCTCTTTGACAGCGTCGCAAAATCTTCACCGTACTCAGGGAGGATCCACCGGCCGAGCGGCGCAGGAAGCTCGTACCGGACGCGCGCGGCATTCTCGGTGGCGGCATTCTCGGTGGCGACGACGATCGAGGCGGCCGTGGACGCGCGCAGCGTCAGCCCGGTGCCGTTTTGCACGTCGAGAGCGGGCCTTCGGCCGCCGTCGCGCAGCTCGAGGCTGACCAGCGTGAGCAAGCACTTGCTGGACGCCACGCGCACGACAGTACCGGTGTCTGCTGCGTCCGCGGGGCGCAAAACCACCGGCTCCGCGGCAGCCTCGAGCACGACGTGAGAGGCAACGAACGCTTCGTCGCAAGAGAGCGGCGCGGAGAGCACGTACTCGTCGGCTGACAGTTCCACATGGACGACTATGCCCGACCGACTTGTTGCATCCAAGAAGGCGGCTTGGAGCTCGTCGCCGTTTGACGCCTTCAGCAGCACCGTGGGCGGCGGCGACGGTGGATGCAATGGTGGCGCGGGAGGCGGTGACGGTGGAGACGCGGGCGGCGTCGACGGCGGCGACGGCGGAGTAGGTGGGGGTGGAGGGAGCTGCGGCACTCCCGAAGGCCGCCCTGGTGGGTACAGAGGAGATGGTGGGAGTGGCGGTGGAAGCAATGGAGGCGGTGGCGATGGTAGGGGTGCCATTGGGGGCGACGGCGATGACGGTGGTGCGAGGCAGACAATGCCTACGTCCTCCAGCTGCGTGATGCACTGTTCGACCGAAAACGGGGGCACGCGCGGCGGGAGTGGTGGTGGTGGCGAAGGCTGTGGCGGAGACGGCGGCACAGGCGGGGGCGGCGGTAACAGCGGCGACGGCGGCAGCACTGGTGGCGGTGGCGACGGCGGCACTGACAATGATGGCGGTGACGGCAGTGGCGCCGTAGGCGGCGGTGGCGGGTACTGCGGCACATCCGAAGGCAGCCCTGGTGGGAACAAAGGAGATGGAGGCGGTGGGGATGGCGACGGTGGAGCTGGGGGAAGCGGAGGCGGCGACGTAGGCGGAGGTACCAGCGCCCGATTGTCCTCACACATGCAGACGCAGGCCTCCCAGACCCAAGTGTCTCCCGCGCCGCACTCGACTTCGCTGAGTAGGTTGGTGTTGAACGTGAGGTGGCGGGTGACCCATCCGGACCAATCTGCTGTTGACTGGTAGGTGAGGCAGCCTGCCGGTTCGGTGCTGCGCCAATCCGGTTCTACACGAGCTCGTGTAGGAGCACCAAACCAGCCCAGGGAGTGCATCGCGGCATCGCACTCGCCGTCCGAGTGCGCGAGCCGGCAGCCGTTGCTGAGGCAAGTGCCTGACGTGACGAGGGTCCATCCGCCGCTTGACCCAGGGGATGCCGGTGGGCTGGCAGATGGTGGCGGCGGCGGTGGCGGAGGTGGCGGTGGTGCCAGCGCCCGGAACTGCTCCGTCCAGTTCTTCGTGTCGACCGTCGATTGGTTCATGCCACCGCCCTCGCTCAGGTTGCCCACGATCGGCGCCGGCTCGGTCTCGAGGATGTCGCAATCGAAGCGAGGTCCGGGATCTTTGAACTGCACGCCGAAGCCGCCCGGCGACGCACGGAACGACAGCTCGAAGATCGAGTGGTTGAAGGGATAGTTGGGCGACGGGCCCCAGCCCACCGCACCCACTGCGTCGCTGTGATTCGCCGACAACAGCACGCCGTTCAGCCGCACCTCGACGCGACGATCGCCAAAGACCTTCAGTGTCCACCCTTCCCTGGCAGTATGCCTCGAGGTCGAGCCCGTCCACGCGTTGAACAGGTTGAAGCAGTGCGGCTGCACCGGCTTCGCGTCGTTGTAGATCCAGTCGTTGAGCAGGTGGAGGTACGTGCCGTCGTAGTCGAAGTACGCCCACGTGAACCGACCCTTGGCCGGCCGCACGTCGCACCACTCGTGGCAATGCGTGGAGCAGCTCGACTGCGCTTGCGATGTCAACTGAGAGCTGCCTCTCGGGTACTCCCATGCCACATGGCTGCCATGATCCCAACCCGTGAATCGGCCGTCAGCCACGTGACCGCATTGGGACGGGCCAACGCTCCTCGTCGAGCCGCCAAGCTCGTCCTCCCATCCGCTGTTCTGCGTCGCGTTGGGCGAGACGGGAGGCAGCGGCGTGCAGGTGCCATCGACATCGCTCGCCGAGCGATCCACGCCGCCGATCAGCGGGTCGCGGCAGTAGCCGAGGGGAGGCAACAGCTCCACCTCGCCGTCCCAGTCGCTCGCGTTGCCAGTGCGTAGCTCGGAGCCGCCGCCCTCGCTCAGGTTGCCAAGGAAGGGCGCCGGCTCCGTCTCGAGGATCTCGCAGGAAAACGATGGCCCTGGATCGTGAAGCTGCACGCCGAATCCACCGGGCGACGCACGGAACGACAGCTCAAAGATCGAATGGTTGGCGGCGGAGTTGGGCGATGGGCCCCAGCCCACCGCGCCACTCGCGCCCGTCGCATTTGCCGAGACCTCTGCGCCGTTGAGCATCACCTCCACATCGCCGCTCCCGAAGACTTTGAGGGTCCACTGCTCTGCGCCTCCGCCGGTCCAGCACCAGAACAGGTTGTAGCAGTGCGGCGCCACGGGCAACTTGTCGTTGTACGCCCAGTCGTTCAGGATGTGCAGGTGCGTGCCGTCAAAGTCAAAGTACGCCAACGTGAATCGCCCCTGTGCTGGTGCGATGTCGCCCCACTCCAAAGCGGCGCCGCTTGCGGAGACCGATGTAGAGCCACCCGCGACCCACCCGCTGAACATGCCATCCACTGTGTGGTTGGCGCGGCTGCGAGCGTTGAAGATGGGCACTCCCACCTCGTCCCGCCAGTCCTCGTTCGTGGTCGAGTTCTCCGCCGGGACGGGCATCGGCGCGCAGCCTGTTGTTTGCCTCTCCCAATTGTCAGAGGGCTGGCAGAGTGGCATGGCGGGCGGTGACGACGGTGGAAGCAGCGGCGGTGGTCGTGGCTGAGGTGAAGGTGGCGGCACCGGTGGAGGCGGCGGCCTCTGCGGATCGCCCAAGGGCACAGCAGGCGGCAGCAACGGCGGAGGTTGTGTCGGCGGCACCAGCGGCGGAGGCAAGAGCGGAGGCGGCGACGAGGGCAGCGGGGGCGATGGCGGCGGTGGCAACGGAGGTGGCGACGGGGGAGACTTTGGCGGCGGCGTGGGCGGCGGGGGCGAAGGTGGCGGCGACGGTGGCGGCGGTGAGGGCGGCGGAGATGGTGCGGGGAGGACCTCCGTGGTCGGATTGCCCGCTGAGCTGTCCTCCACCGTCAGGTCGAGCCGTGCCGAGATGTTCGGGTCGTCCTGCAACGCAGCGACGGCCTCGAAGACCCCGGTGGCGTTTTGTGGCTCGCGGCGAATGGTCGCATCCACGATGATACTTTCGGCGCTGGCACGGCGCTCCGCATGGGCGTGCAGGCTGCGCATGCGCCGCGTCGGAGGGCTGACGTCGCAGGAGACTCGCGCGACGTCTTCGTAAAGGGCGCCCGTCTCAGTGGCGAGCTTGCGCCTGAACGCCACCCTGTCGAAGGTGTCGCACGTCTGGCCCGAGATCTTGGCGGAGAACATGATCTCGATCACAACCTTCTCGCCCGGGTTGACAGGTGGCAGAGGTGGCGATGGAGGTGGCGGCGAGGGCGGTGGGGGAGAAGGGGGCGGGCACGGAAGCGGAACAAAGGGTGGAGGAGGCGTCGACGGAGGTGGTGACGGTGGCGGTGGGCTTGGTGGCGGAGGCGAGGGAGGTGGTGGCGCGGGAGGTGGTGGCGATGGCGGAGGTGGCGCCGGCGGTGGCGAAGATGGTGGTGGCAACGGTGATGGAGACGGTGGTGGTGGGGACGGCGGGGGCGGCTGAGACGGTGGCGGCAGAGACGGCAATGGCGGTGATGGCGACGGCGGCGACGGCGGCGACGGCGGCGGCGGCGAGGGAGCTGGAGGCGGAGGCGACGGCGGCGGAGGCGAGGGCAATGGTGGAGGTGGCGATGGCGATGGCGGGGGAGGAGACGGTGGAGGG
>Ga0209713_10002815_pt1 | contig 10888 bp, 7 predicted proteins | sample ArcOceMetagenome_3_FD_187444 | JGI IMG/M metagenome (GOLD analysis project Ga0209713, IMG submission 187444) | Marine eukaryotic phytoplankton communities from Arctic Ocean - Arctic Ocean- Svalbard ARC20M Metagenome (SPAdes) (version 2) | ecosystem: Environmental > Aquatic > Marine > Oceanic...
GTGTATGCATATATGTATGTATGTGTGCGCGCGATGGCACAGGCCTGTGGCACAGCCTTGCCGCACTGCGCCCATCAAGCGCCCAGAGTACGCCACGCTCACCTCCCACACACCCTCGAGGACGTTGACAGTGATTTGCTTAATCTCACTGCACTTGCGGTTCTCATCCGAGGCCGATTTCAGGGCGCCGATCTTAGTGCAGACGTGCTCGAGGACGGCGCGCAGCTCATGGAGGCGTCGTTTGAGATCAGCCTTTGTGCTTTCTTGCACGGCCACCTTTGTCCTGTCCACGGCGCGCCCTTGCTTCTTGTCAGAGTGCTGCTGCCGTTCGATGTCGGCGTAGAGGTTCTGCAGCTTCTCCAGCTCTTGCACCAGATGCCCTTCCTTCTCCTGCAGTTCCTCCATCTCTTTGGCGACCCACGGCGCAAGCTGCACCTGGTAGCGCACGCGTTCCGTCTCTTCCGCCGCACGCTTGTCAGCGGGCGTCGGCATCATCATGGCGCTCAGGCAGTTGTATATCGGCATCGTCTGCGAGGTGTCGGTTTGCATCGCCACATAGTTGAGCACCACCTCGACCTCTGCGCCCGCATCCAGCTCCTTGGCCTGCCTGGCCTCGGGCTCTGAGTCCTCTCCGCCGCCGTTTGCCGCCCTTGCCACTCGATCCGCCTTCCTGGGTGTGGACGCTTGCGCAGCGTCCCCGATGAGGTTGGCGACGCGCTTGGTGTAGCTCAACCACATGGCCACCTGCAGGCATCGCCATCATGCTCGTCCTGTCACCGCCCGTACAGGGTGGGTAGGCCATGTGGCAGGCCAGGGGTGCGCACAAGCCAGCTCCGCGTCACAGGTTTAGGGCGTGAGCACAGGTTTAGTTAGGCCTGCACAGCACTGGGTCTACAGACAACGTGCTGGCAGCAGCACAGGCTCTATCTACAGGCAGCGGCCTGTCGTTGCCAGACAGGAGCAATCCAGGGGCAAACCTTTTTGCGCTGGGGTTTAGAATCCTGGACGCCCGAGATGGACATGCACTGCCGCAACGTTTGCTCGCTGCGCACACCAAACTCATTCGTCACATGCTCTGCCTCAACTCGTGCAGCTCGCTCCTCACGCCTCACTCATTCACCAGCCCTAACGCACAAACGGATCCTGGTGTGGCATGCACGTGCCACGTGGCACCTGCAACTCCGCCTACCACGCGTCACCTGCAACTCACGCCCCTGCCATTCACGCACCTCGGCGTCTAGTCTCTCTGTGTGCGCCCGGTAGCCTACACTATCGCCTACTCACCCTGTGCCCCGCGGCCTACTGACCCTGTGCCCCGCGGCCTACTGACCCTGTGCCCCTGGGCCAGCTCTGGCCCACAGGGCCTATATACAGCCTATATACAGCCTATATGCAGCCTATATGCAAACGTGTGACTGTTGGCCGGAAGCCTATGACGCGCCTATGCGCGCGTGCCAAAGGAAGTAGAGAAGAAGACCGATCAAGGTGATTCTCGGTCACCCACACCGTGGGGCCCCAGCCGGGGCGACCGGAAGCAGAGGCGGAAGGAGAGGCGGAAGCAGCGCTGGCCTCCATGGCCCAGTTGTTCGGCGGCTGCTTTCGGCAAGAGGGATGCCAGAGACGCAGCACTAGTCACTCAGCTATGGGGAACACATGTGTGCAGTCACTGAGCTATGGGGAACACATGTGGCAGGGTGTGCAGCGGATGGCCCTGCGTCAGCGTCATGCTCATCACATGCCAACAGAGAAGCGCGCGCAGGCAGATGGTGCTTTGCGCGCCCGGTAGCCTACACTATCGCCTACTGACCCTGTGCCCCGCGGCCTACTGACCCTGTGCCCCTGGGCCAGCTCTGGCCCACAGGGCCTATATACAGCCTATATACAGCCTATATGCAGCCTATATGCCGCCTATATGCCGCGCAGGCACCATCTGCCTGGGCTTTGTGTGTTGGTGGCAGGCGTGAGTTGGAGGTGCAGGAGGGGCAGAGCCTGGAGAACGACGAAGGCGTCCAGTTCAAACACCTCGAGAAAATACTCGTCGAACGTCTGCATCCCCTCTGGGCCTGAGTCTTTGAGGTGTATCTTCTGTTTCAGGATAGCAGATCGAGCATTCAAAACACATCGCTCAACGCCGAGCTGGCCGTTTGCTGCCATTGGGCCCTTGACCTGCTCCTCTGTCTCCACGCCCACCTGTCGTTTTCACACACAGCACACCTCAATGTTTGCCTCTTGCTTGGTGTCACTGTGTCACGCAACACCGCGACAGCGCGCGTGCCAGCTGTGCCGCATCACAGCGTCTGTACAATGTGTGTCAGCGCGCCCGGGGCGTCATGTACACCTCACACCACAGGATCACAACACTCTTCTTGGCAAACAAGGCGGCAGCGCGGCAGGCAGTGGGAGGCAGGCACCTGCACACGCTCAAATTGGACGATCAACTTGACATAGCTTGGGCAACCATGCGTCTGCAACTGCGCAGCGCCGCCCTTGTTTTCGTTGGCCACAGCGCCGCCCGGGAGGTCGGCGGGGACCTTAGCGGACGGAGCCTTGCTGGTCGCTGCCACCTCATGCATGCGCAGCTCGCCGTCGACCAAGCTTGCCGACATGCACATGCTTTGCGCCTCGTCCGGCTTGGTGCGCAGGAGGTGCTGTACCAGATCGGCGCCTCTGCCGCTATCGGGGGAATCGTGGAGGCGGCCAAGCTCTTTGCTCGCGCGGCGGCGCTGTTTGGTCTTGTCGTTGGCCATCCTCTCGCTCGCCGTCCTCTCGCTCCAGCTTCTCCCTGTCGCGCTTCCTGACTCACTCTCGCTTGCCCCATCTTGTATGTGCCCAATCAGTTGCGCCGCGTCGGCATGTGAGTTGTCTTGTATGTGCCCCGAGTGCCCAGAAGCTTGGGCGGCAAGCAGATCTGGTTGTATCCCTCGAGGCCTGTGGGCTGACTCATTCCTGACCGCTTGCTCCATGTCAATGTCATTCCTCATAGCTTGCTGCATGGAGGGAGTGGCGGCGAGATGGAGCTGGCGAGCGGCAAGATGCCGTCTGGACCGAGGGCAGGCCGAGGGCCAAGCCTGCACGGTGGCGTGTTTTTGGCGTGGATGGGGTCTGTTGGCCAGAGTCAGAAGGGCGTTCCAGTCGCTGAACAGTTCCTTGGACTCAGCAGTCCACTGGAGGCAGAGGCCGACCATGTCGACTTTGCCGTCCACCTTGTCCACCTTGCCGTCACCATCTACCCTTCCGCCCTTCTCGTCCACGGCGGAGCAATCTGCGTCGCCAAAATAGCGCTCATGCGCCTCGCCAGGCAGCGCAGCATCAGAAGCGCGCGCAAGCTCTTTGCGCCCCTCGCGCTCTCTGCCAAATTGCTTGCTCCAGGCCTCGGCAGGTGTATCATCAGCAGACGAGGAGGTAGCACCGCGCCCAGCCTGCGGGTCGCGAATGGGGCGATAGAAAGCCGGGCCGTCCCTGAAGACGTCGGACGCCGGCACGCAATATATCAGCTGCGCTTGGAGCAGCGCCTGCCCGAGCGTAATGCCCTGCTCGCGCGTGCTACACGCCGTTTCCTCCAGAGCCCAGTCGATGAATTCGTTACCCAAGAAGATTGAGCGATAAACTTTGAAGCGATAGGTGTGGTTGGCCCGGACGATGCCCGCCGCATGCACGCCTTTCACCACCTCTCGCAGATCCTGGAGCGACCACGCCATGCCCTGCGGCAGGGACCCCCGGCCAAACGTGTGACTGTTCGCCGGAAGCCTATGACGCCAGACGTCGCTGCTCTGGGTGATTGAGGGTGATTGGGGGCCATTGAGCATGATTCAGCGTGTTTCAGGGCCAGTGGGGGAAAGTGAGGGCAGCAGTGTGCGTGTGCGTGTGCGTATGTATGTATGAATGTTTTTATGTTTGTATGTTTAAATATATTCACACACACACACACACACACACACACACACACTTACACACACACAGAAATGAACATGGATGGCGTCGAGATCAAGAATAGCAACGCACCATGTACAAGCGGCAACCCATATATGTACATATACATATTCAACACAAACACACACACACACACATGCACACACACTTAAAACCACTCACATTCACACAAACATCAACCTGTCGCAGCAGCGCATTGTGCAGGTCGGCGTGCTCGCCTGTGCCGGGCGTCTGCGGAGTGTTGGGCATCTTGGGCGAGAGGGGTTCACCGTCGCCGCCTTGCCTGTCCTGCTGGTCCCTCAGCTGTCTTTTCAGCGTCTCCCCTTTGACGTAGCGCACTTGGTCGGCGGAGAGGAGAGGGTGTCCAGGAAGCATTTGGGCCGACTTGGAGGCAGCAGACGGCGGCAGGGCAAAGACCACCATCTTGTCCAGGCTCACTCTCATGTCCACCGGGTCCCAATTGCCCGTGGCATCCTCGCAGTCTTCCATCTCCACTGCGCTTTCTTGGTTGGGGCTTTCGCAGGTGACCGTGCACAAATGAGACGGCGCGTGCTGCAGGACACGGCTTTCGGCTGAGGAAAGGGGCTGCGCCGCGCGTTCCAGGAGCACGTTGAACTGGAGCTTGTGCCCCTTAAAGGCGAGCACGACAGCCTTGGCGGCGGCCGAATCGACAGTAAAGACGCGGTGCTCGCCCACGTGGAAGCAGTCGAGCTCGAGATCTCGCGAAGCCAAAATGAGGGATATTGTCTTAATGCGCTTGGAGAAAGAGCTGCGGTCGCCCAGCGACTTGCTGCGCACGCTGCCGTCTCGATGCACCCGTCCGACCCACCGCTTGATAGGGTCCGGGTCGTTTTCGAAGAACTCGGCAAAGCGTAACAGCCATCGCATGGTGTTGACATGCAGGGTCGAGCAGGCCGCTTCCGTCGACAGCCGCACTGTTAGCGCCAGAGCATCTGATCGGAAATCCCTGTACAGGTCCACGCATGGTGCCTCTGCCCCTCGTGTGCTGCCGCCTCCCATCTGCGAGCTCGAAAAGGGTAGGGGCGAGTCGGGAGTCTTCGGAGGCCTCTTGAAGTGTGACGCAAACCCCTTGTCTGCGTTGCCGACAGAGGCTCGCACTGCAAGAGCCACCCCTTTGAAGGTGCGTCGCGCCTTGCTTCCTCCAGAATCGACCGGGAGCGGCAGATTGTCAGCAGCAGCCAAAGAATCAGACATGGCTCTGAGCCTGGGATCATGGCTTGTTGACGCGCCGCCCCACACGACGTGTGTGCTGCCCGTGGCCGCAACAGGAGTCGCGCTGCTTGTCGTGCCTCCTTCCCCTCGCTGGCGCGAGAGCTGCAGAGCCAAGGTCGGTGCGCTGAGGAGCTGGGTGAGGTGGTGAGCAAATGATGAGCCCTGACACTTCCAATGGAGGGAGATGCTGAAGCTCATCTTCATGGCCTTGAAGAGCGGCTTGTTCAGAAGCATGTAAGATGCCATTTCCTTTGACTGCGAAATGATTGTCCACTCAACCATCTGCGATGAAATGTGCACACGTCCATGCTTGCGGGCACTCAGTTGCTGCCGCTCTTGCGATGGGTTCGGGCCGGCAGCTTCCTTGTCCTTGTCCTTGTCCTTGTCCGTGCTCAGAGAGGGGTCGTGAACGTCATAATAGATGGTGACCGGCTGACCGCGGAGCTGGAAGCACTCAGAGTTGCTGTGTGGACTCCGGTCTGCCAGCAAGCGAAGAATCCCCCGCTGAATGTGCAAACGCACCCTACCGTGCGCCATCAGGCGCGCTTGATCCCATGACTGCATGACTGGTGTCTCTGAAGGCGCATCATCCTCTCTGCTCGGCGGCGACAGGCCCGACACCACCAACGAAATCATGTTCAAGGCTGGGCCAAAACTGGGCAAGCAACATGACGGTGAGAGGGAGGAGTCAGCAGCGTCCACACGCGCAAAGGGCATTCTTGTGCACGCGCTTTGCAGGACCTCGGGCCGTGCGAAAGCCGCACGTCGTGCAGAACAATATCGAGCTCAGCCCACAGCTTGGTCGGCGCCGGGGACTTGGTTAAGAGAACGGCGGGCGCCTCGGGGTGCACGCGTTGCAACACCGGCACATTCAAGCAGCTAGCTGCCTCAGGCAGGCGCTCCTCGGACATGATGACGCAGCCTCTCCAACGCCAGTCCGAGGGCAGCTGTCCCATCTTCTTGCCCTGCTGGTCGTCAGCCTCGTCCTCGCGCCCTTGCGAGCCTCCATCTCCACCGCCGCAAACCTGCACTGTATTGATCACGACCAAGGGCTCGATGTAGTCACGGATGCGCAGGCTGACGGCGGTGGCCTCCACGCCCGACACCTCGCTGCCCACCTGCGCATCCAAACCGTCGTCAGCCCCGCCTCCCACGTCCCTTCCATCGCTCCAACGTCGTCCAGTATCCCCACACCAGCTCTGGTACTCTGGTGGCCTGACGCTTTTCTACACTCAAGACGGCCAAACTCTACGGCACCACGACGACAAGGCAGCTGCAGGCTCTTGAGCACGCATGCCATCAGCAGACCTTGCTGCTGACACACTCACCAGCATGCTAAATGTAGGCCACAGTGGGGATGCTGGAGTTATGCCCGATTGGTCCTGCACACAGCAAGCCATGCAGTCAGCATCAGAATGTGGGCATGCAGAAAGGCACACTCGTGTGGCACCGCAGCGAGCAGCGAGCGAGGTGCGTGTCTTGAGCCTGGAGCGAGCGCTTTGTAGCCCGAATGCGTGGGCCTGGTACTTGGAACATGAGGGTTGTCAGTTTTGGACAGTGGAGCGGGAAGGAAAGAGACCAAGTCGGCAAGCTTGGGCTCGAGCCAAGAAGCTGCTCGCGGCATGAAGAGACCGGTGACTTCCTGGACCTCAAAGCTCATCAGCGGCGGGGGCGCTTGGAAGAATTCACACCGCTTGAATTCAGCAGCACGTGTCTGCCACAGCTGCGCGTTGAGCCGCGCAAGCTCATTCCACATCTGAATCTCTGCCTCCTCTGACACCGGGGTCCCTTTAGCACGTTGAGACGCGAGCTGCTCCAGCAGCAGCTCCTCGCGCTCCAGGCGCTGCCCTGCCTCGTCTCGATGAAGGCGTTGAAATGCACCCATCCAGATCTCGAAGCTATCATCGACCAGTTTCACGTCAAACTGGGAGAGGTGGAGGTCGATGTCAGGCAGGCCGCTCGGCAACTCGGTCACAGACTGGTGCGGCGTCGGGCTGGAGGCAGGAGGGAGGATGGCGGCGATGCGCTCTTGGACGAGGACTTGGAGCGCCTTGATCACCTGCAGGCAGTCGCCCACCATGACGCCCAACGGAGTCCAATATGCGATTGGGTCGTTGACAAAGCGATGCTGAGTGAACCAAGGCCCACGCAGCCCCTCACGACGCCCATGCAACGAAATGTTGGGCGGCATGGGCACCACCACGTGCACGCCTACCATTTCAACATGCGCCACATGCGTGTGCTGCCCTGATGTTTCGAGGCGCTCAGCCTCTGCTTGCGACAGTCCAGCGCTATCCATGCCAAGCGCCGCCACTGGCACTGCCGCTCTCAAGACCTCTATCGAGAAAAAGCGATCTGAAGGAATATTTGGCGGCGTGCGTGGTGCATAGCTCTCGCAGTCTGCTTCGTATGTGGCCTGCCCGAGCGAGCCTTGCAGAACAGGTGCGTTGCAAGCTTGGTCCCGCAATCGATGCACCGCCAAGTCACGCACTTCGAAACCACACAAGCTGCTGTCGGCCGCGTGCTGGCTGCGGGACTGCACTGGGTGGTGGGGGCACAAGAGGTGGGTGACGGAGCAGACGGCATGCGGAATGTCGATGCCCAGCACCGCGCGCTTTGTCACGGCAAAGTTGAGCCAGACGTCGTGCACCTCCAACGACACGGTTGCCGACACCTCGTTTTGCGCTGCGGCGGCGGGGGCAGCAAAAGAGAAATCCGGCATAGCCTCCGCCTCCCGCCCAAATTGGCCGGCGGGCCTCGGCGTCTGCGGCGCTTCTTCTCGCTCCTTTATCTGGTGGACCTTGGCGTAGTGCGCGAGGCACACTTGAAGCATTGAGTGCTGCACCGGCGCCTCCCAGTTGAGACGCACACCATTGACCATGATCCTTGCATCTCCCGCGTGATGCTGCACGGCGTGGCCATGGTGTTCTGAGAAGTTGGCCCTGCCTTGCCGCCTCCCAGGACGCCGAGCCTCCTCTTCTTCATCGCTGGACCAGTCTACATCTCTGCCTGTCTCCCGCTCGCTGTCTAAATCCTGCCTTGCACGCATTGCTCTGCGGCGATGCGCAGGAGACACGGGCGTAGTAAACTCAAGCCCCGGACTACATTCCTGTCCTGCGCCCCCTTGGTGCATGTCTTGAGGTCCCACCTCCCTCGCGTGCTCATCACCCACGTGCACTGTGTGGGGGGGAGTCGCCTGCACCCAAACACGATGAATGGAAAAGACGGTGTGATCCAGCACTCTGACGGGCATAGCGCAGGCTTGGACATGTCTCCACTCCTGATAGGACAACACAAGCGTGGGACGCGCCAGCAGCTGCCCATCGCTTGCGCCACCGGCGTCCAGATCCACATTCAAGACGCTTCCAGCCTCTGCCCCGCCCTCGAGCTGCGCACGCACGAGCACAAGCGTCATCTTTCCCAAGCAAGACTTGCCTCGCTGCACCGACTCCTCCTCCATGCGCGCAGGCCGCCCCTGGGTGCCGTTGCGCGCATCTCCATTTCCTTCTGCCGCGTGCATGCCGGTTGCGGCGGCCTCCTCTGAATTCGACTCTGGCTTGGACTCTGGGTTCTCCTGCTCCCACGCGAAAGGCGCGGCCAGGGACACTTGGATGTTCTGGAGGTGCAAGAGGACAGGAAAAGGCAGAACGCCCTGCTTCTCTGGGCCGTCTTTCTCCGTCGACAAGTCTTGCCGTGCTCGCCCACCACGCTCCCCACGCACGCCCTTGGAATGGAGCCGAGGAGAGGGGCGCCCCTCGCGCTCTTTGGCGTTTCTGGCCGCTTGCAGCTTCGGGGAGGCAGCAGGCGCCTTTTGCGCAGCTCGCGCTATCTCGCATAAGCACTCGACCGGCTGTAAGTCGAGATTCAGAACCATCCCCGAGATCTCTCCCGTGACTGGATCGGTGACGACGATGTGGGTACTGCTGCTGGCTGTCTCTTCTGACGCTGTCTCTTCTATCTCTGAGCGCCCGTGTGACAAAGAATAAGCGTCGGCGGGAGAAGTCTTGCTGCGCCGCTTGAGCTGCGCCTGCCCATAAAGTGAAGTGGTTTCCAAGGCGAAAAGGGTCCAAGCAGGCGCGGCACGGAGCTCCGGGCTGTGCTCGGATGATGCCACTCGCGTCTGGAATTTGACCAGGAGCTTGTGCATGCGAACGGCGGCCGTTAACGGCAGCTCACTGGCAATCTCTTGCCGCGCTCCGTCATGCATAGCAGTGTCCCAGGCGTGTTGTTGTTGTTGTTCCAGGCCATGCCGTGCGGCATAGGCGCTATAGGCACTATGCCGATGGTCTGGCCAGGGCGCGTCTGGGCCGAGGGCGCGCGCAGAAGGCATCGCAGAAGGCATCCCGCGCCAACCAGGCCCTTGGTTTCCATACGCTCCGCCTCCATCTGCGCCCGCTGCTGCCCTGCCTGCGACGGGCATCGAGCCTGGAGCAGCGACGCGGCGCTGTTTCATGCCCGACACCTGCACCGAAAACGCCTCCTGCAGTCCACGGCCGCTGTCAACACACGCCCTGGCCTGCGACATGGCCCTGTACGGGCTGTGAGCAACAGGCTTTGAATCGCCCACTGCATCCCCTTTGTCGCTTGTCCAGCGAGAGAGACACAGGCACTGGGGCGGCCGCAAAGGTCGAACATGCGCGGCAGGGCTGGGCTGCCCGCAGGGCTTGCGGCAGGGGATGGCGCACGGGATGGCGGCGGGCCGGGGGCAGAACTTGGGTGACACACCTCTTTGTCTGTGCCTTCTGAGGCGGGCTGTCCGACGTCGAGGAGCAGGATGCACGCGTCATTCTGCTGCCAGGGCAGGCGCGCTTGCAGGCTCAGGTGCATGACGACCAGGCTCAAGCTCACGTGCGACATGAGGTGGTCGAACAGAGCGTGCCACTCGGTGTGGCTGTGCCTGTCCGTGTGGGGCCAGTCGGCGGCTTGCGCCTGCCTTGCGCCTGCCTCGCCTGTCTGCAGCATGGCCGCAGAGTAGGGCATGCGCGCCCGCCCAGACGCTGCCCCCCATTCGGCGTGACTGGCAACGGACCAGGGCATGCGCTTCTCGTGCGACTGCATCGCTGCCACGTTGGGCGAGGCAAGCGCGCCCAAGCCCAAGCGGTGCCGCAGGTAGGGGGTCTGCGGTCCTGCCCAGTCTTCCGAATCGTTAATTTAAGGCGTATGGCGCCGATAGACGAGCAGAGAAGCTATGCGCAAGGATCAACTAGACTCCCGAAATCAACTCCTCAAATCAACTATGCAGAAGACTGTCCCCCCCATACCTGGGCGACCCGCCGCGTACGCGCCCGCCGGCATGGCGCCCGCCCCGCTGCCGTAGCCTCCCACGCCTGCGTATGCACTGGCCAAGCTGCTCTGAGGCAGCCAGCCTCCGCTGCCGCCCTGCCATGCGTGGTGCGGGGGCGGCTCCTCGCGCGCCAAGCGCCCATCCATCTGGAACCTGCGGTGCGCCGCCGACGGCACAGACATGTCGGGAGTGTCGGGCAACAGCTGCTCCTGCTTGTCTTTGAGATTGTCCAGGAGGTGCAGCACCCGAAACTTGCCGAGCGGCTCCACCTCACAGTGCACGGCGGCAAGCGTGCAGGCGAGCGATATAGACGCGGCATGCTCTGTGTTTGCCCTGTGGTTGCTGTCTTGAGACTCTGCAGACAGCGCAAGGAGAGAGACCGGCAGAAGCAGCGTCAAGTTGATGCACAAGCCCTCCATCCCTCCCAAGTGCACCATCTGC
>Ga0209713_10002816_pt1 | contig 10888 bp, 1 predicted proteins | sample ArcOceMetagenome_3_FD_187444 | JGI IMG/M metagenome (GOLD analysis project Ga0209713, IMG submission 187444) | Marine eukaryotic phytoplankton communities from Arctic Ocean - Arctic Ocean- Svalbard ARC20M Metagenome (SPAdes) (version 2) | ecosystem: Environmental > Aquatic > Marine > Oceanic...
TCGGAGGGGAGTGGGTAGGGTAGGGGGAAAGAAGCACCTGAAGGTCGGCCGACGCGCGAAGCTCGTGCACGCCGACGCCGACGGTGTAGATGTTGCGCAGCTGAATCTTGACGGTCGCGTCGAGCCTGTCGGCGCCCGTGATCGAGTTGCCGACGAAGGCGAGCAGGCTCGACGCCATGTCGACGTCCATCGTCTCGAGCACGGGCCCCGAGCTCTTGAACGTGAGCTCGCGCGTCTCCTCGGCCTCCCAGAGCGTCGTGTCGCGCCGCGTGAACGCCGCGCGGCCGTCGCGCGCCTCGTCGGCACTCGCGCCGGGCGCGTAGAGCGTTGCGTCGAGCACGACGCGCTTGGCCTCGCCCAGCGCGTTGGTGAAGGCGAGTGTCGCCGTGACCGTCGCCTCCTCGTACGCCGTCACGCGCCGCGCCAGCCGCGAGAGCGCGCAGTTGGCGCCGCGCCACTCGGAGAGGCCGGCGCCGACGCACGCGCCCGCCTGCGCGACGCCGCCGGCGTAGGCGGTCGCATAAAAGGTGGCGGTGAGGTTGCGCCCGGTGGCGGAGGCGGGCAGCGCGAGCGCGTGCAGCGTCGCCTCGGCGAGGCGCTCCGACTCGTAGGTGATCGTGGCGGTGAGCTGCGGCACGTTGACGTGCACGGGCAGCGCGTTGCACACGCCAAACGGCATCGCCACCGTCGCCGACTCCGCCGTCGTCTCGACGAGCCGCAGCCGCTGCGCCGGCGGGTTGGTGGTGCGCGTCGGCGCGAGAAGGTAGGTCGGCGCCACGACGCACCTCTCCACGTCGTTCTCGTCGTCGTCCTCCTCCTCCTCCTCGGTGGGCAGCTCGCGCGCAAACGCGGGGATCTTGCGCGTGCACGCCCCCGCCGGCGCCGACGGGCTGCCGCGGATGCGTATCGTGCGGTTGAGCGGCGAGAGCGGCAGGCTGGCCGTGTCGGTCGGCACGCGCGGCGCGCGGCCGGTGCGCCCCATCAGGCGCGAGACGGCGTACCAGTCGGTGACCGTCGCCGTGAGCGGCAGCACGAAGGTCTCTCCCGGCGCAACCGTCACGTAGTCGGCGGCGATGTCGAGCCGCGCCACCGTCACGAAGCCGTCGACGCCGACGTCGACGGCCAGCTCGGGGAAGCCGAGGCTCAGCTGGTAGTCGTCCGAGAGCGGCGGCACCGTCACGCGGAAGGCCATCGCCACGTCGGGCTCGGCGCGCAGGCTTGCGACCGTCTGCTCGGGGCACGCGGCCTCGCCGAGCACGCACGGGAGGCGCACCTCGCTCGCGACGCCGCCCAGAAAGTCAAAGGACGCGTTGGCAAGCGAGAAGCCGCCGTCGCCGCCGTTGTCGCCGCCGTCGCCGTCGTCGTCGTCGTCCGCCTTGGACGAGTTGCCAAAGAGGACCTCGCTGAGCCGCTCGCCCGAGACCTCGCTCATGCAGACGCGGACGGCGTCCTCGGCGCCGCCGATCCCGCCCACGACGCAGAGCCGCACCGGCTCCGTCAGGCACGGACATGGCCCCGCGACCACCTTGCGCACCATGTCCTCGACGGCGCGGTCGCCCGGCGTCGTCAGCTCCACCTCCACGCGCACCTCGGCGTGGCCGGCGGCGTCGACCCTGACGACGGGCACCTGCAGCGTCGCAAGGTCGTCCGAGGCGTTGCGCAGCGTGAGCGAGAGCGGCGCGATCGACAGCGCCATCGGCGCCGAGGCCATCGCGAGCTTCGCCGACGCCTCGAGCCCCGAGCAGACCGACACGTACGGCGCGCTCAGGTTGAGAGAGAGCTCCGACGGCGGCGGCGGCGGCGACGGCGCTGCGGTGGTCGGCGACGCGTTCTCGAGCGCGCCGCCGTACGCCTCGAGCGTCGCGCCGCTCATGAAGAAGCGGCCACGGCCGCTGCCCGTCGCGGGCGGCGCCGCGCCAGGGATGTCGAGGGTGCCCACCAGAGAGAGGTCGCTCAGGTTGAGCGTCTGTTGGTCGGCGGCGTCGAGCAGCGCCGTCAGGTGGAAGGTCGCCGAGGCGTTGAGCGGCGTGGAGGAGTCCTCCTCGCCGTCGAGGTCGAGCGCGTTGAGGTCGAAGGAAAGCACCTCGCTGCCGTCGGCGGCGCGCGCGCTGAGCGAGAGCGCGCCAACGACGACGCGCGTCGTCTCGGGCAGCGGCAGCCCGCTCAGCGTCATGTCGAGCTGGCTCGTGGCGTTCTGCGGCGCCGAGCTGCCGTCGCGATCGCGCAGCGCCTGCAAGTCGAGCTCGGCCAGCATGCCCATGCTGTCGACGGTCACCGCCATCTCCGACGATGTGTCGTCGGACGATGAGCCGTCGTCGCTATCGGCCTCAAACAGCACCTCGCACATGGACGGCGACAGCAGCCATTCCATCGGCAGGCGCAGGCGCTGCATGCCCGGCGGCGACGAAGCCGACAGCAGGGGACCCGCCGTCAGACCACTCAACTCTGCAAGGAGCGACGATCGATCCACGGGGCGCACCTTCCCCAGCTTCTGCACGTCCGTCAGCAGCGCCACCACGGATGGCTCCACTGTCGCTGCCAGAGGCAGTGAAAGGCTCGGCAGCGTCAGCGGCACTTCCGAGACCGACGCCGAGGCCATCACCTCAGTGGCAGCGCTCGCGTTCTCGACTGAGACCTCCACCAACGGGAAGCTGCCCGCCAGGGTCACCGGCGAGGTCATGTTCAGGAGAGCGAGGGCCCACGCTTGGGTCTCGTTGATGCCCTCCAGGCGCACCGTCAGATCGGTCATCTCGAAGCTGTCCTCATCGTCGCCGGAGCTGCCGCCCTCGCTGCTGTCGCTGTCGCTGCTGCTGTTGGTGCCGTTGAGGAATGAGGCCATCGACGGAACCTCGACGCCGACGTCCAAAGGACTGAGCTGATCCAGCAGGTTACTGATGTAGCAGCCACCGCCTCCTCCTCCTCGACGCGCGTAGAGGTGCAGAGGCGTTGCCAGATCCGGCTCCAGCATCGCATACGCCAACGATCGCAGCTCCACGCCATGCGCATCCTCCACGGCCGACAGCCCGGCGTCCACCGTCAGCAGATTGCGCCCCTTCCGGAGCGACAGCTCGCTCACCGAAGCGTTCACTGCCGCCGCAGCCGCCACCGCTGCTGCCTGGTCGCTGCCCCACACGAGCTCCACGCCCATCGCCGGCAACGACACGTTCAGCGAGAAGTCGAACTGCAGCGCCATGTCCGCCGACAGTGACAGCAGACCCTCGCCCGCAGACGAAACCGTCACCACCTCCACCGTCTGGTTGCTGCTCGAGTTTGACGCAGCGCCGCTGCTGTTCGTGTCCACCAACGGCACACCAGAGACACACGCACCCAGCGTGCTCGATTGGCCCTCCACGCCGCCCGTCAGGCACGCGTCCAAGAAGAACGAACGAGTATTCACCAGCGCCTGCACGCCGGCCTCGATGAAGCCAGTGCCGTCGGGCGACGTCACTGACGCCAGCGCCCCGAGCCTCATCGCCGAGCCAGACGACAGATTGAACGCGGGCACGCTCAAGTTCAGAAGCACCGAGCCGCTGCTCGCATTCGTCACGCCGAGCGCCATCGCTGGCACCTCAATCGCCAGCGGCGCCTCCATCGGAAGCGACGCGACCACCTCGAGACCGTCGCAACCCGCAGCCTCCGACACAGCGATCGCCGGTGACTCCTCCTCGCCGGCATCGCTTCCTGAGGTGGACGTCGCATTGCCCTCCATCGCATCCAGCATCGCCTGCAGCGTCGAGCCGCTCACTCGGATCGCCCCACGGCCGTCGACAGGAGGCGACGCGCCGATGTCGAGGGTCCCAACCAGCGTCAGATTCGACGCCGCCAGACCGCCGTCGGGCAGGTCCAGCACCGCGCCCATCAGCGCCGACACAGACGCCGAGAGCGCCACCTCCGGTGCGCTCGAGAGTGCGAGGGGCTCCAATCGCAGCTCGCCCAGGTCCACGCCCGCAGACGACACCGACACCACCGCGGCGCCGACCTCCACGTCCACACCATCCGGCAAAGGCAGACGCAGCAGGGTCGCGTTCGCATACAGCGACAGCGGCTGCGCAGGCGACGACGCGCCACGCTCCGTCAGGTGCTCGTACTGCAGGTCCCCGCTCGCACCAAGGACATCCACTCGCACCGCCATCTCCGATGATGTGTCGTCGGACGATGAGTCGTCGCGTTCCGCCTCAAACAGCACCTCGCACATGGACGGCGACAGCAGCCATTCCATCGGCAGGCGCAGCGGTGACAGGCCCGCAGGCGACGACGCCGACAGCAGAGGGCCCGCTGTCAGGCCGCCCAGCTCCACCAAGAGCTTCGCGCGGTCGACAGGGCGCTCTCGCGCCAGCGGAGCCACGGCGGTCAGCAGCGCCACCACGGATGGCTCCACTGTCGCCGTCAGAGGCGCCGACAAGCTCGGCAGCGTCAGCGGCACTTCCGAGACAGACGCCGAGGCCATCACCTCAGTGGCAGCGCTCGCGTTCTCGACTGAGACCTCCACCAACGGGAAGCTGCCCTCGAGTGGAGCTGGCGAGGTCAGGTTCAGGAGAGCGAGGGCCCAGGCCGTGGTCTCGTTGAGGCCCTCAAAACGCACCGTCACGCCTGAGACCTCGAAGCTGTCCTCATCGTCGCCGGAGCTGCCGCCCTCGCTGCTATCGCTGGTGCTGTTGGTGCTGTTGAGCAGCGAAGCCATCGACGGCACCTCAAAGCCCAAGTCGAGAGGCGTGAGCTCGTCGATGAGGCTGCTGATGTAGCAGCCGTCGCCCGCCGCCTGCCGCATGTACAGGCCCAGCACTGGATTCTGATCGGGCTCCAGCATCGCGTACGCAAGAGATCGCAGCGCCTGACCCTCCGCCGCTTCCACCGCTGACAGACGCGTGCCGACCGTCACCGCAGCTCGATCGCCCTGTAGTCGGATCGAGTCCACCGACACCGAGACGGCCGCGGCGGGGCTGGCGATGGCCTCCGTCTCGTTTTGGCCCCAGACCAGCTCGAGATTCATCGCGGGTAGCGTCAGATCGAGCGTGAGGCCGATGGACACCTCCAAGCCGAGCGTCGCCGCAACCTCGAGCAGACCCTCGCCCGTGGACGACACGTTGACGAGGTCGAGGTCGACGGTCGTGTTGCTGCTCGAGTTGGAACCCGAGCCGACGCCGTCGTCGTCTCCACCCATCTTGACACCGGTCATGCAGGCCGACACTGTGCTGCCGCTGCCCGCCAGCCCGCCGGTCACGCACGTGTCCATCGAGAATCCCACTGCGTCGCCGTTGACGGCGTCCTGCACGGCGTCCTCGACAAGATCACGGCCGCTCTGCTCGAGGGCGAGCACCAGCTCGAGGACCATCGGCGCCCCCGACGACACGTTGAGAGCGCCCACGCTCAGGTTGGCGAGCAGGTCGCCCGAGCTCGCATTCGTCACGCCGAGCGCAATCCCCGGCACCTCGAGGTCCACCGGAGCGTCCATTGGGAGCGTCGCCGTCACTGCGAGACCGTCGCAAGCCGCAGACTCCTCCACGGTCAGGGACAGCCCCGGGACCTCCTCGACACCGGTGGCCTGGCCGTCGCTGCTCTCCATGGCATCGAGGAACGCCTGCATCGTGGAGCCACTCATCACCAGGAGGCCCCGCCCGTCGCCAGGCGAGGCTGCGCCGATGTCGATCGTCCCAGCGAGCGACAGATTCGCCACCGTCAGACTTCCCTCCGGCAGGTCGATCAACGCACCCAGCGACGCCGACCCCGATGCCGCCACCGGCACTGGCGACGATCCCGACAGCGCGAGTGCCTCCAGACGAATCTCGCCCAGATCGACGCCCACAGCCGCCACCGAGACCACTGCAGCGCCGACCTCCACCGTCACCTCCACGGCGTCCAACAGCGGCAGACGCAGCAGCGTCGCGTTCGCATGCAGCGACAGCGGCTGCGCGGGAGACGACGCGCCACGCTCCGTCAGGTGCTCGTACTGCAGGTCGGCGTTCGCGCCGAGGCCATCGACGCGCACAGCCATCGACGTTGAGCCGTCTGCCGCGCCGCCGCTGGCGCCCTCCTCCACCTCGAAGAGCACCTCGCACATCGACGGAGACAGCAGCCACTCCAGAGGCAGGCGCAGGTGCGAGAGGCCCGCAGGAGACGCCGCCGACAGCACGGGCCCCGCCGTCAGACCGGCCACCTCGGCGCGCATCGCCGCGCGCTCGACGGGGCGCGCGCGCGCCAGCGGCTCTGCCGCGAGGAGGAGCGATAGCACGGCCGGCTCGAGCGTCGCCGTCAGAGGCGCCGAGAGGCTCGGCGGCGTCAGCGGGAAGTCGGAGACCGACGCCGAGGCCATCAGCGCCGGCAAGGCGTCGGCGGCGGCGGAGGCGGCGCTCGATGTGTTCTCAAGCGAGAGCGACACCGCCGGGAAGCTGCCGTCGAGGGCGACGGGCGACGACAGCTCGAGGCGCGCGCGCGCCCACGCCGTCGTCTCCTCGACGCCCTCCACGCGCACCGCCACGCCGGAGAAGTCGAAGCTGCTCGTGTCGTCGTTGCTGCTGCCGCCGCTGCTGCTGCCGCTGCTGCCGCTGCTGCTGCCGCTCTGGTCGCCGTCGGTGGTCGGCGTGGCGTCGTCGTCGGTGGCGACGAGCGACGCGAGCGACGGCACCTCGACGGGCAGCTTCAGTGCGCCCATCGCCGCGAGGACCGAGTGCAGGTAGCATACGGTGCCGTTGCCGTTGCCGTTGCTGGCGCCGCCCGTGTCCATGTCGCCCATGTCGCCCATGTCGTCCATGTCCTTCTGCCGGATGTAGAGGTCGAGCGGCGCCCCCGCCGTCTCGGGGTCGAGCATCGCGTGCGCCAGGCTGCGCAGCGCGCGCCCGTGCGCCTCGCTCGCCGCCGCCACGCGCGCCGCGACGCCGATCTGTCTCGTCCCGGGCGCCACGCGCGCGCCGTCGAGGACGACGCTCATCGGCGCCGCGGCGGCGTCGGCGCCCGCCTGGTCGGCCGCCCAGACCACCTCGAATCCGAGCGGCGGCACGTCGACGCTGAACGGCAGCACCGCCGGGATGCCGACCAGCAGCTGCAGCCGCCCGACGAGCGTCGCGTCCTCGGGGCTCGAGAGCGCCAGCGCGAGCGCGCTGATGCTGAAGGCGTCGTCGCCGGTGGTGGTGGCGTTGGTGGCGGGGACCACCTCGCCCTCCTCCAGCGTCACTGCGGTCGGGTCGTCGCCCTCGAGGGCGCAGCTGCCGTCGGCGCAGACGAGGACCATCTCGAACTCGACGGGCACGCTCACCGGGATGCCGAGCGTGAACGCGCCGGTGCCCGCGACCATCCGCGTCTTCAGCACGAGCCTCGTGTTGAACTGCGCCACGCCGCGCGCCGCCTGCGCGAGGTGCCGCGCGTCGCCCCACCGCAGCGTCACGCCGAGCGCCAGCTCGTTGCTGCCGCCCTTGATGCTGGTGGACGAGCCGAGCTCGGCGGTGACGAGGAGTTCGCCCGCGGCGTCGAAGGCCTCGAGCCTCGCCGAGGACACGCTGACCGAGCTGAACGAGCGCCAGTCGACGTGGAGGTCCGCCGCCACCTCCGTCGTGCCGGAGCAGAGGCCGCTCACGTTGAGGCCGCGCAGCGAGAAGCACTCGGCGCACCGCGCGGCCGCGGCGAGGTCGACGCCGGCGGCGGCGCCGTACGAGCCCCACGTGACGAGGAAGAGGAGGCACGCCGCGCCGCAGAGCAGCGTGCGCGGCGAGCGCTTCCGCCCGCACGCGCGCAGCCGCATGCGCCGCTGCCGCCCCTTGTCGTCCATGAAGTCGGTCTGCGGGTCGAGCCGCACCGCGAGGTGGCTCTCCACGCCGCCCTTTCCACCCATGGGACTCGGCTCGCCCGTGTCGTACGAGTCGGATCGATGCGTCTGCGGCGAGCGGAACGTCGGCAGGATCGACTTCATAATCGGCACCGCCCGTCTCCACATAGACTGCGGGCTCCGCTCGCTCGGCCTGTCCTGGTCCCTCGTGCCGGTGCCTTCGTTGGCTCTCATTTGTGCCATGCGGTCATTGAGACTCGTCTGCTGCGACTGCGCGTTCGCGAACCAGCCGCCGCCGCCCTGGCTCGTCGGAGGTTCCCTCTCCGACTTCCGACCTAGAGCAGGTGTCGGGCCCTGCGAGAGCCGCTCCCGCCAGCTCTTCCGGCCGACGCTGTTCTCGCCGTTGTCCCCCTTTTTGAGCTTGCCCTGCGACTGGCCATGCTTCAAGCTGGCGAGCCTGGCGAGGTTTGGTGTCTCCGACTCGCGAGTCCTCTTGGTTGACGCCGTTCGTGCGAAGTTGACGCCGTTGTGGCTGATGGTGCGGTCGATGGAGCTTTCTATAAGTCGAGGAGCCTCCTCGTCCTCGTCCTTGAGCTCAGCCAGCTCCGTGTCGCTGGAGATGCGAGCGTGCTTGCCAGCCATGGCCTGCCGCGGCTTCGCCGACCAGAGTCTATGATGGATTGAGGCGCAACCTCTTCATAGCTGAGAAGCTCCCTCGGGTGAAGCTGCCCCTTTCTGCAGCGTGGCAAAGCACGGAAATCCGCGCGATAAATATGCTTCAAGTCGGAGGCAACATTCGAGCATCGCTCACTGCAGGGCCCGCATAGCCAATATCTGCGCAGGCCATCAGGTCAGCTGGACATCGGTGCGTGTTGGGCCTGACCTTCACCCAACCTCAGTAACGCGCAAATAGCGCATTAGCGCATGCACACATGCGCAACTTCCTGAGCACACGCCCGCCGGTTCCGAGGGTCTGAATAGCGTGTGCACATGCTCGCGAGGGCCTCCCCCTCCATTCCAGCCGACCGCATGAGCACGAGCACGTTCGCGGCGCCTCCTCTGGCCCGCAATGCGAGTGCCAGCCGCAGGTCCCTCGACGGCGCGTGCGGCGGCGCCCCGTGCGGCCAGACCAGCTGCGAGAGCTGGTGCAGCGAATACACGTGCAACCAGGACGGCTGCCAGGGCTGCGACGTCGAGCACTACCATTGCATCCGTCCGCCGCCGCCGATGCCGCCCAGACCGCCACCAAGGCCACCGAGTCTGCCCGGATTGGGCGGCTGCTCGCTGGCCTACACCGGCTGCTGGGAGTGGCCGCAGACGTGCTGCCAGCCCTCGTACGGCTGCTACCGGCGGGGCAGCAACCGCTTTGCAATGTGCAGGCCCGTCGTCTCGGACTGCAAGGACACCGCGGACTGGATATGCCCCGGCTGGCAGACGGCGCCACCGCCTCCGCCCTCACCGCCGCCGCCGCCTCTACCGCCGAGCCCGCCGTGCCACGATGACTATCAGGATTGCAGGGAGTTCAAGTGCTGCGCGTCGGAGAGCCAGCTTTGCTACAAGCGCGAGGGCAAGGAGTTTGCCATGTGCAAGCCGCCGCCGACCGAAGGCGATGCATGCGACCTGGAAGGATGGGAGTGCCCGGAGACGTGGCTGCCCTCGCCAATGCCGCTGCCGCCGCCTCCGCCTCCGCCTGTGCACCCGCCGCCGCCGCCTCGCGAGGACTTATGCGCGGGGTCCTATGAGTCATGCCAGCAGCAGCAGTGCTGCGTGAGCGACGCGGACGACTGCATGAAGCGCCCCGGCAAGGTGTTTGCGATGTGCCGGCCTCGCGGCGACGGGCCCTGCGTCACCGACGAGAACTGGGAGTGCCCCGAAGCGTGGATCCTCCCGCCGCCGCCACCTCCATGCCGCGATGCCGGGCAGGGGCCGGACCTGCGGCCCGTCAGCGGCTTCTGCTACGAGTTCAACTTCAATGAGATGTTCTGCGTCTCCGCCTTCCTCACCAACGACGCGGGCGAGTTCAGGCGATGCGAGTACGACGAGGCCACCGGCCACTGCAAGGCGGCGGAGAGCACGTTCGAATGCTACGGGTCGCCCCCGCCAGACGCGCCTCCTGCTTCGCCCCCGCAGCCGCCCCAGCCCGCACCGCCTCCGTCGCCGTCGCCGTCACCATCGCCATCGCTGCCAGTCGTCAAGTCGCCACAACCCTCTGCATCGCCCTCACCGCCGCCGCCGCCACCACCGACAGCCGTCGTCGTCCCGAGAGCTGACGTTGCGTCGCCACCGCCACCCTCCAACTGCGCAAACGACTGGGAACCGTGCCTCGAGGAGCGTTGCTGCGTCTCCGCCACGCAGCTCTGCTACCGGCGCGAAGGACGCGTGTTTGCGCAGTGCAAGCCTCCGCCAAAGAAGAAGGGTGCGTGTGAGCTCAACGGATGGCTGTGCCCAGACGACTGGCTCTCGCAGGCGCCGCCGCCGCCGCTTGCCCACGCGTCGCAGCAAGCAGACGCCTCCGAAGCCGTGGCGACGACTGCTGCTCCGCACGACGACGGCGGGGATGACGGCGGCATCGATGTTCTCAGCCTCCTGGTGGGAGCTGGCGTCGCCGTCTGCTGCGGCCTCGCCTGCGCAGGCCTCTGCGTGTACATGGTCTTCGTCGCGCCGAAGGTCCAGCACCGCAGGGAGGAGCGGCGCGGGCACAAGAGGCTGACGGCGCGCGAGAAGAGGGGACTGACGCGAAGCGTGACGCCGGGACGAGGGTTCCGCGCGGATCAAGAAACCGAGCTGGCAGACGAGGGGCTCGACGGCGCAGTGGACGAGGCGTTGCGCTTGTGAGAGATAGAGTTGTACACCCCCCTAAGATTCTGCTGCGGTAGCTAGCGGCCGCCCCTTGGGTCCCAAGCGGGCGTCGGACCTCGAATATATAATCGCCGGAGCCCTGTGCTCCTCGGTGAAAACAGGGTTCACGGTTAGAGCGATGCCGGCCGACCGGGGGGGGGTCCCGGCCCCCTTCTCTCCCCCGTGAGTTCCAGAGAACCTTGCCGGCACTAATCAAGTAGGTGTCTAGATTAGAGTGACTGTGCGGGCCACGAGCTCCATGCTAGGAGTGTGGTAAAGCAAGCAAGCAAGCAA
>Ga0209713_10002817_pt1 | contig 10886 bp, 9 predicted proteins | sample ArcOceMetagenome_3_FD_187444 | JGI IMG/M metagenome (GOLD analysis project Ga0209713, IMG submission 187444) | Marine eukaryotic phytoplankton communities from Arctic Ocean - Arctic Ocean- Svalbard ARC20M Metagenome (SPAdes) (version 2) | ecosystem: Environmental > Aquatic > Marine > Oceanic...
ACATTTCCTAACACACACGCAAAATTTCCTCGCCTACAACATACTCAAGTTGTTGCTGCCTGCTGCCAGCGATTGCGTTGCGCACGAAACATATACATGGTCGTCCTCGCCACACTGAACGCGGTGTGGCGCGGTGGGTCAACCCTGGCCGAGCAGCTGCTCTTCTCGACCACCTCGATCCCACCCTTCCTCCTCGACGAGCCCGCAAACGCGCGGTTGCCTCAGCACTCGGCCGCGACGAGCAACCTGCGTGCGCTTCGCTGCGACTTCAGCGAGCACAACGTGACCCACCTGCTCGGCTGGGAGTACTGGCGCGGCAAGTACAGCCATCAGGAGCACGCGCTAACGTACGGCTCGCTGGCCGACCTGAAGCAGCGCTGCCACGGCCGGGCCGGCTGGAGCCGCGGCAGCCACGTGAGAGCCGTCAAGACGATACGCATGTCGGGCCAGCTCGCCTCCTTTGCCGCAGCTTGCCGCGCGGTCGCCAGTGGCGAGCCGCGGCTCAACGTGAGCTGCGTCCTCGTCCAGCTCGTGCGCCACCCTCTGACGACGCAGCGGTCGCAACGCCCCTTTGCGCAGCAGGCGCCGTCTCGCAGCCACAGCCGCGACGACTTTGCCGCCGCGCCGCTTTCGAACGCGCCAATCGACGGCGACGCCCTCTGCCGTCCGATCCTCGAGGACGTCACGACTGCGCAGGCGCTGCAGGAGGAACGCACGCGGCTTGAGGCGGCGGCGGCGGCCGATGCCTCGGCGCGCGCCGCACTCGCGGCGCTGCCGCGCGTGGTTCTCGTCAAGTACGACGAGGTCGTGCGCGCGCCCGAGGCGACGGCGCGCTCCGTCCACGCCCAGCTGCGCGCGCGCACGAGCCCGACGAAGCTCGCGCGCTTCCTCCTCGGCCATTTGAGCCTCGACCGCTCGCAGCTCTCTGCCCAGCTACGCAGGCACGCGCCACCGCCGACGCCGCCGCCGCCGCCGTCGCCTAGGCCGTCGCCATCGTACGTCTCCAAAGGGCGGAACAAGAGCTCGGCGTTTGGCACGGTGCGTCGGCCGCGGGCGTGCGAGTCGACGGACGCGATGTTGCAGTGGCCAGCGTGCGCTGAGCTCGTGCGCACACTGCATCCCTTGTACGTGTGTTGATGGCTCGGCTCTCCGACACGCCAGGTAACGTGTGTTCTCCGCTCGTATATAACTACTTTAGATTAGCGTGGACCGGCTGGTCTGGGACCATTGAGGACGCGTGCCGCGCCGGCGAGTCGTGGAGCCACAGCAGCAGCAGCAGCCGCGTCCACTCGTCGGGAGGCCCCGGCAAGCACCAGTGCACGCAGTCGTGGCGCGACGGGTGGTGGCCACCCGGCCGCAGCGCGGTCTGCGTGTACGTGTCGAGGTAGGCGTGGCCCGCCGCCTCGACGAGCCGCCGCGCGACGCCGTTCTGCGGCGCGAAGTGATGCCACTTGAAGAGGGCGACGCCGCGCTCGGTCGCGAGCGACGGTGCGGCGCTGAAGTTGAACTCAAACGGCGTCGGCAGCGGGTCGCGCAGCCGCCAGCAGCGCGGGATGCTCGCGGGCGTGCCGCGCCACACCACGCGCGGCGGCGGCCGCCTCTGGCGCGCGCGGGCGACGGCGCCGCCAGCCTCCTCGTGCTGCTGCTCCGCGGTGCGCGCGTGGCGGGCGAGCGCGAGCGCGTGTATCGTGGCGTTGAGCTCCGCCTCGAACTTCTCGGCGTTTTCTTCGACCCAGACGCCGCGGTTGAGCACCACAAAGTCGTGCTGCGGCACGAGGTAGAGCCACGGCTGGTTGGTCGACGCCGGGTCGGCGACGCAGCGGCCGTGCGAGGCGCGAGCCGCCTCCTCGGCGCTCGCGTTCACGTCGAGCACGCCGTTGCGCACGTACTGCAGCTCGACGTGGCCTCCGCACACGCGCGCCGTCTGGCCAACGTCGTAGTCGAGCACACTGCCGCCGCCGCCGCCGCCACTACCCGCGCACGCACGGACGCTCGCCGCGCTGAAGCTCGGCTCGCCCAGCGCCGCGGCGAGACCGATGAACCATTGCGACATGATGCTGTCGCCGACGAGGAGGATGCGGCTGCCGCTGTGCCGCCTGCAGAACCTCGACGCTAGCGACTCGAGTGTCGAGTTGAGCCACGAGCCATGCTGGTGATGCAGCAGGCTCGCGCATCTAGGGCCGTCGGGCACCCAGGTGTGCTGCAGCACGCGCCGCGTGCTGCGCTTTCCCGGCTTGTCGCATGCTTGCGGAGCGTAGCGGCTGACCCGAGGCGGCCTTTCGAGAATGTAGGGCGCCGTCTTGTTCGGCGCGGCCTCCCAGTGGCCAGAGCCCTCCGCGAGGCATCGGAGGAGGCCACTGGTAGCTAACATTGTACCATTTAATCAGGAAGTATATTTTGGGCAACCGCCTGCCCAAGCATGCAACCGCCTGCAGAAGCATGCAACCGCCTGCAGAAGCATGCAACCGCGTGCAGAAGCATGCGAAAGCCCGCGTGGCCGCCAAGCACACCACGCGCGACAGCACCAAGTACGGCCGCTCTGCCCGGAGCTTCTCCGAGCACCACGGCCAGCGCATCTCCCATGCCATCGTGATGACCGACGCTCTCAACATCTGCGAAGGCACCACCAAGCTGAAGAAGCGTCTCGTCATGCAGAGCCGCGCCGATTAGGCGCGCGTCTCAGCGACGACGCCACCCGCCCCGCCAGGGGCGAACTATATTACACGTAGGAAAGTCCACGTGTTGGTTGTAATGCCAGACTTGCACCTCAAGCTACTAGTCGAGTCTGACCTACTCGAATTCAGAGGCCAACGCAGGCCATGAGCAAGATCGCGCGCATCATCCGCGCGTCCAACCACTTCGACTGCCTGCAGCTGCCCAAGCCGTACGCTGACCTGATGGGCGAGCCCGTGTGGGACGTGACGGAGGAGCAGGTCGGCAAGGCCTTTCGCAGGGCGTCGCTCAGCTGCCATCCGGACAAGTCGACCGACCCGGAGGCGCCGCGCGCGTTCGAGGTGCTCAAGAAGGCCAAGGCGTGTCTGCTCAACGAGCTCGATCGCGACGACTACCTCAAGGCGTTCGTGACCGACCAGAAGACGCTGTGGGAGGGCAGCTGGGCCAAGGCGGAGGACGCCTTCACGAGCAAGCAGCGCGTCAGCTCGATGCGCGACGAGGCGCAGCGCTCGCAGAACGAATCCGTGCTCGAGTCGATGCAGGAGCGCCACGCTCAGGCCGCGCGGAAGGCGCGACAGCGCGAGCGCGCAGAGGAGGCGCGTGCCCGCTCCAAGGTGCGCCAGCTCGAGGAGGCGGAGGCGGCGGCGACCTCACGGCTCGGCGGCGGCGATGACGACGACGATGGCGATTACGATGACGATGGTAGACCAGTCCTGAACAAGGGCGCTGGCAGCAGCAGAGGCGGCCCGTCTTCAAAATCAGGACCCGCCGCGCGCAAGCGGCCAAAGTTTTTGTGAATCGCTCTCGCCCAGCGCCAGCGGTACGTAGTACGTTGTAGTGTTCCTGTTTCGATGAATCTGACTGAGAAAGCCCAACACGCGACCCTAGTCACGACATTGTACACCGGCGGACCCACCTTCGTTGCCATGCCCCAGGCGGAGAGCGGAGGAGAGAGGGTCCGAGGGGCCCGTCGTCGGCCGAGGCCGCGGCCGCGAGACCCTCCCAGGCCACCGGCGGCTGAGGCCTAGCTCAGGCCAGCTCGACGAGCGCGGCGCGCAGCGCCTCGACGCAGGCGAGCGCGTCGGCGAACGAGTTGTACAGCGGCGCGGGCGCGACACGCACGATGTCGGGCTCGCGCGCGTCGGTCGAGACGCCCTTCTCGCGCAGCGCCTGCTCGAGCGCGCGCATGCTCGGCGGCTGGCCCGACGGCCCGTCGGCGGCGAGCACGCGCAGGCTGAGCTGGCAGCCGCGCCGCGTCGTGTCGGCGGGCGTCACGACGCACACGCCGCAGCGGCGCGGCCCGCCGCCGCCGCCGCCGCCGCCGCCGGCGCACGGCTCGGTGAGGCCGCGCCGCTCGAGGAGGAGCTCGAGGTACGACGTGAGCAGCAGCGACTTGCGCCGCGTCGCGCGCACGCCGCCGGCGGCCTGCAGCGCGAGGAGCGACTGCTGCAGGCACGCCGCCATCAGCGGGTTGACGTTGGAGCAGCCGAAGCCCGCCGCGCCGCGCGCGAGCGTCGCGCCGGGCGCCATCTTGAAGCGGTGCGAGATCGGCACGCCCCACCAGCCCGTCAGCCGCGGGTACGTCGGCGCGCTATCGGCGTGGCGCTCGTGCACGTAGATGGCGGCGAGGCAGCCGGCGCCGGCGTTGAGGTACTTGTACGTGCACCACGACGCGAAGTCGACGCCCCACTCGTGCAGCGAGAGCGGCACGTTGCCGACGGCGTGCGCCAGGTCGAGGCCGAGCGGCACCGGCGGCCGCTGCGGATGCTTCGAGGCGTCGGCGGCGTTGAGCGCGTGGACGCGCGCCGCGATGGCGCCCATGTCGAGCACCTGCCCCGTCAGGTAGTTGACGCCGCCGATCATGATGCACGCGAGCCGCTCCCAGTGCGCCTCGATCGCGGCGCACACGACGTGGGCGTGCAGCAGGCCGTCGGACGGGTCGGGCTGCACCTCGATGAGCTCGACGGCCGGGTCGAAGCCGTGGTGCTGGATCTGCGAGACCATGGCGCACCGGTCCGACGGGAAGGCGCCCGCCTCCATCAGGATGGCCGCGCGCCCCGCCGTCGGCCGGTAGAAGGCCGCCATCAGCAGGTGGATGTTGACCGTGAGCGAGTTCATCGCCGCCACCTCGAGCGTCGCGTCCTTTGCGCCGACGGCGTCGGCCATCAGCGCGGGGATGACCTCCTCGCACGTCGCCCACGGGAGCGCGCCGGTGAAGTGGCCCTCGACGCCGCTCGACGCCCACTTGCGCAGCTCGTCGCCGACGGCCGCGCTGGTCGCCCTGGGCATCAGGCCGAGCGAGTTGCCGCACAGGTAGGTGGGCGTGGTGCGTGGGATGCAGAACTTGGCGCGGTGCGGGCGGAGCGGGTCGGTCTCGTCCAGCGCCGCCGCGAAGGCCGCCGAGTCGATCGCGAGGCCGAGCCGCGAGGCGGCCGCCTCGAGCCACTCTGTGGGCGAGGCGTCCTCCGAGCTCGAGGCGTGCCACTCGACGGCGGCGGATGAGAGCGGCGCGAGCTGCTCGCTGCGGCGGCGGAGGCGGTAGAGGTAAAGGCCTATGGCGGCGGCGGTGGCCGTCGCAGCCGCAGCCGCAGCGACAGTCTTCATATATGACGGTCGGCCGCACCGCTGATTTGACCGTGAGTGCGGCGAGCGCGCGCGTCGAGGCTCTGAAAAGCAATCCATGGCCACGTTAGCTGCTGCGCGGACGCGGCCTGCCAAGCGCCGCGCTGGCGTGCAGGCGGAGCGTGCCGCGGCCGCGAGCGCGCTTGCCGAGGAGGACGAGCTGAGCGACCCCGCCTGGGACGAGGAGGAGGAGGAGAACGAGGACGAGGAGGCCGACGAGAACGAGGAGGTCGCCGCGAGCGCACCCAAACAGAAGCGCCCGAAGCGGCAGCGCTCGACCGAACCGGCCGCATCCAAGACCAAGCAGCCCAAGGGCCGGCCGCCCTTGGGCATGACGTGGGACGGCGACGCGGCCCAGTGGGTGGACGCGACGGCGCCCCAGCGCTTCCCGCTGGCGTCGTCCGAGAACGGCGGCGCGCCGCCCGACGGCGTGGAGCCGGCCGGGCAGGACCTGCCGGGCTGGACCGTCACGCGGATCACGCTGGCCAACGGCAAGCAGCGCGTCTTCTACCTCGGTCCCAACGGCCTGAGGGCCAACACGCACGCGCAGGCGCTGGAGGGCGGCATTCTGTCGTCGAGGAGAAGGAAGGAAGGCGCCGCCGTGCCCAAGCCGGTCGAGGAGATGACGGTCCGCGAGCTGATTGCCGAGCGGAACCAGGGCATCCCGATGCAGGCGGCCATCAATCGCGGGCAGCAGCGCCGGCGGGGCGAGGCGCCGGCCGGCCGGCGCCTCGGCGGCATCTTCCGGCCCAACATGACGGACGCGGAGCGGATGGCGGCGGAGGACGCGGAGGTGGTCGCGCATGGGCCCGAGCTCGCCGGCGAGCGCGACAGCAGCTATGCGCGCGGCGGCGGCGGCGGCGGCGGCGGCGGCGGCGGCGGCGGCGGCGGCGGTTGGGAGGACGACGGCTACGACGGGCAGGTGCAGGACGGCAGCGACCCGGAGGAGGACGAGGAGGACGAGGAGGACGAGGGCGCGGAGGACGAGGAGGAGGAGGGCGGCGGCGTGGGCGCCAAGGCGGCGTTCGCGACGCAGCTGCGCATCGGCCCCGACGGGCAGATCATACTCGACGACGCGGCGATCAACGTGACGGCGGCGGCGGGCGGCCGCGGCGGCATCGAGCCGCTCAGCGCGGGCGTCGAGGACGACGGCGGCGCGCCGATCACGTCGTGCTCGTACCTCAACCGGTCGGCGGCGGTGCCGTGGACCAAGGAGGAGACGGAGCAGTTCTACGCCGCGCTGCGCAAGTACGGCACGGACTTCTCGACGATGGAGGCCGTCTTCCCCAACCGCAACCGGCGGCAGATCAAGAACAAGTTCAAGCGCGAGGAGAAGGAGAACTCGCAGCTCATCGACTCGCTGCTCACCGCCAACACGCAGATCGACGCGGCGGCGCACGGCGCCATCCACCGCGAGACGCTCTCCGGCATCCTCGCCTCGCCCGTCGGCACCGGCCTCCCGACGCGCGCGCCCGCTGCGGCCGGCACCGCCGCCTCAGCGGCCGCCGCCGCCGCCAGCGCCGCCAGCGCCGCCGTCGCCGCCGTCACCGCCACGCCGGCGTCCGCAGCCGCCGCTGCCGCTGCCGCGTCCGCCGCGTCCGCCGCCGCCGCCGCCGCCGCCGCCGCCGCCGCCGCCTCCGCCGCGCCAGCCAGCGGCGCGCCCGGCCCGTCCGTGGCCGCCCCTCGCGTGCTGCCGCGGCCACCGGCGGCGGCCACCGCCGCGGCCGCGCTGCAGCCCGCGCGGCCGACGCCGCCCGTCGGCGCGCCTCGCCCCGCGCCTCGCCCCGCGCCGGCGCCCCGCGCGCCCCTCGCGGCTGCGCGCCCCGCGGCGCCGTCGTCGGCTCTCCCCTCACGCCAGCCGGCCGCACCCGCCGCTCGACCGTCCGCAGCGGCGCCGCGTGCGGCCCCGCCCGCCGCCGCGCCGACCCGGCCAGCCGCCGCGCCGCCCGCAGCCGCGCCGACCCGGCCGGCCGCCGCCGCGCCGGTTGCCGCCACTCCGACGCCCAAGCCGGCGCCCAAGCCGGCGCCCAAGCCGGCGCCCAAGCCGGCGCCGGCTCTGCTCTCCGCGTCGCTCATGAAAATGGGCAGCAGGGCCGCGGACGACGACGACGACGACGACGACGACGACGACGGGCGCGACGATCAGCAGTGGGACGATGGCCGCGGTGGCGGCGACTACGGCTTTGGTGACGATGACCTTGGTGACGAGGACATGTGACATCATGGGCTTGAGCTGCGCGAGGGTTGATTTGTCGGAGGAGGAATAGATGAAAGCGTGTGCCATGCCGAGAGGCCAAATATCAAGTATACACACGAAAATAGACAAGTGCACCGACTCTGCTCGCCGCGGTCGGCGCGCATTGCGGCTCGGCTCCGCGCTCCGGCGTCACGCACAGCTGTGATGCGGCACCCGCTCGTGACCTCGGTAGAGATTGATTAGAGGTCGGCGGAGAACGACGGCCGCTGATCACTCGGACGCCGCGAGTGGTGCGAAATGCTCGACTCTCGCCTCGAGCGATTCGAGGCCCGCTCCCTGTCGACGAGGCCGGACGACGCACGCGAGAATGAGGGCGCCTTTGCCAGCCCGAAGCCCGACGCCGCGCGTGCGAGCGTCGACGGTGCGCGTGACATGGGCGCCGGCTTGACCGTCGGCGCATACTATTTGGGCATCGGACGCGTGTAGGTGGTCTCGCGCGTCCACCAGTTCCAATAGTAGACGACCCCAGCGGGGTCCTTGGCCTCCTTCCAGGCGCTCGGCAGCGGCGTGAGCGGAGGCGGACCGGGCAGAGGTGGCGGCGGTGGAGGCGGATCGGACGACGTCGTCCGATCGGATGGCGGCGGTGGTGCCGGCGCCTGCAGCGGAGGCCCGCCGGAAGAGGGCTGGCGTGGCGATTCGATGATCGCTTCCAGGTCGATGTCCACGGCGATCACCGTGTCGCTGTCGCGCCGCTGCCGAGACTCGTCGGGCTTGACCGCGGGAGCCTCGTCGGGCGACGAGCGCTGCTCGACGCTCATGCTTGTCGGCGACACCTCGGAATAGGTACTTCGGGGCAACCACAGCGCCGGTGGAGCCGACGAGACAGCGCCCACCACCACGCTTCTGTGTCAAGCGGAACACGCGCGCAGGGGCTTGATCACCCGAGGAAAAATTGACACCAAAGGCATCCGGGCGCGCGCCCACTTTGAGATGCTGAATGTAGGTGGGGAGGGTCCGCTCGCTACGAGCCGTCGCTTAGCACCTTTAGATTACTTTAGATCTTAGCTTTGCATAAGCACCACTGCGTGAGAAGCGGTTTAACGGTTTAACGCTGTTAGCTTACCTCAACTACACAGCGCACGTAATGAATGCACAATGTGCATCTTTGTGTGGGTCAATGAGCGACAGGCTAGACTCGTCGTCCGTGTTCAAAGTCTGCAGCGCCACGAGCTGCATCGGTGGGATGAACGATCGCGAGAGCGGCGCTGGTCTCTGCAGTACCGCCGCAGCGTCTGCGCCGGCGCGCCGCAAGCGCAAGAAGAAGGGCCACGCGTTGGTCTCGGCCGGCGCGGGCGACGACGAGGAGATTTTGGACCCGGACGAGGATGATACCGACGACGAGGCGACGACCGTCGGGATCTCGCTGGTCGCTGCGACGGCTCCGTACAGGCCACCTGAACCGCCGGTGTCTTCGGGTGCGGCGGTGGTCATCGGGCTCGCCTCCTTCTGCACGTTTGCGATGGGCGGCGTCGTCTTTGGCATCTCGAGCCTCTACCCCGTCCTCTACCGCCAGGGCTTCTGGCGCGAGCTGTGCGGCAGCGGCGCGGCGGCGGCGGCGGCGGTGCGCGTGCGCGTGCTCAGCCAGGGCCCGCCCGAGTGCGCCGACCTCGAGACCAAGTGCTGCGACGCGCAGCTGGTGCGCTTCAGCCTGGTCGCGTCGGTCGCCTTCTTCTGCACCGACGTCGCCGCGGCACCGTGGGGCGTGCTCGCCGACAGCTACGGCGCGCGCACCTGCCTCGCCGCGGCCGTCTCGATGAGCTGCGCCGGCCTGCTGCTGCTCGGCTGCGGCTCCGCGCTCGACTCGGACGTGCTGACGACGTCGGCGCTGCTGGTGCTCGGCCTCGCCGGCCCCGGCGTCTTCAACGGCGGCTACCTGGGCGGGCTGCAGCTGATCCCCGAGGAGCAGGCCAAGACGCGCGCGACGCTCGCCTCGTGCCTCGCCGCCGTCTTCGACGGCTCGTCGCTCGTCTTCGTGCTGCTCCGCGCGCTCGCCGTCGCACTCGGCACGCTCGTGGCGCCCACCGCCGTGTGGGCCGCGCTGTGCGGCTGCGTCGGCGCCGCCTTCTGGGCGAGGCTCGGCGGCGCGCACGCCCAGCCGGCCGCGCCGGCCGCGCCGTCGCAGCCCGGCGAGATGGCGGCGGCGTCGTCGTCGGAGATCGAGATGCGCGAGCTCGGTGCCTTCTCGTCTCCTGGCGGCGCCGTTGGCGGCGGCGGCGGCGGTGGCGGTGGCGAGGGCGGTGGTGAGGGCGAGGGCGGCAGCGGCGCGGGCGGGCCGCCGCGGACGCTGCGTGCGACGCTGCTGTGCGTGGGCAACGCGCAGCTCGTCTGCTTCATGGCGAGCTACAACCTCATCAGCTCGTACTATCTCGAGACGCAGATCGACTACTTCGAGACGCACTTTGGCGCCGCGACCGCCGCGTCGCTCTCGGCGCTCTTCAACCTCGCCTTCCCCATCGGCGGCCTGCTCGCCGCCGCGCCCGCCTCCTTTCTGCTGCAGCGGCACGGCACACGACCAGTCGTCTACTGGGGGGTCACCGCGTCGCTCGCGACGCTCTTTACGACGCTCTCGCTGCTCCCGTCGTACCTGCCGCAGCTGCTCGGGGCGCTGCTCTTCGGGCCGACCCGCTGCCTGCAGTGGGCGTGCTACTTCCAGTTCCTCGCCGACGAGCGCCGCTACCCGCCCCACCTCACCGGCCGCGCCCTCGGCTACAACAACTCGCTCGTCGCCCTCGTGGGCGACCTCGTGCCGTACGTGCTCACCTCGCTCACCGCCACCGACGGCTGGGGCGGCGATCTCGACGGCCGCTACCTGCGCATCAAGGCGGGCGGCCTCGCCGGCCTCGCCCTCGTCGTCGGCTGGGCGGCAAGCCACGCGGCGCGCGGCGGCCACGCCGCCGGCGCGACGCGCCCCGTCGCGCCCGCCGCCGAGAAGTGACGAGGCGACGAGCACGCCATGACTCCCAATGCGGTATATCCCATCACGGGCCGGCCGCGGAGCCACTCGCGCAAAGCCGGCGTGAGACGAGGAGGCCGGGACGGACGCAGGAAGAAGGAACCGGACCTATTTAGCTTATGAATTTGATATTACATTCGAGACAACCGTGTTGGTGCCTTTGGTGGCGTTTCTGATGGATCTTTAGGAATTTCCCTCTGCCGTGGTGCTTTGACTCCTCCGAGCTCAAGTTTCTGCGCCACGATGTGCTGCCAGTGGAGGAGGAGAGCGCTAGGCCGGGACAAGTTGGTGGACGAGCCGGTATCCAAGATCCGCGCTGCAGCCTTGGCGGCGGCGTGGGGCGGGTCGCAGCACGAGGCCAGCGCCGACATCTTGTCCGGA
>Ga0209713_10002818_pt1 | contig 10884 bp, 2 predicted proteins | sample ArcOceMetagenome_3_FD_187444 | JGI IMG/M metagenome (GOLD analysis project Ga0209713, IMG submission 187444) | Marine eukaryotic phytoplankton communities from Arctic Ocean - Arctic Ocean- Svalbard ARC20M Metagenome (SPAdes) (version 2) | ecosystem: Environmental > Aquatic > Marine > Oceanic...
TGCCAGCAGTGGGTGTTTTTATACTCAATGTGTATTTATTCAAAAGCTTCTTACTATATGATGTCAATTGATCTCTCTTTCTCTGAAGGTTTGGCTAAAGGCTCTGGCTCAGAGGCACTGGCTCATTAGATTAGATTACATTTATTAATAACTGAACCTAGCTTCAGTGGCCGTAGGCCACTGGACTCCAAGAAACATAGCCTGCCTTTTTTCCGGTCGGGGTTGATTACGAATTTGCTATGTGGCCGTGGTTACTGTCTTCTCCTCTTGTGCCTCCGCTGGTGCCGTTTTCTCTGGTCCTCTTATTCAGGTGCCTCCTCTGGGTCTTCTGTGTTGTCGTCTGGTTGGTCTTCGGGTCGGTCTCGTGGTAGTCTCCTTGCGTCTGGGTGGGCCCCGTACGGGGCCCCACTATTTCATCGTCCAAAATGTTCTGAGGAATTCCTCCAGGAGTTCTTCTTCTATGGCGTTCACCACTGCGTCCCGCGTCAGCTCGTACCTGGTGCCGTTGACTTTGTCTCCCCGCCGGACGTGTCTGTCTGAGCTGTTCGCCATTGTCTGGCACTGGTGTTTGATTTTGCCTGCATCTGTCCGAGTTCCCGTGCACCCCTTGCCGCACCTCCCGTTCCCTGTCCTGCCCACCGGCTGCCAGTCGACGTTCGTGAGGAATTTGGTTCCCTTTTGCTCTAGTCTCCCGTACGCACACCTGTCTACCCTCACTACCCTCCAGTCTGGATTCCTGCTGATTGCTTGTGTGATTGCCTCCAGGTCCCATAGGCCCGACTGCGCTGGGTTCTCCACCAGGAATGGGATCTCTGGGTGCCGCTCCAGTGAGTGTATCTGCGTCTCGACTGCCTCCACTGCCTGCTTGTACAGTTCCTGCTCCTCCTCTACTCTGCCTGGTGGTGCGTTTGCTCTGTTCAGTGGTGTCAGAGCCCACAGCCCGTGCGCCGAGCCTGTTGCCTGGTTGATGATGTTTGCTCTGCTGAACAGGGTACATTCCATCTCCATTGTTATCAGGTCCCAGGCTTTTGGGCTGATCGATGCTTTCCTCGAGAGCGCACTTATCAGGTCTGTCTTCTGGTTCGTCCAGTCGTGCTTGAGTTCTGCTGTGATTGTGCCGTGCAGGGTGCCCGTGTACGTGCGGCCTCTTCTGTCTGCTCCCGCAATGTGGGCCCCTGGTATCAGGTTGGCTATTGCTCTGCCGACTGATCTCCACCCCTCCCCCAGGTTCAGCGCTAGCATCGTTGGTTTTGTCGCTGTTGTGTATTTCTCGCTCATCACCTTTGCCTTCCGTGTCATTTCGTCTGCTTCTGAGTCTTCTATCCATCTGTTCTGTACCATCCACTGCACTGCGTCTTCTATCCAGTTCACCCACTTGCCTTGTCTGTGAGTCTTGTTCGGTGTTTGCTGCAGTGTCACCGTTCCTTCGCTTGCTAGCTCGACGATGGTTGCCATTATTGCCGTCGGGCCTCCTCTGGTCTGTGCCGTCTTCTTTTTGGCTGCTTTCAATTGGTTCAGTTTCCCCGGCCGCACCGCGTATACTCCTGGTGCTACCTCCTCTTCGTTTTCCTCGACCCACGCCCTCACTGTCCCTTTCATCTCTGTTCGATGGGCTCGCCCTCTTGGTATTTCTCCAAGTTCCGCGCGTGTGTTCGCCACGAGCATTGCGTTTTGCTCCTCCGTGATCGACATGTCCTTGTTCTTGTGCCCTCCTGACTCTATCAGCTGTGCGACGCAACCCCATATGACTGCTGCCCTCTTCCTGCCTATCAGCTTGCTGCTCTTGTTCGAGTGTATCAGTTTGGTCACATGGCAGTTCTTTATCCACATCGGACCCTTCTTCGTCTTCGTCGTCTCTCTGAGCATCTGCTCTACCACTTTCATCGTCATTTCCATGTTGCTCGTTGTCTGCGATTAGGTGCCGGTCTTTTGCAACTGAATTTTCTGAATTTTCTGGTTCTGAATTTTCTAATTGACTCGGAGCCAATTGACTCAGTATCTGCGAGTTCCAGGTCGGATATAATCTCCTTTCTGGTCTAATTGACTCAATCTCTGATATTTGTCCAGGTGTAAGGTTCCATATGCTGTACCTGGCTGGCCACTTCTTTTTCCTGCATACCACGCATGTACATTCTTCGTCTTCCTCCAGGTATGGGCATTTCATATTAGGGTATTTCTCATACTCTTCTTCCTCATCAGTGTGTCTCATGAACTGTCTTATTCTGCATCCCCGCTTGTGAAGGTCGTCATGTGTGCATATGCCATCATTATATTTCACTAATATTCCTTTATTGTTCCTTCCAACTACCTCGCCTACGCACCATATCTTTTTAAACTTTACCTGGAGTCTCGAGCCTTTTCCCAGCCATTCTGTTACCTCTGCTGGGAATATCTCTGTGTGTTTGATCCCATCTTTTTCTTTTGGTTCCTTTATTAGTTCTATTGTGTCTCCGCACATATTCATTGGGCAGAACTCTGTAGTTTCATCCAGATATGTCACCCTTACTCCTGGCATTGCCCTACCCTCCGGCCACTCAAGTGCTGTTACCTTCCCTGGTACCCACTGTCCCCTAAGATTATTATGCTTAGTAGTTCCATTCTTATCTGCCCAGAATATTCTGACATTAGACCTTACTTTTGGTATCCTGTGAAATGTGTCAGGCCCTCTTTTCAGGTTTATTTTCTTTGATGTTGTGTTAGGGAGGGTGTCATGCATGGTGTCTACATTAGTAGTGTTTTCTGTGACTATGTCAGGAGTTTTGCCTGCATACTTTGCCAGCCTGAGGATATGTGAGTGGAGTTTATTAACTTCTTTTTTCGTCTGCTTCATGATATTCTCCTCCTCTATTGCTGCTAATTCCTCACTCACTCCAAGTCTCTTATTCAGTTTTGCTTTTTTATTTCTGCTCTCTATGTCCTTCCTGTGTAATTCCTTTGCTTCTATGATTGCGTCCTTCTTGTGCAGCTCTCTCTCTGCCTTTCTTTTGTTAATTCTTGTCTTAGTTCTTTCTTTCTTCTGTTGCTCCACTTCCCCTTCTTTTGTGTAGTTCCATTGTTTCCTCCCTGCTTCGCTCTTCCTTTCTCTGAGACTAGGTATGCTGTCTATCCATTCCTCATTAGAGTCATTCCTGATTCCCCATATCTTAGTTGCTAGGCTCGCACACTGATTCGCTGCTTCAATGAGCCTGCTGTGCATTGTTGGATCTACCCTTCCTATTCTGTGCTCAACCTCAGCTGGTATTGCCCCTGCTGCTGTCCATAGAGGTTCCCACCCTTGATAGGTGTTAGATATCCAGGATATCCTGTCCCACTCTTCCCCTCCTGCCTGCAGGGCCCACTGTGCTGATATGTGTGCATCCAGTGACATCCATAGTAGCTGTGATTCATCACAGTCAATAATTGCATGCTGTGTAGTCTCAGTTTCGCATTGGCAGTCCTTCCTGTTGCATCTGCCATCTGTGCCTAGTTCGTCTCTGTAGACCCACTTGTATATATTATCTTTCTCTGAGTTGACCATTTTACTCAGCTTATGGTTTGTTGGTAGGCTCCTTGTCATCAGTCTGGACCAAAACCTCCAGGTTATTTTTCCACCCAGGTTCGCTATCATTGTTGCCCACATATTTTCGTGGCTATGTTCCTTTGCTCTTTTTATATGTTGTAGGCCAACAGTTTTACAGTCTTTAATGGTTTTTTCAATGATTTTCTCCTTTATCCATTCTCTGTAGTCACCTTGTGCTACCTCTACAATATTTTCATTATCTGTCCTACTTGGTAGGTATAGTATATATCCTGATTCTCCTCTCGCTATCTCTCCTGCTGACTGCGTAATTTCCATATCTTGTGTGCTCTTTGCAGCTTCATCTGCACTATCATTTCCTTCGTGTATCCAGTGATATTTGTCTCCTTCTATTGTGCACTCTTCTATGTTCCCTGTCTGGAGTCTGCATGCACAAGTCAACATTGATCTGTTGCTAGTCCTCTTCTTTTCGTCTTGAATATGAGATTGTACCCATATCATCTCAGTTTCTGCTCCCATCAACTCTCTGTGTCTCCTCAGAGAGTCTATCCTTGCCCATATAGCTTCAAAGTTCCTTCTATATTTGCTTTGAGTGTTCCATACTTGTACACATCCTTGGTTGTCACAATACAGTTTAATTGGATCCATTGGGTTAGTGTTAATTAATCCTTGCAGGATTGCAAAGGCTTCTGATGCATCATTTTGTTGTTTTCCTGGTGTTCTATCTGCTGTATTGCTCAGGATGTTGCCTTGTTCGTCTCTTGCATATATGCCCCAGCCTGATATTCCTGGCCATGTTGCACCGTCCCCAAAGCAGTGCACTGTGTTGCCTACTCTTTTAGCTGTTGTGGTTCTGTCTATGTCTATGATCGCTTGTTCTGCTACCGTTGTTCCCCCAACACTTTCTATGGTTGTTATTCTTAAACCCCATCTATCTGCTGCTTGTCGGGTGTAAGCTTGGATCGTCTTTGACTCTTTACCTTTTCTCCTTCGCTTTTCAGCTGCTCTGACTACTGCCCCAGCCTTGCTGTCTGAGTTTAGTAGCCTCATCTGTGATTGTATCCTCATAGTGTCTACTTCTTTCTCTATAGACTGCAGTCCCTTGCCTCCTCTATCCTTAGGCAGTTGGATGAGTTCAGGGCTAGTATTCCTAGGGAGTTTACCTGCTTCTTTAACTATGCTTAGGTGTTTCCTATCCCATTCTCGTAATAGTGCCACTGGCATTTTTGCCACTTGTAATGGGAACTTTAGTGCTGCATTTATTACCGCATTTATACAATACACTGCCATTTCTGTTGTTGGCTTAGTCTGGCTTATTCTCTCATATAGGCCTTCGAATTTTTCTGTTAGAACTTTCTGTTGCGCTCTCCATGATTTATCCATATTGAAGTAAACCCCCAGGTATCTGGTTGCTCTTTCTGTATGGGTTTTGTGTGCCTCTAACAGTGTTACCCATTCATTCCATGAGAACAGCCATTCTGTGGTCTCTCCCTTTATTATATCCATATCTCTGCCTAAGTATATTATTCCTTTAACTTTGTCTATACTCTTGGTTAGTTTGTCTTTCATCGTGTTCTTATCATTATCACTTATTGTGTTATTGGCAATGGCCTTTCTGTATTTGTGCATTAAGACTCTTATTTTAATTAAGTCCTCCTGATCTGGGCACTGTGACAGCTGTTCTGTCTCACCTGTCTCTAAGTATGTTCCTTCGTACAGTGTGATCTGGTGCTCCATTTCTTTGTGCTCCTTCTTCCATTTATGCTCATTCACTGCTTTTCTGGCTGTAGTTTCTACTTCTTTCCCATCTGGCCACTTTGGGTTGATCCACCCAGAGAACATCCCTTCCTCGTCTCTCTCCTCCTTTTGGTTTATAGCCATATACTCACATTTTTTCTCATTGAATTTTAATCCGTGAAACTGAACAAAGCTTGTGCAGTCCTTTATCATGTCTGTCATTCCTTCTGCTGTAGTAGTGAACCAGTTTGAGTCGTCGATCATCATTTGTCCTATTATCTCTGGTGTCTCCTCATTCATCTTGTATCCCTCTCCTTGTCTCTTTTTGTGTACGTATTCCAACCAGAAGTTCATAAATAGGACCCACTTTAATGGTCCGCCGACAGATCCCTGTCTGACTCCTCTCTTGTTACTGTATAGCCCTTCCTTACCTAGGATATCCTGTGTTGATTTGCCTGGGGCAAGCGCCACTGCAGTTTGTCCCCCTTTGTCCATATCAATTATCATCTCTACAATGTCATGTGGTGTGCCTATTGCTCTCCAGGACATTGCCTGTGACCAGTATTCTAGAGTGTCAAATGCTTTAGTGAGATCTGCCGAGAATATGTGAAGTTCTCTGCCTGTCACATTAGCATCGTCAATCAGTTCTGCCAGAATTCTGATAGGATCTTGGATGATCCTTCCCTGTAGACCTCCGTACTGCTCTGTTCTCAGCATATTATGATCATATATAATCTTTGTTATCCTATCGAAAATGATTCTTTCATATACTTTTAGTATGATCTCCATTAGTGCTATCGGTCTTGTTTTAGTTATATCATATACACCTTCTTCAGTTTTAGGTATTGGTTTCAGTAGTGTCTGGTTCCATGATGAGGGAACATGTCTCCCTTGTAATATCTGGTCCATAATATTTGCAATCTCTTCCAAGTTCTCATCGTCTAGCCACTCTAGCATCTCTACTGACACTGTTGATGGTCCTGGTGTTTTGCCTACTTTGAATGATTTTATTCCTTCTCTTACATCTTTCATCCATATGGTTTCTTTGACTGTGTCCCATATGCCTTCTACTTTCTGTAACTCATTGAATTTGTCATATGATTCCCTGTATGCAGTCTCTATCAGCTCTTTATGTTCTTCGTTCTTCATTTCGCTCGTGTCCATATTCATCATCTTCTCCCATGTTCCCCACCTATCCTCTACTTTTGCTACTCCTCCCATCCATTCTTCAAAGAATTTTACTATTGCTTTAGCCACTGCTTTTTCACTGTACTCCACACTGTCTCCTTGTTCTCTTGTTGATTCTGCACTGGTTATATGCTGCTGCGCTTGGTACCTCTGCATGATGCTGTTTATCACTGGTTTAAGTAGAGTTTTGTCTGTGCTGTTGAACCTGTCTTTCCTTCTTCGTAAGTTTATCTTGATCTTCTTGACTCTTTCATATCTTTGTATCTTCCCTAGGTATTCTTCCTGTAATTCTACCCATGATTCCAAGTTCACCAGGCATTGATATGCTTTCTTTGTTTTGAGTCTGTTCCACATTCTTTGGTACTCTGCCTTTTTGACTGGGTCTGCCTTATCATATTTTATTTTGTTCCTTGTTTTGTCTACGCAATTGCTATGGTCCTCGTAATTATTCCCACTGAGTGTTTCCATTCTAATGTTGATTATGAGGTGTCTAAGATTCTGTAAGTTCTGTTGAATTCTCCAATCGCTGCTTGAGTAATGTTTCTTATGATTCGGTCTTTTGGGGTATATAATTGTCTCTTCTTCTAAGACGTGGTTCCTCATTGCTTGTTTTATTCTGTTAAGTGTATCAGGGTTCTCAGGTGTTGAGTTTCTTACTTCTTCGTTCATTGCGAAGAGTTTTTCTTTCATCTCTTCCTCTGTGCATTCTGGTTTTTTCCATCTTGTGTAGCTGTAGGGTGTCCATATTTCTACTCTTTTCGCTGCTGATCCTGCTGTGTCTACAGGTAGGTCTGCCAAGATCATCAGATGGTCTGATCCAGCCTTTGTCAGGCTGTGTTTGTATACCCCTATCCTGGTTTCTGGGTGTTTCGCTACTTCTTTGGTTGCTAGGATTCTGTCTAGTAGTCTGTTGGTTTGGTGGCTCACTGATCTAGTCACTATCCTTGTCTTAGGAAATCTCTTTCTTATTATATCTCCGTATTTCATGTCTTTTATCGTTTGTATTACATCTCTGTCTGCTTCCGATTTCTCCTCTGTAGGGTCTGTTCCTTCTCTGTCTGTGTCCAGGTGCTCTGTTTCTGCTGCGTTCAGGTCTCCAATTAACACCGACGTTGCCAGTGGGTTCTGTCTAGTGAAGTTGCACTTCTTTGTTGCTATCCACGATAGTAGTTTGCTTGTTTCCTCCTTCTTTGTATTTGCAGAGTTCATTAAGTGAGCCCCAATGATTTGGATTTTATTATGTTGTCCATCCTGTTTATTGTTGAAGGTTATCTCCATGAGTCTACCTCTCAGTTCCATTTCTTTAGGCACGAATTCTTCTACGTTGCTCGGTATCCTTGACCATGCTCTATCCATTAATATTATTATTCCTCCGCTAATTGTGTCTCTATTTCTTATTATTAGTTTGAGGTCATAGCCAAAAGATCTGGCCACTCTTTTTGCTCTTATTTGATTAAAATACGATGCTTGTCCTGGTTCGGTAATTATCATAATGTTTATTCCCATTGTTTCCATCTTCTCTATTGCTTCTGTGATTGTTTCTTCGCTGTTGTAGAATTTCCTCTCAAAGTTTTGGGTTGAGATCCTACAGCCCGATGCGTCTCTTTTTATGTCCATGTTATCCCCTTTCCAATTTTCATGTGAGCTTGTTATGGTTTGAGATATGTTGTTTGCCATGTCACTCAGTGACTTGTCCATTCTTCTTTTGTTGTATTCTTGCTCTGAGTCCCATGGCCCTGGGTTTGATGCTTCTCCAACCCTTTGTCCTTTGTATCCCCATGTCCTCTTTTGTTTGTCGTTATTTTCATTTGCGATTAGGTGCCGGTCAATTCCCTGTTTTGAGAAGTTGCGGTTAGGTGCCGGTCTATCTTGCCAGATTTCTTCTTCGAGGGTCATGTTTCTGTTATGAGTGGCTTGATTATCTTTGTTCGTTGCTTTATTTATTATGCTCATTTAATTTATTAGTCAAGTTTTGATTTGTTTCTATGTCATTACTTTTTCTTCCTAGCTTCAAGGCTCGACTGAGGGGTAGCAGACATGTTGAGCTCGGCAATTTGTGGCAGTGAGCTATCTCTGCCGTCTCTTTCCTCTGATCCCTCTCTACTTGGCCTTGATATGGACTTGTGCAAAGAGGAGGACACAAGGGCGGAAGAATAGTAAAACTCTGTACAAAGTAAATGTTAAACCTTCGTAGGTGCATGGTAGGGCAGTGCAAGGAGGAAGGCAGCTTTGTACAAAGGAGAAGATAAAAGGACGGAAGGATAATAAAACTTTGTACAAAGTAAACATTAAAACTTCGTAGGTGCATGATAAGGCAGTGCAAGGAGGAGGGCAACTTTGTACAAGGGAGAAGATAAAAGAAGAGAATAATAGAACTTTGTACAAAGTAAATATTAAAACTTCGTAGGTGCGCAGATGAGACTACCTTTTGATGTTCACTGTTCATTTCTGTTCTGTACTGCCCTGCCCTACTCTGCATTGCACTGCTCTTTTCACTAGCAACAGGAAGCGCTGGCAGGAAGCCACACATCGGTCTCGTCAGCGAAACCGCAGGGCTGCACTGCAGGCTGTCACCATTGCAGTTCACTGTCGTTCTCTCCACTGCACTGCTCTTTTCACTAGCAACAGGAAGCGCTGGCAGAGAGCCACACATCGGTCTCGTCAGCGAAACCGCAGGGCTGCACTGCAGGCTGTCACCATTGCAGTTCACTGTCGTTCTCTCCACTGCACTGCTCTTTTCACTAGCAACAGGAAGCGCTGGCAGAGAGCCACACATCGGTCTCGTCAGCGAAACCGCAGGGCTGCACTGCAGGCTGTCACCATTGCAGTTCACTGTCGTTCTCTCACTGCATCGTTTCACTCTGCTCTGCCCCTGCGCTGCTCTGCTCTGCTCTGCTCCGCACTGTTCTGCCCCGCACTGGCCTCTTCTGCTCTGCTCTGCACTGTTCTGCTCTGCACTGCTTTGCTCTGCCCTGTGCTGCTCTGCTCTGCCCTGTGCTGCACTGCTGTGCCCTGCCCTGCTCTGCCCTGCACTGCACTGTTCTGTACTGCTATGTACCTCACTGTACTGCCCTAGACTGCAGTCACTGCACTGCACTATGACTGCGATGCATGAGTGTGAGAGAGGAAACAGTACGACGTTGGGCACAAACAGCACGACAGTGAATACAAACAGCACGACAGTGACTACAAACAACACGACAGTGAATACAAACAGCACGACAGTGAATACAAACAGCACGACAGTGAATACAAACAGCACGACAGTGAGTTCCTGCATCGCAGCAGTGAGCAGTGCGTTCATGCATCGCAGCAGTGAGCAGTGTGCTCGCAGTGGGCAGTGGCACAGTGGTTTTGTGTGGTGTAGTCTTATGCAGTCGCAATCAGCTGTGTCAGGCCAGTGTGTCAGAGCAGCGCAGGGTCGTACCTTTTGGTCAGCTGTTCCATACTTGATCCTGTTGTCCAGGGCAATAATCGTGTAGCCGAACTTCTCTCCGTTTGCCTTCTTTGGAGGCATCCAGTAGCCTCTCGCCAGCTTCTCTGCACCCTTGTCTGACAAATCTCTCACAATCAGTAGGGTGTCACCACTCGCAGCTCCTGATGGTCCCTCCAGGAATATGACCTGCCTACAGCTCTCAGCATGGCTGGCAGTGTGTACTGTGTCAGCATCCCTACCCCCACAGGTAGCAGACGCCTCGCAGTCTTTAGGCTCAGCACCATCCTCAGTGTCAGCAGTCTCGATGATACCAGTATCAGCACAGGTGACAACAGAGGGGCAGGTCACCTCAGCCTCTCCGAAGCATGCCTTGTTGTTCATCATGGTTGCCATCGCGTCCCTGTCTGCCTCCGAAGTAAGTCGGCACGGCGGAATCCCGGTGAGGATCTTCAGTGCAGGGTCGCTGGGTCCCTTGAGCGCTCCCCAGTCCACGTACTTGCCGGCGACGTCCTTTATCCTCGAGGACATAAACATCCATCGAAGCCTCGACCTCGTCACGTTCTTCTGCAGATCCTTCAGGTTTGGCTCGTTCTCCATCTGCACAGACAGTCCCGTCGTGAGAGTTCGCGGGCAGAGGTTAACAGTACAATTCGCGGGCAGGGGTTGACAGTGCTCTCTCTGCAGCAGACAGCATCTATGGGGGTTCATAGGTTCTAGGTTTCGCCCGAAGGCTCCGAGTTGCTGTGTGCTAGTGCCTATGTGTGCTGTCTGCTCAGTGTGTCTGTCACGGTGTCTATTCAATATTTGTGTCCCGGGGCCCTCGATCGGGCTCCCGTGTGAGTCGTCCAGAGCGAGACCGCATCTGGTATAGGTGGCTGACACTCCGTAGATCCGGAGTGCCGGGTGGGAGGGGGCGGGGCTTACCTTAGTGTGGTCTGGTGTGTCTAGGTAGCCGCTGCGCTGCGCAACGACAATGTTGCAAAGAATTTTCTCGCTATTTCACCAC
>Ga0209713_10002823_pt1 | contig 10878 bp, 6 predicted proteins | sample ArcOceMetagenome_3_FD_187444 | JGI IMG/M metagenome (GOLD analysis project Ga0209713, IMG submission 187444) | Marine eukaryotic phytoplankton communities from Arctic Ocean - Arctic Ocean- Svalbard ARC20M Metagenome (SPAdes) (version 2) | ecosystem: Environmental > Aquatic > Marine > Oceanic...
GTAGACTCGACATCAGGGCCACCGAACGCCATCGTCCGTGCAGAGGATACTCCGCCACCGCCGCAGCGGCGCGGGCGCTGCCATGGCTGCCAACCAGCTTGAGTTGACCCGACTACCACCTTAACCCGCTGTGCGCTGTGCCACTTCTCAACGTCACGGGGCACTGGGGGCTGGGGGGGCAGGTGGCGACCCGATGGCTACCGCCCCGAAACAGCCCAAACAGCCCAGAAGCTCTTTATCTCTCAGTACTCCCTCTATGGACTCACCCAGAAGCCCTCATGCACCCCAGTTGGTTGGTCCCCGCAACACTGATCGCACGCCCGCACGGTGCCCATCAAGAGCTCGGCGGCGCCGACACGAACGGCCGCTGCGCCTCCGCCTGCAGGATGTTGCGCATGCGCTGTCGATTCCTGCGGTCGATGGCGTACTTGGTGAGCCAGCCGAGGCAGACGCCGACGAAGGCGACCGGCAGCTGAATCAGCGCGACCTCCCACCAGAGCAGCCCCTTCTTGTTGTCGTCGGGCGCGAGGTCAGTGCAATCGGCGCCAGCCCAGCCATCGTCGCACATGCAGCGCGCCTGGTGGCACGTGCCATGGCCGCCGCAGTCGTTGGGGCATGGCACGAGCTCGGAGCAGTCGACGCCCGACCAGCCGAGGTCGCAGTAGCACAGCCCGTGCGTGCACGCACCGTGGCCGCCGCAGCCGCTTGGGCACGCCGACAGCGACGCGCAGTCGTCACCCTTCCAGCCCGGGTCGCAGAAGCACTTTGCGTGCGCGCACTGCCCATTCGACGAGCAGTCGCCGAGGCACACGGCCGACGCCTCGGCGGGCGACGCGAGGAGCCGCAGCGACGAGCCGAGCGCAGAAGCTGTTGACGCCGCCGACGACGTTATCGATGGCACGCCGGCACGCGGCAGCCGAGACGACAGCTGTTGCGGCGGCTGCTGTGGCTGCTGCTGCTGCGCGTCACTGGCAGCGTCGGCGGCGTGGCTGCCTCCTCGGTGCGTGAGCAGCGTGACGCCTCCTGACGCCGACGGCCACACGTGCGAGGGCAGCCGCCCTGCTGCGCGCTCGGCGGGCGTGGCGCTGCGCAGCTGGCCTCCCGTCGGCGGCAGCGGCCTCGTGCCGCCGCCGCCGCCGCCCCGGTGCCGGTCGACGGGTGAGTCGTCGTCGGCGGCGAACTCGCCCGAGAGCAGCTGCTGGCGCGTGGCGGGGGAGAGCCGGAAGAGCAGCCGGCGCGACGGCAGGCCCGACGCATCGGCCTGCGCGACGCCGCCGGCGTAGCGGCCCGACGCGAGCGCGGCGGCGTTGGGTGCGACGTTTGGCAGCGCACGGCGGCGCGCACGCAGCTCAGCCGCGCGGTGCATCGGCGTCGAGCCGTCGTGCAGCTCCGCCTTGTGCGCCTGCTCGAGCAGCCGCAGCGCGGCAGTCGAGGCGCCCCGCAGCCGCGCGTCGACGACGGTGTTGTACACCTGTTCGCACGCCGAGCCGCCGACGCCAGAGACGCAGACGCACGCGCCGAGCACACAGAGGCCGCGCCCCGAGCACTGCCGGCCGTCGGCCACCGGGCATGTGAGCTCGGTCGCGCACTCGTCGCCGCCATAGCCGGCGTCGCAGAAGCAGCGGCCGTGGACGCATGTGCCGTGCGTGCTGCATTGCGACGAGCCGCACGCCGTCGCCACCTCGCACGCGCGCCCCTCGTAGCCGGGGTCGCAGAAGCACACGTCGTGCCTGCAGGCGGGGAAGGGCGAACGAGCTAAATGCGAGGTGCATGGGGCAGAAGGTAGGACAATGCGGTGGGGCGAGGCGGCGAGGACGTGCGTGGTATGGGGGTTGAGCGAGCAGGGAGGGTGGGGGGGTCGGTGGGTTTTCAGTGTGCGGAGGCCGCCAGGGCCGCGCAAGGCAACGGCCTCACGCGATGCAGGCGAGTCGCCAAGTATGTGCGCACCAATCGTCACGCCGGGGGCTCCCCCCCGATGTTACACCGCGGAACCGGGGGCCGAGGCCCCCCCCGCGAGCGCCGGCTTAGTATGGTGCGGTGTGCGTGGGCGCTCCCTCCCCACGCGTGCGGCGTGAACGGGAGAGATGCGAGGGAGGCAGCAGAGGGGCGACATTAGCGGTAGGAGGCCAAACCCTAACCGTGGGCCAGCTGTGCCACGGGACGATGACGGGTGGGTCGGGGCCAGCGGAGGGCGCGCGCACCGGCAGGTCCCGTGCGAGTTGCAGCTCTCCTCGCAGGCTCTTGTCCGCTCGCACTCCTCGCCCTCGAAGCCAGGGTAGCAGCGGCACTGGCCGTTGAAGCAGAGGCCGTTGCCGCGGCAGTCGTGCGGGCATGTCACCTCAACCTCGCACGCGTCGCCCGTGTACTCAACGTCGCACACGCACTGACCCCGCTCGCAGCGGCCGCGCCCGCCGCACGGCTGGCCGTCGGCCGTCGACGGGCACTGGTCCTCGGTGGTGCAGTCCTCGCCCGACCAGCCGAGCGAGCAGTAGCAGCGGCCATTGGCGCAGACGCCCTGCTCGGGGCCGCCGCAGTCGTGTGGGCACTCGATCGGGATCGTGCAGTTGCGCCCGTAGTAGCCGGGCGTGCAGAAGCACCGCCCATACTTGCACACGCCGTGCCCGCCGCACACGGCCGCAGTGGGCCCGTCGGCGGCGCAGCCGACGCTCTCCGCGCAGTCGACGCCCGACGCTCCCGGCTCGCAGAAGCACTTGCCGTACGCGCAGACGCCCTTGCCGGAGCAATCGTTCGGGCAGAGCCGCGGAGCCGCGCAGTCGACGCCCGCCCACTCGAGGTCGCACGAGCACTCGCCGCGGTCGCACACGCCATGACCGGAGCAGCCGCTGACGCACGCCACCTCCGACGCGCAGTCGGCGCCGCCCCAGCCCTCCTCGCACAGGCAGTGGCCGTTGAAGCAGATGCCGTGCTTCGAGCAGTCGCGCGGGCAGTAGAGCGGCTGAGCGCAGCTCTCGCCCGTCCAGCCGGGGTCGCACAGGCAGACGCCGTATCGGCACGCGCCGTGCCCGGAGCAGTTGCCCAGGCACTGGAAGAGCGGCACCGAGCAATCCTCGCCGCCGAAGCCGGGCTCGCACTCGCACTTGTTCTGGAAGCAAACGCCGAGCAGCGAGCAGTCATTCGGGCAGCGTGCCACCTCCGAGCAGTTCCGGCCCGCGTAGCCCGGGTCGCACCAGCACTCGCCGTGCACGCACTGGCCGTGCGTCACACCGTGCGAATCCTTGCAGTCGTCGGGGCACGGCAGCGCCTCCGAGCAGTCGGCGCCCGCGAAGCCCGGCGCGCAGAAGCACTTGGAGCGGTGGCAGAGGCCGCGGTTGTTGCACGGCGGCTCGCCCTCGCACGGCAGCGTCTCCGAGCAGTCGGCGCCCGAGTAGCCCGAGACGCATGCGCACATGCCGTTGATGCAGATGCCGCGGTCGGAGCAGCCGTGCGGGCACTCGGCGACCTCGGAGCAGTTGGCGCCCGTGTAGCCGGGCTGGCAGTTGCACTTGCCGTGCTGGCAGATGCCGCGCTGCGAGCACTGCGCCGGGCACGCCATCTCCACCTCGCACGCGTCGCCCTCGTAGCCTGGGTCGCAGTAGCACCGCCCCGCCGAGCACGTGCCACGCGCGGTGCAGTTGGAGGGGCACGCGACGACCACGCCGCAGTCGAGGCCCTCGAAGCCGGGCGAACAGAGGCAGTGGTCCTGCCAGCAGCGCCCCTGTGTCTTCTCGGCGTAACAGCTGTTCGGGCAGCCGCCTGTGCCGACACCGAGCCCGGCGGCCGCGTCCGCCGCCTGCTGCTGCTGCCGAACGTACTTGAACGACATCACGTAAAGATCGGAGGAGCATTTGGTCCGGGCGCAGCCGCCGAAGAGGTACACCTTTGGGCCGTGCACGGTGATCGACTGGCCGGCACGCGGCGGCGGCGTGTTGATCGCCACCGGCGACGACCAGTGGAACGTATCGGCGTCGAAGAGCGTCGTGTCGCCCAGCAGCTGCGGGAAGGGAAGGAGGGGAGAGGGTGAGTGGATTGGTGGAGGGGGGTGGGTGTGGGCGTGGGGCGGTGGGTGGGTGGGTGGGTGAATGGTGAGGAGGGGAGATGGGGCGAGGGGGGAGAAGGAGGAGGGCGTGCGATGGAGCAAGGTGCGGGCGGGGTGCGGGCGCGAGCACGGGGTACGGGGGGAAGTGCGGGGAAGGAGGCGCCCGGCTGCGGCGACAAGCACCTTGCGCGGGGAGAGCTCGGCCATGCCGCCAAAGAACATCATGCGCGCGCCGAGGACGGCGGCGGAGTGGAAGGAGCGCGCGGTGAAGTTGGCGCCGGCGACCATCTGCGACGACGTGTCGTGCCACGAGTACGAGTCGGTGTGCGCATCGTAGGCGAGGTAGTGCAGGTCGCTCAGCGGCTCGTAGTGGTTGTTGACCTTGCCCTTGCCGCCGAAGATCCACAGCTTGGGCGAGGTGGTCGAGGTGCCGATGAGCGCGGCAGTGTGCCCCTCGCGCCCCTCGGGCTTCTCGCCCGTCACGTCCGGCTTGATCCACGCGCTGCCGTCGCGCTCGAGAAGGTAGACGTCGTTGAATGTGCCCCAGTCGGTCGCGCCGCCAAACATGACGAAGCGGTCGCCCATCCGCGTGAGCGACGCGCCCTGCCGGCCGTGAGGCTTCTCGCCCGCCGGATTGGCGGCGCGCCACGCGAGCGTCTCGGCGTCGAAGATCGCCACCGTGTTCATGTACTCGCCGCGGTAGCCGCCGAAGGTGTAGAGCTCCGCGCCGGACGACGAGCACGCGATGCGCGAGGCCTTCGGCGGCACGTAGCACGTGGCGTCGTTGGCGGCGCACGTGTCGATGGACGCCCAGTTCATGTTGCCGAGGTCGAGCACGTGCATGTCGTGCAGGTCCATCGGCGTGTGCGTGCTGCCGCCGTAGATGTACAGCGACTGCTGCACCAGGTGGGCGCAGTGCCCCTCGCGCGGCTCCGGCACGGCGCCCGTCACCTCCGGCTTCACCCACTCCACCTGCTCCTCCTGGAAGTCGAGGGCGGAGACCGCCGCCACCACGAGGAGAGCCGGCAGCCGCAGCATGTCCAGCCCGCGGAGCCTAAGGAAAAAATCCAAATCAGGCAGTTGATTTTTCCCCATTTTTTTCTTTTTCTTTTCAGAAAAGCAATAAGCCTCTTTCATAATCGGGCATGCTGCTCTCGGTCGCAACACCACCACATCGCACCCACATACAGCCAGTCACTAAATGTAGACACAGGTCACAGCTTGACTGAACTGAAATATTACGAAGGTTGGTGGGTTCCTCTCCGAGAATGTGTAGCGCAGGCGTCTGAACATTTGCCCAATCTAAGTGTGTGCTCCTTCTCGGTGCTTTGCCAGGGCGTGGTTTCTAATCTCCGCGCACAAGCCGCCCAAGGGGTTCTTCGCAGCAGCGCTGGCACGTAGTAACCAACCTCTGGCTGGTAGCTGGTAGCGGTCGGTCCAGCTGGGTCGGTCGGTACCCCTTGGCGAATGGCGATTCGCGGGGGATAGAGTACTACTGCCGTGACCGTTCCTACTTTAGTGGTCGCGCATTTTCCCCTTTACCCCTAGCGAGCCCGAGTCGCGAAGCAGGTTTGCTAATACTCGACGCTGTATGAAAACGAAGTCCTATAGTACTTACCGCGCGTCTATATGTCTATAGACAGACGCGCAGCGGGCAACGAGATCTACTCGTCCCTCGCTCCGGTACACTGTCGTCGCTGCGCGACGATCGAGCATCAGCGGAGCAATTACTTTAGCGGAGCTCCTGTGATCTCCTCCCGAGCTCCATACTGTGGTACCTCCGGAAACAATGTTCTTCAGATTCGCACTGCTCCTTTTTTCTTCGTCCGTCTATGTTGCCGCTGAACCCGTGAACCCGCTCATGTGGCTTTGGGACTCGTGGACAAAACCTGAGGGTGCCATAAGGGCCCCAAATACTATCGCTATACTATCGCTGGCGGTCTGGGCAACTTCGAGCCAATGGCCTCCGACGACTCGAAGCAGCAGCTGATTCCTGCGCCATCGCTGTGGGTGTTGCAGCTCCAGGACCATGAGCACCGAGTCTTCTCTCAAAATGGAGAGGATGGGATTCTTGCATTCATCTTTCAGAACATTGGCGTGACAAACAGGTACTATGTCGAATTTGGTGTTGAGACGGGCGTCCAGCGAAACACCCGCTTGCTGCAAGAGGAGAATGGCTGGACTGGACTGCTCATGGACGGTGGCAAATCTGACCCGTCTATCAATCTCCACTCGCATTTCATCTATGCTCACAATGTACACTCGCTCTTTCGCCAACATGAGGTCCCCAAACACTTTGATCTGCTCTCGATTGACATCGACAGCTACGACCTGTGGATCTGGAGGGCGCTTTGCAGCGGACCCCAGGCCTTCCGTCCACGGGTTCTGGTTGTGGAATTCAATTGCAATTTTGGCATTTACGAGTACTGGACTCGTGCCGATTCAACTACATATCAGCACTCCAGGTCTAAGAACTTTGGGGCATCACTGTCGGCTCTTTATCTGGCAGGACGGCAGATGAACTACACACTCATCTACACCGACAAGTTCCAGATCAATGCTTTCTTCTTGCGAGACGATGTGGCGCCCTTCCGGCCGACCCTGCCTCAGATACATAGGAGATGCCACTCGGACGCCCTTCTGGTGGAAGGATGACCTACAAACACATGATCGATTATTTCAAGTACTCGAGGAGAAACAGGCTCCCAACCTACGGACTGGACTACGTTGTAGTAGATGGGGCACACCTCCATGCCAAGCGAGGCTCCAGGACTAGTTATGCTATGACCAGGACCTCAGCTAATCGCACAGAAGGGCGAGACTGCTGCATCCATGGACTGCAAGAAATGAAGGAAGTCTTTCTCTCCCGCTAAAAGGGGAATCAGGCTATCAGGGGCAAGATCTGGTGCGATGTATGCCGGAACTTTACACATTTAAACACAAAACAGCAAGATAGTCGCACGATAGATTGCTTGGTGGTACGCTTTTTCTGCCTTAGCCTCACGCACCGCCATTCCACGTGGTTTTCCCCCTTGCCTTACCTTGCTATGGTAGACTAGAGGCTAGAGCCTAAACCCCGTACCCTGCAAGACGCAAGACACAGAGAGGAGACGGAGAGGAGACGCGCCAACAGAGTTCATGCCCACGGCCTCACAGTGACACCCAACGAGCGAAACCTCGGGGTTATCGGCATGACCGCTGCGTACTCGTATGCGACTGTGTCGACGAGCTCGTGACAGCCGGACGCAATGCGCTCAAGCACGATTTCGTCGACACCCTCGACATCCACCTTGACTACCACATGGTCACTCGTCTCCGCCCGCACGTGCTTTTGCAGGAACTCACAAACGTCGAGCACTGGCGTCCGAACAGGATGCACCTGGACGCCTGGGCGACCCTTGCGCAGCCGTCGCACCACGGCCGCGTACTCTTTGTCGTCTCGCACGAGCGTCGACGTCGTGGATGGCCCCTCTCCGTCTCCCGTGCTGACAGCAAACATCAGACCCGAAGAGTCGGTGTGATTGGAAATGGCCGTCTTCGTGTACATGCCAAGAATATTCTCGCGAGAGTGAAACATATAGCTTCCAAGCTGGCTGCAAATGCCGGATTCGCCTCGACGGCATACGCGTCGACATTGGTGCGATTGGGCTGGTGTGGGCAACGGCACCATCCAGGCTGGGCCTCTCGTTTGCACCGGAGCGAGTCTACTGGGAACCCAGCCTCTCCTACAAAGTGGTGGTAGCGCCGAAGGCCGCCAGTGGAAGGGTCTCTGTATACCGTCCCACTACCGTCACCCTTGCTGCTGAACCCTTCCTTTGTCGGCTGACCCAGCAGAAAGTTCTCCATCGAGTCGCCAACATTTGCGCCGAGGTCCACGAAGATGCAGCGAGCAGAGCCGAGCGAGCGCAGCGGGCGGAGCAGCCAGCCGCTGTCGGGCGAGCCCGGCAATGCGGCAAGAACACAAGCGAGCATGAGTGAAGCGAGAATGCGCATGTAATTCTCTCTTATCTGATAAGTAGGATAATGCTCTTTTAGAATGTCTTTTATGCGTTTTCGCCGCGAGTTGATTCAATAGCCTCAATAGCGTACGCTACTAGATAGTGTCTCGTCGCTTAGCGGCCTGGTATTGTGTGTGGTCTTCGGGCCTAATCTCTTCTTCAGCAAACCGCCTAAACAGCCTAAACTTCCTAAACAGCCTAAAGTGGCTTGTGTGGTGGTGGGTATTCTTTTTCTGCCTTTGCTTCACGCAATGCAGACGCAATGTCAATTCACGTGGTTCCACCGTCCCCTCGTCATTACCGTTTTTTACGCCTCCTCATCTCTTTTGCCTGTTTTTGCCTTTTTATTTATCCGACCAGCTACTCAGCTCTGGGTTCGACGAAGGTCGGCATTGTTTATGGACGATGACATGCCCGTGTAGCACGGTTTTTGTGTAACTCTTCGTTTTACTTCACACCTGTAACGTGTATCCGCTGGCGACGTCGATGCAAGCGGCCGATAGCTGCGAACGGGTGACCGGATCAAAAGGAGTCTGGATCTCATCTGGTAGGAGGTAGTGAGAAGCGTCTGGCCCGCCCGACGTGGTTCAGTCGGATTTTGAGGGTTTTCTTTATTCAGGAGCACTGAAGACCTGCTTGCCTCAATCAATTGGTGCAACTGCGCGGAGATATCGTGAAGCGCACTTCCGACACGAGGTGCACAGCACCGGCACGGCACGCACGATCAAAGTCATCTCATTTATTTATTTATTTATGCCTGCATGTGCACGAGCGTGCTTTGCATTGTGTTTGGGTCTCGCGAGTCGGCACTGAGTGCCCTTCTGGGCACTGAGTGCCCTGAGTGCCCAGGGAACCTCTTGCCCAGGGCTTTTAGAGGTGGAGCTGCGCCAAGGCGTCGCGCCCTGAGGACGTAAACGCAGAGAGTTGAGGGTTCGCCTGGAGTCATCGCTTAGACGTGACGTTGCGTAGCCGGTACAGTCCGTGGTAATAAAGCCTAAGCCTAAGCCTAAGGACGTAAACGGAGTCTACCAGGAGACTATCATACAGACGGAACTCAGCAGAGGAGTGGCTCTGCACTGCAGCCTTCTTCACGGCGGACGTTTGTAGGCGACTGAGCTCTTCTGTGCGACCGAGCGATGGACGAGGAGGTGCGCGCCCGACGCCCTCACCGCGTCATGCGACTCGTGGCCTGTTTGGTGCCACTGCTGGCCGCTGCCGGAGCACGCCCGGCAAACTTGGCCAACCGGCGAAACTTGCGTGCTGGTGCACTCCGTGGCCTGCTCCGCCCCACCCACCGCGTCCATCGAGCTCGTCGCTCAGCTGCTCCCTGCGCGCGCGTGTGCAGAAGCTCAAATCAAAGTATGGCAACCTGCCGACACAAAAGGTGCGTCTCGCACACAAGCTGGCTGGCTGGCTAGCTGCCCCCGGCGCGCGCACTCGATCCCTACGCGTCCGCCGTCCAGGTTATAATGCCTGCCCTCCCCCCGCCCTCCGCCGCGCAGCAATTGTTAGAGAAAAAGATGAAGGGGCATGCGGGCAAATCGCACTTTGACTCGGCGGACTGGGCAAAGGAGGTGTCCAAGGTCCACCCGCCGTCGGACGCCGCCTCGAGTGGGATGGATCAGGTCCCGGAGGGCGGTGGCCAGACATTGTCCGACGGGCAGACGATGCGACCACCCGACCCGTCAACAAAGTCATGAGCCGATGAGCCGTGCGCTGTGGAGGACGTGTGCGGGCATACCGCACCTCAGGCCCATAGGCCTCACCCGCGGCCTCGTGACATATGAATGTACTGTTGAAAATTGTAAATGGTAGTGGGCGTCAGCGTTTTAAGGGTGTTTACCCGAGAGCACACTGCTCATTTGAGCCCCTCAGCCAGCACAACACATATAATATACGGTAGATCGCGCCAGCCCGGCAGCGCGCCTGGACGCACAGGCACGACCTAGATGCTGGAACTCCCTCCCTCCCTCAGTATGCCTTCTGCTTGAGCCATTGGCCCCACCCTATCCTGCCACGACGTCGACGGGCCCGCAGGTCGCCCCGCCCCACGCTGGCGGCGCTGTAGTAGCAGTACATGCTCACGTACAGGGCGCCGATGCAGATGATCAGCACCGCCGCCATCACGTAGTAAAGGCCGCTCGTCTGGTCCGCATCGGCGCCGAGCGCGGCGGCAGAGGGCACGGCGGCACCGGCGTGCAGCTGGGCGCGCGTCTCGCAGTTGAATGGCTTGCACAGCACCTCGTCAAGGCTCTCGAACAGGAGGTGGCCTGCAGCGGAGCTCTCGTCCACCAGGCAGTCGTGCAGCATGTGCTGGCAAAAGTGGCGACGGGCGAGCAGCACGCTCTCCTGGCACTGGTGCGGGCTGCCGCGCAGCCCGCTGAGCCACGACGGGCAGCGCAGCACGTCGCAAAAGTCGCCGAGGCAGACGGTGGCGTTGGCCGACAGCAGCGCGGCGTGTCGGCGGGCCATGTGCATGTCAATGTAGTGCTCGCTCTTGAAGACCTTGCCGCACTCGTTGCACTTCCACTGGTACTTGTTGAGCGCCCGCTTGCGCTGCTCGTGCGGCAGCACGCGGTCATGGTCGGAATGCAGCGGGCAGGAGTGCGCTATCTCCACGCCGCGCGACCTAGCGACGTTGAGCACGAGCTCTCTCGCGGCCTTGCGCGCCTCGCGCGCAGCGACGCGATCGCACTCGTGCTCGTGCTCGCTCATAGATAGGACACAGAGGCCTGCGCTAGCCGACCAGACTCTAGCTAGCTACTCGTACTCACGTAGCGAAACGCAGCCGCAGCGTTTGGCCCAACCTACGCAGACCTGCCCCGCAATACGTCAAGTAGCTAG
>Ga0209713_10002826_pt1 | contig 10872 bp, 4 predicted proteins | sample ArcOceMetagenome_3_FD_187444 | JGI IMG/M metagenome (GOLD analysis project Ga0209713, IMG submission 187444) | Marine eukaryotic phytoplankton communities from Arctic Ocean - Arctic Ocean- Svalbard ARC20M Metagenome (SPAdes) (version 2) | ecosystem: Environmental > Aquatic > Marine > Oceanic...
TTCTCGGACCGTGCTGGCGGTCGGCAATGACTCGCACATTGAGCAGCTGCGGACGATGCAGGAGGGTGGCGAGCTGGGCTGCTTCGCCCTGACGGAGCGCTTCGCCGGCGTCTCGTCCGGCATGGTCGTCGAGACGATTGCTACGCACGACCCGGCGACACGCACGTTCGTGATCACCAGCCCCAACGAGGGCGCGTACAAGAACTGGATCAGCCAGGGGTTTGTCGCCGACAAGAGCGTCGTGGTGGCCGACCTGCACGTGGGTGGCACCTCGCACGGGCCGCACGCCTTCCTGATCGACTTTCGCGTCGCTTCGAGCGGCGGCGAGAAGCAGCTGGTCCATGGGGTGCGGCTCGCCGACATGGGCCGGAAGACGGTCGCCAACGACCTGGACAACGCGTGGATCGCCTTTGACGGCGTGCGCGTGCCCGAGTCGGCGCTGCTCGATCGGTACGCCGGCGTCTCCGAGGGGCGCTACGTGCGGCGCGGCAGCCCCAGCGACGCCGCTGCCACCACCCACGCGCCAATGCGCGGCATGCATGTGATGGAGATGATCGGCCAGCGGCTCTTCACGGGGCGCGTGGCGGTGGCGCAGGCGGCGCTCGCCTTCGGCCGCTACCTCTTCTCGAAGACGAAGGAGTACACCGACAGCAAGCTGTGCTGGGCGCCCAAGGGCGTGCGGCCGCCGCTCTCGATGCTGCCGCAGCTGAGCTCGCTCTACGACGAGGCCGACGAGGCCTTCGAGTACGCTGAGCGCTACGCCGCCGCGTGCGAGGCGCAGCTGTGCGCCGTGCTGCGCCGCGGCGGCATCCCGCCTCCGCCGCTGCAGGAGGCGATTGCCGTCGCCAAGGTGCGCTCGGTGGAGACCGTCATCCAGCTCTGCTTCCGCCTCAAGCAGGCGGTCGGCTCGCACGCGCTGATGGTCGGCTCGGGCTTCGAGCACCTCGACGGCATGCAGATCGCCAAGTTTGCCGAGGGCGAGTCGTTCGTCCTCATGCAGAAGCTCGCGCGCGACCGCGTCAAGAGCCCCGCCGCAGACGCCGCCGACGCCAGCCACGGGCTGCCGCGCAGCGAGCAGGAGGCGGCGCTCGCGGCGGAGCTGCGCACGAGCCGCTCGGCGGAGTGGCTCGCCAAGGCGGGCAAGGTCTACCTGCTCGCCGAGCTCGTCATGGACCGCAAGATGGAGCAGCTCGTCGGCGCGCCGCTGCCGCGCGGCATTGCGCGCCCGTTTGCGCGGCTGTGAGAAGTGAATCCTACAACTACACGCATGTTTCCCGCTGTAAAGCAAAAGGAGCCTTACCGTACCTGTTTACACTATGCTCACACACGTTACACACGCGCTGTCTATATTCAGTCTCAGTCTACTTTAATGTCTGAACTCCGGCCGCAACAAGAGCGCTTCGCTCTCGTCTCGAGAAGTTCAACAGAGGTGCGGCTGCTCGCGGCATCTCTGTCAGTTCCATGTGCACACGAGCGCGCAAGCAAGCTGTGTGCTGTCACGTGCGCCCATCCCCCCACACCCCACCCTTCCTCACCCCAACCCTCTCCAAGAGTGCAAGTGCTCAGTGCACCCCCGTCGCATCACGTGCGCCACGGTGGCGGCGGGTTGCTTGCGTCGCGGGCTGCGGGCGGGGCAGCGGAGAGCGAGCACGTCGGTAGTTCGAAGATGACTGGGTGGCGATCCAGTCCTCGATCATGCTGCGCAGCACGCGGTTGGGCGTAAGCTGAGACCGATGCAGCGGCTCGCCACACTCGGTGGCTGGGTAGCGAGAATTTTGGTCCGCCCAGCCCGCAACTGCATCGTACTCGTACGTGGTGCCATGTGGCGTGATGGCAGGCTGGCGCATGATGGCGTACGTCAGCGCGCAGACGAAGTCGGGCGGGACGGCGTCTGCGGCGAGGGCGTCGAGCGCCGCGGGCACGGCGAGAGGCGGCGGCCAGGCGACGGTTCGCGCTCCGGCGAAACCCAGGGGATCGACGCCGAGACGGCGCGAGAAATGTCGGGCGAGGTTGTACTTGAAGGTAGGCCATAGCTGGCCTGGGGCCTGCCGATGTACGAAGCAGATGGAGTGTCGTGCGGTGGGAGCTAATGCGTCTGGGAGCTGCACGCATTCGGTGGCGTACCGGCTGGTCAGAAAGGGTTTGAATAATGGCATCAGACAGAGCACCGAAAGCGAGCTTCATCACGACCAGCTCGTAAAGAAAGGCAAGACTGTAAAGGTTGGCACCGCCCAGGGGGCTCACTCCCAGCCAAAGAAGCACGCAGGTCAGGCGAGTCTTGTCGCGCCCCCACCACTCGAAGTCCAATGCGATGCCAAAGGCTGCCATGAGGCGGCACAGAAGAGCTGACCGAAGACCGGTTGAGAGCCAGCCTGGAAGCCAGCCCTGCAGCCAAGCGGTGAGCAACACAGGGAGACGGATCCAGCAAGCAAGGACGAAAGCCCGCAAGACTTGACGGTGGAAGGGGCGTGCGGCCAGCGCCGCCCGAAAGTAGCGAAAGATCGATGTTCCCACCTGCCACATCCAGTACCTCCAGCGATCGATCAAGGGCCGCACGATCAGCAACACCCCATAGAAGACCAGCGAAAGCTGGAACAGCGAAAGCGAGTTCGACTCGTCACTGCGGTTGCTCTGAAGGTCACGAGACGCGTTGGATGTCGTCGCGTTGCCGTCATGCAGTGTCCGCACTGCTGCGCACGACTCCACGTCCTGACACTGCTGTTCCGGGACCAGGAGTGCGGCAGCGGCCAGTAGCGGCACGAGCAACACGAGAAGCAGCAAGACAGCACGGAGGCCAGGGCGTGCGGCCAGCGTGGCTCTGATGTAGCGAAAGATCATTCCCACCAGCAGCCTCCCGAGCACGTCCAAGCACGCATACAGGCAGAACATCAGCAACGCGAAGACGAAGACAGGTGGCGCGAGTTGCCGCTGTTCCCATTCGCTCAGGTCCTGCCACCATCGAACCAGCTGGTCCCACTCGTCAGTGCGATTGTTCTGAAGGCTACGGGACTCGTTGGGTGTCGTCGCGTCGAGCGTCGCGTTGCCGCCATGCAGTCTCCGCACCACTGTCGCGCACGTCACCACGCTCGAGCGGACAGTCGGCGCGAGTTGCCGCTGGTCCGCCTCGCTCAAGTCATGCCTCCATCGAGCCACTGCGGTGCGCGAGTTCCACTCCTCACTGCGATTGCAACTCCGTAGCGGAGACTGCACGGTCGTCGCGTTGCCGTCATGCCGCGCGCTCGAGACGGTCGTCGCGTTGCCGTCAGGCCGCAAGCTCGCAAGCCACGCGAGCAACACGAGCAAGCTCGGCACGTCCATCAAGATCACGAAAACCAAGTTACTCTTGAGAAGTTCGCCTCATCGCGAGCAGACCACTTATTATCCAGAGTGTGCCTGAGCTCGGGCGTAGCTCGGATGGCGCCATGGGGGCGATTGGTATGGGTGGGGGTCATGTCACTTTGAGTCACTCTCGGTTTGTGTCTGTGGTCTGGGCGAGTGTAGCCATAGGTTTTCCCGTCTTATCTACAGACCGTTTTTTTTCGACCCCGGTCAACGCTGATCTAAATCTGAAGTAGTCACACTACATCGGATGCTGGGTCACCCGCCAACGACACGACCGTAAACCGCCCAAGCCGCTGGGGCCCAGGCGGCCCCTTCGCCGCCCCCGCGTCAGCCCGGGCTCGATCGGCCTCCTCCTCATCGACGCCAACCGCCGACTCGGCCGCCCTCTCCGCCTCCGCCTGCAACTCGTCGACCGGCGTCGGCGGCTCCTCCCCCTCGCGTGCCGCCGCCTCGCTCACGGCGCGCTGGCTGGCCTCCCGCGCCGCCCCTGAGGCGCGTGCGCGTGCGGCGTGACGCAGCCACGCCGTCCATGTGTCGGACACGCGGCTCGCGTACAGGCTCGCGCCCCACGCGCCAAAGCGCGGTGCGAGGGCGGTGACTGCGGCGAGGGCGGGTGCGCCGGGCCACCGCCACCGCCACCGCCAGAGGAAGAGCCGCAGCCGGCGTCGCGCCCATCCACGTGCGGCGGCCCGCGCCTCGAGCTGCTCCTCCTGCCTGCGGTCCCGCAACGCTTGCCACGAGCGGACAGCTAGGCCAATCGCCGCCCTCCGCCGCGCCGCCGCCACCAGCAGAGCAGCGGCGAGGCGCGCGCGCCTGCGGTCCCGCAATGCTAGCCACGAGCGGACAGCTAGGCCTATCGCCGCCCTCCGCCGCGCCGCCGCCACCAGCTCAGCAGCGGCGACACGCGCCCGCCTGTGGTCCCGCAACGCTTGCCACGAGCGGACAGCCACGCCCATCGCCGCCCTCCGCCGCGCCGCCGCCACCAGCTCAGCAGCGGCGACACGCGCGCGCCTCGCCGCCTCGCGCTGTGCCCACGTCGCCACGGCAGACGCCAGCCAGCCCGCCTCGAGCTGCCGGCGCAGCAGCTGCAGCCGCCCGCGCTCGAAGCGGCGGTGCGCCGAACGCGCGATCGCCGCCGCCCACGCCCGCAGCGGCCGGCGCAGCCTCACCACGCCGAATGGGTGCGAGGCGAGCCGCCGCGCCGCCGCCGCCGCCGCCGCCCACCGCTCGGCGCCGCCGCGCAGGCGCCGCCGCTGCCGCAGCGCGCCGCACAGCGCGGCGGCGTCGTCGATGGCGGCGGCGCGCCGCCCCGCCTCCCGCCAGACGCCGAGGGCGTGCGTGCACGCGGCGCGCACGCACCGGCGGTGCGCCACCGCGCGCGCCGCGCCGCGCTCGCGCCGCTCCGCGACGGCGGCGCGCCACTGCACGAGGCCGACGCGCAGCCTCCGCAGCAGCAGCTGGTTGCGCGCGATCTCGACTTCGACGACCAGCGCGCCGCGCATCGCCGCCGCGCACGCCCACGTGCCGCACGCGAAACGCAGCCGCCGCAGCGCTGCCTGCCTCTCGAGCAGCGCCAGCCGGCCGCGCGCGAAGCGGCGCTGCGAGGCGGCGGCGAGCCATGCCGCCCAAGCGCGCATCGCCAGCAGCAGCCGCCGCTGCGTGCGGAGCTCGCCAAAGGCGCCGCGCGCAGTGCGCAGCCGCCGCCGCCTCGCTGTGCCGGCGCGCCATGCCCCCCACGCCGCGCGCCGCCGCACGCCCGCGAGCCACACGCCACACGCCACGCTGTCCAGCTCGCCGCGCCGCCGCGCCACACGCCACGTGCCGAGGGCACACCCGCACGCCTCGCGCCACCGCCGAGCGAAGAGCACGGCACACGCCGCGCATCGCTCGCGCCGCGCCACGCTGGCGACGCGCCACGCCACCAGCCCCGCCGCACGCGCCGCACGCCGCCACACCAGCGACGCCACCGCCATCCGCTCGTGCGACGCGCGGCGCGCCGCAACCTGGACCGACCACCCCTGCCATGCGCCGCGCAGCGCCAGCCGCGCCGCCACGCGCCGCCGCTCGACGAGCCGCGTCGCCACCAGCGGCCGCGCCGCGCGCCACAGCGCCGCCACGCCGCCGCCGATTACGGTGCGCCGCCGCGCCTCCGCCGCCGTCGCCTCGCGCTGCCGCCACGCCGCCGCGCGCAGCCGCGCGTGCACCATGCGCGCCCAGCCGCGCGCCGTCGCCAGCCGCGCGCACGCCGCCTCCGCCGCCGCCTCGGTCGCTGCCACGGCGGCCACCACCTCCGACGTGACCCTCTCGATCGCCTCGGTTGCCACCAGCTCCCACGCCGCGGCCGCCGCGGCGTCGGACGCCGCGTCCGCCCGTGCATGCGCCGCCTCCGCGCTCGCGCGCTCCCTCTCGAGGCTTCGCCGCTCGGCATGGCGCGCGCGCGCCCACGCGACGATCGGCGACGACGTCTGCAGCTCGTGGCGACGCTCCGGCCCGCTCGGCGTGGCGCGCTCGTGCCCGCGCTCGCCCCCGGGGCTCCGAGGCCCGTCGCTGGCATCGCCACCATCGCCGCCTTGGCCGCCGCCGCCGCCGCCGCCACTGCCACCTATGGCCATCGCCTCGAGCGTCGTGGCGTCGCGCGCGTCCTCCGCCGCCTTGCGCTCCTGAGCGGCGCGGCGCGGCGGCGTGCGCGGGTGCTGCCGCGCCATCCGCGCCGCGTCGCGCCGCGCTTGCAGCTCCTGCGCTGCCGCCGCCGCGAGCCGCCGCCGCCGCGCGAGCGCCGCCGTGATGCCGCTGCCGGCGCCCTCCGCCTCCGCATCCTCCTCTGCCTCGGCCTCCTTTGCAGGAGCCTCGGGAGCATCGCACAGTGCCGGGGTCCTGCGCTCATCCTGCGCCTCGGAGGGCCGCTCCGTCGTGGGCGGTGTCCCGAGCACGGCGGCGGCCACCTCCGTCGGCATGCCAACCTCCTCCACCGCCGCTTGCACCGCTGCCGAGGCCTCTGGCTCGGCCCTTCGTGGCTGCGGTGGAGGTGAGTGTGCGCTCTCTGGTGGCGGTGGCGGAGGCGCAGGGGAAGATGGGGGTTGCGGCGGAGGTGGAGGTGGAGCTTGCGGCGGAGGTGGCAGGAGGGTCGGGTGCGGCGGTGGTGGTGGAGGCGGCGGAGGGTGCGGCCACGCATCATCATGCGGTGGCAGCGAGTCCTCGAGGGCCCATCGCACCGCGTTCGTGGCGCGGCCTCCCTGCCACGGTACACTCGCCGAGAAGGACGGAGGCGGTGGTGCGACGGCGTCGGAGGGCGGCGAGATGAGATCTGGCGAGGCGGCCGCCGCCGCCGACGAGCAGCTCGGTGAGAGCGGCGGAGGAGATGGTGGCGAGTAGCTGAAGCGGCCTCGGAGCGCCTCGAAGTCCTGCACCAGCTATGCTGCCTCCTCGAGCAGCGCACCCGCCAGCGCTTCCGCCTGCGCGCCGCGGGCGGCCGCCTCCGCAGCCGGCGCATCCGTGCATGTGGGCACCTGCTGCTGCCAAGCCATCGTCGTGGTCGACTCGTCATTCTTCGGCGGAGAAGGGGGCTCTGGCGCAGACGCCGTCTCGCATCGCGCCGTCGCTGTTGGCGCGTCGTCGTCGACGACGTCGTCGCTGCCGCATTCGTCGTCACAGCCGCCGTCTTCCTCAATCGGCATCGCTGCCGCGGGTGAGGCCGCGGTCGCTTCGGCGGTCGATGCGGGTGAGGCTGCTGCCGTTGCTGCCACCGCCGGTGCTTGCTGCACTGCCGGTGAGACCGTCGTCGCCGACTCCGGGGCCGATGATGTGACCGATGCTGACGAGGGACGCAGCTCGAGTGGAATCGCAGACGGCGGCGACTCGAGCGGCGGTGACTCGGACGGCTGCGACGCGGGCGGTGGCGACTCGGGCTGCGGCGCGTGTGGAGGCGGAGGCGGAGGCAGAGGTGGCGACTCGCTCGTGTCGGGGCTGGCATCCGGGCTGGTGTCCACCCAGACTTGTGCGGGCGGATCGCTAGGCGCACGCGGCGCAGGTGCATCTGCTGACTGGGCCACCGGCAGATCCTCGGACATTGGTATGCTCGAGGGCGAAGGCGTGCGCGCTGGCGTTGCTGCTGCTTCTCCGGACGACGACGACCATCCTCCGGACGGCGTGTCCTGCGGCTCCTGCATGGGCAGTGGCACGGGCGTGGCATGAGCGCTCGGAACCTCCACCGGTGGCGCTACGACCACGGCAGTCGAGGAGCTCTCCGTCTCAGGCGGCGCTTCGACCTGCTCGATGGCCGCCTCGTCGGCCTCCACCACCTTCTTGTCCTCTGCCTCGTGCGTCAAGCTCGCAGCAGCGCCGGCACCTGCGAGCGGCGCCTGCGCGCGCTGCATGAAGTGGATGGGGCACAGCAGGTCGCCGTTCCTCACGTCCACCGACATGAGCGCGAGCGGGTAGCTCGCGCGGTGCCGAGGGCAGACCGCGCAGCTCCCGTTCATGGCTATTAGAGCAAAGCTATTCGAGAGCACCGGTCAAGCTGACGCGCGCCGCCCTGGCGAATTAGCTGGCAGGCCACGAACGAGCCACACCGGTCGCCATGGCCTCGTTCAGCGACGCCACCAGCACGGCCAAGCTGATCGTGGTGATGATCGTCTACTTTGGCGAGCACCCGCCGTGGCTGCCCATCACGCTCCACTCGATGGCCGCGAACCCGCGCGTCTCGTTTGTCGTCGTCAACGACAGGCCGCCGCCTGCCGTCCTGCCGGCCAACGTGCACTTCGAGACCATCAGCTTCGAGGGCATGCACGCGCGGCTCTCGAGCATCGCCAGCCGGCGCGTCTCACACAGCTTCACGTACAAGGCCAACGACTACAAGCCGCTGCTGCCCGCGCTCTATCCGTTGCTCGTCGAGGGCTACGAGTGGTGGGCGTGGTCGGACCTGGACGTGATCTTCGGCGACCTGCTCAAGTTCCTCGCGATCGCCGAGCCGCACCCGGCGTGCTGCCACAAGCTCGAGCAGCAGTGCAGCAAGCGCGACCGGCGCGACCCGCAGTCGCCGTGCTCCGACCCGAATCGGCCGCGGAACGGCGCCGACACCTACTTTGACCCGCGCGCGTGCCCGTGCACGGCGGGCGAGCGCGTGACGGCGATCAGCCCGCTGTACCCGAACCCGTGGCGCAAGAAATGCTGGGGCCCGTTCACCGCCTTCCGCGCGGCGAGCGGCGCGCTGCCGTCGCAGCCGGGCGGCGCCGAGCTCTTCCGCCGCACGCACAAGTGGCAGCAGCTCCTCGCCATGGACGCGTACGCGCACTTCGACGAGTGGTGGGGGCCGTACGCGGGCAACGGGCTCGAGACGATGGGCGAGGCGATGACGCGGCTCTCCGACGCGGGCGAGCTCGTGATGGCCAAGAAGCCGCTGCCGTTTGCGGAGGCGAAGAGCTGCAACGACGTCGAGTGCACCTTCTGCCCGTGCGGCGCGACGCGATTCGCCCTCGGCCCGGGCGCGACGCTGCGCGTCAACGGCAAGGAGGTGATCGTGCTCCACCTCGGCGAGAGCAAGGGCGCGTGGAAGGAGTGGGCGCAGCGCGGCAACTCGCTGCCGCCGTACGCGCCACCGCCACCCGCCGCCGCCGCCGCCGCAGCCGCCTCGGCGGCCGCGACATGCTTCGAGGTCGACCACCTCGGTGTGCTGACGCCCGACGCAGCGCTCGCACACGCCGGCGACGAGCCGCGCCGCCGGCTCCGCCTCAAGCACCACCGCCCGGCGTCAGCCAAGGCGGCGGCGCTGCTGCTATACGCCTCCGCCTCGTCGTCTCACCTCGGCCCCGCCGCGCCCATCGCGCCCGGCGCGCCGCCGCCACCGCCGCCGCCGCCCCTGCTCGTTCACACCGGCTGCGGCCCCGCCGCCGCGGCCTCGGCCGTCGCCTCCACCACCGCCTTCTCCACCACCTCCTCCTCCTCCTCCTCCTCCTCCACCACCACCACCACCACCTCCTCCTCCTCCTCCTCCTCCTCCGCCTCCTCCACCACCACCACCACCACCACCTCCTCCTCCTCCTCCTCCTCCTCCTCTCCCGCTTCCGCGGCGGAGGTGCGCGCCGCGCTCCAAGGGCTGCAGCGCAGGTACGACGCGGCGACCGCAGCGGAGCAGCGGCGCGCCGGGTCGTGGCTGTGCGCGTGGGCGCTGCTGCAGCGCACGTACGCGGCGCTGCTCGGCGCCGTCGACGCGGCCGACGACGACCCGCGCACGCGCAAGCTCGCGTACGCCCACGGCAACCGGCGCGTGCGCACGCCGCTCTACGCCGGCGAGCGGCTCGGATGGGCGTCCGTCGCGCAAGACCTCGACGAGATCCGAGCGCTGCCGCCGCAGCCGCCGCCGTGCGTCGTGCCACCCGCCGCCGCCGCCGCCGCTGGCGCCGGCGGCGGTGGAGCCGACACGTGCACGTCACGGAAGATGGTGCCTGTCGAGCGCGAGGGGCGGCGGCTCGCAGCGGCCGAGGAGGCGCCCTCGCCGGCGCCACCGCGGCCGGCGCATCAGCTCATCGGGCTGCGTGGGCGCGGGCGCGGACGCGGGCGCGGGCGCGCCGAGCGGCGGCTGCACGGCCGGCGGCTCGGGCAAAAGCCAAAGGGCAAGCGGCGCGGCTGGCGTGGGCCCAAGACCAAGGGGCCGCCGCCGGGCGTGCCGTGCATGCGGCTGCCGGCGGCGGGCGTCGCCGACGTGCCGTCGCTGCAGGCGGCGCTCTTCGACGGGTACGCCCACCTCCACCACGTGCGCCGCGCCGAGGAGGCGCGCGTGCAGCGGTGGCGCTGCTCGTGGCTCTACCTGATGCGCGACTGCCACGCCGCCGAGGCGCTGCTGCCGGCCGCGTCGCAGCTGCACGCGAGCTGCCTGCGCGTGCAGCCGCCCAACGACCCCGGGCTGCTCGGTTGGCTCGACTCGGACCCCGCGCAGCTGAACGCCACGGCGATTACGACGCTGCTATTCAGCTGGCGCTGCTGGTAGGCGTGTTCAGGCCTAGTGATATACAATTCTCTTAGATCCTCCGGGTCCGGGAGGCAAGAAATCCTCCGCGACTGAATGTACCTGAAACATGTCGACTCACGCATGGAATGTGCATGTACATGTGCATGTGCATGTGGATCAATGCTCCTTGAGCCAGGACACGACGATCGGAATGCCTATCATCATGAGAAAGAGCGTTGGTAGGTGCTCGGCCAGTGAAAGAAGCGACCGTGCGCCGCCGTCGATGCTGTCAACCTCCTGCTTGGTCATAGCTGCGCTGGGCTTCGTGTCATTGGTGCTAGTGCGCGGTGCCATGTCGACGCCACGAGAGAGCTGGACGTTGCGGCTGTAGTCGCCACGGGCACGCCGGGAACGTTGGCAGCGCGGCCGACGCCCCGAGGAGCAAACCACCCAAGCCTCGCACACAACGTCCAGCGGCCTAGCGGCCTTGCGGCTTCCGGGTAACAGACGGGAAGAGAGTACGCCAGGCCGGGCCAGGCCAGTTGAAGCCAAAACAATGCAGCAATGTTACAGCGAACCCTCGACCA
>Ga0209713_10002827_pt1 | contig 10871 bp, 4 predicted proteins | sample ArcOceMetagenome_3_FD_187444 | JGI IMG/M metagenome (GOLD analysis project Ga0209713, IMG submission 187444) | Marine eukaryotic phytoplankton communities from Arctic Ocean - Arctic Ocean- Svalbard ARC20M Metagenome (SPAdes) (version 2) | ecosystem: Environmental > Aquatic > Marine > Oceanic...
CAGCCGGCGAACGACATGAAAGGCTCGTCGCAGGGGTTCAACAGATTTTCTTTTTTTGAAAGTGAAGGTTTACTTTAAAGCTGTACACACAAATTCTTTTGAAGACTCACTCGCTCTCGCCCTCATCGGAGGAGACGATCACACGCTTCCGCTTGCGGACCGTGCGGTCGCATGCGGACTCACTCTCACTCAACTCCACAACGCTGTCATCACCCGTGTCGTACGACGACGAGTCGGTCTCTTCATCGGCGACCACAAAATCGGACTCGTACTCGTCGTCGTCGGCCGAGCGTTCCGACTCGCTGCCGAGCGTGTCGCCCGACCCTTCATCGTCGGTCGAGGCCTCCGATTCGCTTTCCGATGCCTCGGAGGCCTCACCGATGAGTCACTTGCGGCGCGGCGCCTTAGTAGTCACCGGCGTCGAGGGCGGGTCGGCCGCGCGCTTCTCGGCCGCACGGGCGAGCCGGCTGACGCGCTTCTTCGCCGGCGCTGGCGGCGGCGCGACGTGGACAGGCTCGGCTGACGCGCCGTCGGCGCCACCGTCCGAGCCGCCGCTGCTGCCGCCGTGCAGCTGCTCGGCGAGCGCGCGGAACTTGGTAGGCATCGGGCCGAAGAAGAGGGCGGCGTCGGTGGCGGCGACCCTTGCGGTGAACTGCGGCTGCTCGCCGGCGAGCTGGCGCAGCTGCGCGTCGGTGAGCGCCTTCTTGCCGAAGCCGATGTGGTCGTGCCACTGCTCGTTGAACTCCTCGAAGGTGGTGAAGGGCGCGGTCGTGTCCGACGGCTCCGCGTCCGTCGGCTCGTCGGGCGACGACGGCTCGGCCTTCGCGCCGGAGATGAGCGACGCGACGCGGAGGCGCACGGAGAGCGTCGCGACGGTGTTCTTCAGCTGCTGGAGCTCGGCCGTCACGCCGGAGATCGTCGAGCACATCTCGTCGCGAAGGCCGATCACCTGCGACGTGAGGCGCACGTTCTCATCCTCGAAGCGGGCCAGCTTGGCGTTGACGCTGCCGATCTCGATGTTGGTATCCTTGAGGTCGGCCTTGACGTTCTTGACGTCGCCCTGCAGGTCGACCACCGCCAACGCGACCTCGTCGTCGGTCGTGTCGTCGGTCGTGTCGTTGAACTGGTCCTGCATCGCGAAGACGTCTTCGGGCGGTGCGGTTGCCTCGACCGGCGAGAACTTCATCGCCCGGATGTCCTCGAGCTTCAGCACCTGGCCCGCCTCGTTGACGATCGTCACCGACGAGACGTTCGGGCACTTGGAGAGCACGGCGTAGGCCTTCTCGATGACCTCGACGGGCTGCGCGGTCAGCTTCGGCTCCCAGTCGGTCGACTCGTAGTGCAGGCTCAGCCACTTCTTGATGTCTCGCTCGAAGTAGAACAGCTTGTGCAAGCTGTCGTCGAGGACCTTCGTCTTGAGGCACTCGCGGATGGCTGGTGCCTGTGGTGTGTCGTGTGGGATCTTGGCCTCCACGACCTGGTCCGTCCGCACCATGAGGCTGACCTTCTCGCGCGCTGCGGTCGACTTGGGACCCTGCTTGGTGAACGTGTAGCCCATGAGAGACGTGTGTTCGGTTTGAGTTGCGGATCATGACGGCTTCGAAGCTCGCATAGCAAGTCCAGAGCTATGCTTAAACAGCTCAGTCTAGAGTTGTCTCGAAGCAAGATTCGGACTCTTCGAGATTATTGATAGAATCGAAAAGGGAAGAATGAAAACGGCCACCACATAGACTGGCCGTTGCGCAGCGTTTGTTTGCCGGCGAATCTTGCTAGTATTGGTTGGTACAGTTAATCGCGGGTATTAAGAAGGAGGCGATCAGGCGGCCGTAGCTCATTTTTTATTTGCCATAATGCTCTGGAAGAGGGGTAAAAGCAGCGCAAGCTCTATGCACGAAAAGTCGTTCGCCTCTGGAGACGCCAAGGATGGGCGTGGCTCGCCTCGCACCGCACAAACACACGACAAGATGGGCCTCGTCGTGCTCAACCTGTTGCTTGACGTCAGCGGCGGCGTCTCCGCCAAGCTCCACGTCGTGCGAGATGACGGTGGCGAGAGCGTGCAGGCCGTGCTTGACGGTGTCCTGGGCGTTGCGGCCGCGGCAGGCCTGCTGGCCAGTGGTACTGTTCCCCGGGCTGCTGCACCGACGAGCATCGCCCAGCCAACTACTGCAGCGAGCCCAGCCGTCATCACGCCCGAGCAGCGTGCAAGGATGGAAGTTTCGAGGCAGAAGGCACGGGCGCGCCTCAGCACACCGAGGGCTTCCGACGTTGCGTCGAGCTCCACGGCTGCGCCGCCCGTGGCCGTGCCTTCCGCTTCAGAGGTCACACCGGTCGAGCTCTGTCCGAACGGGCACGGCGCGTGCGACCTGCGTACCTCAGCTACTGAGCGGAACCCTGGCCGCACCTTCTACCGCTGCGGCGCACCGACTTGCACCCACTTCCGTTGGGCCGACGAGCCACCTCGTGCGAAGCGCAGCATCTGTTTTACCTGCGGCAACGACGGCCACTGGTCTCGTGACTGCCCGAAGCGTCAGCGCTAGGGACGCTGCGCGAGCGCACACGGGATGCGGACGCCATTCCACCGCATCCCACCACATTCCACCCAGCGACCCTTGCATGGTGACAGTAGAGTGAGTGCTCTTGTCAATGTCATTCATAGAAGACGTGCTAAGTTTGGATTCCTTTATTAGAAGACGCACAAGTTGACACATGAACACTACGTACCCGGTTGTTTCTGTACCCGATTGTTTCTGTTTTGATGTCTCTGTCTCGTGACGGTTGGCGTAGTCGTGTGACTCTGGTGGCGCAAGCCACCATGTTCGAGTTTACCGCAACGCATGTACACATACTTTTCCTGTCAAGCAGCGCATGTGGTGCGCGCTGCTTTGCCTGGCTGGGTGGTGGCCGCATCCGTGGCTGCGGTGGCGCTGGCACGGTCGCGTTTGGCCGCCGCCTGCACGAGCCGGCTCTTTTTGCTGGGTGGAGATGCACCAGCCAAGGCAGCAGCCGAGGCAGCGGTGGGCCGTGGTCCGGACTTCGCGTGGCTTGCCTCCGAGACGCTCGGGCGCCGGCGCTTCTCCTTGGACGCCTCCTCTCTGCGTTTTAACAGCTCCGCCGCGTGCCTCGCCGCACGCTTCGCGTCCCACCTGCCTGCGGTGTAGCCCTCGCGCCAGATGGCGAGGGCAGGCGAGTGTTTGAGCCTGCGCAGGTGATCGCTCTCCTTTTCCGGGTTGAAGCCGATCACGTACAGGCGCTGACCGAGCTGCACACGCGACGCGAGCACATACAGGTCAGTGAGGGTGAGCGATGGCTTGATGCCCTTGCGCGGACCAATGGCGAGCACGAAGTAATCCAGCGTCTTGCCCTGCACCTTGTAGTCGGTGACGGCAAACGCGAGGTCGATCTGGTGCCTCATCACGTAGAGCTCCTTGGGGATGCTCTCTCGCGCGGCGTAGGAGCTCGTGACGCCGTACCTGACGCCATTGGCTCCGACCAGCACTGGCACGACGAGCTCACCTGTGACCGTGGCGCCGCGGGCGAGCAGGGCGGTGCGCATCTCGTTGGAGATGGCGTCTGCGCACACGGTCAGTGAGCCACTGTGCGCGACCACACGCGCGTCGGGCGCCAGCAGGGCTGCACGCTCCGCGTCGCTCAGCTGGCTTCGCGGCAGCGTCAGCTTGACGCTCTCCCCCTTGAGCGTGGCACCTCTCAGGAGCAGCGCCGTGCGCGCCTCCTCCGAGACGTCGGGCACTGCATTGATCGAGAGTGGCACCATGTCGAGGTGCACCTCGGTGACGCCGCCGGTCGTCGACACAAACTTTGGGTTGTCCAGGTACTCGTTCAGGTCGACGCCGCCGGGCATGGTCAGCGAGTGCATCGTCGCGTCGCACCCGTTGACGAGGCCACGGCCCGTCTCGATGTTGTTGGTGATGATGGCCGGCGCGCCCGCCACGAAGAAACCGCGCAGCCCCGCACGCTCCACCTGGCTAAGCTTCTCGGCCTCGGCCTCGCTCAGCCAGCCTGCCGCCATGCCCGTGAGCGGCTGCTCCCAGGAGAAGAGCGGGCGGTTGTGATGCTTGGCAAATGCTCGCGCCTGCGCGTAGTTGAGCGCGTGGCGCTCCATGTTTGACAGCACGCCAATCTTGGCAAAGCGCAGCGCGCCGCCCTCTGAGTCGTCGACGGCCTTGGCGGTCAGCGGCTGCAGCCTCTCGATGAACTCCTCGCGTACAGGCTGCACGGCGGACGTGTCTCGCATATACTGCAGGCTGTCACTGTGCGAGCGGTCGCCGGCGGCGCGCATCTGCTCCTTGAGCTCGAGCAGCTCGAAGGTTTTGAGCAAGTCGAGGCCCTTGCGATCCGCGCCGTCGTCGCTGCGCTTCCCCGCGCTCGCGCCCAGCGCCTTGAGCGCCTTTCCATCCACGGCATCTGCGACGAGCGAGGCGTGCAGCGCGTACCCGCTGACGGGCTGCAGTTGATGGAAGTCGCCTGCAAGCACGACCACCAGGCCACCAAACGGCAGGTCGCAGTCGAGCAACTGCTGCAGCCGGCGGTCGATATGATGAAGTGTGGGTGTGCCGAGGAAGGAAGCCTCGTCGAGCACGAGCAGCGTCAGCTTGTCGACGTCGCCGACGATGGCGTCGAATCGCACCTTCTGCAGCGCGTTGACGTCTCTCAGGTTGTCGAGCATGACGCCGCACGATCGTGGCAGCCCCATGAGCGTGCAGCACGTGGCTGCTGGCAGGGGCAGCGCCGTGACGGCGACGCCGGTGTAGGCGCTGAAGACGGCCTCGCCCAAGTCGTCGGCGCGCATGGCCTGCAGCAGCGCACCCATGAGGTGGCTCTTGCCAGTGCCGGCTGCGCCGTGCAGCAGGAACTGGAGCTGCTGCTGCGTCGAGGCCGCCGCCGCGCTGTACTCTTGCCGCGTCCGCCCGGCGGCGCGCCCGTCGCGCTGCTCACGCGCCAGTGTGCGCAGCGCCTCCAAGATGCGACGCCCCACGTCGCGCTGGTCGGGGTTGAGCGGCGGCGGCGGCACGTCCTCGCCCCGTCTGAAGGCGTCGAGGTGCTCACGCTGCCAGGCGGAACGCTCGGCCTCGTACGCCTCTTTGCTGATACTGGCGAAGGCGGCGTAGACGTCCCCAGCCGGTGGAGGGGCAGGTGCGTCGGGCTGAGCCGGTCTGTGCGTGGCGGCGCTTTCCGTGCCCATCTCGCCCGCGCTCCCGTCCTCGACTTTGGCGCCGAGTAGACTGCTGACCATGTGCACGGCCGCCTCGTCGCACGCGAGGCAGGCGTCACCAAGAGGGGCGGGGGCGTTGCAGCGCGCGGCTGCTGGTTCTGACGGCGGCTGCGTGGCGTCGGCAACGCTCCTCACCAGCGCATCGAGCCATTCCTCTTGGGTCTCGGCGTGGTCTTTGCGCGCCCTGTCGAATTTTCGCGCCTCGTGGCGCTTGCGGATGTTATCGATCTCGTTTTTGGCCGCTTGCAGCGCCTTGTCGTCTTGCCCATGCCGACGACGGTACTGCTCGTCCTCGTCGTCCGTCCACTCGCGGCGGTTGCGAAAGCGGTACTGCTTGCTCGCACGCAGCGCAAACTGGTCGGCGCTGAGCCCGTGCGCAAAGTTGCGAAGCAGCTGCAGCGCGCCGGCAGCACGCACGCGGTCCTTGCTGATGCCGAGAGGCTGGTGGCCGTCGTCTGCGTTGTCGTCAGCGGCTGCGCCATCGGCGTCGAGGAGAGCAGGTGGACACTCGCGTTGCCCGGCGTGCTCCGTCTGCTGCGCTATCCACGCGGTCAGCGTGGCCTCGTTGAGCGCAGGAGGCTTTGGACCGTCCCACGGGACAAAGTTGGCAACGTAAAACTGGACGGCTCGATTGAGCTGTGTGCGCCACGCGGCGGACGGCGTCTCGCCTGGCGCGAGCGCGCTCGGCGGGCGCGGGCGCGGCTTGCCCGCGTTGATTGGGCACGCGGGCTTGCTCCTCTCCTGCTGGACGTAGTAGCCGTGCAGCGGGTGATCGCTGGCAAAGTGCCAGGTGCGGTTGGGCGTCCGCGTCTTCTGTGTGGTTTTCGGTGTGGGCGTCGGCACGATCTGGATGGTCAAGCAGTAGACGACGGGGCTAAGCGCTGCCAGCGCGGACCCGCGGTGACGGTAGTGCTCCACCCACTCGACCGGGATGGCGTGGCCGTTGGGCTTGTACACGGGGGCGCTGGACGTCGGCTGGAAGGCCTCCTCGTCGCTGTGCCTCGTGCCCATGGCGACCACTCGCTGCGCACGCACGCCGGCGCCGCAATCAGCCGTCTCATCATGGGTCGCCTCGTCGATCGTGTCGTCGCAGCAGCGATCCTCGTCGACCGGGCGGTCGCCTGGTGCGCCCTTTTGCGCTGCGTGCAGGAAGGCCCACGAGTCCAGGTACAGAAACGACTCCGACGAGCCGCTTGCCGGCATGCCCAGCAGCATGGCGGCTGCTTGGGTCAGCGCAATCTCCGAGTCGAGCTTGTTCAGGGCGCGCGTCATCATGAACTGTCGGTCGCGCTGCGGGCCCTGGTCCTCTGCACGCGAGCCGTGCGTCTCGAGGGTCTGGCGCGCCTCCCTCAGCACCGACAGCGCGGAGTTGATCTTGCAGGAATCTTTTGTGAAGTACTTGACGAGGTAGAAGAGCGCCCCGGCCGCGGCCTGGCCAGCGCCCAGCTGGTAGGGCGCCGTGTTCGAGCCTGTGCAAGTCGTGAGGACGTCGTTGAAGTCGACGAGGTTGGCGTTGGCGCAGCGAAGATGCCGCCACTCTTGCACCAGCCGCCTGTTTTCCTCCGCCGTCAGGCAGCCGAGGCGCTGGAAGAGCGGCGCGAGCATCGGCAGCTTCAGCAGCTCCTCGACTGGCTCGAAGTCCAGCACGCGCTGCACGGCCTGGGAGACCTGAGCATCGTCCTCGAGATTGCAGCTCTCGACCTCCTCCACGATCGCCGACGGCGTCTCCACCGCTGGCCTCGCGAGCTCCAAAGCGAGCACTCTGTCGTCACGACTCACCAGCGTCTCGAGCTCGTCGTGATCCTTGCGCGCCTGCGGCTTGATCAGGCGCAGCTCCATGTGCTCGCGCTCCTCCTCGCCTTCCTCGCCGCACCAATGACGCCTGCAGTTGCCGCTGCAGCACTGAGGGTTGCCGTGGCTGCCCAAAAAGGCCCTCTCTGCCTGCAGCTTTTCGCGCCGCCCCGGCTGCTCGTCGATCCAGCTCTCGTCCACGAGCTGCACCAGCTGCGTCGATGCGACGTCGTGCCCACGCGGGTAGCCACCGCGGCAGCCCTTCTCACCCTGAGGCTTCTTGCGGCACGTGCCACTGGGCTCGCAGATGTGATTGCCCAGCTGCTTTGCGAACAGCCGAGCAATCCTCTTTGCCGCAGCAAAGGATGGCGGCTGCCAAAACGACGCGCGAGGCGCAGGCACCCTCAGGGCACGCCTGGCGGCGTCCAAGGCATGCACCTCCCACTCGACTTGCGAGTTAGACTGTGTGTCGAGGGCGTCAAGCAGTCGTTGGCGCCACTCGTCGCTCGAGGCGTGTCGGGCCAGCAGACGCGGCGAAGCGCAGGTCCAAAGGGCTCCATGCCAGTGAAGCGCCAAGCGTCCGCTCGTTTCGGTGACCCACACAGACGCAGTCGGCACGCCAAAGATGCCCGCACGTCGCTTGCCCGCCGCGGCCAGGTCCTCGCTCGCGAGGCATCTCAACGTGTCGACGGCCGTCCGATGGTGCGTGCCGTTCGGGATGCCCACGAGGACCTGCAGCACCTCGTTGACCATCTGGTCGTACGCGACCGACGTCGCCACCGCATTCTCACGCGCCAGCCGCTGCAGCTGCGCCTCGCTCAGCGTCACTTTCAGCACCACATCGGACGGCCGATCGGGTTGACCCTCCTGCCGCGCGTCGTCTGCCGCGCAGTCGCTGGGCGTGGCGCGCGTACCATCGCGACGCTCGCCGTAGCGCCCGCCTGAGCGCAGCGCGTCGAGCATCGCATCCGTGGCCGCACTCGCATTGGCGCCGTGCATGGCAGGGAAGGTGTGACCCTTCGACGGAAAGGAGAGGCGAATGGAGAGCGCCTGGTGCACGTCGTCGGGCGAGATGGTCAGGAAGACCGTCGGGTCGCCGTGCCGCGCCGCCACGCCGAGAATCTTGCCCTTCATCGCCGAGCGCTCCAGTTTGCCCCACGGCTTGTCCTTCCCAGCGGAGGTGAGCAGCGGCACGAGGCGGTTTTGCAGCCCCTTTGCGGCGGCGCTCTCAGGATCAGCTGCCGCCTCGTCGAGCTTCTCCCAGAAGCCGGGCTCATCGGTCAGCTTGAAGAACTCCTCGAAGGCGGTGCTCTTCACGCGCGAATTGACCGAGCGAATGACCGAGTGCCGCTGTTTCTGGTTGGCGAGAACGAAGATGAGAGCCGCGTCATTCGCGGCAACTGTGGTGAACTGCAGCAGAAGGTGCCTGGTCGCGGCGTCGGTGAGCGTGCCATTCGAGTCGAGCGGCGACGACGACTTGAGACGCTCTGTTCCGTCGGGCTGCGGCTCGTACTCGTATCGCATGAGCGGGAAGACGTGGCGGAAGAGCTCCATCAGATGGAGCCCATTCTCCTTGAACTCGCTCAACGGGTCACGTCCGCGAGCAGACCGCGCAATCACGGCCTCTGCGCCTCCCTCTTGTGCTTGCTGCCCGCCGGCATCACCGTTGGCGTCCTGCCCGCTCGACGCGCCCTCCACCGCGTCTCCCGTCTCCTCTTGCGCGTCGTCGTCGGCGTCTCCATCGTCGACCAGGTCGCCCTCACTGCGATTGGCCTGGCACAGAGTCGCGTGCGCGGCTTGGAACTCAGCGCGCATCACGTCGGTCCCTGTCAACTCCGATGCCAGCAGGGCGACGCGCGAGATGCCGTCTTCGTCCTCGTTACGCACCTGCGCGATGTCGGACGCGTCAGCCTGTGCAAGCTGCTCGACGCGCACGTCGGCCTCGCTGCTACCGACACCATCGCGATGGCGAGTGACTGCATGGCTTAACAGTCGCTCACCCAGGCCGTCGACGACCGCTTCGATCTCACGAAGTTCCGGTACGGCCCTGACCCTCCGATTGCCCATCGCCTGGTCGATCTTCGACCGCAGGACGAGATGGTTGTAACACACATGCGAGCGTGCGCGGATGACGTTGCGGCCTCGCAGCCACTCTGCCAGTTGATCTCGCATGCCGTCGGGCCCGACGAGCATCACATGGAAGCCGCCGTTCTCTGCCCAACTGGCACGATCCTGGAGCGAGAGCGTCGCCACGTCGGGTCCGTCGTGTGGAAAGTAGATCACGTCGCCTTTGAGAGCTGCGGCCGTCTTGGTGCGGTACCTCGTTGTGGCCTGCGGTGCACACGTAGACGCAGGGCATGTTAGACAAAGGGAATGCGCAAGGCAAGGGAGCGACTGTGGCTGCGTGTGTTCGAGCGCGCGCTCACCTTGACGACGGTGTGGTACAATCGAACGTCCGAAATCAGCATCGCTTCCAGGTCGCTCAACGGCTCGAGCCCCGGCACGCGTGCGAGCCAGCCGTAGTCGACGCCGTCGGCCAGCGATCGGTTTGGTGGGTCGCTTTCGTTGGTCTCGACCTTGGCCTTGTCGAGGCACGAGCCGCACAGGAACACCTTGGCCTCGTCGGGCGTGGATTCGTCCACGAGCTCGGGGTGTAAGTACCACAGCTGGTCCTTGGCGTCTTTGTAGCAGCTGACGATGCGCGAGGCGTCGACGGATCGCAGGATCGGGTCGTCACCAGCACGAGGTTGGACGTAGAGCTGCACGTCTCGCAAAGCGTCGCGACACGCGCGCACCCGTTGGTTCTGCTCACGTTTTTTGTCGCGCTGCTTGTCCGATCCGCGCTCGTTCAGCCTGAACACGTCGGGCAGCTTGCTGACGAGGTTCTCCTCGTACTTTTCGCGCGGATCGCGCAGGCCGCACGAGGCGCAAGAGCAGAGGGGTGCGCCGGGCGCCATCCTCTCGCGCCACTCCTCGTAGAGCGCCGCTTTGCGCTCGTCCGATACGCGTACACCGCCGTCGATGAGCTCGTGGCGCGTCTTCTCGTCGTGTTCCATGTCCATTACGACGTTTGTCGCCGCGTGGAACTTGTAGTCGAGCTCCCGCGCAGCAGTGAGCCCCTCCGCATGCCGGTCGTCCGGGCAGAGGTCGCAGACGCACGTTGGCGAGATATCCTTGCAGTTGCACTTGCCGTGCTCGTCGATCTCATACGACGCAGGACCATCGGCACGAATCGCGGCCACTCGCTTCTTGACGGCGTCCGCGCGGCTGCGCGCGCGCTGGTCCGAAGCCGCCCCTGCTTGGCTGTTGCGCCGTCGGTTCGAGCGACTCGCATTCCGCTTCTCAACCATACGGTTCCAGACGCGATCCATCGCCTTCGTCGACGCGGTGCCGTGCTTGTCGAGCGCGGCCGCGGCCGCCTCGAGCGTCTCGCCATTGTTCAGCAGGGGAAAGGTCCTCACCTTGTAGGCAAGGAACTCACGGTGGCTGCCGAAGTCGGTATACTTCAGCAACCCGGTCTCCTCACGTCTATCATCAGGGAGGGCGCCGCCGGCGGTAGGCAGCCAGCCGAGCAGCGCAAGCAGGAAGAGGACCAGGGCCGCCATGCCGGCACCACGTGTGAGATTAGCAGCAGAAGCCACGAGGTGAGTGCGATCACGACGATGTTGCGGCCTGCCGAGCCATGTGGAAGGGTGGTCCGAGGGCTCATGGCGCTTGCTAGGCCGGCGCTTTGGGTTGGGCGATCGCCGGTCGGGTCTCATGGAGGCAAGAGCGCCGTAGGCTGCGTGTGTCTAGTGCGACGCGCGGCCGAGAAGCGAGCCTGGACCATCGATCGCTCTAGACGCATGCC
>Ga0209713_10002829_pt1 | contig 10869 bp, 5 predicted proteins | sample ArcOceMetagenome_3_FD_187444 | JGI IMG/M metagenome (GOLD analysis project Ga0209713, IMG submission 187444) | Marine eukaryotic phytoplankton communities from Arctic Ocean - Arctic Ocean- Svalbard ARC20M Metagenome (SPAdes) (version 2) | ecosystem: Environmental > Aquatic > Marine > Oceanic...
GTTCGGAAGAAACATGGAAAATCAAAATATTGAAGAGTATGGAGATCAGGCCGTGGTCGTTTATGCCAAGTTCCTGGGTATTGTTCCCGCCTACTAGGCGCGCAAGGAGCGCTTGTCCGCTGGGTATAATAAGGACGGCCACGTACCGACGAACTCCACCGACGGCCAGCATGTCCGAGCCCACCCCGTCAGTCGAGCCCACCCCGCTCCGCCTCACCGCCGCCGCCGCCGCCGCGCGGCTCGCCGACACGAAGCAGCCGCCGCCCAACGAGGAGGTCGAGCTGCGCGGCCTGCGCGTCACGCACCGCCAGCGCTTCGGCAAGGCGCTGCAGTTTGTCGGCATGCGGGCGGTCGACGGCACCAAGGTGGAGATGATCCTGAAGCGCGAGTACTTCGAGCCGGCGCCGGGCGTCGAGCTCACCGGCTGCTGCCGGCTCGGCGACGTCGTGAGCGTGCTCGGCCGGCTCGAGATGCACGAGGGCCGGCTGTCCATCATGGCGAGGGTGGTGCGAGTGCAGGAGCCGTGGGCCGACGTCTTCGGCCAGGCCATGTTCCACGACTACTGGGCGGCGGCGCCGGGAGCGGGCAACGTGCTCGTCCAGTGCTGCGCCTCGCACGCCACGCGGCTCTCCGAGTACCTCCACGCGCTGCTCGGCCTCGAGACGCTCGCGATGGTCGTGCCGGTCACGGGTCGGGGCGGCCGCGACGAGCGCGGGCTGCTGCTGCAGGCGGACGAGCCGGCCGCCGTCTTCGCGGCGCTGCGCTCCGACCCGAACGTCGCGCGCGTCGTGCGCCGCTGGTACCTGCTCGGCGACAGGCACGCCACGATCGACGACGTCGCGTCGAGCCTGAACGCGCAGATCGCTGAGCTCCAGCAGCAGCAGAAGCCGCCGCCGCCGCCGCAGCCTGGCGCGACGCCGCCAGCGTCGGAGGATGCGTTGTCGTCGGACGACGCGGCCGTGGCGGCGGCCGCCGCCGCGGTGGCGCGCGCCGCTGTCGGCAGCGCGATCGCAGCCGCCGACGGCGCCACCGATACCACCGCCTCCGCCACGGCCACCTCAGCCGCCGCGCCGGTGCCTGTGCGTCTGCACACCTTCCCGCGCAGCCTCGAGGGGCTGCTCGCCCCGCGCATCGTGGCGGGCGGCGCGGCGCAGCTGCGGCCGCAGTCCGACTCTGCCGTGCTATGCGTCGTCTTCCTGCACGGATCCTACGCGGCGGCCATCGCCTCGGCGGCGACCCTCGCGGGCGATCTCGCGCTCTCGGCACGGCCCGCGGGCGGCGAGGCGGTCTCTCGCGCCTACTACAAGCTGCACGAGGTGGCGGCGAGGTGCGACCTCAAGCTGAGCGCCGAGTCCACCGCCATCGACGTTGGCGCGTCGCCCGGCGGGTGGAGCGCCTTCCTGGCGGCGCGCTGTGCTGGCGTCGTCGCCGTCGACCCCGGCGCGCTGCGGACGCAGGGCACGCCGTGCGCCGATCGGATCGAGCACCTGCCGATGCTGCTCGAGGCGGCGCTGCCGCAGCTGCGCAGCCGCGGCGCCGCCTTCGACGCGTACTGCTGCGACATGAACGCGCCGCCCTCTGTCGCCGTCGGTCTCCTCCTCGACACGCTGCATGCGGGGCTGCTGCGGCCGGGCGCGCGCATCGTGCTCACCTTCAAGAGCGGCGCCGAGCGCAAACACGAGTGGCAGACCGTCGTCGACACGGAGATGGAGCGGCTGCGCGCCGTCGCCGACGACGTGCGCGTGATCCACCTCTTTGCCAACACCAGCAAGGAGTGCACCGTCGTGTGCACGCTCGCCGCCGCCGCCGCGCCCGCGCCCGCAGCACCGCCACCGGCTGCTCCGGTGGCTGCCCCTCGCCTCCAGTGCTGCAGCAGTCGCCGTCCTCCGCCTGAGGGTGCGGCGAATCAGTGCGTCGTCTCATGAATAGTTTCGTTATCTCATAGCATACAACACCGGAGGATATTCTGTGTCTCTGCCCGGAGACACGCTCATATGAGATACACACGCGCAAGGCGCAAGGGGGGCGGTCGTAGCCGGTGAGGGCTCGACACGCCAAACAAAACGCCGGAGCGCCACACCAGAGGGGAGGGCACGCAAACGGACGGCAGTGCAGACGGGGAAGCTCGGAGCCAGGGGGTGCGAGTCCCCTCACGTCAGACGTTTGCGCGCCGCGACGCCCGGTGGAGGGGCTGCGCGGCCGGAGGAACATGATCGATGCGGTCCATGGCGATTTCGCGCAGGCACACCCAGCCGGCCACTTCATTGGCCACCGCGCTTGCGCTTGCGCAGATCGCGTGGCGTTTTGGGGGAGGAGGGAGAGGAGGACGAGGGCGAGGTCGTGGCGGCCGCCGATGCGCCGCCGCCGCCGCCGCCGCCGCCGCCGCCGCTGCCGCTGCCGCTGCCGCTGCCGCCGCCGCTGCCGCTGCCGCTGCCGCTGCTGCGCAGCATGCGCCGCACCGCGCTCGCAGCCTCCGCCTCCGCCTCCTGCGCCGACGGCGACAGCGACGGCGACGGCGACGGCGAGGCGGCGTCGGGCGTGGCTGTACCGGCGCTCGACGTCTCGGCCACCGCGGCAATCGCGGGGGCCGCCGCTGCGGCCGCTGCTGCGGCCGCCGGCCCAAACGCGCCGGACCTCGCGGCGGAGGCCATCGCGGCGGCGGCGGCGGCCTGCAGCGCCGCCAGGGGCCCCGCCGCGCCGCCGCCGCCGCCGGCTTGCAGCGAGGCCTGCAGCTCGGCGGGCAGCTCGCCGATGGGCATCTGCACGACCTCCATGTGCACCTGCACGTGCAGCTGGTTGGGCCGCGGCCGCTGCCGTGGCCGTGCCGCCTCCTCCGAGTCTGCCGCCGCGGCGGGGTGCTGCTGCTGCTGCAGCATGTGGCGGCGGAGCAGAGAGAGCAACTCGTGCTTCTCGACGGCGCCCGCAAAGTCGACGCGCAGCGCGGTGAGGCGCCGCTTGAGCTCGCCGACCGAGAGCCGCTGCAGCTGCGCCTCCGTCTCGGGCGGCGCCGAGCCGCCGCCGGCGGCGGAGTCGCCAGCAGGGCTGCGCCGGCTGCCGCGGCTGCCGCGCGTCGAGCTGATGGTGCGAGCCGGGGCTTCGGAGGCCGGCGCCGCCGCCTCCGGCGCCGCGGCCGCCTGAGCCGCCTGCTCGGCGCGCATGCGCTCGTGCCAGCTCTGCAGCACGGCGCTCAGCGGCGTCGGGCGCGGCGCCTCCGTCGGCTCGATGGCGTGGCGGCAGGTCGGGCACGTGTTGTGCGAGCGGAGCCACTGCGTGACGCAGCCGTCGTGGAAGCAGTGGCCGCACGGCATCCTCGTCACGCTCTCCTCGTCGGCGAGGTCCATCAGGCAGACGGTGCACTGCGAGCCGGGCGGAGCGGGCGCGCTGCGGTCGAGCTCCTCGATGGCCTCCTCGCTCGCCGGGGGCGCGCCCGAGTCGCCCGGTCGGATGGTGCCGGCGAGGAGGTCCTGGAAGATGCTGCCCGCGACCGCTCCGGAGACCCGGTGGATCCGCTCGATCATGCGGCCGAGCTCCGGCTGCTGGAGGCCGTTCATGCCGGCGGTCGACGCCGAGCCGCTAGCCAGAGCGGCGGCGGCGGGTGCGCCCGCCCCGGCGCCGGCGGCAGGAGCGGCGGCGGGCGTGCCGGTGGAGGCGGTGCCGCCGCCGGCGGCGGGCGCCGACGCGGCGGCCTCGCTAGCGCGCTGCTGGGCAATCATCCTAGCCAGCTCGACGGGGGGCGGCAGCGAGGTGCCAGACGAGCCGCCGGAGGGGGCGGCCGCGAGTTGCAGAGAGCCGATGTGCTCGACCTGAATGACGTGCTGAGCGCCCGCCGGCGCGCCCGCCTGGCCGCTGCCCTGACTCTGAGACGCGGCGCGCTGAGCCGCTCCCTGCAGCCCGCGACGCAGAGCCGCCTGCACCGCCGGCCCCAGGAAGGAGAAGGTGAGCGGCTGCTCGCCCTCCGAGCCGTCGCCGCCGCGCGTGAGGGTGAAGGACATCTCCATGCTTCGGCAAGGATCGAAGCTGCCGGGAAGACGGAAAAAGTGGGCGCGTTGGAGGCGGCGGGTTCTTGGGTGGCAATCTGATGTGCCTTGCCAAAAGTCGGCAGCGCGGGATCGGGATTTCCGTCGGGTCCTGGATCCCGGTCCGGCGTGCGGGGGTTGCATACGCGGCTGTTCGGCTACTAAACTCGTTTTCATGTTACCAGGCCGCTAAGCGACGAGACACTATCTAGGAGCTAGGACAGTCTAGTGGGCCGTGACTACAAAGTGTTTTTTTCGCCTGATTGATGGAAGAGAGAGAGAGCCTGACACGACAGTCTGAAAGGAAAAGGTCTAGTCGCAGGGGGTGGTATTACCACCGCACCTGTGCTCGCGAATGTTCGCGAACACTGCAACCGACCAGGTTTTGGTTGTCATCTCGAGAAATAAACCTAAATTCATCATCATTAGGATCAGCTTCTTGGACACGCGCTCAGCTTTGTTCTCCGTGCTGTCCTCTGTATCGGTGTGGTGAGTCTCGCCCCACTCATTCTTGTGGACCAAAAATGACGCCGCGGTCCACCTGCCCGAACGACGTTTGCATCATCACCGACGCGGTCGACGGATGCCGCGGTGGACGCCGCCTGACGACGGCACGCGCCGTCCAGCCTGGCGAGGTGATCCTGTGCGAGGCGCCCGCTATCAGCTGGCCACACGACGGCGTTTCGGAGTTGGTCTCCGGGTTCTTGTCCGCTGACGGTGCGGTGCAGATGTCAATCCTCAGCCTCGCCGATCCGTCGCTTGACGCCGATCTTGACCTCATTCCCGACCCGGCGTGGCGACATGAGGCGACGACGACGCGCCTCCAGCACGCGTGTGAGCGGACCGAGCTGGCCCGCTCCATCGCCGAAGGCTTCCAGGGCGGGCGCGTGCTTGAGCTCGTGGAGAAACTGCTGCGCATTGCCGAGGCCAACTGCCACGCGTTTGAGAGTCGCGTTGGGCTCTTCCCGCTGGCATCCATCGCCAACCACAGCTGCGAGCCGAACTGTGGGCACACCACGCATGGCGGTGCACTACGCTACTACGCGAACCGCGCCATCGCGGAGGGCGAGCAGATCACGATCTCGTACCTCTGCGACCTTCTCGCCACGAGCACGCGGGAGCGGCGCACGACGCTGCTCCTCCAGAAGTGCTTCTTCTGCTGTTGCGCGAGGTGTGCTCGCTCCCACAGGGCTGAGCTTTGGCACCCCCGCTGTCGGCCACCAGCGCTCACGGACGACTGCACCTCCTCATATAAAGCGGCTCGGGCGGCGGCACGGTTGCCGTGCGAGCTGTGCTGGGCGTCTGAGACCGCCCCTTGCTCGCACGTTGCCTCTACGCACACACATCTATCACTGTGACAATGTGTGCGCTGCGCAGGTGCGTTCGCCCCGACAGCGTCCGCGGCCTGCGCTGTTTGGAGGCGGAGTGCGGCGGCGTCGCGTGGCAGCTCGATCCAGAGGCCGGGGAGGCTCGAGAGGAGGCGTACGGCGCGTGGCAGTGCAGGCGCTGCGACGCGCAGCACCGTGACGGCCTCGCGCCCCCAGCTCCGACACCGCCGGAGGCTTCCTGCCACGGCTCCGCAGCGGCGCGATGGCGCGCGGCGCGGCGGCGGCACGCCGAGCGGCTCGCGCTGGAAAGTACCCTACTCAGCGCGCCCGATCCGCGTGACGCGGTGGAGCTCAAGGCCGCCGTCTCGGTTGTGCGCGACCAGCTCTCGCCCACACACTACCTTGCGGCGCGGCTGCTCGCAGCGCCCGCCGCGGGCTGCACAGGGGCGCTGCAGCGGCTCGCGACGCTGGAGTGCGCGGCGGCCGGCTGCTGCGACGAGCACTGCCCACGGGTTGACGGCGTCACGAGCCATCTGCCATGCCCCGAGCTGGTCGGGGAGGCCGTCGCGGCATGCATGTGGTGCCGCCACGCCGACCAAACACGCTCCACGGAGGCGGCGCGGCTGGACCATGAGCGCGCCGCGGCCATCGGCGCGCGGTACGTGGGCTGGGCGAAGCTGCACTTTGGCGCGGAGCACGCGTGCGTGCGGAATATGGCGCTGCTCGGGTGAGCACTCCAGCCAGTGCGCACTGCTGCTCATGTGCTCCGCCGGGCTCGCACGGCAGCGAGTTACCTTCGTGTGTCTGACATTGCACATTGGGCGCACCTTGTGTCATCTCGTGTGTTATGAGGGCTCGCATATTATAGGATAGTGGAGGGCATCGGGCGCCGCCGTCGCTGTTTGGTCAGTTCAGTTCAGGTTAGCTCGGCTGATGCGTTGCGGGCCCGCAGCTAACATAGAAGAGAATGCCAGGTAGTTCGACACTATCTTAACACTATCTCTATTTAAGAGTAGTCTAGGACAGTCTGTGACTACAAACTGTTTGTGAGGCAAAAAAGACAAAAATGGAACCTATACAGTACAACCATACAGTCAGATGAACTTCCACACCACCATAGTATCCATAAGCACCCATCCACGCGACAGAACAACAAGGCACGCGGCTCAGTACACACACCCGTCGACTCCACGGCGATCTCAGCCCTGCACCGCCGGCGCCGCGCCCGCGCCCGCGCTACTGTCGGCGTACGCGTTGGCCCTGTGCTTGGGCGTGAACTCGAAGGTGGCGGGCGTCGGGCCGAGGAGCAGCTCGGTGATCTTGACCCAGTCGTTGGCGTTGGGCGACGCCATCAGAGTCTCGAGGTCGTCGCGGCCGACGAAGCGCGGCGGCCGGTCCTGCAGCTTGGCGGGCAGCCGCTCGAGCAGCCCGACGGGCACGTAGCGGTGGAGGAAGGAGAGCCACTCGAGCAGAAAGTTGCGCACGCGCGAGACGCCGAGGTCGTCGGAGCCCCAGTGCTCGAGGCCGTAGCGCGTGAACTCCTTGAGGAGCTCGAGCCGCTCCGACGACGAGATGTCCCAGTGGCGCCGCTCCTTGATCTCGGTGAAGAGCCACGGCTTGACGAGCGCGCCGCGCGCCACCATCACCGACGTGACGCCGCCCTTGAGCGCCGCGTCGACGTCCTCGTAGCAGAAGACGTCGCCGTTGCCCAGCAGCGGCACGTTGCACGCGGCGGCGCACTGCGAGATGTATCCCCAGTCGGCGCTCTTGGAGTAGCGCTGCTGGCGCGACCGGCCGTGCAGCGTCAACGCCGAGGCGCCCCACGTGGCCAGCTTCGGGATGAGCTGGTGCGCCGTCGCCTTGGACGTGTCGTAGCCGGTGCGCATCTTGAGCGTGAGCGGGCACGAGAGCAGCTCGGTCATCGTGCGCACGATGCCCTCCACCTTGGAGTGGCGCGTCGCGAGCTGCGCGCCGCAGCCCTTGTTGCACACCACGTCGATCGGGCAGCCCATGTTGATGTCGACAAAGTCGACGCTCAGCTGGTCGCTCACCAGCTGCGCCGCCTTGCCCAGAGACTCGGCGCCGTTGCCCGCGAGCTGCACGCCAAACAGGTCCTCGCACGGGTGGCGGCGCAGCAGGGCCCACTCCGACGCCTGCCCCTGCAGCAGGTTGACCGCCATCGCCATCTCGCCGCACGTCACGTCGACACCGAGCCGCTTGCACACGCGCCGGAACGGCAGGTTGCCCACCGTCGTCAGCGGCGCCAGGTACAGCTTGCCGCTCAGGTCGAGCGGCTTGCGATTCCGCTCCGGCACGTCCGCGGCCGCGCCGAGCGTCTCAACAGCCGGCGCCACCGCCTTCGCCGGCTGCGCCTTCGCCTCCACCTTGACCTCCGGCTTGACTTCCGCCGCCGCCTTTGCCTCCGCCGGCTCGCCCAGCTTGCTGATGAAGGCCTCGTCGCTGCCCTTCGCAGCCTGCCCCGTCTCCATCGCCTCCGCCACCTCCGCCAGCGGCGCGGCTGCCGGCGGCGGCGGCGGCGTTGGCGTTGGCATTGGCGGCGGCGCCTGGCCCGCCTGCTGGGCACGGCGCGCGGCCTCCTTGGCGGCGATCTCCATGATGGCCGCCGACGCCGCCGCATGCCGCTGCTCGTGGCTCGGCCCCGGCTGCTGCTGCCGCGGCGCGCCGTTGTTGTTCCTCCGGCTGATCTCGTCGACGACTCGCTTCGAGACGGCGAGCGCCCTCGAAAAGTCGTACTTGTTGCGGCGCAGGCTCGCGATCAGCTCGGCCGAGGGCACGTTGAGGTCGCTCGGCACCTCCTCGCACGTCTCGCGGCCGGCCTCGAAGACGTTGGAGCCGTCGGGCCGCACGTGCGCCGTGCCGAAGCGGCAGGTGAGGCCGAAGCGGCAGAAGCCGTGCAGCGTGTAGAGCGGGCACAGCTCGTCCAGGTCGGCGGGTCGGCTCGCCATGTAGCTGGCCAGGTCGTGGCTGAAGCGGCAGTCGTCGCCAAACTTGCAGCCCAGGCCCTTGGTGAAGCTCTGGCACATCTTGACCGTCTGCGTCGGCCGGTGGTGGGTGCGGTTCTTGTTCATGCCGCGCTGGCGCTTGGCGGCGGGCTGCTCGGCGGCACTCGATCCGGCGGCCTCGGCCGCGTCGTCGGCGGTGGCGCCGTCGGTCGAGGCCGCCGGCACGGGCGCGGCCTCCGCGCTGCTAGGCGCCGGCGCCGCCGCCGCCGCCGCCGTCGCAAAGTTCGTGCAGACGTACTCCTTCTTGACCGGCGCCTGGCCGACGGGGTGCGTCGACGGCACGGGCTCTTCAGACGTTGGCGCTCCGTCGACGGGAGCCTTCGCCCACGGCGCGATCAGGTGGTGCTGCGCGTGCGGAGCCATCTCTAGGAGAGCAGCGATTGGCGGCTGGCGTCGTCGACGGCGGCCGGGCCGTGTGCGTGTCGCGGCGACGGTCTGCCGCAGCAGCGCACAGTGCGGTGATTTGCCCCCAGCGCAATTCTCCCAGGGCGGTGATGAAAAGGAAGGTAGATCGCGAGGACGATGCTGTGCCGACTCGGCGAATTGACCCTTGGGTGGTGTGCTTCGAACTGCTTGACAGGTTCGTTGCCGGGGGGTGAAGGACGCGAACACCCGAGACAAACTCTCGGCTGTGTACTTTGGTGGCCAAATCGATGACGGACCCCGGCCAGCCACGGCCCTCCTCACCGAAGCTCTCGCAACGGATCGAGATCTTCAGCAAGGCCTCGCCATCGGGCAGGTCGGAGCAGCGGACGACGCCGCGCAAAGTCGTCAACTCGAAGCTGCAGAGCCGCATGCGGTCCTTTGAGAGCGGAGCACCGGCGGCCGCGCCAGCACCGGCACGACCTGTGAAGCGCCGTGCATCGGCCGCCCCGCCTTCGGCCACCGATGAGCCAGTGACCGCACCCGCCGCCGCGCCGCTGCCCAAGCCGACCGGGGCACCAGCCAGCGCCGCCGCGCCGTCGGCAGCTCCGGTCGCCGCCGCCGCCGGGCCCACCGTCGCCGCTGCGCGATCTCGAGCCGTCGCTGCACCACTCGCTGCCGCCAGGCCACGATCCGTTGTGACACCGCAAGCTGCTGCATCGCCGTCTCCCGCCACCGCCGTCGCCACGCCGCCGACGCCCGCCACGGCCGCGACGCGTCCGCCGGCCGCCGCGAGGCCTCGCGCGACACCGCTCGCGGCGGCCGAGCGGAGTGGCGCGGAGCGACACACGGTGCCGCTGCCGAGCGTCCTGCCCTCCGGCAAGAGGTGGATGCCGAAGCTCGAGCTCGACACTCGCCTCGACACGCTGCGGATGCACAGCAACGGCGGCGGCTCCGACGCGGCGCCGCCGACGCCCGCGTCGTTCCGGCCTCTGCTGCAGCTCGAGTTCAACTTGCACATGCTGCTGCCGCGCTACCCGATGCTCGAGAAGTGCCTCGGGCTGCCGGCGGCGCACGCGCGCGCGGTCAGGGAGCGGCGCGAGGCGGCGGAGCGGGCGCAGCTGGCGCGCGAGCGTGCGGCGCAGGAGCGGGAGGTGGCGCGGATGCTCGCCGGCGCGGCGGAGTGGTGGCGGCAGCGGCGCGCGAAGCAGGCTGTGGGCGGCGGCGCGGTGACGCCAGCCGACGACCGCGAGGCGCGGCGCGCGGCGAGGCTGGTGGCGTCTGGCCTCGAGGCGCACCACAACGGCGAGGCAGAGAGCGCGGCGCGGCTGCTCAAGGCGGCGGTGGCGGCGGAGCCGCGGCTGTCGTCGCTGCTGTCGGTGGCGAATCTGGAGCTGCGGCAGGGCCGGCCGGCGCTGGCGATGCCGATCTATGCGTTCGTGCTGCGCACCGCGCAGGCGGGGCCGCGCGGCAGCCACGGCCGGGAGAGGGAGATGGCGCAGCGAAAGATGGCGGAGGCGCGCGAGCTAATGCGCGGCGGCGGCGGTGGAAGCGATGGCGGCGGTGACTTTGGTGACTTTGGTGACTTCGGTGGCTTTGGTGGGCTTGGCGGGCTTAGGGAGACTGCGGAGGAAGACTGGGCGGAGGACGACGAGGACGACGAGGACGACGAGGACGACGAGGAGGTCGCCCGCAAAGCGGGGCCGGTTGCTCCGCCGCCCGGGCTGGATGTTTCGCCTCAGGAGGCACAGCGATCGTGGATGCTGAGCCAGGAGGCCGAGTTGTTCGAGCAGGAGGAGCAGCAGCAGCCGCCGCAGCCGCCGCAGCCGCAGCAGAAGAAGAAGCCACCGCCGCCGCCGCCGCCGCCCGGGGGCCCGCCGCCGCACCTGCAGCCGCAGCCGCAGCAGCGGGGAGGCGCAGCGGGCGGCATCGACGCCGCTTCGCTGCCCGCGGCCCTGCGCGCATTGACAGAGGCGATGCCGTCGCTCGGCGGCGTCCTCGGCGCTGTGCCGAGGCAGGAGGCGGCGGGCGACGCCGCGTCGGCCTCGTTGCAACGGCTGGCGGAGGCGGCGGCCGAGGTGGCGATCGAGGACGGCGACGGAGCGCTGCTGCTGCCGTTGGGAGCGATGAATCTCGTCA
>Ga0209713_10002830_pt1 | contig 10867 bp, 5 predicted proteins | sample ArcOceMetagenome_3_FD_187444 | JGI IMG/M metagenome (GOLD analysis project Ga0209713, IMG submission 187444) | Marine eukaryotic phytoplankton communities from Arctic Ocean - Arctic Ocean- Svalbard ARC20M Metagenome (SPAdes) (version 2) | ecosystem: Environmental > Aquatic > Marine > Oceanic...
ATGCTTGGGCGTTTATGCAGGACAAACCAGCGATACTTTCAGAACTCTTAACCGGCATCTTAGGTCTTCAAAGAAATGATCTAAATTATCTAAAGTGTGCCTGCTTTCCCAGCGTGAGCTGCGCCTGACGTAGAGAGGGAGGTTTTCCTCGTTCGGTCGTACACCTGTTCTCGTGCGGCGTGAGTCGAATGTTGATAAACACCTCATCCGCTGAGTGCTCAAGCGAGTTGCAAGGGGGCGACGAGCGCGTCGCTGCTCGCGTCGCTCGCACATTGCTCGCGAGGTCAATGCCCAGCCGGGTGGCGCTCGTGGCGGGCGCGGCCGGTGCCGTGGCGCTCGGCGCGACGCTGGTCTACTACAGGAGCCAGCGGAAGCCCGCGCTATGGAGGCGCGTGATGCGCCGGCGCAAGCACACGTTCGAGCAGGAGGACGAGGAGGGCGACGAGCAGGAGCGCGACGGCCACAGTCGCCCTCCTCCGTCGCCGGGCAAGGCGGAGCCGGAGGGCGCGCGCAAGCTGCACATCAGCGTCGGCTTCAACAAGACGCTCATCGCGCAGCGCAAGGCCGCCTTCGAGGTGATCAAGAACCTCGAGCGGCTGCCGGAGCTCGACTACAAGCCGAGCAAGACGTACGTCGAGGCGTCGGAGCAGGAGGTGCTGTGGCCGATGATCGAGCAGAGCTCGTGCGTGTGCGTGCCGGGCGCCTACTTCGGCGACGAGGGCAAGGGCAAGACGGTCGACGCGATCGCGCGCCACCCGGCCGTGCAGGTCGTCGCGCGCGTCAACAGCGGAGAGAACGCGGGGCACACGGTGTTCGGCGAGAACGGCGTCAAGTACGACTTCCACCTGTGCCCGAGCGGGCTGCTCACGCCGGGCAAGGTCAACGTCGTCGGCCCCGAGTGCGTCATGGACCCGGTCTCGTTCATGCAGCGCGAGGTGTGCCAGCTGATCGAGACGAAGGTGCAGTACATGGACCGCCTCTTCATCGGCAACGTGCACCTCGTGTGCCCGCACCACAAGCTGCTCGACCTGATCGGCTCGTGGGACGCGCCCAACCTCTCGACGCTGCAGGGGATGGGCCCCGTCCACGCCTCGAAGGCCTCGCGGCGCGGGCTGCGCCTCGACCACCTCTTCAACGGGCGCGACGGCAAGGACGGCGCGCGCTCGCGGCTCGAGCGCGACATGCAGACGTACTGGGGCGCGCTCAAGAACCTGGGCGTCGACGAGAAGGCGCTGCTGCTCAAGGCGCGCGCCAACAACAAGATCCAGGCGCACGTGCTCGGCTTCATCTCGGCCGAGGACAAGGCGGGCTACGTGCTCGACCTGCTCGACGAGTGGGTCGTGCGCAACCCGCAGTTCCCGCCGCGCGCCGACGTGAGCTTCATGCTGCGCCAGACGATCGCGCAGGGCGGCAAGGTGCTGCTCGAGGGGCCGCAGTCGTACTTCCTCTCCAACGCCGCCGAGAAGATCTGGGACTCGGGCACGTCGGCCAACACGGACGCGAGCGGCATGATGTGCGCGTCGCGGCTCAACCTGGGCCAGGCGGGCCTCAAGCCGCTCTTCATCAACATCCACAAGACGCCCGGCTCGTCGCGCGTCGGCAGCGGCGCCAACCCGTGCTCGTTCGTGCCGCAGCACTACTTCTCGACGACCGACTCGTCCAAGGACGACTTTGAGAAGATGGGCCTCGACTGGCGCGACGTCTCGCAGAAGTACTTTGCGTCGGTCAAGCCCAACGGCGTCGTCGAGCCGGGCCTCTACACGAACGCGACGGGCACGTACGACCTCGGCGTGGCGATGGCGGCCGCGACGTGCATCCACCCGTCGCACCGCGAGTTTGGCGTGACGAGCGGCCGGCCGCGCGTGGTGGGCTTCTTCGACTGCGTCGCGCAGGCCGAGGTGATGCAGGTGCAGGGGCCGTACTGCTCGATCTCGGCCTTCGACCGCGGCGACGACTACGACGAGTACGCCGTCTGCGTCGCGTACGTCTTCGTCCACCCGAAGGGCGAGCGGATGGTGAGCAACGGCCGCGTCTTCGAGAGCGGCACCGTCATCAAGGCGGGCGAGCAGCTGCCGACGCAGCAGATCCTCCACTACTGCCAGCCCGTGCTGAAAAAGGTGCGCGGCTGGCGCGAGACGCCGATCTTCGCGCGCTCAAAGTGGTGGAAGGAGCAGCAGCACCCGGTCGTGCTGCCGACGCCCGTGTGCGAGCTGCTCGACATCATCGAGCACTTCACCGCCACCGAGGTCATCTCGATTGGCAACGGCCCGCGCGGCGACGAGATCATCTACATCAAGAGGAGAGGCAAGAAGAAGTGAGCGCCGCGCCGCAAGCACGCCGGCGGCGCGCCCCGTGGATACAAAGTGGCGTCCCGCCCCCACCCCCGGCCCCTCCTGCAGCCATGCAGCGGTGTTGTGGAATTGTGGGGCGGCTGGACGGTCGCACGACGACGTTTTTTATGGTGGTTGTTTGAGTCGGTGCGCTCTCCGCACCCGCACCTCTGACCAGGGGGTGGGGGGCGGCGAGCGAGTGCGACTGGAGGCGTGTGAGAGAAGACATGACCGGTCTCTTTGATCACTTCTCAAACACTTTCACAAAAATGCCGTGCCAAGCGCAGCCTTGCAGCTTCTCAGCACGCGTGGCAGCGAACGCTTATATCGTTCGGCAGCAGGAGCTGCTGCGACTTGTCGCCGCGCGAGGAGTGGCCCGCGCCACGCAGCAGCTCACGCACGTTGCGCACCTCGCAGCCGATGCCTCCGTCGTCGGCCCCCGTCTCGCCCGTTGAGAAGACGACACGGTTGACCCCAAAAGCGTCGAGCGCGCGGAGGCACCGCACGCACGGCTGGGAGTTGCCGAAACGGGCGGCGTCGCCGCGTCGGATCACGTCACTTGGTACATGGAGAGCGCCACACGAGTCGGGGGCACTGTCGTCACTTCGCTCAGGGAGCAGCCGTACGACGTACAGGTCGCAGCGCCGGAGCATCTTTCGGGTCTTCTGAGCCTCATAAAAAACACGGAACGGCGTTGAGTAACGCCGCGACCTGGCGTGCACAGGCGCATGAGGTGAGTGGATGAGCGGGTTACCACTGGGGCACGGGGCACGCGAGGCAAAGGGAGAAGGGGGGAGAGGGGGTGGCTGCGGAAGAGTGAGGGGTTGGAGAGGGCAAGCAGGCACCTCCGAGTGCAGCGACACCCCGGAGAAGGCGCCCGGCGCCGCGGAGATGCGGGTGCGGCTCGAGTTGTGGCCGGCACCGATGACCTTGCCCGAGCGCACGAGCAGCGCGCCGTGCTTGATGTCCAATTCGGAGCGCGCCGCCTCCTCGGCGGCTTGACTGAGAAAACGTTCGGAGCGGCACATGGTTGACTTCTTGGGGGGAGCTTGTTGTAGGCGCTCGCGGTCGAGGGTCGGAACTCGAAAGACTGCCAGCACGGGACGACGGCGGTGCGCGTTAGCCGGGGTGGCGCGTTGGCCGGAGGAGGCGTCGGCGCTTGCGCGGCTGCGGCCATGACCTGCGGTACAGTTCGCTTGCGAGGTGGTGTTCACCCGTACGAGCCTGGAAAGACTTTCAAGCAAGAAGCGGCGAATCTGAAACCGACCTCCCGGCGGGGACCGCCTTGCGCCGCTCGCGAGGCTCCCCGAGTCCGGCTGGCTCGGGATCAGTGTATCCCCGCGTGGGCCCTCCCTCCTGACCGGCGGCTTAGGAAAAGCAATGCTCTAAACTATCTAAAGGGTGTGCGACGATGTTCCAACAACTCGTGTAGCCTCGATCGTGTCCACTGTTATGGGGTGCCTGTGTGAGCAGCGCGCCACCACAGCGCGAGCAACGGGGCATACTTTTTTGCCAGACGCGCGCACGAGATGCCAAACACCGCCGCTCACGGACCAAAAGATCGGCCCCGGAGCGGATGCCGCCGGCTGGTCGGTGGTGGACAAGGGCAGCAACCGCTACCACTACATCTCGCCCGATCGCACGAAATACACCTGCAAGAGGGATGCCGTCGCCGCATATGAAGCGTCGCGAGGCAGCCGGGATGGCGACGGCCCTCCCGTGCCGAGTGCGGACGAGGTGATCGGGAAGGCGGGCCGCCCGAGGCCACCCGAGGCACCGGCGACCAAGTTTGGCATTGGCACCCAGCGCTGTGGCGCGGATCGCAGGAGCCAATGGCGTGTGGTCTTTGACGGCCGAACGCACACCTGGCAGCCGCTCAAGCCTGCGTCCGCCGACCAACGACGGTCCTCAGGCGGCGGTGTGGTCGCCGAGGACATTGACGAGGCGACGATGGCGCACGCGCTGAAGCAGCAGCTCGGCGGCCGTCCCATCTTCCTTTACGGCGATTCCATCTGCGAGGAGCTCGGTGGCCAGTACTTTATGAAGCACGACATCCCCTTTGAGTACGCCGACCACGGCAAGATGCGCGGCGCCCCTCCGGTAACGATCAACTCCCAGGTATCGACGCCGAGTCACGAGCTGACACCCGACGCGCGCGAGAAGCTGCAGCGCTCCTCTCTTGTCATCCTCTCGGCGGGCAAGAATGCGATGCGCGATTATCTGCAGAGAGACATTGCAGTGCAGATCCGCGACCTTGTGACACCCATGCTGCTCGAGAAGCCAGAGGGGCTGCCCATGCTCCTCCTCACGCCGACGAAGAGGCAGATGGTGCAAGATCCAGACGAGATCGCACGGCACCTCAAGGACTGGCGGGTCGAGACCGACTCGTTCAAGCTCGTCACACGCCAGGACGTCGGGCTGACGGAGGACGACTTCCGTGGCAACGATACGCTGCACCTGGCCATGTCTGGCATGGCAAAGCTCGTGCGGGGAATCCAGGCAAAGGCGCTCACGATGCCGCCGGCACCGCAGGAGACGGCGGCGCAGCCAAAGACACCGCCGCAGAAGGTGCGGAAAGGCTCCCCTGGAGGGCGCCGCCTCAAGGCCTCGGCGGCGCCGCCTGTCCCACCGCCCCCACAGGCTCCATCGGCAGCTGCCGTGGCCGCGGCGGCAGAATCGCCAGCGGCGGAATCGCTGTCGGCACAATCCATCCACGACCGCGTCATGGCGGTGCGGGCAGCCGCCGAGCAGGAGGCCGCCGCCCTGGCCAGCGCCGAGGAGCGGCGTGACAAGGCGCGGGCGGCGGCCAAGGAAGCGGCGCAGACGAGGGAAGGCACTACCGCCGCCGTGCGCAAGGCACGGGAGGAGCTGCTCGTGGTGCAGGAGCGAGATCAGGCCGCCGCACAAGCCTGGGAGTCCTTGAACTCGCATGTCACGACGTGTGAGCAAGCCGTCAAGGACCGCGCGGACCGGAAGCGAAAGGCGGACGACGAGCTGCTCCAGTTGCTGAAGGTGCAGAAGCTGCAAGAGGAGCTCGACCAGCTGGACCAGCGGCGGCCGACCTTGTTGGCCCAGAGAGACGCTGCGCTCGCCGCGCTGTCTTGAGGTGTGGCGTGTACTTTTTAGATACTTTTTAGATACTTTACTCATTGCTTGGTTTGCGTGTCAGAACAGCCTGTCACTGACCAGCACTGGACACTGCCGGTCAGGATTCCGAGCCAGCCGGTCTTGCGGGTTACTTTACCCCGCGCCGGGAGGTCGGGGATGAGCTTGGTGGCGTTGCGTGCGCAGTCGCCGAGGGCGAACCTTTAGCTGGGTTTCGAAAATAGGATCGGCACGTGAGAACCGGTGCGTAGCGCCCTGCGCGTAGCGCGGCGCGTAGCGCCTTGCGCCGCGTAGCAGCGCCTTATGGTGTGGACGATTTGGCGCTGGGCAAGTCGATTTCAAGCGCAAAACGCTGAAATCTTTTCGCGCTACGCGCGGAAATCAGGGGCATCACGACGTGATCACGACGTGACACGTGCTATGCACGTGAGAACCAGGTTCCCTCAGAAGAACTCATTTTCGAAACCCAGACCTTTAGATCCTTTAGAGCTTTTCCCGCGGTGCCTTTGCCTGTGCCACGTGGTTTGCCTCCCCGACTGTACGTGTAAGCAATGGCGACGGCGCAGCCGACCGAGACCGTCGTCGTCCTGGTGCTTGGCGATGTGGGCCGGAGCCCGCGCATGCAGTACCACGCGCTCTCGCTCGCGGCGCCGCACCGGCGCGTCCTCCTCATGGGCTACCGCGGCGAGCGCTGCGTGCCCGACGTCGAGAAGCAGCCCGAGCGCATCGAGCAAGTGCTGCTCAGTCCCGACCTGATCCCGCGTCCACGGCGTCGCGCGCTCTACGCGCTCTACGCGCCGCTCAAGGCTGTCCTCCAGGTGCTGCAGCTGCTGTGGGCGCTGCTCGTGGCGCGGCGCCGACCCGACGTCCTGCTCGTGCAGACGCCGCCCGCCATCCCGACGCTGGCCGTCGCGTGGTTCGTGCGCGCGCTCGGCTCGAAGGTCGTGATCGACTGGCACAACCTCGCGTTCACCATCATGGAGCAGTCGCTCCCTCCGAGCCACCCGTTTCTGCCCGTGGCGCGGCGCTACGAGCGGCTCTTCTCGCGCGCTGGCGACGCGCATCTCTGCGTGACGGCGGCGATGCAGGCGTGGCTGCGCGAGCAGTGGGGGGTCGAGGCGCGCGTCCTGCACGACCGCCCGCCCGCCTTCTTCCGCGCGCTCGAGCCGCAGCCGCGGCACGAGCTGCTGCGGCGTCTGCGGCCGCAGTTTGTCGACGCGCACGGCGCGCCTCTCTGGGCGGACGAGGCCGAGCCGGGCAGCCCGTGGGCAGGCGGCGGCACGCCGTGGAGCCGCGTCGGCCGCAACGGCGAGGCGACGCCGCGCGACGACGCGCCCGCGCTGCTGATCTCGTCGACGAGCTGGACCGCCGACGAGGACTTTGGGCTGTTGCTCGGTGCGCTCCGGCAGCTCGACGAGAGGCTAAGCGGCGGCAACGACGGCAACGACGGCAACGAGGGCGGCGGCGGCGGCGGCGCACGCGGCGCGACGCTGCGGGTGGTGGCGGTGATCACGGGCAAGGGGCCGCTCAAGGCGCAGTACGAAGAGCAGATGCGGCAGCAGCCGATGGCGCGCGTGGCGGTGTGCACGATGTGGCTCGAGCCGCACGAGTACCCGCGGCTGCTGGGGAGCGCCTCGCTGGGGGTGTGCCTGCACACGTCGACCTCGGGGCTCGACCTGCCGATGAAGGTGCTCGACATGCTCGGCTGCGGCCTGCCCGTGTGCGCCGTCGGCTTTCGAGCGCTGCCCGAGCTCATCACGCACGGCGGCAACGGCCTCGTCTTCGCCTCGGCCGAAGAGCTCGCTGAGCAGCTCACGTCGCTCGTGGCGCCTGGCGAGGAGGCGGCGGCGGCGCTGCGCAAGCTGCGCGAGGGCGTCGCCGCCTCCGAGGCCAAGCAGCCGCGCTGGGCCGAGAACTGGGCGCAGGCCGCCGCGCCCGCCATGGTCGCACAGCCGCCGCGCCTCGCCGCGCGCGCTGTGCGCTACGCCGCGCCGCTGCTCGTCGCCGCCGCCGCCGCCTACCTCGCCGTGTGAGCTGAACAGGGATCAGGGTCGACCAGAATTTGCACTCTCCTACGGTTCCAAGACGTCGATGATATCGATTATACTACCTAGCTACTCACTAACGACTGTATATTCCAAAGCGCGGCTCACTTGAGCGCGGCGACCATGCCGACGACGCATGCCTTCGGGTCGGCGCTCGCGTTGCGGCTCGCGCACGGGTGGCCCGGCGCGATCTGCGCCTGCAGACCCGAGAGGCGCTTCGCCCAGCGCGGGCCGCTCCGCAGCGAGAGCCGAGCGGCGTCGAGGCTGCCGGGCTGCAGGTCGCGCTCCCTCGGCAGCGCGGCGAGCAGCGCCGTCAGCCCCTCGAGCAGGTTGCGCGGGAAGGTCTGCGCGAAGCGCGCGCACTCGGGGACGCGCGCGCGCACGGCGCGTATGCAGACGGAGCGCGCCAGCACGGCGCGCGCAAAGCCGCTGAAGTGAAGCGGCGGCGCGTCGAAGGAGAAGTTCTGCAGCGCGGCGAGGCGCTTCTTCTGCGACCAGCGGTCGCGCGGCAGCCGCATCTGCGGCGCCACCCGCAGCGCGGAGGCGAGGCCCGCCACGACGAGGTCGTCGTAGACGGCGAGCTTGACGGCGCTCGACGTGAACCAGGAGCGCGTGCTCGTGTTGGCGGGCGGTGCGTTGGCGTGCACGTGCGCGTACCGGCCGGTCAGGTGGCGCAGCACGCCCGGGCTGTCGGACATCACGAAGCGCGGCGCGCCGTCGGCAAACGGGTCGGCGCCGCACGCCGCTCGCACGAAGCTTGCGCTGGCGGCGGCGTCGCTGCGGACGCCCATCGCCAGCACGTTCTCGACGTCGGCAAAGCCGGTGCGCAGGTGCAGCGCGGTCATGTGCGCCGGCGCCGCGGCAGCCGTGCCACTGCTGATGTCGCCCAGCCAGCGCGCGAGCGCAGGTCGCCTCGTCAGCCGCGGCTCCGTCACGTAGCGGCAGGCGCACGTCGATGCGGCGTCGAGCGGCTCGCGGTACTGAAACGAGTCGACCATCGGCAGCCAGCCGCGCACGGTCACCCTGACAAGCGCGGCGTCCGACGCGGCCACCGCGCGGTGAAGCTCGCCCTCTATGAACGGCTCGTACCGCTTCGGATCGTGCCGCGTGGCGTTGCAGTGCAGCTCGATCGACTGCTTCGACCCGGAGTACGCCTGGACCTCCTTGCGCTTGAGCTGCCACGCCATGCCGTTTGCAAAGCCAAAGTACTCGTCGAAGAGCGTGTCGTACAGCGATACGTAGCAGAAGCGCCGGAGGCGGCGGCAAAGCGCGTGCAGCTGGCAGACAACCGGCAGCGTGTGGCCGGCGCCCCAGAGATTGGTGAAGACGCCCATCCTTGGCGACGCCAGCCACTTGATCTCCAGCCCGCGCTTGTGCCGCAGCGAGGCGAGCTCCGCGTCGCGCTGCTCAATGTGTCCGGCGCAGCGCGAGCGGAAGACGGAGGCCTCGGGCTGCGCAGCGCACGGCGCGTCTCCTAGTTTGCCGTGCATCGTCATGTTCACAAACTACGACTTCACTCTTTCATGTTCTGCATGCAGTTTTGAATGGCGTGTCTGCGGGTTTTGCGCAGATTTAGCAGAGCGCCGTGTGGAGTGTATGGTGGAGTTGTTGGGAGGAGTTTGGGTGCGGAGCGTTGTGGGGAGTGTTTGCGGGGTCGGAGGCCGCGCGGAGAGCTCTAAACAGACGCTCAAAGGGAGCTTTTTGCAAAGCTCTTTTTTGAGAAAAATACATCCAGTGAACACAAAAAAAAGCCCACAGAATGCCGTTACGGTGCAGGACTAGACTCACCGACGCCTTGCGCATACTTGTAAGATGCGACTTTACGCGCGTTCCTCACACGAGAAGGCACGTACCAGCCGTTTCCGCACCTCGCCGTACGCAGGCTCCTCCTCCTCATCGCCCTCGTGCCCGGTGGGGACGATGTCGGCCTGCAGCATGTAGAAGTGGAAGCCGACGACGGTGCGGCGTGCGGCGTCGTGCCGCTCCCACTCGTCGCACAGCGCGCCCCAGAAGGCGGCGTCGGCCGCGTCGTCGCGCTGTGCGAGGTACGGCCACGAGCGCCACCGGCCGCGCCGTCGGGCGGGCGGCGCGCCCACAGGCACCTCCCACGCGACGCTGTCGCTCAGCCTCCAGAGGTCGACGACCTCGCCCGTCGAGAGCCGCGCCGGCGCCACCTCCCACACCACGTGCGGCTCGGCCGACGTGAAGACGTTCCAGCGGTTGTGCAGCAGCGAAGCGACGAGCAGCTCTCCCGCCGGTGCGTGGGCGCCGCACGAGGGCGCGCCGCCGCCGCGGTACTGATGCAGCGCGCTCGCCCCGCCCAGCGCCGCCACCATCGCAGCCGAGAGCGCATTGCTGGGAGAGGCGGTCTTGCGAGGCGGCGGCCGCTGCTGCGACGCTGCGCTGGGCTTCTCCTTTCCCTTCTGCTGCGGCTTCTCTTGCTGCTGCAGCTGTGGCGGCGGCGGCTGCGGCGGCGGCTGCGGCGGCGGTGGCCCCTCGAGCCACGGCAGCCACGCGGCGATGGCGGCGAGCGACAGCAGCTCCGTGTTGCGTACCGTCAGCGCGATGCCCACGTGCAGCGCGATCGCGCCGCACACGCAGCCGCGCCGCAGCCGCCAGCCGCCCGCCACGAGTGCGAGGGGCGCCAGAAGCGTCTCGGCCCACGCCGTCGCGGCACCGGCGTAGCGCAGCCCAGCGGCACCCAGGAGGCGGCGCGCCAGCCGCGCGGCGGGCGTGTGCCGCAGGTAGGTGTCGAGCGCGGCGACGGGCGCGCCGACGCTCCACGCGCCCGCCGGGTCGCGCAGCTTGCCCGTGCCGGCGTCGACGTAGATGACGAGCAGCTGCAGCCCGAGCGCCACCGAGGCCGCCGAGCACTCGTAGCGCTCGTGACGGCTCGCGCGACGGAGGCCGCTGCTCGCCAGCTGGTCGCTCGGGAGGCACGCCACGAGGAAGAGCAGCACGTGCAGGTAGCGATCGAGGATGTAGTTGAGGGAGGCGTTCCGCAGGGTGAGCGACAGGTGCAGCAGCCACGCGAGCGCTGCGGCTCGCTTCGGCTGAACGCCGCATGCCAGCGCCAACCCAGCGCCGGCCTGGAGGCTAAGCAGCGCCAGCTGCCACGCGAGCGAGCCGCTCCAAGCGTGCACGCACGCGAGCCACAGCAGCCGATCGTGCTCCGGCGCTGGCAGCACCGCCCAGCGCGGCATGGCCCCGCCGTCGGTATAGAAGAGGCCAGCGACGCTCGCACGGTCGAGGCACTCGAGCGCCGTCAGCCAGCCGAGCCAGATGCGGAACAGCGCCACGGAGCGGCCGCTGACGCTGAGGCGGCGTCGCACAAAGGAGATTAGCCATGAGATTAGCATCACCGAGAACGCAGACGACTTAGGAAAG
>Ga0209713_10002831_pt1 | contig 10865 bp, 1 predicted proteins | sample ArcOceMetagenome_3_FD_187444 | JGI IMG/M metagenome (GOLD analysis project Ga0209713, IMG submission 187444) | Marine eukaryotic phytoplankton communities from Arctic Ocean - Arctic Ocean- Svalbard ARC20M Metagenome (SPAdes) (version 2) | ecosystem: Environmental > Aquatic > Marine > Oceanic...
CTGGGCCAGACGCGCCGCCGCCTCGGTCTGAACCTCGAAGGTGAGCGAGCCGCCGCGGCCCGCCCTGCCCTCGCGCGAGAACACCTTCACCAGCGAGCCGCCCAGGGCGAAGAGCCGGTCGCCGGGCACCCACGTCCTCGCCTCGCGCGCTTGTGCGCTGGCGCTCATGCGCGCGGTGCGCCTCTGCGTGCCGCTGACGTAGCCGTCGATGGGCAGCGGCGTCACCTTGACCAAGTGCGACGGGCCCGTCGGGTAGGCGTCCTCCGCCATGTAGAACACCCAGTCTCCGGCGTCGTCGTCTTCCTCGAGTGGGACTGACCGGCCGGTAAGAATGGTGCCCTTCTCCACCGAACGCCTCATCCTCGGATCCGCTCCCGCGCACAACGAGTAGCTCGAGTAGTCGCCCTCGAAGCCCTCGTTGATGCCGACGCTCATGTGCACGGGCTCCACCCAGAAGCCTGCAACGCGCGGGAAGGAAAAGAAGAAGACATCGCGACGCGTGGTGGTTTGGCACCACGCGCCCAGGCGATTCTCCTCAATTTCGCTCTCCCGCTCAATCATTCCCTCATAGGCGAGGTGCCGCGTGAGCGGCCACCACGCCGCGTCCGGCGCGTCCGGCACAAGGATGACGCCGCTCGCGCTCCGTCTCGCCGAGTCCTTCATCCGACCCATCATCAACGCCAGCGCCGACGCCACCGTCTCGTGGGTCGGGTGCACCCACATGCGCTCGGCGTGCCCGCCCTCCACGCGGGGCTGAGCGTGCCACCGCTCGGCGCCGACGAACGAGGTGAATGGGCCGAGGTGGCCCGCCAACCGCTCGAAGAGCGCCGCGCCCAGCCTCTGACGCGGCTCCGCGACGGCGTCGCCACGCGAAGTCTGGTCCGGACGGTGCAGTTTCGCGCCCGGCGTGTGCGTCATGCGAAGAGTGACGCCGTGCGTCTCGCACGCGTCCACGAGACGCCTGATGAGCTCTTGCATGTCCGCAACCTTCGCCTTGCTCTTCTTGGCCGACCAACACGCCGTCATGTTGTCGGTCTCGACGAGCAGCACCTTGCCTTCAAGCCGTCCGCCCCATGTCTGGACGACGCGAAGGATGCCCAACAACTCCCTCCAGTTGATTGGGCGGCGCGTCTCGGCGTCGGTGAAAGCGAGACTGGTCTCCTCCCTGTGGCCGTCGATCCACACGAGGTTGCCGTAACCCCAGCCGCTCGCGTCCGTGCCGCCCACCACCGCCTCGCCGAGTGGCTCGGGCCTCAGGGGCACGCACGTCCTCTGAGCGAGATGGTCGCTCCACCAGGCGAGGTCGAGCCAAAAGCCCGTGCCTACCCGCATCCGCCGCCATGCGCCGCCGCTGGGCTTGACGCGGCCCTGCTTCCAGTCCACCACCAGCCCCTTGAAGCTGGCGAGCATGGCTAGCATGGCCGTGCGACCGCCCGGGACCACTTGGCTCGCGAACACCAAGTTGCCCAGCAGCCTGGCGAGCTCCGTGGGGTTCACCTCGAGCTCGCTGCCGTCGCGCGGCTCCAATTCCATCCACTCGTCGATCATGCTCTTGAGCTTCTTCTCGCGCGACTCGGTCAGCGCCATGCAGCACATGACCGGCGTGTTGCAGATCAGAAGGCCCAAGAACTCCATGACACGCGCCGGGCCCCGACGCTTGTGCGGAGCCCAGATCAAGCCGAGCTCGGCGAAGATCTCCTCGAGCTTGGCGCATGCCCATTTTGTCTTCTCCTCGTCGTCGCCCACCACGAGGTAGTCGTCGACGAAGACGAAGACGTGCGCACCGCACCCGGCGTGTCGGCGATGGAAGAGGTCCGCCACCGACTGGGTCAAGAGGCAGAAGCGCTCGGGCGACCGCACGTAGCCGAACGGCAGCCTCGACGCCCACATCAGACGCCCATTCGTCGGGTGACGCACCAGCAGCCGCCTCCTGCACTCAGGCTTGATCGGGATGTGCCAAAAGCCGTCCCTCAAGTCGTACTTGGCGAAGTGCGAGTCCGGCGTCAGCACCGGCCTCACGCTCCACGCACTCGGCAAGTCGAACGGCGGCGAGTCGTTGAAGAGGTTCGTGCCCAGTTTGTAGTCCTGGCACGCGCGCCACTTCTCCGGCCCTTGATGCACCACGAGCCACGGGTGCACGATGCAGTCCTTCATCAGCTCCTCCACCATCTCCTCGGGCACATACTCCATGGCGCCCACGTGGAGAGCACGGTCGGCCTCCTCACCTCCGCGCATGGCATGCTCGGTGTCGCCGAAGGGGTACTGCGGGATCTCGTAGAAGCTCGCCACCTCCGGGCCCTCCACCTCCACGCCCTCGGTCATCATCTTGACCACCTCCTCCGGCAAGCCCTTGCCTCGCCACTTCTTCGCGTCGACAGCGATCGGCTCCCACGCACGCTCCAGCTTCCTGTCGGACGCCTCCTTCGGCACGAGGCCCGAGTCGATCGGGTCCATGTACTCGAGGAGGGCCGAGCGATCGAGCTGCAGCTTCGGCGGCACCGCGTGCCGTCGACCCGCGCTCATCACCACCATGCGCGACGGCGGCCTCACCGCCACCGCCGCGTCGCCGACGCCTCGGAGCACGGTACGCTCGCCGAGGTCCGTCGTCAGCACGAAGCCCGCGCGCGTCCAACGCTCCACGCGCCCGCCATCGAGAGCACTGCTCGCGGCCGGGAGCACCGCCGAGACCCGCGTGCCGCCGCCGCCCGCGATCGCCTCGAAGATCTCCGCCTCCATGCTGTCGAGCTGCTCAACGGGCACATGAACGAAGGTGTTGCAGCCCGACCAGCGATCTCCGCCCTGACTGCCCGCGCCTGGCGTCACGAACGCGTCGAGCCACCTCGCCGACTCTGCGCCCACCACGCTCCGCCCGAAGCCGCCGTGGCGAGAGTAGTACACCTCGCGGAAGTCCACCTCTGCCAGCGACCAGTCGCCGCTCGACCAGCACGCCGGGCCCGCGCCCGTCGCCGGACGCGCCGCCTTGGCCACGCCCGGCCTCGACTGCTCCTCGCTCGCGACCCAACGATCCACGCGACTGGCGCGCGCCGCGGCCGAGTCCCACGCCGCGCCCGCCGGCAGCGGCTCGAAGCTCATGCCCGCCGACGCCGCCGCCGCGCCCGCGCCGCGCAGCCACTTGCGCAACTCATTTCGCGCCCACTCCGGCCTGGCGACCATCTGATCGTGCGTGATCATCGGGACGCCGTACCGACCGTGTGCCTCATGCATCGCCGCCTGCCCGAACAGGAGCTGTGTGTACGCCGGCGGGATGGCCTGCGCGAGCCGCGACCACGGCATGTGGTGCGGATCGACGCCCATCGCCACCGCGTTCTCACTCGCCGAGCTCCGAGTCGGCGCCGCACCCTGCACGGCGAAGAGGTTGCCACGACAGCAGACCTCTCTCACCGGGCGCCCGAACGGATCGACCCTCAACCATCTCCGCCGGCCTCCGAGGCACGTGCGTGTGCGCAGCTGGTCTCCCATTCTGAGCGCCGCGTCGAGGTGGACACGAAAGTTGGTCTCAAACTTCCGCCCACGATCGACATGCAGTCCGAAGTGCGTCCCACGCAGTATGACCGCGTCAGCGTCCATGTACTGCGACGCGCCCAGGACGTTCTCAATCCACCACAGCTTTCCTCCCCGCCTCAAGAGATCGCGCGTCTCCTGGATGAGCGGCGGCTGGCTCGGCTCGCCGGTGCGCCCGGTCGAGTACCACTTGCACGGTGGGCTCGAGCCCCACACAAAAGCACCGTTCGCCTTGCCCGCCCGCCGCCAAACGCTCAGATCGGTGGCATCGCCGAGGTGGAAGTGACCGCCAAAATGACGCACGAAGTCGGGCTGTGCGACTGCGTCAATGCCCTCGGAAACGCCGCCGCTCCGCCGGATTCCCTCGTCGCTTCCGCCGCCGCCACAGAAGCCACTCACCGCCGCCGCCGGCCGTCCGGTCAGCTTTTCGAGCACGCGCACATATTGATCGTACCACATGATCACAGATTGCGCGCGCTCGGCTTGCTCCTCAAATTCTGCGTCACTCGCGATGCCTCCCGCCGCTTGGCACCGGGGCTTCGCACACGGCCGGTAGAATGGCGTGTATCGCCGCCACTCGCCTCTGCCGCCGAGGCTCTCCGTCCGCCCTGTCGCCGCCTTCGTCGCTTGCATTCTCCGCCAGAAATGCTGAAGGAACCGGGCCTCGGCCACCATGCGCTTGCCCGACAGGCCGCCGACGCGCGCACGCACCGGGTCGAGAGGGCCGAGCCGCCTCCGGCCCGGCGCCTCCACCTCCTCCTCCGATCCGACGGCGCCGGGCACGACCTCGTCGTCGAAGCAAAGACTGCACTCGAGGTCCGCCTCGTCGTCGTCCGCTCGAGCGATGTGCGAGCCCGCCTCCTCCGACCGACGCTCGTCGACCGGGTAGACGCGGACGCCACGCCCAAACACCTCGTCCACCATGTCCGCCACACGCGCATCGTCGCCCGTGGACGAGCCCAACGCCACCGAAGACTCGTGGCCCGACGACGCCGTGCGCGCCACCCGCGTGCACGCTGAGAAGAGCACGAGCCACCACGCCGCGCGCGCCGCCGCCGATCTCCTCGTCGCGCCGCGAGAATGCGTGCCCGCGTGCGCGCCACTTGACGAGAGTCTCGACGCTGCGCCCGCCTGTGCGCGCGCCTCGCACGCTCGCCCGTGCCTTCGCACCAACGCCAGCACCTCGGTGAACGCCCTCGCGCCCAGCGCCTCCTCGGCCACCGCGTCGAGCTTCGGCGACGAGTTCATCAGCTCGCCGACCGACGGCGACGGCGCCGCCAAGGCGCCGCCGCTCCGCTCCATCGCCGCCGCCATCGAGAGCTCGCGCGCGCCGGCGAGCGCGGCCATCACCACGCCCGCCGCCGCGCGCTCGGCCAACGCCGCCTCCACCGCGCCGCTCGCCGACTCGCCGCACGCCTCGCCCGAAGAGCGCGGCCCCGGCGCCGAGGCCATCGCCTCGTCGACCGGCGGCGGCGGCGCCGACAAGGCACCACCGCCGCTCTCGGCGGCCATCACCGCCGAAAGCTCGCATGCGTTGGCGAGCGCGGCCATCACCACGCCCGCCGCCGCGCGCGCGCACAACGACGCCATCACGCCGCTCGCCGCGCCAACGCCCGCCTCGGGCATCACCGAGACGGCCGTCGCCGGCGGCGAGGCCATCACCTCGCACGCCGGCGGCGGCGGCGCCTCCACGGCGCCGCCGCGCTGCTCCCTCGCCGCCGCCACCGAGAGCTTGCACGCGTCGGCGAGCGCGGCCATCACCACGCCCGCCGCCGCGCGCTCGGCCAACGCCGCCTCCAACGCGCCGCTCGCCGACTCGCCGCGCGCCTCGCCCGAAGAGCGCGGCCCCGGCGACGAGGCCATCACCTCGTCGACCGGCGGCGGCGGCGCCGCCAAGGCACCGCCGCCGCTCTCGGCGGCCATCACCGCCGAAAGCTCGCATGCGTTGGCGAGTGCGGCCATCACCACGCCCGCCGCCGCGCGCGCGCACAACGACGCCATCACGCCGCTCGCCGCGCCGACGCCCGCCTCGGGCATCACCGAGACGGCCGTCGCCGGCGGCGAGGCCATCACCTCGCACGCCGGCGGCGGCGGCGCCTCCACGGCGCCGCCGCGCTGCTCCCGCGCCGCCGCCACCGAGAGCTTGCACGCGTCTGCGAGCGCGGCCATCACCACGCCCGCCGCCGCGCGCGCGCACAACGACGCCATCACGCCGCTCGCCGCGCCGCCGTCCGCCTCGGGCATCACCGAGACGGCCGTCGCCGGCGGCGAGGCCATCACCTCGCACGCCGGCGTCGGCGGCGCCTCCAAGGCGCCGCCGAGCTGCACCCTCGCCGCCGCCGTCGAGAGCGCGCGCGCGTCGGCGAGCGCGGCCATCACCGCGCCCGCCGCCGCGCGTCCGGCCAACGACGCCATCGCGCCGCCCGCCGCCTCGACGCCGCTCATCGTGCGGCGCCGATCGTCGTGTCGAGTAGATCCGGTGCGCGCCGCAAATCGAGTCAACGCCTCCGAGAACGACTCCTCGACACCGCTCAACACGCCCGACTCCATGTCCTCCTCTCCCGCTCTCTCGCCCGCGTCGCGCGCACTCGCCGTGCTCGCACACCCTCGTCGCACGGGCCCCGCATCGCCATCGCAGCGTGCGGAGCCCCCTCGCAGCGACCTCTGCCAGCACGAATGCCCGCCGAGGAAACTGGAAGGCGACGCCGCCATCACGACGCCGCCGTGCTCCTAGATGCCCTTCGCCTTGCGCTCCGCCTCGCGCTCGGCCTTGGCCTTGGCCGCCTCGGCCGCCGGCATGGTGCACTCGCGCGCGAAGTGGTCGGCGCCGCCGCAGCGATCGCATGGGTTGAGCTCGCTCGGCGGCCCGATCACGCGCCCGCCGTGGAGGCCGGGCTGGAAGCCGAACTGGGGGTTGCCCGAGAAGCGGCTGCCGCCCGCGCCCGGGTCGGGCTTGTCGAGCTTGGTGGACATCGCGCCGATCTTCGACTCCATGCGCTGCATCGCCTTGTGGTACTCTTCGTTCTGCTTGCACAGAGCGTCGAACTTCTCCGAGTACTTGGCGTCCAGATCGGCGCCCTGGCCCTGCGACGCCGCGACCGGCTTGGGCGCGCCGCCGCCGCCCGACGAGACGCTCGGCTTCGGCGCGCTGAACACGTACAAGTTGAGCAGGCCCTGGTCGAGCGGCTCCTCGGCGCGCATCGGCTTGATCATAATGCCCTGCATGAAGCGCTCCATGTACGCGACGAAGAGCTCGGGCTGCCCGCGCTGAATCGTCACCATCGACAGCTCCTGGACGAAGCGCATGAGCGTGGACGACGCATGGTTCCACCCGGCACGGTTCAGGCTCAATGCGATCTCGTTGAGCCAGGACGCGTACGAGACGCCGCACTTGCCGTCCAACATCTCGCCGTACGTCTGCAGGCGGAGCTTCTTCCGATCCTTGAACGAGCCGATGGAGTGCGGGTCGACGTCCCACGCGCCCGGCTTCTCCGCCGCATCGCGACCAATGACGTGCCCGGGACCAAGGACCAAGGAGTGACGGAGCGCGACCGCTTCGCTCATGGGCATTCCCAGGCCTGCGCGCGACTCGATGCGCGAGATCTCCTCGCGCGAGACCGACTTGGGCGCGCGGTCCTCCTCCTTGCGCATCTCCGCCGCCTCCTTCTTCGCCTTCTTGTACTGCTCATTTTGCCCGTTGCCGTCACGGGCCAACTCCATGTAGGTGTCGAGGGCCCGCAGCATCGGCAGCGTCATCTCGGCGGAGGCCTTGCCGACCAGCTCGCCGAAGAGCCGCGCCGAATACTTGGAGTTGTCGTCGGTTGGGTAGTCTTCCGTGTCCGTGCTCACGGCCAGCAGCACACGGGTGATCTGCAGCACGCCTCCCGTGACGCGCACGAAAGGGTCGCGGCCGCCGAAGGGGTCCTCCTCGCCCTCGGCAGGCTCCCATTCCAAATACGCAGCCACCGCCTCGCGGCACTCTTCCCCCGCCATGACCTAAACAAACGAACGAGTCCTCGGCGCTGGTGCGTGTGCCTCGCGAGCCGCCGCGTCACACACCAAATATAGGTATGTGATGAGCGGATCCGCGCGTCCTCGCAGTCGAGCATATCGTCTCCGCCTGGACCTCGGTGCCCGGCCGAGAAATTTGCTCCGAACTCTCCCTCGCCGGCGACGGACAGTGCTGCTCAAATGACTCTTCCTTCTCGAGGTTACTGCTGCGACGTAGATGTGGTAGAATGATGTATACAATAGCATGGGGGAAGTGCCGGCCTGGGCCGATGGCTGCGCGCGCCGCGCGCGCGCGCTGCGGGCGCACGCGCGCGGCGCGACAAACCACAACGACGCGACTCGACGCCGGCTATGAGCCGACGCCGAGGCGCGCCGAAACCCTTCCCCACTAGATGTCCTCGGTCAGCCTCGCCCGGGCCGTCCTCGCGCCGCGATTCGAGTAGTGGAGGCGCATCTTCTTCTTGTGCTTCGCGAGCCGCCACCCAAAGTGCAGCTCGATGTCGATCTCCGAGCACTCCTTCCGAGCGAGCTTGGCCTCCGCCACGGTGTCGGCAAGCCGCCTCCACGAGTGATGAGCGAAGTGGGGAGTGTCCCTGCCCTTGCCCAAGATCAGATCCTGATCGCCGCCGTCCTGCGTGATCATCCGGAAAGCCCGATCGGTGATCTTGTGCATGAACGCGTACGTCGACTTGGAGAGGATGGGCATGGGCAGGATCACCGAGTCGCCGGTGCCGCTCTTGCCGCCGGTCTTCATCAGCAGCGGACCCAACGCGACCGTCGACTTGACGCCGATGGCCGCGAGCTCCGCCATCAGCACGGCCACGTCGGCCGCGCCGTCTGAGCCCTCCCGGACCGACCCGCCGTAGAGGTTCATGAACATCTTGGACGCCATCGGGTCGGTCGTCCGCTCGATGAGGTGGATGTTGGCCACGAGCGCCTTGCCCATCGCCCTCACCTTGTCCACCTTCGTGGTCTTCGTCACCAGCTCGCAGATCTTCTTGATCTTCGACGCCTGGTTCTTGTACGCGTGCATCGAGATCTGCACCACCGAGAAGTTGGGCCTCCTCACCTTCCAGCCGCCCTCCATCTTCTCCTCGATGTCGAAGCCGCATGCTCGCCAGTAGCTCTCGAGCGTCTTGGCGAGCTCGATCTGCGCCGGGCCAGTCGTCTTGCCGACGACGCACATCACGCGGCCGGCGTTCGTCTTGGACGTCTCGTTGTCGTGCTCGACGAAGATGTCGCCCACGCGAACGCCCGGCGGCGCCTCGCGCGTGAAGTCGCCCTCCTCCTCCTCGCCGTCCTCCGCGACCCGCAAGCCGGCGCGCTCCACGCCGACCCACTCGAGGCTGCACATGTGGTTGGCGAAGACGCCGTGCTCCGCCTGCGCGCCCGCGATCTCGCCGATGCGCGCGCCGGTGACCGCCTCCAGCGAGTACATGAGGCTCTCACGCTCCGCTAAGAAGGGTGTGTCGGCCATCTCCGGGATGATCTCGAGCACCTTCGCCGCCAGCGCCGACGTCGCCGCCGTCTTGGGCTGGGGCAGGTTCGGGTTGAGATCCTTCGCCTTCTTCATCGACTTCTTCACGAGCTCGGTCGTGAAGAGGTTCGGCCTGCCGGTCGACTTCATGTAGCTGGAGAACGAGATCTCGAAGCCCTCGAGGGTTGAGCCTCTGCCCGACTTCACCAGCCAGAGGATCATCGCCGCGAGCGAGGAGGCGTTGTCCGCCGGCTTCGCGATGGTGCCGCCCTCCTGCAGCACCTCGTTCAGCCACTGCTGCTGCATGCGCTCCATCGAGAGGTGGTTCCTCGCCGTCGTCTCCTTGAGCGCCTCCAGCTCCATCAGCGTCTGCTCGGCCGCCATCATCTCCACCGCCGGCGAGACCGGCTTGGACGCGAGCATGTCGTTGAGACGGCAGAACGCGCACCTCATCTTCCCGAGCTGCGCTCCCTTGCCGAGCACCGCGCACTTGGAGTGCAGCCCTCGCCCGCACGCGCCCTCGCACATCAGGTCGGGCTCCTCCTCGCACTCGCAATCGCCTCGCATGCACAAGAGCGCGTCGAACACGCGATCGCTGTCGAGCGCGCTCTCGAGCCTGGCGCGCTTGGCCTCGAGCACGATCCCGGCGGTGGATCGGGCGGGCGCGGGGCCGAGGCACTCTCCCGGCTCCGCCCTCTCGGCGTTGAGGCTCGTCGACGGCACGTCGCCGGGCCGACGCTCGGCATCGGCTCGGATGCACGAGTCGATGCAGTGAAGCCACCCGCGCCGACCCGTCGTCATCATGACGCCGAAGTTGATGTGCTCGCCGCACCCGGCGCATGTCAGTGTGCGCTGCTGGCACCGCCGCGCCTCGTCGCCCGTCGACTCCTCCTCTAAGCGACGCTGGCCCTCAGCCTGCTCGGCGTGCCCGTCGAGCTGCCTCTGAGCGTCGCCGAGCCACTCCGGCGACTCGCCACCCGCGGTAGCGAAGGGCTCGTAGCCGGCGGCGCGCACGTCCTGCGAGGACGGCTCGGGCGCCTCCGGGATGCGCACCGGCGTCACCGTGGGGCCCTCGGGCAGCACGTAGGCGTCCTCCACGCTCAGCTCATCGAGCCCCGTCTGCACCGCGGCGATCTCGCGATCCACCACGGTGTTGAAGCCCATGATGTCCACCATGACCTCGCCGCTCGCCGCCGAGGCCCCGCTCATGGCCGACATGGGCCTGCTCATCGACCGGCGCGAGCCGGAAGCGCTGCCACCCAGCGTCGTGCTCGCGCCCGCGCTGCCCCAGACGAAGGCGCTCGGCGAGACCGACCCCAGCGGGCTCGACGCCGGCGTCCCAAGCGGGCCGCGGACCCGCTCGGCCTGCTGGGCCAGACGCGCCGCCGCCTCGGTCTGAACCTCGAAGGTGAGCGAGCCGCCGCGGCCCGCCCTGCCCTCGCGCGAGAACACCTTCACCAGCGAGCCGCCCAGGGCGAAGAGCCGGTCGCCGGGTACCCACGTCCTCGCCTCGCGCGCTTGTGCGCTGGCGCTCATGCGCGCGGTGCGCCTCTGCGTGCCGCTGACGTAGCCGTCGATGGGCAGCGGCGTCACCTTGACCAAGTGCGACGGGCCCGTCGGGTAGGCGTCCTCCGCCATGTAGAACACCCAGTCTCCGGCGTCGTCGTCTTCCTCGAGTGGGACTGACCGGCCGGTAAGAATGGTGCCCTTCTCCACCGAACGCCTCATCCTCGGATCCGCTCCCGCGCACAACGAGTAGCTCGAGTAGTCGCCCTCGAAGCCCTCGTTGATGCCGACGCTCATGTGCACGGGCTCCACCCAGAAGCCTGCAACGCGCGGGAAGGAAAAGAAGAAG
>Ga0209713_10002833_pt1 | contig 10861 bp, 4 predicted proteins | sample ArcOceMetagenome_3_FD_187444 | JGI IMG/M metagenome (GOLD analysis project Ga0209713, IMG submission 187444) | Marine eukaryotic phytoplankton communities from Arctic Ocean - Arctic Ocean- Svalbard ARC20M Metagenome (SPAdes) (version 2) | ecosystem: Environmental > Aquatic > Marine > Oceanic...
GGCGGAGGCGGAGGCGGAGGCGGAGGCGGAGGCGGAGGCGGAGGCGGAGGCGGAGGCGGAGGCGGCTGTGGCTGTGGCGGTGGTGGATGAGGCGCCATTGCCCTCCGCCGCATCGATCACCTGCTGCACGATCTCCGCCCGTCGCGTCGCCAGCGCGTCCGCCGAGAAGGCGCCCATCAGCGGCCGTGCGCTCGCCGCATGGTCGAGCACCCGATCGTGTAACGACGCGCCGCCGCCCTTGCCGTCGCCGTCGCCACTGCTGCTGCCGTCGCCGCTGCTGCCGCCGCCTGCCTTGCCGTCGGAACCGCCCGTCGCGTTGGGAGGCGCCAAGAGGCCGGCGGCGATGGCGGGGCGGAGCCGTCGCGCCTCCGCGCGAAGCCACTTGTGCGTCGCCTGCTTGATCTCCTCGAGGGACCCGCGCAGCAGCAGCCCATTCAGCAGCAGGCAGCCGCCCTCGCACCCCGCGCCGCCCGCGCCGATGCCACGTGCCGCCGCCCATGCCTCACCAGCGCCCAGCGACGTGGCGTGTGCGCTCGCCGAGTCGCCCGTGCCATCGGCAATCGCCGCAAATGCGGCGGCCGCCGCCTCCGCACCCTCGGCGTTCGAGGCGGTGGCGGCCGCGCCCTTCTTTCCCTTCTTCTTCTTACCGCTTCCGCCACCGCCTGCCGCGGCCGAAAGCACCGCGTCCGCATGCGCCGTGCGCAGTGCCTCGAGTGACAGCCGCCCCGGGGCCACCGCCACGCTGCCTCCGCCGCCGCCACTCCCCTTCTTGGTGGTGACACCCTGCTCGAGCCTCCGCAGCAAATTCAGCAACGCGGCGCGACCCGCCGTCGCGTTGACGCCCAGCAGCAGCTTCCCGCCCACATCAGCCGACGCGGCGACGTCGGTGGCGGTGGCGGTGGCGGTAGCCATGGCGTCGGTGGCCGCGTCGGCTTCGGCGGTGCTAGCGGTGCTGGCGATGCTGGCGGTGGCGGCGGTGGCGTCGCGCGTCGGCAGCAGAGCGACGTGAAGAGGCGCGTCGCGGCGGCAAAGCTGCGCGGCGTAGCCGGCGAGGGCGGCGCCGCGTGCGGTGCCGACGTCGGCGACGACGAGCGCCGTGAAGTATGCGTGGCGCGTGAACTGGAGCGAGCGGTAGCCGGGGCGCGCCGTGTCGACGGCGTCGGCCGACCACTCCTTGTACGTCTCGCCGGCGCCGAGGTCGTTGAGCCACAGCAGCGACGGCACGTCGCTCAGCCCGCGCACGTCCACCCGCACCGGCTCAATCGGCGGCGTCGTGGCGAGCAGCTCCTGCGCGGCGGCGGCGGGCACGCCGAGCGCCGTCAGCCGCGCCGCGCGCGCCGCCTCCTCGTGCACAGCACGCAGCAGCGCAAAGAAGGCGTCGGGCCGCCCCTGCCCACCACCGTCGCCGTCGCCGTCGCCGTCGCCCATGCCCATGCCCATGCCCATCGGTGACGACGACGACGCCGCCTCCGCCGAGGGCGGCGGAAGCGGCAGCGGCCTTCCGTTGATCGTCAGCACGCCGCCGCCATTCTGCGCGACGGCGCTCCGCAGCTTAGCGACGCGGCGTGGCTCCTCGAGCGCCCGCCGCAGCTCCGGCGCCTTGCCGTCCCTGCCGTCGAGCGACGTGCGAGAGAGGTGCCGCGCCAGCGACGGCAGGTTGCCGGCGACGTCGCGGAGCGTCGCGAGCGGCCGCTTCGAGCGCAGCACCGCCAGCGCCGCCTGCATCGGCAGCGTCTGCAGCCGCTCGGTCGGCAGCGCCTCGGGCCCGATCGGCTCCTCGGCGTGCCTGCGCAGCAGCCACGAAGGCCGCTCCTCGAGCCCCGCGCCGCCCTCGCCGCCCTCGCCGCCCTCGTCGTCGTCGTCGCCACCGCCGTCGTCGGCGGCGCTGCCCGCCGCCGCCTTGCGGTCGTCGATCGTCTTGTACTCGTCCGACTTGATCGCGAGCTCCGCCGCGAAGCCCTGCAGCGCCACGCCGCGCTCCGCCGACGGCCGATAGCGCAGCGACACCGCCACGCCGCCGCTCCGTTCGATGGCAGCGAGGCACGCGCCTAAGCCGGCGGCGTGCACGTCGGCGTACACGAGCACCCGGCCCCCGTCGGCACCGCCCGCCTCGACAGCGCGCTCCACCACAGTGTGGTCGGCCACCGCCAGTGGTCCGAGCACCGGGTGCGTCGCCTCAGCAGCGGCGGCGGCCGCCGCACAGCCGTCCTGCGCAGCTGCGTCGATGGCAACCGCGACGCTGGCGTGCAGCTCGCCGCACGCGATCGCCCAGCACGCGACAGTCTCGCCCGTGCGACCTGCGTCGTCGTTGGGGCTCAGCGCTTCCGCCGTGGCCGTGGCCACCTCGCTCCACATCTCGACACGAGGCGCCTCCAGGCGAGCAGCCAGCGCGACGCGCAGCGCCCGATAAGCGATGCTCGGCAGCAGCGGCTCGGCTGCCGCCAGCACGCGACGGAGCGTCGTGTTGCTGCCTGCGGGCAGCTCGCTCCATGACCTCCAGTAGGCGGCGAGCCTGGCGGCTCCGTGCGCCTCGTGGATGAGCGCCGCCGCCTCGAGTGCCGGGTCGGAGGCCCACGGCGCCCAGACGGTGGTGGATATGGTCTTCAGCGGCTCGGTTGGCGCGAGCGCGAGGGTGCAGAGGACGTTGGTGAGCAGCATGTGGGATTTCTGCCGAGTGCGGTGGGTCGGCCTCGGTGTAGTCGATCAGCAAACATGGCACACGTACATTTAGGGGCTGAACCACCATCGACTTTAGCCGGCGCGGGGCAACCCGCGGGTCCGGCTGGCTCGGGATCAGTGTATCCCTCCTGGGGCTCTCCTGACCGGCGGCTGAGGCAAAGCAATGATCTAAAGTATCTAAAGCTGCTCAGTATTCTATACGCCAGCCTGAAAATTAATAAAAAGTATATTGGTCACACGCAATAGTCAACTTCTAACTACGACTGCTATCGCTGGTCTGCTGCACGACCACCACACCGTCGCGCGTGCACGCCGCCGCCCCGAGCAGCAGCGCCCCCAGCGCCGCCAGCTGCCACGCGCCCGTCACGTACGGCCCGAGCGCAAAGCCGAGCAGGAATCCCACGCTGTAGAGCAGCTGGCGGCAGCCGCCCGCGCGCGCCGAGTCGGCGACGCCCGCGCCCGCGCCCGCGCCCGCGCCGCCGCACGCGCCCGCGCCCGCGCCCGCGCCCGCGCCCGCGCCCGCGCCGCCGCACGCGTCGGCGAGCGCGGCGTACGCGAGCACGACGATGGCCGAGTCGCTCAGCCCGAAGAGCAGCGCGGCCGCGATCGGGAGCGCGAGGCGTCCCGGCTGGTCGAGGCGGATCGGGCCTCCGGCACGCGCGGCGCCGAGCTCGAGCGGGGCTGCGGCGGCGAGCGAGAGCGCGGTGAGCGCCAGCACGAGCGGGCGGAAGCGCCGCCGGCCGAGCGCGCCGCACAGCCGACCGAGCGCGACGCCGCCCGCCACCTCGGCCAGGCCGAAGAGCGTGAACGCCAGCCCGACGGCCGTGCGTTCGAGGTGGAGCGGGAAGGTGCCGAACTGGTAGGCCATCAGCGCGCCGCCCAGCACGAGCAGCGGCGCGAGGCGGCGCGCGCGCACGACGAAGCCGCCCATCGCCCGCGCCTCGCGCGCCGCGGTGGAGGCGCACGACGTGGCGGCGGCGGTGGCTGCGGTGGTGGTTGCGGCGCCTGCCGTCGTCGAGGCGTCTCCTCCGCTGGCGCCGTCGGCCGAGTCGGCGGCGGCGAGGCCGGCGCTGGGCGCCGCGGGCAGCGTCGCCAGGAGCACGACGCCGGCGGCGGCCAGCCCGGCGAAGACGGCGAAGAGCGTGGCGGCCGAGCCGCCCTGCGAGAAGCCGACGAGCGCGAGGAGGTTGCCAAAGACGGCTGAGAGCTGGAAGATGCTCCAGAAGACTCCCGCCTGCTGTGGCACCAGCTCTGAGCGCGCGGCGCCCGGCGCCGAGATGACGAGGCTGCCCTGCGCGCTCCACAGCAAGGCTCCACACATCCCGTTGACCCACGAGCTGGCGGCAAGCAGGCACGCCGAGGCCCAGCCTGGCCCGAGGGCGTAGACGAGGAGCGCCAACATGAAGGCCACGTAGCCGCAGCCGCCGATCATGAGGCCTCGTCGCACGCCCAGACGCGGCACGAGCGCTGGCGCGAGCGGCGTCGCCACGATCAAACCGGCGTACACGAGAGCGAGGTTGGCCGAGCCGAAGGCCGGGCCGATCAGCGTCGTCAGGAAGTTCTGCGCCGTGTTGTAGGCCGTGAATATGAGCGCGAACGAGCAGCCGGCGGTGCGCACCGCGCTGGCTGCGGTCATGGCTGGCCGCTATGACCAACGTCGCGTTGTGCACATGCGTAAATGTGGCGCCAACACGACGCGCCCAGGTTACCTTTGCTGAGCGCATGGGTGAACGCAGGCTATTTACTGAAAGGAGATGTACGCAATGTTACAAATATGTAGTAAGCGGTGTGGTTCACGCTTCAACTTTATGATTTGGTTTTATGATTTCCAGTCTTTGATTACACCTAGTACCTCGAGAACATGGCGCCCGACCTCTGTCCCTCCATCATGGCCGAGCGGCTCCTGAAGGTGCTGCTGGCCGGCCTGCTGACCGTGCCAGGCCTTGTGCCACCGGGAATAGTCATCGACGCAGGCGCAAACGATGGCCTCGACGCCTGCCATCTGGCCCGCGCCGCGCCATCGAGAGTCGTGTGGGCCATCGAGCCACTGGCTTCGAATGTGGAACACATCCGTCGTCGGTACGCGGCGCGGCTGCCCAACTTGCGCGTCGATCAGGGAGGGCTAGGCAACGCCAGCGGCATCGTGCGTCTGCCGCAGCAGCAGGTCGACATCAACACCAGCACGACGCGTGCTGGAAGGCATGCCAACCAGGTGCTGCATGCCACTGGCCTGGGCCCGCAGGTCAAGCTCGCCAACGTCTTGCAACACGGCATCAGGCGCTTTCCAAAATCATCGCCGGCGGTGACGCTCACACGCGGCCGGCGGCTGCGCGCCGAGGCGGCGCCCCCTGCGGACGTCACCGTGGACAGCTTCCCCATCTTCACTGTCGACGAGCTGTTGGCGAGGCGCGGAGAGCGGCTGGCCCTCGCCCACTGGGACGTCGAGGGCAGCGAGCTGCTGGTGCTGCAGGGCGCGGCGCGGGCGCTGCGGCGCGACCGCCCCTTCTTCACGGTGGAGGTCTTCCCGAGCAAAGCCCCGCAGCTGACGGTGCGCGTGCTGCAGGCGGCACAGGCGCTCCACTACTCACTCTGGGTAGTGCAGGAGTCGTGCGGCCTGCCCCTGGACTGCCGCAACGTCCTCGCCGTGCCGCAGAGGCGCGTGGCCGCCTTCACGGCGTCGGTGCTGCATCGGCTGGGCGCGGCCACCGCCGGCAAGCTGCTGATGCCAGTCGACTTCCCGCTCGACCGCGCGAGTGTCGGCCGGCTGGCGTACCCCTGCTGCGACCGCCCGCACGGCAACTGCAGTTTCAACAACGGCGGCTGCTATGACTGGCTGAGGCTGCGGCGCTGGTTCAACGCACTGCCCGCAGCGGAGCAATCGGCATGGGTGCCACCGCCATCGCGCGCCCTCTGGGGCGAGTGGACAGGCTCGCTCGGCGGCATGCACATACCTCAATCCAGGGCGCGCTCGACCGGGGCCGCAATGAGAAATGACAAGGTGGCCATCGGGGGGCGTGAGCTGGAGTTTGGGAAGTCGTTGGGTGAGTTGAAGAGAGTGATGAATGAATGAAGAGTGAACGTACTTTACTCTTTAGATCATGGACACGGTAAGTACGTAGCCAGTACGGGCTGTACGCAGTACTTTACGTTGGCGCTTCGGTAGAGAGCCCCAAAACGGCTTCGCTCGTGCGCAGCCGTCGATGCACGACCCTCCGCCTCGCTCACGCGAGGAACGAGGTCCGCTTCATCGTCGTCGTCTTCGGCCCCGCCACGCGCAGCGACACGTGCCGCGCGGCCGCCTCGCCCGCGGCGGTGGCGGCGGGCACCGCCGGCCGGCCGCACGCGCAGCATGCGCGCTCCGGGTAGCGAAACTGCGCACCGAGCGTCCACTCGGCACCGGCGGCCGCGCCGCCGCCCGCGCACCAGTTCTCGGCCGCGTAGGCGGCGCAGTCCTTGCCGTGGCCGTTGGACCAGCCGGGCTCGTCGCGGCAGCCGAGCGCGCCGAGGTGGCACTCGACCTGCGGCCCACCGTCGGCCCACTTGCCGGCGCACGGCGTCCGTGCGGCGACGGAGAAGTCGTCGGCGAGGAGCAAGACCTCCATTGTCGGCAGCGCCTGCACGCCCTGCGTCGCGTGGAAGGTGGTGACGACGCGCGTCGCCGCGGCCGCCGTGCGCAGCGTGACGAGCGCCGAGCCCCACGCCTGCTCGGGCGCGAGGTCGTGCGTGTGCCCCATCCACGTGAAGTCAAACGGGCCGTAGGGGAAGCGGCCGCAGGCCGGCATGCCGAGCGTGCCCTGCCAGCCGCAGCTCTCGTCGTACGCGCACGGCTCGATGAGCAGCCCCGTCGCCGGCCCCGACCACGCGACACCCTTCTCGCTGCTGTAGTTGAGCCCCCACGAGATCGTCTCGCCCGCCGCAAAGAGCGCGTGCGGCTGCGGCGAGTCGTGGTGCGGCACAGCGCCGCCGCCGCCGCCGCCGCCGCCGCCGCCGCCGCCGCCGCCGCCGCCGCCGCCGCCGGCGCCGTCGCCGTCGCTCTCGCCGTCGGCGCGGAGGTACGCGAATAGGTTGCGGAGCATCCGATCGGCCACCGGCTCCCTCGAGAGCCGCGCCACCAGCCCCAGCCCGCACACAAGCGCCACGCCCCGCCGCCCACCACCGCCGCCGCCGCCGCCGCCGCCGCCGCCGCCTCCACCTCCACCTCCACCGCCGCCGCCCGCCACGGCAGAGGACGGCGGTGGGTAGAAGACCTCGGAAAGGACGAGGTCCGCGGATCCCATCGCATGCGTGAGCAGCGGTGCGACGCGGCGCAGCGCCAGCTCGTTGGCGTCGGCGCTCGCCTTGTCGGCGCCGCGCGAGACGTCGAGCGTCAGACCCGACGACATCGGCGAGGTGTGCGGCAGCGTGGCGCCGTTGGAGGGCTGCGCCATGCGCGGCTGCCACGGCGAGAGCAGCGCCCACCGCTCGAGCATGCGCGTCTCGATGGGGTGCGGCGCTCGGAAGAGCCGGTGGTCGCGCCGCTGGATGTGCACGGGCTCGCCGCGGGGCAGCGTGCGCCCCGAGTGCGGCAGCGTGACGGTGGGCGCGAAGACCCTCAGCGCCGGGTCGAGCAAACCCTCCACCGCGCCGTCGTCAAAGTCGGTGGCGCCCGCCTGCTGCAGCAGCAGCACCCGCCCGCCCGCCGCCAGCCGCGCGCGCAGCGCGGAGGCGAGCGCGCCGCTCCGCCACTGGCCGTCGAGACTCTCACCGACGACGACCGCGCGAGACGGCGCCACCGCCCGCAGCGCGGCCAGGCTGGTCACCGCCTCGACCGCCACGCCGCTGCCGCGGAGCGCCGCCGTCGTGCCACCCGTCGGGTCGAAGACGGCCAGCGGCGCCACCGCCGCCGCCGCCGCCGCCGGCGTACCGCTCTCCGGCGCGAGCGGCGCGAAGAGCCTCAACGGCTCGGAGGCGGAGGCGAGCGGCGGGTGGGCGGCGGCCTGCTGCGCGTCCCTCTGCGCCTGCTGCTGCGCGAGCTTGGCGGAGCACGCGCAGCAGTGCTGCTCCGGGTGGCCCCACTTTGCGCCCGCGGCCCACTCGTGCCCCGGCAGAAAGGCGCCGCTGGCGCAGTGGCCGTCGGTGACAAAGGCGTCGCATCCGGCGCCAAAGACGCTTCGCCAGCCCGGCGTGTCGGCGCAGCTCGGCTTGGAGGCGAGGCCCGCGCCGCCGGGCAACAGCGACGCGGTGAGGCGGCAGACGGCCGAATCGCAGCCTGGCGGCAGCGCGGGAGGCAGCGACAGCGCGAGAGGCGCGGAGTGGACGCCGTAGTACTCGAGCGACGGCATGTGCACCGCGCCGCGCGGCAGCGACGCCGCCGCCGGCGCGCAGCGCGCCTGCCGCGCCTGCCAGTCCGAATTCGACGCCGACGCCGACGCCGACGCCGACGCCGACGCCGACGCCGACGCCGACGCCGACGCCGACGCCGACGCCGACGCCGACGCCGACGCCGACGCCGACGCCGACGCCGACGCCGACGCCGCTGCGGAGCCGCCTCCTCCTCCTTCGCCTCCTCCTCCTCCGCTGCTGCCGTCGCACTCGAGGCTCCACGTGACCGTGGTGGGCCCGAGGGCGGCGCCGGCGTCGTCGTCGTTGACCACGTGCACGCTCAGCTGCACCGCGCTGCCGACGTACGCGTGCGGCGTCCAGCTCTCGATGCTGAGCAGGATCGGCGCAAACGAGCGCTCGGACGCCACGAGCATCGGCGACGGCGCCGCGGCGGCGTCGGCAAACGAGCGGACGTGGGCGCCGCAGTAGAAGAACGGCGCGGCGAACTGCATCAGCCCGGCGAGGTGCGGGTTGAGGACGCGGTTGCGCCGCACGATCTCGGCCGAGGCGCGCTGCACCCACCCGGCGTGGCGCGCCGCGGCGCCCTCGAGCTGCGACGGCCCCGCCCACTTGAGCGCCCACGCCCAGTTCTTGCCCGAGACGTCGAAGTCGCCGCCCGCCGTCAGGTAGTTGCCGACGCTCTCGGTGAACGTCTGCGGCTGCGCGACGCCGCGCGCGCCGCCCGCCTCGTGCAGGTAGTACGCCGACGGGTCGCCCTGGTACCAGCCGTAGTAGGTGTGGTCGTCGAAGACCTGCCCGCCGAGCCCCTCGCCGAAGCCGGCGTCGCCGAGGTAGGCGCGCTCGGCGTCGAAGGCCTCGAGCTGCCGCGCGAGCGACCGCAGCAGCTCGGCGTACTGGCGGTAGTACGGCGCGTCGCCCCAGTGGCCGCGCGGGCCCGAGATGTCCATCTCGTTGCCCAGGATGAGCACGACGTGCGACGGGTGTGTCGCCGTCACCATCAGCAGCGCCTGGTAGCGCGCGAGCGCCGCCGCGGCCGACCCCGCCGGCGGCGGCCGCGTCGGCGGCTTGGCCTTGCAGCCGGGGCAGACCGGATTGCCGTACGGACCGGCGTAGATGAGCACGCCGAGCTCGTCGGCCGCGTCGTACCACGCCTGCGAGCTGATCGACGCGCCGTCGCCGATGCGCACCGCGTTGACCCCTCGCCGCTTCAGGTCGCGCAGGTAGTCGTACGCAAAGGCGTGGCCGAAGGCGACGGCGTCGTCGATGTAGCGGTACGGCGGGTTGACGCTGTTGCCGCGCAGGAAGATCGGTCGGCCGTTGAGCTCGAAGCGGCCGCCGACGGCACGAAACGAGCGGAAGCCGAAGCGCAGCGAGGCCTTCTCCGGTGGGCGCGTGCCGAGGCGGAGCGTGCAGTTGAGCGTGTGCAGCGTCGGCGACGAGATGTCCCACGGCGCTGGCGCTCGTGCCGGTCGCACCTCGATCGAAGGGTCGTCGAGCGACGGGCTCAGGCTGACGGCGCCCTGCCACAGCGCCTTTGAGCTGCCGCAGCAGTGCAGCGTGCACGAGCCCTCGAGCTGGGCGCTCAGCCGTCCGAGCGGGCCCTCGGTCCAGTGGCTCGCCTCGACCGTCGGGCCCTCGCGGTAGCGGATGAGCGCGGACGAGCGGCGAGGGAAGGCCGTGACGTGGACTTGTGCCATCGCGGATGAACTTACTGTGTGAGTGCTACTGTAAACTTCTATGCTGTGAACATATTTTTGATTCCCAATGAGGTTACTCTTGCTGACACTACCCTCCCTGCTGCTACTGACCGACGCCGATCCCAGCCGCGGCGTCGTCGCGCTGCGCGCTCGGCGTCCGAGGAGTCTGCTGCTCGCGCAGCTCTACCCGGACCGGCCGTGGGAGAGCGGCACGCCGGACGCGACCAGGAAGCTCGAGCAGCGGCTCGCGCAGCTGGAGAACGAGCTGGTCAGGTCGCAGGGCCAGCTAAGGCGCTCACAGTCGGAGCTCGAGGCGCAGCAGCAGAGGGCCGCCGCCCAGCAGGCCACGGCCGGAAGGCCCGCGTGGCACGAGCGCCTCCTCAGCCAGCGCGCCAGCGCCGAGGTGTACGCGCAGCTCAGCCTGCACTCGTTCGTCGGGGTCGTCGCCGCGTCGTGCCTGCTCGCGGGCAGGTCGGTGCCGGCGCTCGTGGTTCTGCTGTGCGCGCTCGCGGGTGGCGCGATCGCCCTGTCGCAGCTCGTCGCCGTGGCCGTCAGGGCCTTCCAGCGCCGGTGGGGCAGCCTGCGCCCCGAGCGGCAGGTGGCGTGCTACCAGTGCGCGCGCGTGATGGGCGTGCCCAAGGGCTCGACCGAGGTGGTGTGCCCGCACTGCGGCGCCATGAACAAGGTGGCGAGGAGCTTCTACTGAGCGTGAGCATGTGTGGGGAGTGGCCGCGCTCTGCCCTGGTGGGCTACTTCACGGTCGGCGGTTGTGGCACTTAGTTATTTTGCAGTTCACTGCTCAAACTTCCCCGAGTCACTCTTCTATCGTCAGTGGCTAACACCCCACTGATTGGATATAACAGTGGAACTTGTCCCTGCATCACCCGCCGCGGCGCCTTACTAACTCCCCCAACGCCCAAGTGACTTTAGGGCCCTATACACCCTAAAAGGTCACGTGGGTCCCGAACAGCCGTAATAGCGCGCAACAGCGGGGTGCGCCCCCTCAGGCACAGTGCAGCATTCATGCAGTGTGCGTAAACCAAAAAGAACTGCCCGCTTAAGGGCATTAGCCGATAGCGGCACCCGTCGCGGTTCCGGCCACATGTCGCCGGTGGGACCGTTCCAACGGCGAATCACGCCGTCGGGGACCTGCGCCGACAGAT
>Ga0209713_10002834_pt1 | contig 10860 bp, 7 predicted proteins | sample ArcOceMetagenome_3_FD_187444 | JGI IMG/M metagenome (GOLD analysis project Ga0209713, IMG submission 187444) | Marine eukaryotic phytoplankton communities from Arctic Ocean - Arctic Ocean- Svalbard ARC20M Metagenome (SPAdes) (version 2) | ecosystem: Environmental > Aquatic > Marine > Oceanic...
TTTCAATCTCTGAACACACCACGCACGGCGTGTCAGTGCTCGTACCGCCTGCGACTCTGACGCTAGCTGCACATGACCGACCCCGGCGAAACACTGCTTGCCATAATCGTCGGCCTCATCGTCATACTATTCGTCGGCACGGCCACGCATGGTGGGCTCGCACGGGCCTGCAAGCGTCAGCTGGCTCGCTACACGCTGTGGAGGCTCGACAGCAAGCGCAGTGTCCACCTGGACACCGAGGTAGTCTCAAACTGGGCGCTGCTGCACGACGAGTTGCGGTTCAAGATCATATTCTCGCTCTCGCTCGAGGCCAAGCTCGCGCTCGGCAACACCTGCCGAGCGATGCGGCGGCTGTGCAACAGCCCTCCGCTCTGGCGCACCGTCTGCTTCTCAAGCGAGAACGCGCACAGGCTCACCGACGAGCAGCTGCACCGTGTTCTCCTCAGGGTCAACGCAAAGCAGCACACGGCACACATCTCGCTGCGTGGCTGCACGGCACTAAAGGGCGTCGGCCTGGAGCCGCTCAGTTTCTCGAGCACGCTCGAGTCCATCGACCTACGCGTGAGCACCGCAGCTCGAGGGCTGAGGACACGCGCGGCAGGCGACGACGCGGCTCTCGACCCGAGCCACGTGAAGCCCATCCTCGAGTCGATGATGCCGATGGCCTACTCGCCGCTGGAGGCGGCCTACCGACTCGACCGCATCCACCTCAACTCGCTGCGGCGAAAGCCGCGCGGCGCCGAGAGCGAGCCGGAGCGCGCAAAGCACAAGCAGTGGATCGCACTGATGCGATGGGCCTCCGCGGCGCGCGAGCAACGCGACCAGGTGCTGTGTGGCCACTGCGGCAACGCGTGCGACGACACCGGACCGCTCGGCGTCCTTGCGTGCAGCGGCTGCGGCGTCGTCACGTGCAAGCGCCGGCAGGGCGACGCATCGAGCGACGAGGCCGACGGCGGCCACGCCCATGCGCACTCGCACGGGCCGATCTCCAGGCCCACACCGTGCCCGAGTGCCTTCGAGTGCGACCTCTGCCGGCAGATCTTCTGCGCCACATGCGACGCGGGCGCCGAGTGCGCTGGGTGTGGCACGATCGTGTGCATACCGTGCGCCACCGCGCATCCGACGTGCTTGTGCACTACTACGGAGGGTCTTCTTTGACGAGGTTTTACCAAATTCGAGCTTTACAGGCGGGGCATGACCACCCAGCAAACTTGTGCGACCGACTTTGCACAAGCTTTTTCGCCCCACTCATAGCCAGCCAGCCAGCCAGAAGCCAGCTTGGCGGCGCCAAACACTAACTGGGCGGCGACATGCCGGTCACCTACAAACCGCTGGAGGAGCCGCCCGAAAACGTCGGCGAGCCCACACAGAAGTCAAAGTCCATGCGCCCACTCATGCACGCCGCCGCTTTGCTGCTGCAGCCACGCGATGCTCGCAAGCAGGTCGCGACGATGATGGTCAGCACCGCTAGGAACGTCAGGAACATCAAGGGTGTGGTGGCCTTCCTACGCAGGTCCAAGGACAAGTCGGCGTCCCTGCGCGACGGCTTTCTGCCCGTCGCCGACGCTGGTTCGCTTGCGAGGGGCAGAAAGCCATCCATGTCGCAGATACAAAACCATGGGCCGCAGCCGGCGCCCAAGGGCTCGCTCGAGCGTCGCGCTCCCGACTCGTCGCCACGGGCGATCGGACCGACTCCAGCGCCGCACGGCTGCATCACCACGGCAGGCTCCTCGAGGCTACCAGCCGAGCGCGGCATACGACCCTCCCAGTCGCCACACCCGCAACCGGCGCCTCGAGGTGCGTTCGGGGTCCCGCGCCCGGCACCGCAGCCACGCTCGCGCAGCTGTCCAGCGGCCGCTCCGCGAGGCACGCTGCGCAACACCGGGACACCGACGCCAGTCGCGGTCGTAGGAAAGACGTGAGCACAAAAGTGGTGTCCGTGACCCGCGGTATCGCGTATGAATTTAAAATTGTTAGAAGTGGTATCGCTTATGAATTCAAAATTGTTCGAAAATGCCCTCAACAACCTATGCGTCGCACGTCTATGCCAGCGGCTACATCAACATTCCCAGTTGGGACCCGTGTTCTACGAGGAGTTCTGTCTGCGGCTCAGAGCTTCTCTTCGGCCGGCTTCTCGGCCTCGGCCGGCTTCTCGGCCTCGGCCGGCTTCTCGGCCTCCGCCGGCTTCTCAGCCTCCGCCGGCTTCCCGGCCACGGCCTCCTCCGTCGTCGGCGTCGGCTCGACAGCCTTCACCTTCGCCGAGAACTCCTCGGTGGTCATCGGCGAGGAGAAGAGGCCGAAGGTGCCGGTGGTGGCGGCGGTGTGGCCCTCCGGCGAGGTGGCAGCGCAGCAGTCGGTGACGGTGACGACGTTGAAGCCCTTCTCGCACGCGGTACGCATCGTCGACTCGATGCAGCAGTTGGTGAGCAGGCCGCACAGCACGACCGTCTCGATGCCCGCCTTCTCGAGCTCGGCCTCGAGCGTCGTGTTCGGGAAGGCGTCCAGGCCCTTCTTGCCCTTGATGAGGACGTCGCCCTCCTTGGGCGTCATCTCCTTGCAGATCTCGCTGTTCCACGTGCCCTCGGTGAAGAGCTTGCCGCCCGCGCACCCGGCGAGGATGCCGAGGTTCTTGTTCGGGTTGTCCGAAGTGTCCTCCTTGAACATGATCGGCACATGCATCACCTTGCCACCCGCCGTGCGCACCGTCTCCCGGCGAGCGTCACCGTCTTGCTGAGCATCTCGGTCGACTCCATCACGCCCTTGACGGCGTCGTGGAGCTTGCCGCCCTCGGTAGTGAACTCGTTCTGATACTCGATGCAAACGAGCGCCGTCTGCGTGCAATGCAGAGGAGAGAGGCGAGTGGTGAGCGACTTGCACTATTTCACCAGCGGGGTCCGGGTAGGGTATCACGTATCAGGGTCGGAGCGGCGCCAAACGCACCTTGGCAGGCACGATGTCAGTGCCATCCTTGGCCGATGCGGCATCGAAGACGGCGAAGGGCGTCGGCTGCACGAGCACATCATTGGTCTTCTTGCCACCGCAGAACATCGGCATGGTTGTGTATGTGCGGGTTGGTGAATGTGTCGGTGTGTTGGTCGGAGCCAAGATTCACGCAGTCCTCAGCTGGACGCTGTGACATCCGGGATGAAAAGATCCCGCGTGAATTCACGCGCCCTCTTGCTCGTGGGTCGAGAATTTCAACAAGCTAAATACCGACAAACAGGCGGTCCCGGGGGCGGGGTCGATTCACTCGACCTCGACGTCCTCCTCGTCGTCGTCCCTCGGGTAGCGTATCCTCAGCACGCCGTTCTGCACGTTGCACGCGCTCCAGCGGCACTGGTACGCGTCGGGCACGCGGAGCAGCAGCTGGAAGGAGCCGTACCGCCGGCCGGCGCGCACGACCTCGGCGCCGTCCGAGTAGGGCGTCGTGCGCCCCGCCAGCACGTGCGTGTGCGTGCCTGAGCGCGAGAGGTGCAGCCCGTCGGCGCCGATGCCCGGCACGTCCATCACGATGTCGTAAAACTTGGGCCCCTCGTAGAGGTCGATGCTCGGCATCCACGACTGGTCCTGCGCCAACTGCAGCAGCAGCGGCCCGCTCGGGCTCGACGGCACGCCGCTCATGCCCGGCATGCCAGGGTAGCTGGGCCCCGCGCCCGACGCGCCCGACGCGCCGCCCCCGCCGCCAACACCAGTTGCCGCCGAGAGCCCTCCGGTGTCGTCGGCGGCGCCCTCGGCGGCGGCGAGGTCGAGGGCGGCGTGCGCGGCGGCGGCGGCGGCGGCGGGGAAGTGCGCGGCGAGCCCTGCGGCGGCTTGGGCGCCGTCGAGCTTGAGCACTCCTCCCTCGATGTCGTCGCTGCCGTCGGCGCCGCCCTGCTTCTTGGCGTCGAGCAGCTGCCCCGCGCGCGCCGACGCAAACGGCGACGTCGCGACGGCGGTGACGGGCTCGCCGAGGCTCTTGCCGGTCGCGCCGCCGCCGGCGCCGCCGCCGCCCGACTGCTCCGCGATGATGAGTGACGCGCGCACAAACGAGATGGTGGGGTCGGCCGAGCGCTCGACGAAGAGCTTGACGTGGCGCTTGAGCTTCTCGGCGAGGTACTGCTCGCTCGCCTGCAGCAGCTGGCCCATCAGGCCGGTGTGGCGCGACGCCACCGGCACGTGCGCCGACGTGAGCCACTGCCGGAGCAGCACGACCACCGCCGGGTTGTGCCGCTCGCCCAGCGCTGACGTGTGCGACGCGAGCACCACGTGGCGCACCGAGCGCGTCTGGAACCACGAGACCTTGGTCATCTTCATCTCCGAGTTTGGGTGGAGCCCCGGCACCGGCACCGAGACGGTGAACTCCTCGCCCTCGCCGTACATCTCGGTGACCTGCAGCCGCCACTGGTGCCACAGCGCAACCTCGTCGGTGATCGTGCGCAGGTTGTGCACGACCACGAGGTCGGTGAACGACCGGACGCTCTCCTGCAGCGCGCGCGAGTGGCGGTGGACGGCGCGCTGGTCGATTGACGTGAAGTCCTCGACGACGTAGATCAGGTAGTCGGAGAGGCGGCGCGTCAGCGTGTCGAGCATCTCCTCGGTCGCCTGCCGCTCGAGCAGCGAGTGCATGTTGCGGATGGGCACCGGCGCGAGCGACCCCTCCGAGTCGACCAGCGTGATGTGCGTCGAGCCCGAAAGCGTCGCGCTGCGCAGCGAGAGGCCGCGCGTCGCGACCCGCTTCGACGACGGCAGCGCCAGCCCGGTGAGCTGGTTGAGCAGGAAGGTCTTCCCCGTGTTGTACAGCCCGAGCACGCCCACCACCGCCGCCGCGCGCCCCGCAAACGGATCCCACTCCTGAATCGACGCCGGCACCGACGACGACGCGGCGGAGGCGGCGGCGGCGGCGGCGGCGGAGGAGGAGGCGGAGGTGAAGGCGACGGCGGAGGCGGCGGCGTGGGCGGTGGGAGCGGAGAGCGGGCTGGCCGGGATGCCCACATGCGGCGCCGGCGGCCCGCCCTGCGCCCCACCGCCGCCGCCGCCGCCGCTGGCGTCGGCGGCGGCGGTGCCATCGGCGGCGGTGCGTCGCCACGTGAGCGACGCGGGTGAGAAGCGGATCGTCCACCCGCCGTGCAGCACGTCGGACACCGACTGCACGTCGAAGACGGCATCGTACCAATGGAGCGCCGACGGTGCAAAGTGCGGCAGCGTCTTGGTGCGCCCGCCCTCGCTCGCGGCGGCGGCGGCGGCGGCAGCGGCAGCGCCGGTGGCGCCGAGGGTGAGGCCGGCGCCGCGCCCCGGCACGCGGAGCCCCTTTGCGAGGAGGGCGGCACGCAGCTCGGCGTTCTGCTGCTGCAGCTGCTGGCCGCGCGCCTTGAGCACGGCGCGGTTGCGCTGCATAAAGTTGATCAGCGCGCCGAGGCCGTCGCCGCGCCGCTTGTTGAGAGCGCGCGCGCCACCGCCGCCGCCGCCCGCGGCCGCCGCCGACGACGACGCTGCAGCCCCGTCTGGCACGCTCGCAGGGCTCTCGAGCCCCTCCACCTGCACCTCGCCAGCTGCGACGGCGGTGGCCGCCCCGCCTGCCGTGGCCTCACTGGCGCTGGCGGCGGGCGTCCCCTCGGCATGGCTCTCGGTTGCGGCGGCCGCCTCGAGCTCGCGCGCCGCCGCTGCCTTGCGTGTGGGCGCGCGAGGCGGCACCACCTCGTCCGGCGAGAGCATCACCTGATCGCGCCACGTGTTGTCCCGCCACGCGCCCGCCCCCGACGCCGCCGCCACCTGCTGCTGCTGCTGCTGCTGCTGCTGCTGCTGCTGCTGCTGCTGCTGCTGCTGCTGCTGCTGCTGCGCGTGCGTCGCGTCGCCGCCGCCCGCGCTCGCCTCGGCGTTCGCCGCCTCGATGGCGGTTGCCTCGGCCAGCGCGAGCAGCTGCTTCTGCTGCAGCGCGAGCTCCTCCTGCGCCTGCAGGTCGCGCCACTGCTGCTGCTGCTGCAGGTGCTCCGCCACGACCTGCTGCCGCTTGGCGACGCGCTCCACCTCGATCCTCTCCACCAGCTGCGACGTCATCAGCGCGTCGAGCGAGCGCGTCACGAGCCGATGCGCCGCCTCGGGGTCGCGCTGCTGCAGCGAGCGGCCGATGCTCTTGAGCGCCTCGTACAGCGCCTCGAGCGAGCCGCAGCTGAGCAGCATCGCCTCGCCCATCTGCAGCATCGAGAGCGCGACCGCAAAGAGCGCGTAGTCGCCGTACACAAAGAAGACGTCCCACACGCGCAGCGTCAGCTGCAGCGGCAGGTCCTTGGCGAAGAGGCACATGAACCACTGGATCGAGAAGAGCGAGATCGGGCACTGCAGCTCGAGCAGGTGGCCCGCCAGCCGCGGCAGCTCCGCGAGCAGCACGTTGGCAAAGACGAGCTGGTCGACCCTCGCGCCGAGGATGTCGTGCTCGGCCGAGTAGTAGTCGGGCGGCATCATGTCCTCGACGAGCGTGCAGAGCGAGAAGAACGTGTCCTCCTCCGACAGCGGCACCATCAGCAGCGCGCCGCACACGTAGTTGAGCGACTGGCAGTAGCCGACCGACGGGTTGCGGAAGGCGTAGGCGAGCAGCACGTTCCGCGTGGCCGACTCGCGCATCGTGTAGTTCTCGAGCCACGGGAAGGTGCGCTTCACATCCTTGAGGATCTCCTGCTCCGCCTGGACCAGCATCTCGTCCTGCTTCTCGAGGCCCGCCTCGGCGGCCAGGAGGTGCGCGTCATATGGGCCGCTCCCCGCCAGCCCGTTCGAGGCGGCCGCCTCGCGCCACGCCGCCGTCTCGCGCTCCTTGCGCTGCTCGACGGTCGTCCACAGGAGGAAGGAGCGGCGGCTCTTGCCTCCTTCGGTGGTCATTGTTGTCGGCCGTCGGCCGGCTGTGGCGCCACCTCGAAGCCTGAGCGTCTCCTCTTCCAAGTTTGGAGCCCGCGAGGGTGCAAACCAGCGCAGGAAGCTCGGACTTGGCGGAAGTGACGTGTGTGAGCCTCATAAATATCATGTAATATAACGACGCTCTCGTGGCTCACGGCTGCCGCGGGTTGCTTCGCGACGCGGAGGACGAGTCGAGGTTGGGGACCGGGGCCGGCTCGGGCGGCGCGTCGCCGCCGCGCACAAAGGTTTGGCGCAGGGCGTCGGCGGCGCTGAGGCGGTCCTCGGGCTCGTACTCGAGGAGGCGCCACACGAGGTGGTGGAAGCTGTCGAGCTGCGCGCTCCACCGCAGCGGCGCGATGTGCGGCTCGCCGCGCAGCGCGTCCTTGAGGCGCGGCTGGTTGCGCACGTGCGCCTCCGAGTCGCGGTCGTAGGCGCGGTCGGGCCAGCGCAGCACGCCGTGCCGAAAGTTCTTCTCGACCTTGCGCCCCGAGGCGCGGCGGACGAGGCCGGGCGGCAGGCTGCCGAGGGAGCGCTCCATCAGCGCGAGGTGCTCGACCTCGTCGTGCGTCGAGAAGAGCACGCCGCCCGTCCACAGCTCGGCGAGGATGCAGCCCATCGACCAAAGGTCGACGCTCTCGTCCCAGCCGCAGCCGAGGGTCACCTCGGGCGGCCGGTACTGCCGCGTGCACACGACCGACGAGTGGTGCTCGTGCTCCCACGTCGAGCCGCCAAAGTCGATCAGCACAACGCCCGCGCCGCCCGAGAGCGTGTCGGCGCGGCCCGGCGCCGCGAAGAGGATGTTCTCCGGCTTGAGGTCGGTGTGCGCGAGCCGCTTGCTGTGCAGGTGCGCCAGCGCGCGGAAGCAGTCGCGCGCGACGCGCGCGATCTGCGCGAGCGAGAAGAAGCGGCCCGCGTGCAGCGGCTTCTTCTCGTGGTGGTCGCGCGCGCCCTTCCGCGCCGCCGCGCGCTCGGCGTCGCGCCGGATGCTGCGCAGCGCGTGGTAGAGCGACGGGCCGAGCTTGTCAAAGACGAGGCAGAAGTGGCCGTGCGAGGCGAAGGTGCGCAGCAGGTGGCCGATCGGCAGCTCGGTCGAGCAGCCGCTCTGCACCTTGAGCAGGATCTCGCTCTCGATCTCCGCCTCGCGGTGGTACTTGTCGACGGCGCGCACGACCTTGACGGCGACTGACTTGCGCTCCTGCTCGTCCCACATCTCGACGACGCGGCCGAAGGTCCCCTTACCCAGCTGCTTCACCACGTTGTACCGCTCGCAGTCGAACTTGTCGTCCGCGCGCACCATGTAGTGGCGCTCGCTCCTGGCGCGCTCCTCGGAGCTCTCGGAGAGGGGCGAGCACGAGTCGCAGCGCTCGGCCCGCTTGCTCGGCGGCGCCGACGACGAGCCGCCGCCCTCGTCGTCTATGCTGCGCTTCGAGCCGGTGAGCGGCCGGCCCGTGGCGTCGTGAGGGCCGCTAACGACCTCCGGGCGGCTCATATGACCGTGCGTCGGGTAGGAGGACGAGATGAAGATGACTTCGACACGTGGCAACCTTGCCAAACTTCTCGGAGCACTTCTGTGCGCGGCGCGCGCGCGGTATCGGAGCTCGAGGCCATAGGCGCAGGAGGAGAAGCTCCACCCAGAGACACGCAGGCAGAATGCTCGGCCACCAGCGCCACCAAATATCAGCGTCGGAGGGCTCGGACAGCGAGGTGACCGTCGAGATGCTCGACGAGTCGTGGAACCGTCTAAGGGCCTTGCCCAAGCTGCCGGGACGGTACATATGGGCGATGCGACGAGAGGCGGTGCTGGGCTGCACTGTGGTCTGCTTCCTGATCTCGCTGCTCGTCGGGTTGACGCAGGGCGTCGCACTAGCGCCTGGAGCGAGCACGCCGAAGTTTGTGTCGATCATAGTCATGACGCTCATCTATGCGGAGGCGACGATCGCCGTCGGCTGCCTGTTCGGACTCATGTTCGGCGACCCCGGCGAGATCAAGCGCTCACCGGACACTTGCTTCCCGCTCCCCGAGGTGGTGGCCGATCGGATCTCGCAGGGGCAGTCGCTCGAAGGCCTGAACAACCTCGCCGCAGACGGCCGGACCTACTGCGTGCGCTGCCTCGTGTGGCGCTCGGACAATGCCAACGTGCACCACTGCAGCACGTGCAACCGGTGCGTCGAAGCGTTCGATCATCACTGCGGTGTATTCGGGCGGTGCATCGCCGGTGATGGCTTCGGCGGCAACATGGGGTACTTCAAAACGATCATCGGCATGGCGATGGCTGGCTGCGTGACGGCGTTTGGCTCGGTCATCGCGACCATGGCGGACGACGTCCACGACCGACGCGGAAACTGAGCGTGTGTACATGTACATGTCTATTCACCTTTAAATACCCATGCCCCACAATAACACAGCACATGTCTATTCACCTTTAAATACCCATGCCCCACAATAGCACAGCGCCCTCCTCGGGCTCAGCGCTCCGAGAGCGCAATCGAGATGCGCACGCCCCCGAGGCCGCCCCTGGCGTTGCGCTTGCCGTGCGGCCGCTCGTCGGCGTCCCGCAGCCACACGTCGAGCCCGTAGGTGCGCTGGTCCATGAGCACCTCGAGCGGCACCGACGCCGACGCGCCCACGAGCAGGTCGTCGGCGTCGAGGAGGCTGTGCGCGACGGCCGACGGCAGCAGCATCAGCGCGACGACGGCGAAGGCGGCGTAGACCTGCACGAAATGCTCCTCCGACCAGTGGTCGATCAAGCCGACGGCGTAGGCGACGACGAGGCCGGCGGCGAGCGCGCAGCCGAGCAGCCTCGAGACGGAGAAGAGGGCGCCCCACAGCCCGAGGTAGTCGCAGAAGATCTCGACGCGCAGCTTCGTGTCGCCCGCGGCGGCGTTGCGGAAGATGCCGTCACCGCCCATCGTGCCGCCGCGCAGCATCAGCTCGAGCGACTCCTCCCACCGCGGCGTCGTCGTGCCGTACGCCACCGACGAGCGCACGCCGCGCATCGGGTAGCGCGCGCCGTCGGCATCCTCGAGGCGGCACACGCAGTAGGTGTCGGCGCGGCCGCGCGTGTCCATCGGCGGCAGCTCGCCGCTGGCGCCGTCGATGGTCCCGACGAGGAAGACGTGCACGAATCGTGGCTGGAAGGAGGCGTCCTCCGCCGAGCGCTGCATGAGCGCCGACCTCTCGGCCGCGGGCATCGCAATCGTGTCGAGCGTGGCGCGCCCCTCGACGGTCTCGATGTACGCGTACGTCAGCCGCAGCAGCTCCTCGTCGGGCGTGTTGACGCACGACTCGGTGAACGACTCGTCTCGCGAGTGGACCGACGGCACGCGCGGCGTGCCCGACGCCGCCGCCACCGCCGACGAGACGGCCGACGAGACCGACGAGACCGTCGACGAGGAGAGCGACGCGAGCGACGCCGACGACGCCGTCAGCCCCATGGCCAGCCCGCCCTTCGTCGAGGGGCGTCGCCGCCGCAGCAGCCCGCGCGCCTCGTCCTCCGCCAGCGCCGCCGCCGTCACGAGCGGAGCCGAGAGCGACCACTCCGTCGTGCCGTGCTCGTCGGTGGAGCTTTGGCGCGAGACGGGCGACGGCTGACCCTCGATAAGCACCGCGTTGGGGTCGGCGGCGGCGGCGGCGCGCATCGCGGCCTCCTCGTTGGCGCGCCCCCACGCGAGCGCCGCCGAGACGATCCTGGGCGGCAGCGCCGCCAGCTCCCTGCGCACCATCGTGCCGGCGCGGTCGTAGCCGAGGCGGCGCAGCAGCGGCCCCGCCAGCCGCAGCAGCGAGCGGCGGAAGCGACGGTAGATCATCTCGGAGCCCGATCCGAACATGAGCCACACGAGGAAGAGCAGCTTCGCCTCGTAGTAGCGCGGCACCGCCGTGAGCACGACCGCCGCGAAGCTCTCGATGACGCCGAAGAGCGCCACGACGAGCCAGAACGTGAGCCACTCGCGGTCGTCGTCGCCGCCCGGCGTCTCGAGCGCGCTGACGGTGCGCATC
>Ga0209713_10002835_pt1 | contig 10856 bp, 10 predicted proteins | sample ArcOceMetagenome_3_FD_187444 | JGI IMG/M metagenome (GOLD analysis project Ga0209713, IMG submission 187444) | Marine eukaryotic phytoplankton communities from Arctic Ocean - Arctic Ocean- Svalbard ARC20M Metagenome (SPAdes) (version 2) | ecosystem: Environmental > Aquatic > Marine > Oceanic...
GAAGACCATATCTCGGTTGCTGAAAAGAACGAACAATTGAAATTGGCAGAACTTGGAACAGAGCAAATCAAGGCAGAGAAAAGCCACAACAAGTGGGAGGGTTACATAGTAAATGTTTGTTCGCGCGGAAGCCATCTGAAGTCTCGTCTTCCAGACTCCGGCCAGACGTTTTGATACACGAACTTCTCTTGACCCGACATGTTCATCCAATCCTTGCGCTTCAGGTAGATTAGGAAAAACAGGTAGGATCGCGGGTTGTGCTCAATCTGTATTCATGTGTGTGTGAGTACGCGTGCTCGCGTGTTTACGCATCTGCGTGCAAGCAAGGGTAACAGGGCGTCCACGCCGGCCTTTGAGCGGATATAAACGAGAAGTGCATGCATGCATGATCATGAAAAGGTACGTAGATGACCTTGATGTGCTTGTCAAAGCCAATTCCATCCTGATCAGCGCGGAAGCGACTGACGTTGCACACGAAGCAAATCGATTTGAGGTCATCTTCTGCCGCCTCCCTCTCGGCCTGCGTCATCGGGACTTTCATCAACGATTCTGGGCTCTCATGCAGGGCAAAAGGGACGAAGGCAAGAAGCAAGATTGAATGCGCCCTACCTTTAGGTCACCAAAGCCATCAATGACGATGCCTGTGATAATTGCGACGAGAATGTAGATAAAAATGATTTGAAAGGTGATATCCCATACAATGCGCATTAGGAAATCGTCTTCGCCCAACGTTGCATCGACGATGTTGTGCGGGAATGCAAACTGTTGCCCAGGGTCGTCGAGCACCTCCTTGACACCGTCTCCGCGGATAGTCTTGTACAGATATGCAAAGAAGCACTGGAACATGTTGCTGCAAGCTGACATTCGCACAGCGTGCAGACATTCGCACAGCGCGTCAGGGTCCAGATCGGATTTTTCGGTTGCACCTAGTGTTACTTTTGGAAATGATTCTTACTGTCGACTTTGTGCGCGTCGCGTAGCAGCATCATACCCAGGACCATCCAGGTGTACCTGGCATTTGCGATCAGTCAACGTAAGAAACAAATCAACGCCTATGAAGGCATTTTCACCATCATTATCTCGCTGTGATTGTGAGATTTTTTGTGAAAGCCTCTCAGCGTACGTACATGAAAAGAAGACCCAAAAGGAGGGCCTGCGCCATTTTCGGCATATTGGTCGAAATAGCTGCAATCACGATTTGAGATCCTTTCCAGCTGTGTAAGGGGATGAGCATAGTCAAAGCGACAGCTTAGCTGTGAGCGCATACGGTGCCTTCACATCGAAATGTGCCAAAGAGGTTTAGGAATAGACAGCGCACTCGCGTGCGATTAACAATGCGACAACCTGCATATCTCGAAAAGGGCGTAGACGGAAAATAGTGGTTCATCGAGCACGATAGCTAAGACCGGGAATACGGTAAACATGAACTCGTACTCGATCACGGGCGAGCAAAATGTTACCTGTTTGCCCATAAGTGTAAGTGCGCAGCTATACTACCGATCTCGGCGCAGCAGAGTATGGAGCAACAAACACTGACACACATCCGACGCCCGCGCCCGCATGCACAGACACCACGTTCTTCATCCTTTCACACACCAGTAAAATATTCGACCATAGGGAAAGTGGGTTATTGCTCTTTTTATGCTCCTCCGCATCGTCGTCATCAGGAACATAAACCTCGTGACTTATCTTTCTGTTTTCAATAAACACATCCCCAAGGTCATGCTCTTCAGGCTCCTCCTCGTCATCATCACCAAACATCGGCTCGTCCTCTTCTTCCTCTGTCCCGTCATCTAGATCCTCCAAGGCACGCCGGACCACAATAGGCATTTCTGACCACGCGAAGGCAAACAAACGGACGCCGCACGTGATGAGATTGATCCAATTCATGTACCTAGCAATCTGTTCAACCACAGGCTCGATTTCTTCGAAAAAGTACACATCTGTTCTTGTCAAGTTGAATTCCTTCGCATCGTCATCGTCACCAGACTTCGATTTGGCCTTGCGTCGGCCTTCGTCCAATTCCTCATCTGCAAATGCGATGTACGCCAAATCGACTCGCTCTTGGTAGTGATACTTGTAGTCAAGGGGCATGTAGCCACCAAAGACCAGGAGGCAGTGGAGAAGAAAAGTCCACATAAAATTGATCTGTCGTATCAAATCCCACTGCTTGACTGTGAATGCAAAAGGGCTCTGGCGGATTTTATCGTGAAATTGCACCTTGTCAACGATATGGACCATATTTTCAAGATAGTCACGATTTTTCCCGTCAAACTCTTCTCTTTCCGTGTCGAACATCTCATCGAACGACTTTCTATACAATTCGCCGCCCGGCACGCACGCCTCAGGAAGCTGAAAGTAGCACCTTTCCAAGCGCCCGTCCCGTACAATTTCGATGTAGCCTACACGTTGCTCGAGAAATTCCAAAAGCTTGTGCGGTAAATCCGCCAATGCTGGGGCTATTTTATCGTTGAGCTTGTCATAGTTTTTGACATGTTTCAAGAGAAAATAGTACTGCATGACCTCGCGAAGACACAGTTCTTTCGGAAGATCCGTGCCGCGCTCGTAGCTCATGAACATGCTCTTCAACTGATCAACTACCCCGTCCCAATTTAGCAGCATCAACATCTGCTGTGGAATGAGGTCGTCCGTAACACCCTCCAGGACGGCAGCCAGACACTCTGTTATGGCGCATTTGAGCTTGCTGCGTTCCACATTTTTCTTCTGCTCCCATTCTTTGTCTTTTGTTTCTTTCTCAACATGATCAATGCGTATCCTCGCAAACAAACGATCGCAGAGGTCGAAGATTCCAGATTGCGAAATATTGAGCTGGTTGTCATGATTAGGGCCCCGCATGGCGTCGGCCAGCATCAGGAAGCCACGCGTGGCGCCTTCGACCACGTCAAAATCACCATCAGTGATACAGTCTTTGAGCTCTGGCTCGAGAGCCTGGATATACTGTACGGCTTGGTCGAACAGATTGATAGAGGCTTGGCTCAGCGGCTGATGACGTAGAGCATCTTGAAGCGCTCCGTACTGACCCATGCACATGCGCCGCATCATCTTCATCACCTCCACCATATGTGCCTGGCTCGAGGCAAGTGAGACCGTATCGTTGGACGCTGACGGACCAGAATTAACGCCTGCGCGCTGCAGCGCCGCTTTTTGCGCCGCTAATTGCTTCAACCTGCGCTTTTGCTCCTTGATGGCGTTGACAGATTGCTGAAAAAGTAACTTCAACTTGTGGAAAACGTGCTCACAAGAGGCGGACTGTAGCGTTGCAGAGAACAGGTTCTGAACTTGCCTGTTGCCGCCATCGAGCATTGTCACCGCCAGCCGCAACGTAGCCATGATGGTTTCAGGATCCTCACTTTCGATGCAGCTTGTAACAACATCAACACCACCAAGCTTGGCAACTCGCTCCTGCAAAACAGAAAATTCTCTCGTGCCAAGTTCCGCAGGAGGCAGATTCTTGAGCAGTCTTTGGTATTCCGTTTCGTGCTGCGCGGCGGAGACATGTGGGCGATCGGGTATCATATACATCAGAGCGCGAATCACCTTGAGCCCTAGCACTTTCATAGCGCTATCACAAGCTGGGTCGTGCGTTACATTCAACAGTTGTTTTAGCGACTGCAGCCGATCATTCTGATGCGTTTTGACTGAGCCAAACAACAGGGCAATGTCTTTAATCGCTTCGTCCATTCCCCGGCCTTCAATCGGATTGACACCCAGTCTGTGTGACAGTAAAGTGCAGAAAGAGGTCCAACCTTCTTGAAAGCATCGCTCGGGCCCAGCCTGAGGAGGGGGGCCATTATCTTCGTCTATTTCAAGCTGCAGATTGATGCCATCGATGCCGCGAGCAGTCATGCAGGTGATGAGTTCAACCAGTTTGTTACCCATTTTTTCGTACTTCAATTTGGAAGCCACAGAATACAGGCCCACGGCACTGTTTCTCACGCCTTCGGCTAGCGCACGAAATCCTTCAGACGGAGTCCCGATGAATACATCCCACCTCGAAAAGTAGGCGTGGGATGCTCGTACAATCTCCTCGATGCATTCAAAGTGACAGCCCAGATCTTGACCATCCTCGTCTGCGACTCCTTTCAGCAGCTCCCAATTGTCGCCGTATTTGCCTCCCACCAAGCGCTGCAAGCGCCTGCACACAATTTCCATGTTCGAAGCCCACACCTCAATGAGTGAAGGGGACCCGGAAGTGCGCCCGGCAATACGCACCTCGTTATGCACGTCATGGATGGCTGTTGGATCATTGCTATTGAGATACACTTCGGTCAAAACCCTGAGCCAGCCTATCTGCACGAAGTGGATTGCGTCCGGATCAATCGGACGATAACGTTGTCCATCGGTTTTAAGGTCCAAATCCAGAATGCCGCGCATCACGGTTTCCAGTGATATCATATGCAGAACTTTGACCTGATTGTCTGTATTTTTTCCCGAGCAGCACATGGCCACCAAGCTCAAAGCCGTGGTGTGGTACTTGAGTAAGCTGAATACTGGCCGTCTGTGGTCATTTGAAACCATAAGATCTAAGCGTGACATACCAAAGCGCTCGTCCGACTTTGACAGGTACGGGGAATCCGTGTAGTCGCATGTAAGATCAATCAGCGCCTCCTTATCCTCCAGCAACAGGCGTAAAATAAGGTCCTGGTTTCGTTTCATAGGGTTGCCACGTTGCACGATAAAGACATCGAAGAAACTCAGCCATCGTGCCTTCCGTCCCCATACCTTTATAGCGTCCATGAATGTCCGGAGGAAATCCTCATTAATCCTTACGCACAAACTCGCATTGTCCCGCAGGATTTCAACGATGGTGTCTGCGACGTTGAGTTTGTCAATGCCCACATGCTCAGAAAAATGCTTGATAAACGGAAACAGCTTTTTTTGCGCCTTGGGAGATTTTCGCGCCAAGAGTTTGAGTAACGTGTAGCACAATTGAAACAATTCTCGACGAGGCACGTTTGTCGCAGCATCTGCCTCCAGTTCTCCCCTGTCCCTTCGACTCGTATCTCTCTCTAGATGCAAGCCCAGCAAATTGCGCACGGGCTTGTCGATCTCCAGGTTCAGCAAAATTTTCTGATTTTTCACGACGATTTCCTTTTTGTTGTCCATGGACTCTGTCAAATACACAATCAGCCTTCCCAAAAGCATCTGTGCCTCAGAATAAGACTCCGTTGCGTCCGCTGTAATGTGCTTGTAGAGCGCGCCCAGGCGTCGGATCACAAATTGTGTCTCCTGATACACTTTGGCAGCCGCAGGAAATACGAGAATTTGCACATCCTTGAGCGCCGTCATAAGTGCGACACGTTGCGACATGTGACGCAGCAGCAGTGACAAACTTGCAAGTTTCATGCCCTCGTGTTTGAAGTTACATAGATCAAGCATCACGCGAATCGTCACGTCATCGTGGTTTCCTGGGACATACACGTCGCATCCGAGTTTGGGAGGGCTGACGATATTGTTTGCAAATGCTCGATTTCCAAGATCATCAAAGTTCGATTCAAATCCTGCAAACATCGACGTTAAGGATTCCAGCGTTGCATCCATTTCTTCCTGTGCTTTCGAGGTCGAGATCGATCTGCCACAACCATACGAAACGAGCGTGAGCTCTTCGGTGTAGCTTGCATGCTTGCATGCGGCGATACTGCTGTTCAGCTGCGTGCAAGTTGTAGAATAAAGCCATACGGGATGAGTGTTGTGAACGTACCGGACTGATTCTGGAGCTGCACTCATCATGGACATGAGCGCCGGGACCTTGAGTCGTGATAAACCGCTGATTCAGTGGTCATCACAATGTCAGCTTTACAGTCCGCGTAGTTAGTTCAGTCTCAGGTGAGCGCAGACATTTGGGGGACTGATACTTAGGCCCAGAGCGAATCTTTTCGAACATGGTCTCCCACGTGTGGATGCTCCGGGAAATCCTCTGTGTTGTGACAACGCTATGAGCCATACAGCACGCATGCAAATGCAGACGTACGTATACATTGATCGCAGGAAATCCCCCCCCGCGGGGGGATTTCCTGCGATCAACATGTGTACGTACTTACCTTTGTGTCCGTCCGCGAACGTTCTTGTATGGTGGTGAGGCACAAAGGGAGGTGCCGGGCGGGGGATTGAGGAAAAGGAAAAAGGGCGTACCGTGTCCAGACGCAGATTGAAAATGCGAAGGACAATGTTGAGTGCGTCGCTTCTGAGATCATTTTTCAGCGTGCTTTCTAGGCCCATGTCATCAAGCTGGGAAGCTGCTCTAATCTTGGGCTGGTTTTCTCGCGTTTGCGTGTCCAAAATCGAAAACAGTGCCGTCAGGATGATCCCAATGTTTGTGTAGTCCTCAGGCTTATCTTTATCCACGAAAAAGCCAAAGCTGATCATATCGTCCACCAACGAAATTTGCGCTTTGATCAGTTCGAGTTGCCCTAGGCGTGGCTCATTGTTGAGGGACGGATTTCCACTGGCATCTGCGCAGTCAGCGAGCTGCGGCAGGGCTTGCAGAAGATAGTCTTTCAACTCAACAAACCCCGTCGTGCATACAGGGATTGTTGCAGACTGCGTTCCTGGGTTCATGTTTAGCTCACTCTCTTCAGGCACTACGTTGTTCCACACGCGGGTGTAATTGATCTGCGGCGTGTGCGTCTGAGGGTCGCGGTCAACAAAGAGCTTGGCCATGAGCGTCGTGTAGCGTGCGCGCACAAAATAGGGCAGCGTCTTTTCCTTCATAACTGCTAGAATTTGCATGTAATCGAGCTTCAGTTTTGGAGACTCAATCACAAACTTCAGAGCCTGCTGATTACGGCCGCTTGTCAATTTGCCATATAGATTTGTGCAGCGCACGAAATACCGAAGAACGCGCTCCTCCGGGGTCAGCTCTGCGAGACTTGCATTCATGATCCAGCCCACATAATCTGTTTGTCTCCCCCGCACCACTTTGGTTGTTTTGAACACCGCAACGTCCAAAGGTGCCTTCACAGGGGAACCCTGCAGGCTCATTTTCATTTGGACTCCTCCGCTCTGGGCTTGTTGCAATTCAATGGCAGGGAGAATATGTTGACTTTTGATCAAAGCACTCGCGATCAACGCCTGTGATAGTGGGTTCCAAGTCAAAAAACGAGGCGCTTGTGAACGCACGGCGTGGAAAATATCGTTAGATGGGCGACGTTCTTCTCCTCAGACATACAGGAGAACACAAGTGTAAATCAAGACAGCCGTGCCGTATATCGTAATAAGCGCCCGAGGTTGTGAGGCCGTGTCTAGTTTCTGTCTAGACACACTACAGTCACATGCTGCAGATCAGAAGATACTGTCCGTATTAAAAAAAATCGGGCTTGAACGTACATACCTGGACGTTTGGCAGTGGCTCAGGGCACGTGCACACTGACATCAAAAAGTCGATGTACTGAGGGGCCTTGTCAACCTCTAGTAGGCTCATGAAGTGATTGACAAGATCCTGGTTGATCAAATTGATCAGCTCGCGCTTTCCCGCGAATATTTCTTTCACCGTAGGCGTCACCAGCACACCCCTGCCCAAGTGCTTGCGGAAGCTTCCCAAATGCTTATACACCTCTTTGGCGTTCCGCAAATTTTCCTTTGCCATCTGCTTAAGCAGACGGTAGAACAAATTCATGAGCGTGACCAGTGGAGCCATCTTCTCCTTGTGCTGAGGTTGACCCAATTCCTCAAGGGCCAAACCTTTTTGAAAGGGAAGCATAAGCGCGGAGGCCACTTGCTGAACAAGCCCGAGCTCTCTGAGCAGCTTCTGCATCAGCTTGTTCGGCTGGCCGTCTGAAACATGGGACATTGGGGCACACACACAAACACAGTACACTGGTCAAAGGGACGGCGACAGCGAGACGGTCTGCAAACAATAAATCATTTGCATCTATTGCGTACCTCGTGACATCGGGTCGGGATCATCTCCCCAGGTGAGGTTGACTATCAGCTTTCGTAGCGTGTTCATAAGGCCACCGGAGCACTCAGTAATCACTTCAAACACGTGCGGGCTGCAATTGGGGTCGCTCGTGCTCGTTGTCTGGCAGTCTGGAAGCACCTCAAGCTCTTTCTTGTAATCGATTATTGTGAGGCAAAGGCGGCGCAGTTGCACTACATTGCGGAGCGCGATTGGTCGCACGGGTAAAACAATAAGGGCGTCAGATTCGGGAGCGATTTCTACGTTCTTGAAGAGAGAAGGCACTGTGCGAATATCATCGTCATCATCTTCCTCTGCAAGACCTAGCCAACCGCCCGAGGGACCGCGCATGAAGATCATGTCTTCGTGTAATATTTTCTCAGGGTCGGTGTATTTGTTGAACTGCTTCATGGAAAAAAGCGTCGCAGGGTCCCGATATTCCTTTGTCAATCCCAGGGCAGACCCCTCCTGCTTCAAGTACATGTTGGTGATCAGGTGTTTGAGTCTGATAGGACTGTCCTCAGTTGCCTTGAGTGGATGGGCTGCAGCCGTGACTTGGACGCACTCTACCTTCCACATCCAGGCACATTTCTTGCGTGCCTTATCATTGACCCGCTTGCTGGAATAAAATACGGGTTTCTCGTGCGTTTCGGGGTCAAAATGCAAAAATGATGAAAAATTCTTGTGATACAATGTTATCACATCCTCGCCCTTGAGCACACCTTCGTTGTCCTGTTGTGCAGCTGACTGGAAAATTATTCCCCGAAACATCGTTGGCCGATGTTCGGCCGAAGCAAAATTCAGCTCCTGACCTCCGAGAATGTAGTCATGATCAAGTTTCAGCGCGCGCATGACAAGCTCACGCTCCTTGTACAACTCTTCCGAAGCACTCATGTGCAAACAATAAGAGGATCCGGCAATAGTCTTTTTTGTCACGAAGGTCACGAGGTCTCCCACAGCTACGGGCGAACCGTCCGTGTATGCCTTAAAGGCTGGTTTCACCAGTAGTATCGAGTGGCTACTGCCGTCGGCTATCAACTCAGCTCTCTTTGATGATCCCTCAATCGCGCGCTGCAGCATGTCAGACGACGCTATCAGTGAAGACGATTGATGGATTAGTTCAGTATCGAGTTTGCGCATCAACAGCTCGTGCAAAGGCCCTTTGACAACACCGGCAAATTTCTCACCTGCTTCGTGGCTGTCAACACCATCTGAGTGGATTCGTGAATCAAAATGACGGCAGCACCAAAGCGTACTTGGTTGCCGCGAACCCGCTCGCACTCCACCCGATTGCTCTCTTTCTCCTCCTGCCAAGAGGCGCAGCCTTATCCGTCAAGTGCTTTGCTTTTCGATGCAACGTCTAGCGGTAGACGTTTTCAGACATTCGCTGGCCCCAACGGTGTCAGGTCACCGACGAGACGAGGGCTGCACAGGTGGCAATAAATGCTGCGAGGGATATTAAAGCTACAAAACTTGCTTGCAATCTGACCTGCACCAGTTGCAGCTGCACAAGCAAGTCAACGATCTTGTCAACACACGACGATGACAGCCCGTGCTTTTTGACAATCTCGTGCGCAGTGTGGTCCAAGTCTACTCCGTGATGATTCACGTGGGGCACGGGCAAACCCTTCCCTTCATCCCAGTTGCTGGTCTGTTCGTGTTGATTTCAAGTCATTCATCTGCGCACAGACAAACAGATGCAACCAAGAGTAAAACAAAGCAAATCGGACCTTGATCATCTTGGCGAGTTTTTTGGCCTCTACATACAGGGGCGCTGGCTGCAGTCTCCACTGGCAGTCCCGCATGTTGGGCGGCACTGCGACATTGTCAGCCAAAATTTCGATCCACGGGCGCGCATCATCAGCGCCAGCAAAGGTCGCAAGCCCGTTGGTGTGGTCGGGAATGAGCGAAATCGAGTCGCCGTAACGAAGCGGCTCTTGCAGGGATTCGGGATTGAAGCCGCTGAGGACAGCGCATTTGTTATCGGTCTCCTCATTAACTTGCTTATTTTTCGGCGCAGCTGCGCCGCTCTTTGATGGTATGACCAGATCAGAAGCCAGCCGAGCCCGCCTGGGCTTGGGAGGCTGGTCAGAGGCGGCTGGTGGCAAGTCACTCGCAAAGGCGGCCGGCGGTAAATTACTCTCGAGGTCTGGGGCCGTGCGCTCCACGTTTCTGCTCCCGTCAAATGCGGCGAGCATCTCCTGCGATACGCCCAGATGATGGTACCACTCCAACGCGCTGCTCGCTGAAGGGGGAGCCCCGCGCTCCGAGTTGGGCACAGACACCCCGGCGCGCGCCTGTCCTTGGCTGGGCTCCCGGGGATAGGAGGGATGCGCGACGCTCGGCGCTCTGGAGGCGTCCAGGAGATGCGGGGTGCTCGGCGTCCTGGCGTTGGACGCAGGGCGACCTCCTCCTCTTTCAGGCATCCCCACCCCCTGCTTCTCCGGGTTGAAGCAGCCCAGGACGTCGACCGAGTTGTTCCTGGCTCTCGGAGGCGGGGCAGATTGCTCCAGCGGCTGCGGCAGGTGCCGCGACGACTCGTCGAGCCGTTTCTCGAACGCGAACACGGTGTCGGCGGACAGGACAAAGTCGCTCTGCCCCCACGTCTTGGTTCGCCTCTGCTGCTCGCCCGCGGCGGCCGCCGACGGCGAATCGCCCCACTCCTCCAGCGTCGCGTGCGACCCGTTCGGCAGCGGCCCGTTCTGGAGGCCATTGCCGTGGCCGCCACCGCCAGGCGACCGCTGCATCGCCACACGCGGACGAGGGCGGGCGCAGGCGCGGCCTCACACACACGAGGCGGACGTCCGCGCCTCGGGCGCCTCCAGCGCGGTGGCCCCGCCGCGGCCGCTGTGTGACTACACTGAGTGACTACTGGTGTTGTCGCAAGTGCCCATGAGTGCACTTTGCTGCACTACACTGGGAGCTAAGTTCAACAAAA
>Ga0209713_10002836_pt1 | contig 10851 bp, 5 predicted proteins | sample ArcOceMetagenome_3_FD_187444 | JGI IMG/M metagenome (GOLD analysis project Ga0209713, IMG submission 187444) | Marine eukaryotic phytoplankton communities from Arctic Ocean - Arctic Ocean- Svalbard ARC20M Metagenome (SPAdes) (version 2) | ecosystem: Environmental > Aquatic > Marine > Oceanic...
TGGGGCTGGGGTTAGGGTTGGGGTTAGGGCTGGGGTTGGGGTTGGGGTTAGGGCTGGGGTTGGGGTTAGGGCTGGGGTTGGGGTTCGGGTTCGGGTTAGGTGCTGAGGAAGATGGGGTTGGGGTTCGGGTTAGGTGCGGCTGCCGACCAGGCCGAGCCCACCAGTGCTGAGGAAGAAGAGCAGGTTGTTCACGGCTTGCTCGGGTGCAAGCGCACTGAGCAAGGCGAGCACGGCCATGACGACGGCGCAGAGCGTCTTGAACAACTGGTACGAGGCACGAGGCGCGCAAGGTGAGTACGTCGTAGGTAGGCAAGTAGCAAGTGGCAAGTGTAAGTAAGCACGTTAGCAAGTATTCGTAGGCAAGGAGGAAGTGGGGCAAGTAAGCAGGGGCTTACCTGGTACGAGGCGCGGAAGGCGTCGCTCGTGTGCCGCGCCTCGAAGGCTTCATCACTGAACTTGAGACTCCACGGGTGCATGATCGAGGGGCTACACGGCCGCTGCTCGGCGCCGGCAAGGGAGGTATCCAGCGGGGGCGAGCCCGCGCGAGGGGGGTTCCGGCTCGCGGGGGGTTCCGACATCGCGTAGGCGCGCCGCGACCGTTGCTCGAGCAGGTAGCCCGCCACCTGGTTAGGGTTGGGGCTAGGGTCAGGGTTGAGGCTAGGACTAGGGCTAGGGCCAGGGCCAGGGCTAGGACTAGGGCTGGGGTTCGGGCCAGGATTAGGGTCAGGGTTAGGGTTGGAGGTAGCCGTGCACCTCTCCGAGCAACAGGGCGCTCCCCAGGCACAGCGGCTCGACGGGCCGTCCCAGCTCCGAGTACGGAGGGCAGCACATGGCGAAGGCGAGCCCGCAGCCGAGCCACGTGAGGCGGTGCACGTCCGAGAGCGCGGCGAGGCGATTGTAGATGGGTACGATAGCGGCTATAAGGTCGCCGACCGCCACCGAGTGTGCCGTGCTAGGCTCCGGCTCCGCTTGCGCCTGCAGCAAGTGACAGCTCCAGGAGCCTGCAAATGGGTTGGGACGAGGGTTAGGGCGAGGGTTAGGGGTGAGGTGAGAGTTGGGGCTCGGGCTAGGGCTCGGGCCAGGGCCAGGGTCTGTGGTCAGGGTCAGGCCTAACCATGCCTCTCACCAGCAGAGAGGACGACGACCAAGCGACCCCACAGCGTGCGGGCGCGCTGCTGGTCCGCCTTCCCTTGGAGGCAGAGCCGGAACGCGAGGCAGCTGCCGCTGGCGACGAGGCTCCCGACGTGCGACAATGTGTGTGAGCGGGGAGCGAGCGCCATCGTCACGAGGTGGAGCATCATGGCGCACATGCAGCAGGCGACCATCAGGTGGCACGTCGCGCTGAACTGCAAGGCGGTGTAGCGCTCCTCGACCGCAGCGACGGGGAAGCGCAGCGAGTGGCTGGTCGTCATGTAGATCATCAGCCACATCAGCAAGAGCAGCGCAGGGTACAGCCCCTGCTCTCGGCCCATCCACTGCTGCTGCACTCCACACGCCACCAAGAGTGCCGCCAGCGAGGCCGCGCCGCCAGCGAGGTAGAACGTGGCTGGCATGCGCATTGTGTCGTCGATCTCGACGACAGACCGGGCGTCGTCAGATGACAGACCCCGCGGTATTTGCGGGTTTTTAGAAGCCTGAGAAGCCTGAGAAGCCTTTTATGGACACTGAGAGCTCAGGGGGTCGGCGCATGCTGTGCCGCGCCCTGTCCGTCTTCTTCGCAGGAAAGAGTGCGAGGCGCGACGCTCGCTGGCCACCAAACCACATAAACACACAGCTACCCCACACCACGGGCACAGTTGCTGTCGCGCGGCACGCTGGCGCACAGCGTGCGTGCCGTGTGGTGCGACTGCGTAGCGACTGCGCTCTGCGGAGCGGGAGAGCCTTCTAAGACCTGCGTGCCAGGCTCTCGACAGAGTCTTCACTCGTAGCATTCACAGTACGAGCTGTACATATCTATCCTTCTTTCCACTTTCACATGCAAGCAAAACTTTTACCCCCACGAGCGGCGCCGCGCTCGCGCAGCTGAGCGCTAGCACCATGAGCTTCGCAACGGCGCTAGCAAGCACAGAGACGCCGGCATCACAGACGCCCGCAAGAAATATACGCTGGAACCTCGCCGTCCAGGGCGAGGGCCGGTTCCCTTGCATGGGCTGTGAGAAGCAGTTCCACTCGAGCCAGGCGCTCTACCAGCATAAGCGTGGCAACCACCCTGAGCTCATCGGCGACCGCGGCTACCAGTTCACCCGGCAGGAGCACGCCAGCTACAATGAGCCAGCGGAGAGGAGGTTTAAGTGCCCGTCACTTGGATGCGGCAAGGCCTACTCCTCGTCGGCGGGGCTGTACCAGCATAAGCGTGCCACTCACCCGTACCTGATCAAGCGGAGGAAAGCCGAGGAGGAGGAGGAGTCGGCGTCGCCATACTCGCAGGGACAGCTTCAGAGCCAGCCGTTCGTTGGCATGTCTGCTAGCACAAGTATGTCGAGCCTCCGGCATACACTTGTGCCTCCGACCGCCCCACCAGCCCACCCACCAGCGCTGCACCGGCCCCAGTCGCTGGGCCAGCAACAATCGTTGGGCCGGTCGTTGCTTGATCCGCTGCCGCCCAGCCGACCACCGCTCGCCCAGCCGCCGGTGACGCTGCCGCCCGAGCTCTGCAGCCCGATGGGCGAGCTAGCGCCACCGGCCTGCAACATAATCGATATAGCAGTCGGCGCGAGCAATATCGACTGAGAAGAGAGAAAAAAAAAATCGAAAATAATGGCAGAAGCCCCGATACAATGGAAAAACTAGGCTCAATCCCACGTACGCCCACACTCAGGGTGTTAGCGGCGCAGCAGGACCTCGCGTTTTGTTTTGTCTATGTTAAGTGTTGGGGAACTAATGCTATGTTTCTTCTTCGGGATCTGCTGCGAGTTCTGCCTCCCAACTCTCAATCTCTGTGTCTGGCTCTTCTAAGGTGGTGTCTTCCTCCGGCGTGTTGATGTCAGTGGGTTTGTATGCTGGCTGTTCGAGATCACTCGTTGGTGTGTGTGGACCCCTGAGTTCCCACATATCTCGGTGGCGTATATGTCTCATGAGTGTTCTGGCCTCCTGTATGATGTTGTGGCTGCATTCTGTACTGCCAATGACGGTTACTCGTCTCCATTCCTCGAGGCCTGCATTGCATAGGTCCTCTAGATAGCGTGCAGCCGCTTCTCGCGTGGCTCCGGGAGCGAACTTGTATAGCTGTGGCCTCTGGTATAGCGCCATGCGCTTACTCTGTCGTCGTTTCACTGCTTCAATGAGTGGCTGTTCCAAGTCGCGTTCGGCAGCATCTTCCAATGGCATGTACTCACCCGCTCGGACATCTATAAGTCGTGGGTCTACCTGGTTGCGTTGGAATACGTGAGCGCTGTCGCTTGGTGTCTCGATTGATAGCTGGCACGTCACGCGGCACACGAGACAGTTCCTGTCTGCAAAAATGTTCGCAGCATTGTGCGGGTTTTGCTCCTCTGTGTCGGGTTCTACTGTCTCTCGTTGGAAGGCAATCTTATGGTGGGGCGCCGAGGCGATTCGAGTTGGTGGCATTTCGCATTGGGCTTCGGCCTTGGCCTCCTTGGCAATCTCTGTCCATTGAGGCAGCCAGGCCACGCCACCTTGAGTCATCTGGGCTAGTGGCGCTAGCTTGCGTGTAACTCTATCGGCTATAGCCGCTTGTGCTCGTGTGCTGCACGCGTTCATCATGCAGAGCCGCGCTTGCCACTCCTCCTTGTTGAGTCGTGTGATAAGCCTGCGTACTGACATGCGCCATACAGTGTCTGCACAGAATGGGATGCTCTCTAGGTCAACCATCGTGAATCGTAGTATGATGAACTTCCATAGTATAATTCTAAATGCATTGAGGGAATTTGCTAGGAGTGACTTGCGGTCCTCGAGGACTCCTAGTAACAGGAGCCTGTGTGTTGGCAGCGCGTCTCTGTGCTGGTGCCTGACTAGTGTAAGGAATCGGTCCCATATAGGCTTTAGTATCGCACAGAAGGGTAGGTGTCCTATTCTCTCCGTGCATCTCTTGCAGAGACGGCACGCTCTGCCTATGATTGGTACAGGCTTGATGTTGTGTGTGAACAGGGCGCGGTGCACAATGTTCTTATAGTAAGAATGCACGTCCCTATTCGTGAGCAGTCCTTGGGTCTTGAGGCTTACGCCTATCGTTTTCCATGGTAGTTTGGGCGGTGGTGCAGCATGCACTATTCCCGTGGCGTTCGTGTGTAGCACGAGCCGGATCCTGCCTGAGCTTTGCTCTACTACTGCTTGTATCATGTGATCAGGGTGGTGCGCATTTGCAGGGGGGTTGATCCGGGCTTCCCATGCAGCGATGCAGCTAGGCTCTCTTGTCTTTGTTAGTGCTATAGTGAGATCGCTGGTGGTGATCTTGTCTAGTGATTTTGCTTCTGGTATTCCTATAAAGGTCCATGACTTGGGGTGGGGGTACGTAGCTTCGTCTGTCCCTATCACGGATCTGCCCCAGTAGACTACGTCGCGAAGCACGTCGCTGTTGCCTATTGTAAGCTGGCTGGGTGCATCACTAGATGTTGGTCTTCCTAGCGGTGTGATTCTAACTGGGTTGAATGTACATGTGCCATCTCTGAGAGGAGTGCCTTCATATCCGTAGGCATTGCATTCTTGCCCCTCTTCGTCATACCATGTTAGTACCTTAAGCTGGGGCCTCGTGCGGGGTTTCTTCTGTCTGTATCCTAATCCCTGTCCTGAGCTGCTATTATCTGCAGCTGCCATCGGTTCGAGCACGCCTTGACCGCTCTTGCCGAGACCAGTGCCTCGGTTCCAGCCCATCTTGCGCATCATCCTTTGAGCTGGCCTGCTATAGATACCTTCAAAGGCAGCATGTATCCCTACTGCTTGTTGCTTTATATGCATAGGGACTGCAGCAATCAGCCGCCTCCAGTCCTCTACTAGTTTGTCGGTGCGGCAGACCCTATTTCCCATTCTATCTACGCAGTGGCCACCTTCTATGCGTGTGCTGTTCTTCACCTCGGCCGCTATCTGACTGGGAGTCCACAGCCTCAGCGGGTTCTGGTCGAAGTCAAACAGGTCGGCTACTCGTCTGCCGTTTAAAGCTCTCCACAAGGCAGAGTATGTGAGTCTATGTGGCTTGAATCTATGACTGTACCATAGGTACTCTGCTCGCGCTTCTCCAGCAGTGGAGCAGCCATCTTGCCTGATCGGCACTGGGGTGAGCTCTCTGAGGGCAAGCAGGGCTTGTCTGAACAGTCTTGGCAGGGCGCAGGCTCTGCTCGTGGTGCTCTTGAGCAGCATCTTAACTGGCATGGTTGACATGATAGCGCCGCGTCCTTCAGGATGTCGAGCGAACCAGCAGTCGAGGACCTGCTTATAGGTATCTCGTGTGCCATTCAGATATCCTAATAGCATCTGCACCTGTAGTGCCTTGAGATGTTGCTTCCAAGGCAGCAACCCTATACCTAGATCCGTGAGCTTGCGGCTTTGTGCCTCTTTAACGAGCCACCTTCTGTTTACCTTCTCCGTGCCGCTCTCATCAGCGTCGAATCGCGCGTCTTTGTTCCAGATCAGGGCTTGCACGTCAGCCTCGATGTCATCGTTAATGTCGTTCGGGATGGCGATTGTATCTGCAGCGTATCTGAATCGGGAGTATATTAGCATATTTGCAATCATAACTCTTCCTAGCGTTGTGAGCCCGCTGAGAGATCGCCAACCTGCGAGTTTGACTTTCATCTTGAGATAGATGGCTTCGTAGTACCTGCGTGCAACCATCTCGCCAGCGCAGCCTCCTTCCTCCCAGAAAGCAATCCCAAGGCCTATTACGTAGGAACCAGGCTCGCACCATGCCACCTGTTGGGCTGTTGAACCTTCAGGTGGTATGTTGCGAAGCGATCCAGCTCTGACGCCCTCTGTCTTGCTCTTATTTACAGCCATGCCTGTGCATTCGCACCATATATCGACAAGCTTCCACATGCGGTCCAGTTCGGTCCATGACCGCAGATACATCACAGTGTCGTCCGCAAACTGAGATATGACGTGTCTTACGTCTCGGATGATGACTCCCTTGATTTGCTTGTCGTCTTCCACAAGCCTTGTGAATGGTTCTGTGATTGCAAGAAATAGAAGCGCTGACAGGGGGCAGCCTTGAGCGACGCCAGAATTGAGAGCAAATGGTTGGCTGTGCTGCCCGTTGATCGTGAGACGCCTGGTAGGTGGCGCTTTTGTGTTGTACATGAGACTGACCCAGTGGCGCATTTCTGCCCCGAAGCCAAGCTTGTGCATCGCTTCGAGTAAGAACTCGTGCGATACGGAGTCAAAGGCCTTCTCCATGTCAAGGAATATGATCAGTCCAGCCTCGTCGCTCTCATCTAGGTAAGCTTGTATTAGCTTGGTGAGTCGTGTTTGTGCTGTGATGAGCTGCTTCGGTACAAAGCCTTTCTGGTTGTGAGATATTATTGTGTCTGTGACTTCCTTGATGCGTGCTGCCAGCATTTTGGCCATGATTTTGTAATCGCAGTTGAGTAGTGTAATTGGGCGGTAGTTGCGTATATCCCGCGGGTCTTTCTTCTTGTAGATCAGCGTGATGTCGCCTTGGAGGAAGCTAGGAGGAAGCCTGCTATCATGGGCTGCTTCACGTAAGACTTTGGTGAGTTCAGGGGCTACCAGGTCTACAAATCTTCTATAGAACTCTGCCGGTAAGCCATCGGGCCCTGGGCTCTTGCCGCATCCCATGGTGCCTATGGCTCGCCGTACTTCTGTTTCCGACACCTTTTGGTCAAGTCGTTCGCTTTGGGCCTTAGTGATCTTCCGCTGACTGAGTTTGCGGTAGAGGCGTTCTGGATTGATGGGCGTGCGGCATCTAAACAGGTATTCATAGTAGCTGCGTCCTTCTTTGTTGAGGCCAGCCTCGTCAGATACTGTGGGGCCGTCCTCTGTCGGTCTGCTGTCGGGATTGGTCCAGTCTTCGCACGTATACAGTTCGTTGAGGTTGTGATTCGCATGTCTCGATCTGAACCTCGAGAAGAAATTCTTTGACATTGTCTCCTCTTGAAGCACCTTTTGCATAACTGCCCAGCCTCTAGCAGGCCTGAGCCTTGCGGCAGTCTCCTTGATCCTTGTCGCTATTCTACTAAGTCCACGCTGGTGCTGTGGGGAGGGTTCGGTATTTGCTACCTTGGTGGCCAAGTTTTGACGTGCGTTGCGGAGCATCAACAGTTCGGCTTTGACATTGGAATTTGGGTCGCCTCGCCAGTCTTTTGATTGTGATCTTAGAATTCGTGCCAGCTCTGCTTTGAACTGCTCCCATGTATACGTGTGGCCGTATTCCTTAGTTGGATATTGCTTGTAGATTCTGTTCCAGGCATCTTCTATCGTTTCACGTATTGTATCGTCATAGAACATCTCTGGGTCTATCCTGCCGCGGTTCTGACGCGCCTTGGACTCGCCGAGCGGTGCTAGTCGCATCACTACTCCCATGTGATCTGAATTCCATTTTGTGCGGCAGTAGTTCGCATCAAGCTTTAGGCTGATAGTCGTCCACTGAGCATCCGATTTGCGCGTGTAAAACCTATCGAGTCGCGTCCATACAGTGGTGCCTTGTCTCGTAAACTGCTGTGATTCTTTCCCGTGAAACTGTCTGTGTGCGTCTGCCAGGCCTCTGTCGGCTAGCCACCGTTCGTAGGCCCCGGCATGTGTGTTTGGATACTTCGTAGTCGTTCCAGCAGGGTACCTGACGTCGCGAAGGACGTCTGGTACATAGTTGAAATCGCCTTGTAGGATTGTGTTGCCAGTTATGAGGTTCGAGCCCTTTAGTTCTGTTAGGAATGCTCCTCTGCTGAATGATCCAACTGGGATATAGATGCTGGCAACTTCGATGGGCTGCTCCATTGCACTAAACTTGGCGACTGCTAGTCGTCCATTGAGATGTGTCGAGCTTTCCAGCTGGTTGGTGTTTATGATCCCGCTCTCGGTGTCGATGAAGATGGCTGCTCCTCCGCTTTCGCACGCACCGATGATTGCTGTGAACCCCATATCTTTGGATATGTTCTCGAATTCAGAGAGTCTCTCTTTCGTGATGTTGTGCTCCTGTGCGAGCACCACGTGGTATTTGCACCTGCGTGCTTCAATGAGTGCAGTCTTGAGCCTGTTCCGGGACACTAGGCCACGGAAGTTCATACCTATCAGACCCAGAGTCGGGCTGGGGGGCGGGCCTTCCCCGGGGAAGCCGAGGGTGCTGTCAAACTTCTTTTGACGGCGTTGCCAGATGCGTTTCTGTCCCTGCGTACTGATAGTACAGGTGTTACTGTATGTATGTATAAGCTGTATGCGATCAAGTAGTAGTATGCCAGTCAGAGCTATAGTGTTCCAGAATGTTGGAACGTTTCTTAGGTTACATCGAGTGGCAGGTGTGGGTGCAATGCGTACGCAAGTGTACGCATCACGGCTGTTGTTACGGCTGTTGTGTTCTCCTACGTGTCCTTCAGTTTGCAGATCGATTACGTTCCGGTGTGCAGGCTCGTAGTTTGCTTTTCTATCATCTTGATCTCGCGTCCTCTCTGTTGCACCAGGGCGGATGGTGTTGTTCTTGGTTGTGCTGTTCTTGTGTTCTTCTGGTTGTTGTTGGTGTTGCTGCAGTGCGTGCAGGTCTTTACTTCTGCGAGAGCTCATGAGTCGAAGTGCGCTTGTGAGCATTATGGCAGGTTGGCTCGCTTTAGGGGGGGCTGTCCAGCTAAAGGATATTCGTGGCTTTTGTCGGGAGGCAAGCGGTCGTGTGCGCGGAATGAGGGCGCGTGCGTATAGTGCTATGATGTTATAGAGGGTGAGCATGTAGTTTTGATTGTGCGTGGGTGGGTGGGCTATTAGTTTGGCTGGACTAATACTTTTGTCAGGAATATGAGCTCTTGCCTTTCCGTGTGGTGCCTTGTAGTTGCACCCCTTGCCCTTGCAGTTCTCGATGCCGCACGGGATGTCCTTTGCTGGCAGGAAGCCCGGTGCGTCGTGGTGGAAGCGGCACGTCGGTCCTCGCTTGCAGCGCCCGACGTACGAGCTTGGCAGAGCGCCGGAGTTCGAGCCGGTGACGGCGTCGGTTGCCACCATGTAATGGGGGCATGGCTTGTCGATGGGGGTTAGCATCGCGCCCATGGGTGTGGCCTGCTTGGGGTAGCTCTTGCGTGCCTCCAGCCCCTTGGAGTAGCTCTTGCGGCTCTCTGTCGTCTCTTTGGAGCCGAGCTGCTCGCACCTGCAGCTACGCAGTGGTTTGTCCCCTGGGCAAAGGGCCACCAGGCTCGGGTGGTTCTTGGCTTCTGCCTTGGGTAGGTGGCAGCCGCGGGTGTCGAAGAGCGAGTTGTCCTTATTGAGCAGAAGCTTGAGCCCTTCGGTGGCGCTCTCCGGGGCGAACAGGGTGAAAGGGAGCTCGTAGTTGCGATCCTTGTCTCCCTGATACTGCGGCTTGATGTGGATCGTGCAGCGCGACGACAGGAGGCCGAGCATCAGAGCCTGCTCGATTGAGTACTGCTCATGGCGTATGGTCAGGCAGATGCGTGTGCCTCGGGCCCCGGTGCCAGCAGAGACCAGCTCGTTGGTAGCGGCGTCGATAATCTTCATCTTCGGCCTTGAAAGGCTGTATACCTGGAATCCGAGGCCTGTGAAGTACGGGGCGACCATCCCGGGTTTGCAGTATGTGCTGACATAATCTGTGTCCTGGGGGCTGCCGGCCGCGTTAAGGTATACAGTGACCGCGGCTCCCTCGAGCTCTCCCACCTTGCGATCGGCGTTCGAGTTGCCACGAGTCGATGCTTCGTAGACGCGGCGGCGAGCTGACACGTAGATTTTGAACTCTTTGCCGTTGATGGTTGCCACGAACGAGGGCACATGCTTGGCGAGGTCGACAGTATCTTCATAACTGTAGTATCCTACTGTCATGGGCCCTTTGCCGCCCGGACCCATGTTAACTCCGAGCTCGGGTGTGACATTACAGTTGAGATCTGGATCGGTGGAAGCGATGCGGGTGAAGCCGGAGAAGATGGAGCTGAAGTCCATGCTTTCGCGTTCGTCCCGCGGGATGTTGTCAGCGTAGGAGAACAGCAGGTTGCCGTGTCCGAGCTGCTGCGAGCCGGTGATGGGCTTGGGCTCTGGGTCGGGGCCGTATGCCGGGCCGGTGCCCGGGGTTTTTCCCGCGGGGGGGGCAGCCTCGTGGAGGCCATCGGGGGAGGCCTGCGAAGCGGCCCAGGTCGCCGATAACGGTCCGCCGTTGGTGCCGAGGGGGCTACCGTCCGGTGCCTTGGATACGGCGTGTTCCTGCTGGAACTGAGGCGGCGTGCCCCGGTCCGCCGGGCCGAAGTGATCGGTGAGGGAGCGGCGCGCCGCATCACCCTTGTATGGCTCGTTTTCCTCCGATGAGTACAGTGGGGTGGCCATCGGGTCATCTGCGGCGCTGGCTTCCTGTAGGGTTAGTCGGAGGCTGGGCTGGGGGTAGCTCTCCTGGTTCGTTAGTCGGGGGGTGGGCTTGGGGAAGCCCTCCAAGTAAGTCTCGGCCGTTGATATAGTTCTCAGAGTTGGGAACCTCCCTAATCCGAGGACAGTAGACACCGCTAGCCCGAGTAGGATCATGCACAGCTCGAGGTGTGGATTCACCTGGTTGGGCTTCTTGGCGGCGGCGCTTTGGGGGGAGTCCTCGCGGTTGCGCTTGGAGACCGGGTCAGCGGTAGGGGTGGTACCGGTGAGCTTGCGGAGCAGGTCCATGATAGTCGTGTAGAGCGAGAGGGGCGCGGACACGTGTCGATAGCGCGTTACGGGAACTTCCCTGCAACAGGCTTTTTTGGGGGGGGATGTACCGGC
>Ga0209713_10002839_pt1 | contig 10845 bp, 12 predicted proteins | sample ArcOceMetagenome_3_FD_187444 | JGI IMG/M metagenome (GOLD analysis project Ga0209713, IMG submission 187444) | Marine eukaryotic phytoplankton communities from Arctic Ocean - Arctic Ocean- Svalbard ARC20M Metagenome (SPAdes) (version 2) | ecosystem: Environmental > Aquatic > Marine > Oceanic...
AAAAGTATGCAGTATGCATGACGAATTAAACATTAGTCGTGTGGCCGACCCGCGGCCGCCCTAGTGCAGGGCCCTGGGGTAATCGCTGGCAAACGCGTCGCCTCAATAGCCTCAATAGGCAGACGCATCGCCTCAATAACCTCAAAACGCTGCTAGTGCGGCGCTGAGATGCTGCTGGACGTCACCTGCCCATCCGGCCTCGGCCCTGGCGCCCTCCTGACCGTCGAGCGGCCTGACGGCGCGAGCTTCGAGGTCGTCGTGCCGGACGGCGTCGACGGCGGCATGCAGTTTCAGTGCGAGGTGCCGAACGACTCTCTCTCTCTGGAAGCTTCCAGCTCACTGCCGAGCAGCTCCGCCGACGCCGAGGCGGCGCTCACTGCGGCCGTCGAGGCAAAGCGGCTAACGGAGCAGCAGGCGGCGGCGCTCAAGGAGATCGACGCGGCGCTGAGAGACTACAGCGCGCTCGGCTGGTTCATCGAGTGCCACTGCCGCGACTTCCGCGAGTGGCAGCGCGAGGGCGAGCAGAAGCTCGAGTGGCACGAGCTTCACGGCGAGTACGTGCGGCTCGTCGAGAACAAGGTCGAGCAGCAGCTCTCGTACGTCGGCGCGACGGGCGACGACCTCTACGCGCTGCTCGAGGAGGTGGTCGCGGGCGGTGGCGGCGACCGGCGCGCCGAGAGCTTCCTCAAGAAGCTGCTGGCGATGGGCGACTACGCGCACTTTGCCGACATGATGCGGTGGCTCGGCCGCGTCGAGAGCCGAAAGTACACGACTTCGCTGTGAGCACTCACAGCCTTTTGCACTCTGGTAGGTAGGCGGCCCGCGTGCCATCGAACGGTATTCATGTCCAGTAACTGACGGCCCAGTATGACTTCCGCCGCGCCCAGCCCACCCGCACCGCCTGCCTGCCATCTCCAAGCCGCCAAGCTTGGTTGCCAAATTCGGCATTGCGACTCGTACCATGCGTCGCCTCCGCCTTGCTTGCGCCGCGTCCGCGGCCGCGCTGCCCATGCAGCAGGCGCACTACGAAGGGCCGTTTCTCGAGGGCATGCCCGACCCCACTTATGAGTGGGGTCGCGAGTACCCGCTCTACGGGAAGCCCCCAGGCGCAAAGGAATGGCCGCCCCAGTGCACGCCGGAGGGCGCCGACAAATTCCAGTACGGCGCACCGCCTCACCCCGGGATCGAATGCTGTGAGAGCCTTCATGCGTGCCTCGAGCAGCGCATGGATGGCTACCCAGGCTACGGCGAGGTTCGCATGAAGGGGGTGTGGGTGTGCCGGAGCGAGTGCCAGTCGCCTCCGTCCCCACCGCCTCCGCCGCCGCCTCCCTCCTCACCGCCCCCGTTGCCACCGCCCCCGCGGCCGCCACATCCGATCGGCGTGGCGTATTCTCCCAATCCACCCCCGCCCCCGCCATACCCCCCCGCGCCGCCACCATCGCCCCCGGCGCCGCCATTGCCGCCTCCACCGCTGCCACCTGCCCCACCTGCCGGATACTCGCCGTATCCACCACCGCCCCCACCTTCGCCACTGCCATCAGCGCCAGATCCGAGTATTGATCCGATTACCCCAGTGGGACTGTGGCCTCCAAAGTGCACACCCTCAGGCTTCGACAAGTTCCAATACGGGCCTCCACCTGATCCGGGCATTGAGTGCTGCGAGGGACTTGTCACGTGCCTCGAGTATCGCCACCAGACATACCCTGGTTTCGGAAAAGCTCGGATGAAGGGCGTCTGGGTGTGTCTTCCCGGTCCGGTGTGTCCCGGGGCGACGCCGACGCCGACGCCGACGCCAACACCGAGCGTGACGCCGACGCCCTCGATGACGCCGACGCCCTTTGTGACGCCGACGCCCTCGGTGACGCCGACTCCCACTGTCGCCGCGTCACCCCCATCGCCCTCGCCGCCACCACCGTTGCCCCCTGGGCTCTACCCACCGTACCCGCCGCCAACGCCGTCCCCACCGCCGTTGCCACCCTCGCCGCCGCCGCCATTGCCCCCCGGGCTCTACCCACCGTACCCGCCGCCGGTGCCGGTGGCGATGATCACGCCGACGCCGACGCCGAACAGGGACGCCGACGCCGAACAGGAGTTAGTGACGCCAACTCCAACCGGCGCCGCTTCACCGACAGCGACTCCGACGGGCACACCGATGCCAGCTATTATCATTGTCATCCCAACGCCAACGCCCGTTCCGACTCCCTGCATGTGTCAAGTGGTGGCCTACCTTGAGGACAGCTGCAGCACCATGGCGCAAAAGAACGGCCCTGACTATCCGATGTCCCTGGAAAACGCGGTCAAGACCTTCTGGGGAAGCTTGACGACAAGCGCAACAGGGTGGATGGGAGGTCAAGCCGGGTTCTTGGCCAATCACCTCACTGGGGGCCTCGCCACGGAGCTCCAGTGCGCCACCGGTGGTGCTCGCCTTCGGCACGCCATCGCACTGAGCGCTGCTGCGACCGCAAAGCCACCGGCATGGGGTGGCCACAGCGGCCGTCGCAATGTCGGCTTCGGCTTCCGCAGCTTGAAGCAGAAGAGCACTGCCCTGCTGAGCTGGGGCAAAGAGGTCGTGTGGACTTCCTCCAAGGTCAGTGAGTGCGGCACCCGGCAAATCACATACGGCCGTGGGTCTGCGCGGGTCTGGCCGCCCAAGTGCACCAAGGAGACGGGCGACATGTATCAGTACGCGGCTCCAATCGAGCCCGAGGGCAGGGAGGGCGTCGCGTGCTGTGCAGGTCTTACCGCGTGCGTCGAGCGCAGACCAAAGGGATACATGGGCTTTGGCGTAGAACAGACGGGGAACGTCGTCGTCTGCCGGACAACCTGCTGCGACAGTTGGAGGCCAGCCAAGTTCACGCCCACGCCCGCGCCGTATACGCCCACTCCTGGCGGGCCGACGCCTATTCCTGGCGGGTCGACGCCCTCTCCAGACGGGACGACGCCGACGCCGATGCCGATTCCGACGCCAACGCCGCTCTGTCCGGAGATTGCGCCACCGTTGGGCGCGCCATGCAACGAGCCCGCCTTGCGCGGCAAGGTGTGCGAGATGGATCGCACGACGTGCACGGATGGACGGGTCCTCACGACTGTCATGGGCACCTGCACACCTCAGGGCTGGCAGACTTGGTCGGTCCCACCCATGCCTGGGGCTCCCATGTGCACGCCGGTAGCGACGCCAACACCGATGCCGACGCCGACTCCAGTCGTGCCGATGCCGACTCCAATCATGACCGGTCTGCCGGCGCTTCCCGAGATGCCGCCGCTGCCGCCCGCGCCGCCGATGCCCCCTTCGGTGCCAAACGCTCCGAGGGGCACCTGCCGCAACGAGGACGCGTTCATGATGGCCCTCGTCGGCATGGACTGTGCCGCGGCGCGGCCCTACTGCGCGGACGACGCATTTGGAGCACTCATCGGCACGATCTGCCCGATGACGTGCGATATGTGCGAGGTCTACTGCATGGACAACGAGTCGGCCATGGGCGTGTGGGCCAGATTCAACAAGGGCTGGCCGGAGGCGTGCTACCAGGCGGTCGCAATGGGAGGCAACATTCTAACCGACGCCATCTTCATTCTCTCGTGCGGCGAGTCGTCCATCAAGTGCGACGCGGATGTTCCACCCATTCCGATCAAAATCACTCCGACGCCCACGCCCACGCCCACGCCGACGCCGACACCCGGGTCGTCAACTCCAACACCGCCACCGACGGCGACGGCGACAGTGACGCCCACGACCACACCGACTCCGACCGTGGTGCCAGTCATCCCCATGCCTGCGCTGCCTGCGATGCCGCCGCTGCCGCCCGCGCCGCCGCCGGCCCCGTCGCCTCCCGCTGGCACCTGCCGCAACGAGGACGCGTTCCTGATGAGCATTGCTGGCCTGGACTGCGCCGCGGCGCGACCGTACTGCGCGGACGACGCATTTGGAGCACTCATCGGCACGATCTGCCCGGTGACGTGCGATATGTGCGAGGTCTATTGCATGGACAATGAGTCGGCCATGAGCGTGTGGGCCAGATTCAACAGGGGCTGGCCAGAGACTTGCTACCAGGCGGTTGCGATGGGCGGCAGCGTGTTCACGGACGCCATCTTCATTCTCTCGTGCGGCGAGTCGTCCAACAAGTGCTTCAAGACCGATCCGCCAGTGATCAAGCCCATGGTACCGACTCCGACGGCGACTCCCGCGGTCATCCCGACGGTGGAGGGAGGACAAGGTAGCGGCTTTGGAGGCGGCTTTGGAGGCGGCTTCGCAGGCGGGTTTGAAGGCGGCGGCGGGGCTGGGTCAGGGCTCGGTGCTGGGCAGTCATCCGGCATGTCGAAGCTCGCCATGACTGTCGTGGTGCCCGATGGAGAGGACATCGCTGAGTACTACGCAATTCTGAGCCGAATGACCGCGCCCGCTCTGAGTGCGGCCATCGGCACGCACGTCTCATTCGTGTCCCCAGTCACGCCGAGCTCGAACTGTGCCAGCCTCATGCCGCCGCCGCCGGCGCCAGAGCCGACGCTAGAGCCGACGCCAGAGCCGACGCCAGAGCCGACGCCGACTCGAGTGCCGACGCCGACGCCAAAGGCGACGCCATGCCCGCAGGCCACACACTCGCCAACGTCACCTCCGTCTCCTCCACCTCCACCCCCGACATCTCCACCGCCATCGCCGCCGCCACCTCTGCCCCCAGCGCCCCCTGGAGGCTACTCACCGTACCCTCCACCTCCACCGTCGTCGCCGCCTGCGGCACCTCCATCTCCGCCACCGCCGCCGCCTTCTCCGCTGCCGCCGCGCCCGCCCCCCCCCCCTCCCCCCCCGCCGCCGCCTCCGCCTCCGTCTCCGCCGCCGCCGCTACCTCCATCGCCCGCATCGCCACCACCGTTACCCCCGCCACCGCCGCCTCTGCCCCCGGCACCCCCTGGAGGATACTCGCCTCCGCCGCCGCTTCCACCTCCGTCCCCTCCTTCACCCTCGCCGTTCCCGTCTCCCCCACCTCCACCGACGCCCCCTTCCCCTCCGCTCGCGCCGCCGCCCAAGAAGATGAAGCCGCTGACCGTTCTGTGCCCGGATGGGCGGAAGACGGTCATTCCGTTCCCTGCCGGCTACCACACGGCAGATGAGCCGAGCCACGCCGAGCGTCAAAAAGACTTTGAGCAGTTCATCCTCGAATCCGGTCGGAACGTGCGCGAAGAGTTCCATCGGTGCTCCGCATTGTAACGTCCACAGTCTCCTAGGGTAGCCACTGCTCCATGTAAAAAGTCTTTACCAGGCTCGAATGCACGATAAACGCATCGCCTGCGCTCCTCTAAAGTAAAGCCGAAAAGTCACTCATTCGCCCCGCCTCACGCGCTTCGATCGGCGCGCCTCGAACCCTCATCACAGCTTGAGCGGCTTGCCGGCCTTGCGGCTGCGCGTGGCGAGCAGCTGCAGCCGGCTCTCGAGGCCGGAGAGCAGCCGCTTCTTCTCGGCGCGGAACTGGAGCGCGAGCGCCGCGCGCCGCCGCACACCGACGCCGGCCGCGCCGGCCGCGCCCACGCGCGAGAGCGCGGCGACGTCGGCCTTGCGGCTCGAGCCCATCGCGGCGCGCGCATTCTTGCAGTAGGTGCGCAGCGCGCCCCAGACGCGCTCCTCCGTCGCGAGCGAGCGCGGCCGGCTCAGCTTCGCCAGGTCGCCGTCGAGCTCGGCCGCCGAGCCGAGCAGCAGCCGCAGCGCGTGCAGCGTCGGCGGCGGCACGGTGCGCTCGGTCACCTCGGGCAGCACGAGCGCCTCGTCTAGCTTGAGCTGGCGCAGCAGCCCGAGGCGGCGCTCCACCTCGGCGGCGCTCAGCAGCCGCGTCGCCTCCGCGACCACCTGGCGGGTGGATGGAGGGATGGATGGATGGATGGTGGTGCGGCGTGCGGCGTGCGGCGTGCGGTGGGATGTGGATGCGGCGCCGTCGAGAGAGACGGGTGGCGTGCCGATGGCGCGGCGTCCGTGGGTGCGTGGGCATGGGCATGGGCATGGGCATGGGCGGGGGCGTGGGCGCCCGTGGGTGCCTGGGCTCGGGCTGTGGGCTGTGGGATGGGCTGGGATGGGCTGGGCGTGCGACGCGACGCGCCTGCTCCTCCAAGCCGATGCAGAGGAAGGCGTCGTGCGGGTTGGACTCCTCGACGAAGCCGAAGAGCTGCAGCAGCAGCAGCAGGAGAGGGGGCACACCACTGTGAGGAGGGGGCACACCACCCAACAGGGCGGGGGAAGGTGAGGGGAGGGGAGGGGCATGCGCACCTGCAGCAGCTCGTCGTTGCCCTTGTCGCCGTACGAGAGGAAGGCCTGCTCGCCCCGCGCGAGCGGCGCGTCCGACGAGAGCACGAAGGCGTCGGCGTCGGCGTCGAAGGAGCACGAGACGGACGCGGTGCCTGCGTGGCGGCGACAGTGTGCACGATCGGGCATGAGGCCCATGCGCGGAGGAGGCGGCGACACCGCCACGGGCTGGAGCGGCCCTGGGGCAGCAGGGAGGGGCTCTCCAGCGCGCGAAGCGAAGCGAGGCGCGCCCCTGGCCCGCGGGGAGCGCCAGGTGTGGAGCTGGGGAGGAGGACTGCTCCGACGGTGCCGCGGTGCTCGCGTGGTTGAGGGCGTCGAGCATCGGCATGAGCGCCATCTCCATCGGACCGCTCGCGAGCGCGGGGTCGCGGCCGAGCCGCAGCGTCTCGCCCACGTCGCCCGGCAGCAGCTCCTTCAGCTTGCCGAGCCACTCCGCCTCGAAGAGCACGTTGGTCTTCACGTCGCGCGGCGGCGGCGGCGGCGGCGGAGGCGGAGGCGGCGACGAGCCCGCGTCCGCGCCGCCCCTCGCGCCCGTCTTCTTCACGGTCGACGCGAACGCGCGCGACCAGACGACCTGCTCGGCCCACGCCACCGCGTCGAGCCCGACGCTGCCCGCGCGCGCGCCGCCGCCGCCGCGCACGCGCTCGTGCAACGAGCGGATCTGCTCGCGCTGCTCGTAGACGGCCTGCACGAGCGGCGGGTACTGGAGCTCAGTGAGCTCGGCGTCCTCCCAGTGCAGCGGCGCGTCGTAGAAGCTGGCGCAGCCCGGCTGCGGCAGGTACGAGATGTAGCCGCTCACCATCGACGCCTCGCCCAGCGACTTCTCGGCGAGCAGCCACACCGCCAGCCGCTCGTACCACGCCAGCCGGTCCCACAGCCGCTGTGGCGCGAGATCCGGGCACGGCGTCTCGCCGCCGTCGAGGCCCGCCAGGTCGAGGCAGCGCGACCGCGGCACCACGCACAGCGCCTCGCCCGACGCGACCGGCTCCCGGGCCACCGCGCCTCGGAGCTCGTCCAGGTCGTCGATGCGCAGCTTGGGCGCGGCGATCCCGGACGTGACCGCCCACTCCTCGAAGGTGGCAGCGGTCGTGGCGGTGGCCGTCGGTGCTCTGGCGCGTGGCGAGGCTCTGAGCGCGGGTAGTAGGCCGAGCGGCGAGAAAATCAAGGCAGCGGCCATATATCTCGCCGAAGAGAGTTGCGTGGCACCGTCGGAATCGACACATCGTTTGAGCACGCCACCTCGGCCGCGATGCAGCCGCGCCGAGCCAGCAGCGGCGAGGCCAACGGAGCTCCGCCACCCATGCGCCTCGACAGCACGCTCCTCCCGCTCTTCCGCGGCGGCCAAAACCAGTCGTACGGCTACGCCGTGGTCAGCATGGACGCGATGCGGCAGACGGCCTGGGGCTCGCCCGCCGGCTGCTCGATCATCGACCTGGCGGGCCAGCGCTCCGCGGTCGCGCAGGGGCTCAAGGGGCCCAGCGGGCTTGCGCCGGTGACCAAGTCGTCGCAGCTGCGCGAGCGGAGCACCGAGCGGCTGTACGTGCTGGCGGCGCAGGCGGCGGATGGAGGCGGCGTCTTCGTGGGGCTGCTCAAGGTGGGCGAGAAGAACCTCTACCACTGGGACGCCAAGGGCGTGATGCACAACCTGCAGGACATGCCGTGCGTCCTCGACTTCTACGTCGCCGAGGACTGGCAGCGCAAGGGCGCCGGCCACGCGCTGTTCTCGGCGATGCTCGCCGCCGAGCGCGCGTCGCCCGAGCGGCTCGCGTACGACCGTCCCTCGCCCAAGCTGGTGGGCTTTTTGCGGAAGCACTTCCAGCTCTCGCAGCACACCGCGCAGCAGAACAACATGGTCATCTTCGACGCCTACTTTGAGTCGGGCGCCGCGCCACAGCAGCGCAAGTCGTCGTACGACAGCATATCGTCACGGCCGCTCACGGCGAGGGGGAGCAGCAGCAACCGGTGCGCCGCCGCCGCCACCAGCGCACACACAGACCCACCGACCAGCCGACGCTCCGGCCTGCGCGTCCGCTCTGAGCCTGCGTTGTCGCTCCCGCCTCGCGCGCAGGCTCTCTCGCTGAGATGGTGAGGTGAATAGGCCGACGTGTGAAGTAGAGGGCTCCGTGGGGAAGGCCGCGCTTGCGACCGCGTGCCTCCTCTCGAGCTTGTTTATCGTTTCTTTCTGTATAGCTCGACGCGTTGAAGGTGAACTCGAAATACTCTATCCCCTCGTCATGGCCTGGAGACGGCGCGCCCCGCCGCACCATGGTCCATGCCGAGCGTCCCCGCCCCCGCGGTGCAATACGCACCATGCGCACAGCACCTCGCCGGTCGATGTACAGTCATCCTCTCGTCTCCTCAGGCGGCGACGCCGTTGAAATCGAGGAACTCTTTGAGGTCGTTGAGCTCGTCGAGCGTCTCGGCGAGGTCGAGCGAGATCGGGCGCTGCTGCGCGCCGCCGCCGCCGCCGCCAGCACGGCGCGCGAGCAGCGTCTCGCGCACAATCTCGAACAGCTTCCGCTTCGCGGCGGCGCGCGGGTCGTCGTCGCTCTTGGGAAGTCGCCACACGCCGCGCAGCAGCGACTGCAGCCGGATCACCGACGGCGGCGGCGCGGCCGCCACCACCGCGGCGGGCGGAGCGGTGTCCGTCGAGCCCGACAGGCTCGACAGGCTGCACGGAATCGATGGCAGCGATGGCAGCGACGGCAGCGATGGCAGCGATGGCAGCGATGGCGCGCTGCCGCCCATGTGGTCGGGCGCGGCGCACGAGAAGAAGGCGTCCTCACCGTCCTCGCCGCCGTCGTCGTCGTCGGCGGCGGCGGCTGCGCCCGCAGCCGACGAGGCGGCGGCTGCGCACGCGGGGAAGGAGAAGGCTGCGCCCGCGCCAGAGGTGGAGGCAGGAGCGGCGAATGCCGGCGCGCAGTCGGAGCCGCCGACGCCCGATCGGCACGCATCCTCGTCGTCGTCGCCGTCGTCGTCCTCCTCCTCCTCCTCCTCCCCCTCGTCGCCGTCGCCGTCGCCGTCGCCGTCGCCATCGAGCCACTCGAAGCGCGAGCCGCCGTCGCCGAGCGTCATCGTGGCCGTGTCGAGCCGGTACCAGCGCTCCTCGCCCTCGTCGGAGCGGACCTGCGCCAGGCCGCCCCCGACCGCGACCACCGCGCCGTCGGCGCTCACGTGCTGGCCGTCGGCCACGAAGCTGATGCGCAGCCGGCGGCCCACGGCCGGGGCCGAGGGCGTCGACGGCGGCAGCGTGGGCGCGGCGGCGGCGCCGGACGCGACCGCGGCGAGGCGCTGCCGCTTGGGCGGCGGCTGCGGCTGCGGCGGGTGCTGCGGCGGGTGCTGCGGCTGGTGCTGCGGCTGGTGGGTGGTGGCACTGCCCGCCTCGTCGTAGCCCTGGTTGATGAGCGAGTCGAGGTAGTCGCGCTCGTCCGCGCGGTCGCCGCCGTCGCCGGCGGACGGCAGCCCCGTCGCCAGGCCCCCGCCCTCGATGCGCTCGATGCGCTGCATCAGGTCGCCGGCGAAGTTCGTGACGACGCCGTCGGCCGACGACGAGCCCTCGCCGATGCACTCGCGCACCAGATCGGCGAGGTTCGTGGCCTCCGTGCCCTGCGTGGACCCTCCCTGGCTGCTGCCTGCGACGGGGATGATGGTGCGGGGGCCGGCCGTCGAGCCTGCTGGGCAACCCGGCACCACGGCGCTCGACGGGCCTGCTGCCGTCGGGGAGGAGCGAGCGAGCTGGCTGACGCCCGCGACCACCTCGAGCATCTTCTGATGGACGTTGTGGAGCACAACCTGGCGGTGGTCTGAGGTGCCGTCCGACGCGCGGATCGCCTTGTCGAGCAGCCTCTTCGAGTCCTTGAGCGCCTTGAGCAGCGCCGACACGTCGGCGGTGTCGCGACCCTTGTCCTCCTTGGCCACGACGCGGAACGGGAGCGTGTCGACGTAGATCTCGGGGTGACCCACGATCGTATAGCGCAGCCGGACCAGGGTGTGCGTGTCGCCGCCGACGATGTGGGCAGCGCACGTGAAGTTGAACCTGAACTTGAAGACCGTCTCGCCTACGCACCGCGTCCCGGCCTCCACGTCGCCCTCCGCGACCGCGCCGCAGCGCGTCCCGTCGTCGCGCAGCTCGTGGATCGTGGTGCCGCCCTCGAGGCCCTTGTAGAGCGGCTTGTAGGGCTCCTTCAGGTAGGGCGGCCCCTCGGTGATGGTCGCACCGTTCGAGTGAAGGATGAGCGACTGCTCGATGTTCAGCATCGACTCAGGGACTATGTCGTCGCTGTCGCTCATCAGGGCGACGCGCCGGACGGTGTTGACCGTGTTAGTGAGCATGAAGACGCCGTCGACCTTCTGGTGCCAGGTGTTGGTCTCGGCGTGTCTACCGACGTTGTCGCGTATGACGAGGTAGATCATACGGGAAATATGATGGCGGAGCGCACAGCGAGAACGACCTGAAGGCTTGCAACATCCATGTAGCGTGGATTTCCTGCGTGTAAGGGGCGGTAGGAAGACCTGCGTGCGTGACCAAGGTCGTGGTTTTGTTAGGCTTTGCATAAGAGGAA
>Ga0209713_10002840_pt1 | contig 10845 bp, 13 predicted proteins | sample ArcOceMetagenome_3_FD_187444 | JGI IMG/M metagenome (GOLD analysis project Ga0209713, IMG submission 187444) | Marine eukaryotic phytoplankton communities from Arctic Ocean - Arctic Ocean- Svalbard ARC20M Metagenome (SPAdes) (version 2) | ecosystem: Environmental > Aquatic > Marine > Oceanic...
ACCACGGGTGCTGCGGACGCCTCGCGGCTGCAGCGGGAGTTGCGGGAGGTGGCCAGCGGCACGAAGTGCGAAATGCGAAGACCCGCTAAATGGGAAGTCCCGACCTCCTTCTACTTGCCCTTACCCGACCTGTACGAGTACTTGCGCTGTGCGCTGCAACCACACACGTCGCTGACGCAGCCAAGGCAATGGCGGCATCCGCAGCACCGTCGTCCTTCTCGGAGTCGAAGCTCGTGGTGCGCGCCGCGTGTGCCGATACTCCTGTGCGATGCGCCACTCACGCTGTCTTGCGTTGCACACAGGTGGCGCTCGCTACGATCGCGGCTCTCTCGGTGGTATTCTTCTGGTGTGGCCCGCTGCTCTCGAGGCTCACAAAGCTGCCCATCATCACCATCTACCTGGCCGGGGGCTTGCTATGCCAGCTCTTCATCTCACCCGGCGTGCACAAGCCGCTCCACGACTATCTGCAGCCCATGCACAATGCAGCTCTCGGCTGCATCACGCTTGCAGCAGGAGGCGAGCTGGTGCTGGAGCAGCTGCGAGCCAACGCGCGCGCCATTGGCTGTATCACATTCTCGCTCTCCGTCTGGTCGCTGCTGCTCGTCTTTCCGCTCACGCTCTCCAGTCTCATGCGGTGGGAGCTGCTAGGGACCGGATCGCACTGCTCGCTTGCGAAAAGCCGCCAGGGCATCACCCGGCCTGGGCCACGGCCAACATCGCGGCCATTGCCATACAGGACCGAGCGCTGCTGGCCCGCGCCCTGAGCCAGATGTGCATTCCGTCGCCACAGGCTTGAGCTCAAGGTGGTCATGGCCATGTGCGCTGCAGTCGTGGCCATCGCGCGCTCGCCCTCGTCTGCGATCGCGGTCGTGGCAGAAGCACGCGCCGATGGCCCGTTCACGCAGACAGTGCTGGGTGTGACCATGATGACTGACGTGGTAGTCATCGTCCTCTTCACCGCGTGCATAGAGCTGGGTGACATGGTCCTGGCTCAAGGCTCAGCCGCGCAGCCGATGCTCACACTTACCATCGGCTTCCTGTCGCGCGCCATGCTGCGTATCGGTCTGTCACTCGCATGCGGCTTTTGGCTCGCGCTGGTGCGCCGAGCAGCGATTCACCGCACGCACACCTGCCACTGATCGCACGCTGCCGGGCTCCGCAAACGCACGTGACCCGCTCTGCGCGCGATTCGCGGCAGGTCGGTATGCTGATGCTTCAGCTGCCGCAGGCCTGCGGCTGCCAGGAGGCGGCCCTGCTGCTCGTGGGCGGTGCGGCCTTTTTCCTCGAGCCTGCGCTGCGTCTGCTGCTGCGAACGACAGTCGACGGGCCGCTCTACGAGTCTGTGCGGGTGGAGCCGATGCTCTCGTGCATCGTGGCGGGCTTCCTGCTGTGCAATCAGCTCGGGCAGCGGCAGAAATTCTCGGCGCTGCTGCACAGCGTGATGCGCCCGGCGCTCTGCTTCTTCTTCGTCACCACGGGCAGCTCGATGCAGCTCTCCGTGCTCCGGCACACGTGGCCGATGACGCTCGGCCTGTGCGGCTCGCGCACTGCTGCGCTTTGGTGCGGCTCTTTCTTCGGTTCCGTGTGCGGAGGTGCGTCGCGCGAGAGCCGCACGCTCGGGTGGCTGGCATACGTCACCCAGGCCGGCGTCTCGCTCGGGCTGACCGATGAGATCGTCGCCAAGTTTCCGGGTTGGGGTCACCGGCTGCAGGTGGCACATCGGCACCCGCACACCCACCCTACCCAAGACTCGAGGCTCACTGACTCACCTGCCGACTCCGTGACGCGCGTGCGTAGGCGCCTCTCGTGTCGGCCATCGTGCTCAACCAATTGCTGGGGCCACCCGCGCTCAAGTACGCTCTGCGCGCAGCGCGAGAAGACGGGTGCTCAGACGGGCTGGCGTCGGACGAGATGAAGTCCCTCGCTCAATCTGCGGATGGCAGCTCGCGGCTGGGCAGCCCGAGTGTCGAGGGCTCGCCGAGGCTGGCACGACGAGCAGGCGTCGACGGCCGGGTTGGCGATGGCGGCTGCGCAGCAGGTGGCCGTCCGTGACGCCGCGACGGACCCTCGCTGCAGAGCACCCTCACACTCAAACGACGGTGCAGTAGAGCGCCCAATCACGGCGGGGTGTCTGCGGCGCCGTCTTCTCTACGTCTTCTCAGCGACGCTAGCGAGAAATCGTGAGGTTGTTCGTTCCATCGCAGCTCTGACCGTATTGTCCGGTACACAGCGGGGGGGCGAACGAGGATTCGACTCAAACTCAAAACTGTTTTTCTGAACAATATAAAGTGATGGGACATGGGAGTCTGTAAAGCTGCACAGCCGCGGGATGTTTGACCCACCGAGCTCCGAGGTGCAGCCCACCGGGCTTTAGGCTGTTTTTAGGAAGTACGTCTGTAAAGTTACCGTCTCCCACTTGAGGCTTTACCGCACCTCATCTAACAGCTGCTGCCCCCCAGCGTCAGGACTCGTTTCGTTCGAACGCGGCTGGGTGGCTTGCTGTCGGCAAACGCAAAGGCCGGCAGCTCGGCCTGACGCTGAGCAGCTAGGCTGCGTGCCTTCAGGTGGAAGGCCTCCACGAAGGCGGAGATCTCGAGCAAGCCATCTTCGCGAGGTGCCAAGTCGAGGAGCTTGAGGATTCTCTCCGGACTTCCGAAGAGCTGCTGCTCGTCAGGGAAGCGCGAGCCCATCAGGCGGCACACGACGTGCAGCCTTTCGACAGCGATGCAACCGGTGTCGTCGACGTCCATCCGCTGCAGGATCGCTGTCAGCATCTGTCGGCGCGCAAAAAGCAGCTCCTGCGCCAGAGCGCCGCCCGACGACAGCTCTGCTGTTGGATCCGGTGCATTAGCTGCCGCCTCTTTTGACATGCTGTCGGTCTCAGTCCCCCCCTCACCGCCCGCGGCCTGCTCGCCGCCCGCTGCGTCGCCTTCGGTCGGCCGGCCGTTTGCGGCCCCTGGAGCCCCACCAAGCGCTGCCGCATCGCCGCCTGCGCCACCAATCGCCCCGCTGCTCCCCGACACGACAGGCGTGTACCTTGCCACAAATGCGCCGACGCTGATGCGTCCGTCGGTCGTCGACACGGGCACCAGCATGGGCTGCAGCTTCCGCCACGGCAGCCTCAAGCGCAGCGCGCGCTCCATCGCATCTGCCCACTGTGTGACGTTGAGTGAGTCGCCGTCATTCACGGGTGCAGCAGCGGCGTTCTCGGCACTCCCGCCGCGGTGGCGAACGAGACGGCGTGTGGGCGAGTGAGACACCGCCGGCTGGACCGCGGGCGATGGCTCCCGGTCGGCAGCGGCGACGAGTGCCTCACGAATCTGCGGAAGCCGTTCCTGGATGAGCGACTGCAAGAAGAGAAGGTTGCGGAGGTCCACCTCGTCGGCGGTGACGTGCTCAGCTTCGTACTGGATGAGCTGAGGTGGCTTGCACTCCTTGAGGGAAGCATGCCCAATCTTCCGCGTCGTGCCAAAGTGTGCGGCGGCGTCGCCATGATGGAAGACAGCGACCGCGCCCTTGTTCAGGTTGCGACCGCAGTAATTGGACGCCGAGAAGAGCGTCAGCACATGGTGCTGCTTGGCCCCATACGGCCACGCATACCCATCGGGCACGCACTCGTGGGAGCGGATCATCATCCGCAAGCCTTCGCGCGAGAGAAACTCCGCTGCCACGTCCGGCCCGTACTTGGAGCCGGCCCCGCGCTTCTGATTGACAGATGAGCCGTGGGCAGTCTGCGGGTCCGACCACAGCAAAGGCGCCACCACACGCCGGCATTGCTCCTTGAGGTCCTTCTTGCTGAGCGACTCGCCGCCCTGGGCCATTCCGAGGAGTGCCTGATTATCAGCCTGTTTCTTCTCCGCTTCCTTCTTCTTGTCGGCGGGCAGATTGATGTGCCTCTGGTTCGACATGTCCTTCATGCCATCGGAACTGAAAAGGTGACGGGGCACCGCCTCGACTAGCGCCAGCGTCGTGTCCTGGTCGATGCCTGCGTGCACAACGAACGTGGAGTCGTCGATGATCGTAGCGAGAGGCAGGTGCTTGAAGGCCGAGTCGAAAAGCAGATACGTCGCGCGGTCGTACTTGTCGAGCACCTCGGAAAGGAAGCCGTACACGGCATTGATCGCCGACTCCTCGTGGTTGCCACGGTTGAGGAACACGGAGTTTGGCAGGCATTGTTGCCACGCGAACAAGAGCAGCGCCACCTCGACGCTGCACGAGCCCCGGTCGACCAGGTCGCCGTTGAATACGTATAGGCGCTCCTCCGAGGGCCACCCGTGCCTGCGTGCGATGCGCGCGGAGCCGCGACTTGGAGTTCAACGCAATCGCTGGGCGCTACGGGCAGGCCAAGGTCTGGTCCTGCGGTAGCTCGCTGCGGGGGTGGCCACTTTTGCGACGGAGCTGCCGCACAGAGAGAAGATGTGCAGCAAGTCAGCAAGCTGCCCGTGGATGTCCCCCACGACTATGAGCCGCTGCCCCTCTTTCAGTCGGACTCGGTTGATGTTGGGCATGCCCTGCAGCAGCTTGGCCTCCCGCACAAGGAGCTCCTCGACGGTGACGCGCGGCAGCCGCGCCGATTCTGGGCCCTTCATTTCGTCTTGGCCGCTGCAGGAGGCCGCACTGGCATCGGCAGCTGCCTTGAGCAGACCCGCCAGGCGCACCACGTCCGATGGCGCAAGCACCTCTGGCAGCGGCGGCGCCCTCGGCGGAAACAGCGCTCCAGGCGCTTTACCTGCGCCATTTCCACCTGCAGCGCCGTTGCCAGACGGCGCGGAGGCGCCGGGCGGTCGATGCGAGAATGAACTGCTGGGCGAGCCGCCGAACGGGCCGAAGCCGTCAGGGGACTCATCAAGCGAGGGCAGAAGCTCCGGAGCGTCGTGAGACAGCCTGCGCCGGGGTGCAGGAGCGCGCAAAAGGTCGATGGGGCTGCGTGGGTGCCATCGAGGGTGGGCGGGCTTCGGCTTACTCGCAGATGAAGGCACCCAGCTGGTTCAGCTCGAGCTCCTCCCAGCCATCGAGCCGGTCCCACAGCTGGAAGCGAAAGCGCTCGACGACGGCCATGCGCGTCACAAGCTGGCGGACGGCTTTCTGAATCGTAAGGAGCGCATCGCCTCGCTGTGCTGGCGCCGCCCACCGCACAGGACGCACGCCAGTGGGGCCGGCGCCCAGCCGATCGATTGTGCTGTTGACCAGCTCGACCAGCTGCGCCTCAGAGGCGATGACGGGCGCACCCTCGCCACCCTCCGTGAGTAGACGCTCCAGCTCCTCTTCTGGCGTGTCGGGAAACAAACGGAGGAAGAGCGCCAGCAGTGGCCCCAGCTGCTCTGATGTGTCCAGCCGCGCCAGCGTGGCGTAGCACTCTGCGATGGCATCCTCCCGGGCAAGTGCCGTCTCCGCGATCAGCTCCGGCAGGACGGAACTGATTTTCTGGCCGCGTGGCGTGGTCACGGCCGCCGCGTTGGTGGCACCGCCACCTGGCGATCGAGAGGACCCGCTGCCCATGGGCCGTGCAAGTTGCGTCCTTGCCGACGCGCGACGGAAGCGGCCGACGAGCTGCTCGCCGAGGAAGAGGAGGAGAAGCGCGGCTCTGCCGGGCTGAGACCACTGGCGGCAGCCTACGTGCCTGGCGCTGGTCCCCACGACTCGCGTGGCAGCTGCGGGTAGACGTGCCGCCAGAGGGGGTGGGGGGTTGCAGGTAAACCTGCCGCCAGAGGGCAAACCGGGGCTGCAGTCGCGTGGCCATGTGGCGTTGTTCCCATGGTGCCTTTGGTGGCGATTTTTATAGCCTCAAATAGGATATGTGAAAGAGGCGGAGGCAAACTTACATTTGGTGCGAGGCGGCCGGGAGCGAGTGGATCTTTGGTTGTCCCCCCCCCCGGCCGCGCACGCTAACAAAAAGGTATGACGTTTGCCAGCCAGCATGGAGGGGAGACAGGGTGAGGGGGGGGTCCTCATGGCGTCATGGGCAGGTACAGAGTCACGAGAATCTAGCCTGCGACAAGCTGCTTTTCGTTTCTGCCTAGGTTGCGTCTGCTGGGTATAAGACGTACAAGCTGCTTTTCTACGAGAGCCGCGCTCGTGTCAAAAGTTCGAAAGGCAACACAAGTCTCGCCCCATAAACGGAAGCCATCGCCTGACAAGCATGCGGCTTGCTGCGTTTGCGCTCGCCGTCCCGTTGGCAAGCGCCATTCCCAGCAGCGGGCTCGCGCGGAGCCACGCTTCCGGGGTCATGCTGCTGGAGGAGGTGCTAAAGTCTGCAGATACAGTGCCGCTGGAAGGCTCCAACTACACAACGACCGTCCCTGGAGTCGAAGATGAGGCGCTGCCATACTACGGACCCGTTCTTCCGTCGCCGTGCGTCGAGATGGAACCTCACACTTGGAATCGAAAAAATATCGCTCTCTTCGACCCCAACAGCACCAGCTTGACATGCAGCGACATCGACGGCACGCACCCCATCTTGGCGGACGTCGACACATCTCAGCAACTCGCCACTCAGATCGCGTGCGAGGTCTACTATTACATCAACACAACCAGCGAGTCGCATCCAACTCTGTACCCGTGCACGTCTGTGGCTGACGAAGGTGGCCAGTTCAAGTGTGACAAAGACGTGGACAAGGCGTTTACTTGTCCTCGGCTGCCTGTCCTCAAGTGCGGGGTCACCGGTGACCCGCACATGCTCAGCTTCAACGGCGACATGTTTGAGCACCAGGGCAGCGGTGTGTACGAGATGTTCTCGGGCATGGTCGCCATCCGAAAAGGCCATTCACACAAGGCACGCCCCTCCCCTCCCCCTCCCTCCACCAGCATCCTTGCGGCAGCTTGTGTGCGGTCTTGTCGTCACGTCTGATTCCCACGTGCCACCGCAGACGCAGCTGACCGTGCACGCCTACCAATGCCCATCGATGGGATTCGCCTCCGGAGTCAAGTCGGGCGGTGCGTTTGGCTCTTACGTTGCTGCGATCGCGATCAAGTATCTGGGTTACGTCGTCGAGGTCTTCCAAAACAAGGTCGCTGTGATCGACCCTAGCGGTGTCAGAACCCTGATCGACACGAGCAACGCAGACGAGCACGACCGCGTGCAAATCCATGGCGGGCACAACTCGGGTGGCCTCACCGTTGTCATGAGCACGTATTCCCAGTGGACCGTCCTTGTTGGCATGAACTCATTCGTCAAGACCTTCAGCTTCGCGGAATCGAACAGTTTGAGCTACCACGCCCTCAACGCATACGTCCATCTCGCCGAGCACGAAGCCACAGCGGGGACAGGTCTTTGCAAAGGGCCGTGCACAACCGGGACCTCGGCCTCGGGCTCTTGTGACAACTCTGCCTGTCTCGCCGTCTGCGAGAGCGATGTGATCTTCTCGGAGAGCACCTTCTCCGAGCTGTCCAGCATGTGTGGGGCAAAACCAGAAGAGCTGAACGAGTGTGCACCGGCCAAGACGAGCGAGGAGATTTGCAGCGCCATGGGGAACTCCTTTGAAGACGCGGCCGCCTTGTGTGAAGCCACATACTGCGATGTTGCGTCCCATCTCGTCGCATACTGCCAATACGATATCTGCACGGGCGCTAGCGATGGAGTCATCAATATGTACAAGGACGAGGCGACGATGCTGTGCGACGGCTGGGACGACTTTGCCGACGATGTCGACGCCAACGGCGAGACCCCAGACCCGATCACGCCGATGCCGCCCTTCCCTCCTCCGGCGCCAGAGGCACCGACAGAGGGCGGTGTCGGGTGCGGCGGTGGCGACGCTGGCACTGGCAGCGAGGGCTCCGGCAGCCCGCCGCCTGGAGGCGGAGCAGACTCCTCGGCTGGTAAGATCATAGTCCACGGCGACCCGATGCTGAAGCACAATGGCAAGCCGCTCCACTTCTCAGTCCCTGCAGGAGAGCTCTCTCACCTACTCAGATGGACTTCCAAGACAGGCTCAAGGATGGAGCTGCGCGGCAGGGTAGTGGAGCGCCTCCAAGGCTCACAGCAGTGGTTCAAGACGCTCGCAATCACATCGGACGGCAAGCCTATTGTCGTCGTGACGGCCGTCGAGTCATCAAAGGGTGAGATGACACTGAGCGTCGACGATGGGGCGTCTCATGTCTTCACGAGTCAAGACCGCCGCGTGTCGAAGTTTGCAAGGTGGGTCACCGTGTCGGGAGCGGATGATGCCTTCGGTCAGACGATCAGGATCAACGCGGACCCGCTCAAATTTGAGATCTTTGCCCGCCCAGCTGGCAAGTTTGAGTCCGTCGCAGAGCAGGTGCACGGCATCATGAAACAACGCCACGCGAATGATTCTGCGATGCCTGCGCGCCTGTGCACTACCCCTACCCGCCCCATCGCCACGACTCTCACCGTCGGTGCCTTGCGTCCGCGCAGCTCAAGTACTCGCACTTGAACATTGCTGTCGAAGGAGGCATCCCCCACGCGGCGGAGGGCCTGCTCGCCGAGCTCGCCGGGGTGCAGCCCAGGAGCCAGATGGCCGAAGCTTCCCTCGTCCAAGGCGTAAAGAAGCATACGGCGCTCATCGAGAGCATGCAGAGGAGACAGAGCAGCCTCAAGAAGCATGGTGCGGTCATGAAGGACGCCGTGCGACAAAGCCAGCCGTCACACGGGCCTTCGTCTCCACGTGCAAGGTTTCTCGAGGGGAAGCCGCAGTTCACAAAGCCCAAAATGATGCGAGTCGACGACTGACGTCCGCAAGCCAGTGCCGGGGAAAGCTCCCAACTAAGAGGGGAGTCGGAATTCTTTGTGTCTGGTCGCGTCCAGATTTGTCCCGAGACTTTTCGATACCGTACGTCCCAGCCAGCACCTAGCAGCGACGCTGTGCGGTAATCGGTAAACTAAAAAATAATTATGTGAATATAGCTTCCTTCGAGACCCCCACGCAAACCGCTTGCCACCCTCTTGTTCAGTTCCGCCTGCCGCGCGCGCGATTCGGTACGCGCGTTTGCGCGATAGGCATCATGCGAGATGGGCTCGCTCGCGGCTGCGCGTGGCCGTCACGAATCGCCTGCACCGCCGGCTCCTTCCTGCGTGAGCAGGTAGCTAAGGTCGGCATCGAGACGCTCGAGTTGCGACGCCGTGTACCGACCGAGTGCCACGCCGTCGCGGTCGAGAAGGAAGATGCCGTCGAAATTCCAAGTCACGTCTCCGGGGAAAGTGGCTCTCAGAACCTGCCAGACCGGGTCATCTCCATTGACGCGAGTCTTTGCCATGACGTGCACGTCGTGATCGTCGCCGAGCGGCAGGTACTGCGACACAAAGGACGGGATCTCGGCAGCTGGCAGCTCTTGCTCGCCGAACTCGTCCGAGGGATAGAGGACGATCGAGAAGGCCGGGCCGTGCGCCCGTCGCCAGTCGCGCAGCTGGCTGTAGACTGGGTCCGTGTCGCCTCACTCGCTCGCCACGTTGAGGACGAGCGCTGGCTTGCCGGCGAGACGGGCAAACGATATTTCGCCACCATCGAGGCTGGTGCCGCGGAGCGAGAGGATACTGGCGGGACCCTCGGTGCAAGCGGCACGCCGGGCCCCGATGGCCGCCACCGCGGCCGCCACAGCCACGCCGCGCGAGGCGGCGGCCACACCACGCGAGGCGACGCGTAGCATGCCAGTGCACCTGCCACGGAGGGAGTGTTGGCTGTCACCAGCGCGTATACCCAGAGACTGCCCGAGTCTGGGAAAGTAAAGCGGGGGTGCTCTTGCCGGTCGCTCTGGCGGATGCAGCCATGGGATTGGCCGTCCCGCACGCATCGAGCTCGCGGCGCGAACTTTCGTCGGCCTCAAGAGACGCGTCTGCTAACTCTCTAGGCGCTTGGTTGGCCTCTGGCGACGTGGTAGTCTTGGCTACATCACCTTGGAACTTGCGTTTGACGCTCCGCGGGCGCAAGTCTGGCATTACAACCCCCTTATACCCAGCAGACGCAACCTAGGCGGAAACACACGTGTACAATGCACGATGCAAGCCGTTCGGCAGTTTCGCAGACGTGAATGTCTGCGCGCCATCCCAATCCATCACTCTCGCCCAACGAGAGAGAACCACCCAACCAATCCAACCCGGAGTAGGCTTTGGCGTCGCTCCACGCGATCGCCGCCGCCACCCATCCCGCTCACCCACCCATGTCCATGCCGCGCCCGCCGCTGAAGCGGACGGTGCGGGGCTGCACGCCCGGCCATCCGCCGCCGCGGCGCCCGAGCCGTCCCACCCCCTCGGGGTCGCCGAGCCGCAGCACATCGGCGTCGGCGCGGCCGACGCACGCCGCGCGGCCGAGCATCAGCGCCGCCCACGACGACCAGAAGACGCCGGCCCAGCGCGCGCGCACGTCGTCGAGGAACATGCCGTACGCCTCGCATTACAACCACCTCAATACCCAGCGGACGCGACGGGCTAGACACACGAGTGAAGTCTCCAGGCACATGCCATGCTAGGATCGGCATTACAACCAACACGTGGACTTTCCTACGTGTAATATAGTTCGCTCCTATTGAGGCTATTGAGGCGACGCGTTTGCCAGCTTCTACCCCAGCACCCTGCACTAGGGCGTCCGCGGGTCGGCGCCCGCTCGTAGCGGTCGTGAGGTCGATTGAGGTCGGAGAAGTTGGTCTGGTTTATCTAGATCGATGTCGGTGAGGGGTGCGTAGCAGGGGTAACCCTAGGGTAAACCCCCGCCCTTGGCTTTCGCCTACCCCCCTCACCTCCGGCTCGGGCCCGCTTTGTTGCGCGCCGGATGCGGAAGTCGTGCATGCACCTGCTGGGCATAAGGGGGAGTAGCGGTGTAAGGGGGAGTAGCAGTGTAATTGAGCGAAATTCTCGCTAATTCCGAGATTCCGAGTTGCACTTCGCTTTTCGAT
>Ga0209713_10002841_pt1 | contig 10844 bp, 7 predicted proteins | sample ArcOceMetagenome_3_FD_187444 | JGI IMG/M metagenome (GOLD analysis project Ga0209713, IMG submission 187444) | Marine eukaryotic phytoplankton communities from Arctic Ocean - Arctic Ocean- Svalbard ARC20M Metagenome (SPAdes) (version 2) | ecosystem: Environmental > Aquatic > Marine > Oceanic...
ATATATATATACACACACACACACACACACACACACACACACACACACACACACACACACACACACACACACACACACACATATGTCTGCCTGCACGCGCACGCGCAGGATGGACGGGCGCGGAGCATGCGTGCGTTCGTGCGTGTGCGTGTATCCATACGCAGACGAGGGACCTTGAGGGAACGAGCGTACTGTCTGCAGCTGCAGACAATACGAAGTCACCGGTTTTGACATTGGCTAGCAGGACCTGCTGCGGTACTCCAGGGCCGGAGCGCGGCGACGACAGGTACTTCCACGTCAATGCACTCCGAGGAAAGCATCCTCCGTCGTCAATGAGCCCCGCCATACTGCAGATACCACAGAGGGATTCGATTTCGACGTCATTGTAGTAGTTCTTGCAGATTGGGTCGGGGCAGCTTGCTAAGTTTTCACAAGCTTTCCATGCCGCGTTTTTCATGCAGCCATTGAACTCAGTAGGATCGTACTTTTTCCTTGGCCATTGTCCGGCTAGATGATGCCCAGCCGCTTCCAGACGCGCATCAGACTTGGCCGAAAAGCCGTCCTCTAGCTGCATTGTCACCTTGTTGTCCTCAAGCTTCAGCCAGTTCAAATCGTGATCAACTGTGAGCTGGAATCCCAGCAGCCTCCGCCGCTTTGCGCCCTTGTTCGGTTGTTGGTACTCTTCATGGCCTAGGCACGCATCCCACTCCGCCTGCACCTGCGCCGAGAGCTCTATCAGGCTGTCTGCGCTGCAAGAAAACTCCGCCTCATCGCCGCCATCCGTTTCATTCAGCAGCTGCGTCTGCGCAGGCTCCTTGAGGTAGTAGTACACCACGGGCCTTGTGCTGCGCTGAAGCGCTGCCGTGAGGGCCCGCCTCTGTCCAGAGCTCACAATCACTGCCGCCAACACCGAGACCGCCAGCATGGCGCTCGCCAAGGCAAGTCCAAACAGCCCGACACTTCTCGCCATCACTTGAACAAGTGACACTTCGCCTTGAAACTGTTACTACACGGAAGAAACCGCGCATCCGTCCGGGCGGGGCGGAGTGGAGAAAAATAGCGTTGCTGCCAGGACTCCGACTGGACACTCCAGCCACAAGATCCCATGCAATTTATGATGAAGATGTTTATATTTATTCACAGGCTGTTCTCAGAACTGTCCTTGTAACCCTGGTCCGGCACTCAGTTCAGCACTTCACGTGCATGCTGCGCGCTAGATCAACAGGATGAGGAGTCCTGGGAGTCTACATTACATTCAGACATCATGCGCCTCAGCATGCGGGCTACTTGCCTCCCCCTCGTCGACATTCAACGTGGTCTTCCATGACATCCCCTTGACAAACTGTATTCGCATTTCACGCCACTCGCGATATGCCTTTTGCACAGCCCGCGCTGCAAAATCTTGCGCCGCTGTGGCATCACTCCCGTCGAAGCCGAGGGCCCTGGTGGAGCCGTCGCGTGCTCCTGGCGATTGTGGGCTCTGTGCACCACTTCTTTGTGTCGATCTTGACGGACTGTCGTGGCTATTGTTCATGTCCGCGTCATCTTCCTTGTCGTCTTCTGCGTCGATATCTGGCGCGTTGTCACTGTTGCTCATGATCGTACGCTTGACACTGCAAGTAATGCAGAAGGCGCAAGGTTAGTGTTTCTAAGTATCTATCTGAGACAGCAAGGCAAAGGGGAAGTTGTGGGCGAGAAGAGTCAAGGTTACTGAACAAGTAGCGACAAACACAACCCACTCTTTCTCACATGCACAGCCAAGCCTCACCATGCTAGGAAGGTATCCTTGTACCGGATGCGTTTGTTGTGGATGGGAATCTGCAAATCTTTGATCACCTCCATCAAGAGGGCTGGTGTCACTTCCTTCGACTTCAGGCCTAGCGGCGGGGTCAACTGCACCACAAGGTCCGGCAAGAGATCTATGCTAATTTCCTCAGCTGTCAAATCGAGAAGGGGCAGGGCAAGAAAATTGTCAGAGGACGTTGTACTTCTGCCTGACGCAGAAAACATTCAAGCAGCATTTTGTCACCATCATTCACGTCCGGTTTTGCCAATAGCACACCTGCATGAGGATCAAGCTTGGTCCATACTTCCACAAACTCATTCAATTTCTCCTCATCGATGGTCTGGGAATCGCCCGACACGACCTCAATAAAGTTTTCCAATATCACAGCTGCCGTAAGCCGGAAAAGAATGAGAACCAGAAAATAATCAAGAGCGACAACAACACATGCAGCGATGCGCCAGCACACGAGCACACGTGGCGCACCGGTAAAAAGCTGCATCATGGCGTAGCAACCAAAAATATTCCACACTAGATGGAAAGCCAATCCAATTGGTCGAGAGGCGCATCCTTCCATCTGCCCCATATCAGTAAAAGGCAGTCAGAATGTGATCACGAACGATTTTGCGTGTGAAGCCTTTGAAGGCAAAGACTTCACACGCAAAATGACGTTTCAATCGGTTTCTTCGCGGTTGAAATTTTTCCTAGCGAGGGCTTACCAGCCAATCGCCTTGGGTTTGCGCGCATGCCAGGTACTTGTCTGATTCTGCGCAATAGTACATGATGCCATTCCAGGCCTCCCCCGTTGTCTGTCGATTCACGATCACAAAAGAATAAGGTTAGGCTGAAATGGTCGTCGATTTCTTTGGAAGTAACTTTAGTTCAACAGAGGACGATGCGGTACTCGTGTTTCAAAGTTCTTTTGGGCAAGATCATATTACCTGACGAAACAGTGAAAAGAATGCGGAATCAAAGTGTCGATAGCTGACGTTTTCGTCCATGAACTCTCCTGAATCTTGTTCAAGGTTGACGTTGAAAAACAGCCATGTGCCTGCATTTCGAATCAGACCATTGATGTCAAATAAGCACATGATGTCAAAAGAATCACACAGATCGAATTCCCGTACTCTTTTTGCTGCGCTGATAAAGACACACAAACACATATCCAGGGCCCAGGCGCATGCACAATAAACACCGTACTGTCTCTCAAATCGGAGAGCAGGGATCTCACCAAGCACCGAGAAGATGGAGAGAACCAGGAGAGTGAGCGCTGTCCCACATCCATCACGAGTTAGTCGCATGCTGATTCAGTCTACAGTGCGAATTATTCTGATGCGCCTCAGCGCGTAAGAGCACAGACTGTTTGCAGAGACAAATCATGGACAAGCAAAAACGCAAGGACATCCACGGCACCTCCAAAGTTGACGACTGACGGAAGCGATATGTAGAATGTCGTAAGCATGACTCTCAAGTCCGGGAAGCGTCGGATTAGTCGCAGGACCCTCAGGATGCGTAGTACCTGTGCGAGCACACATGCATAGATGATTTGGTAAGGTATCTGCGGTTTGAGCAAAGTTCTGCAGCGAGCTGCACTTTGTGACATGGGCAAAGAATGGGAAAGAGAGGTGGCGCTCACCCGAAAAATTCGAAGGGCACCAAACGCTTCGCCATCCTTTTCTTCGCAGGAATATGTTTCGTAATGAATGTCCATGGCCAGAATGACGATAGAGAAAACGACGACGATGAAATCTAAAATGTTCCAGGAATCAAGAAAGTACCATCGCGGCCCGAGCCCAGTCATCTTGATAGCCGCTTCGGCCAGGAAAATGACAGTGAACACAACATTGATCCAAAACAAGTTGGCCGTGAAACATTCAACAACCTCGAACTCAAGTGAGTTGACCATCATGCTGAGAATATTCAAGACAATGCACGTCGTGATGAACTTGTCGAATTTGGAACCTTTGCTCGTGCTGTCCAACGACAGCTCCCACATAAATCTGCGTGTCTTGTTCTTTGGTCCCTCCACCCGCACCCTGGGCTTCAATTTCATGATCATCATGCGAGTTGCTTTCCACTCTTTTTGCTCTTTTGTGATGAACATCGACACGCCGTTGTGCGAATTTCTTACTGCTGTGTAATTGTTGATTACCTTGGAAACGATGACATTCATGAAGATGAAAGAGCCAAAGAAAATGTGCACCATGCAGAAGAGTGTCGGCAGAAATGGATTCAAATTGGGCAGTGGAGTGACTCCCGGAAAGTTTGAAGGAGCATCGGTAAGAGCCGCCATCACATCCAACCAACCTTCAGTTGTAGCCATTTCCCAAAGGGTGAGAAATCCAGCAAAGAAATTGTTAAAAGAATACGGTTTTGACTTCCACAAAGCGTCGCCATTGCCAGCGGTCACGCACTCAATGATTGTAGGAACGGCATCCGGACCTGCCAAAAGTGTGGAGGGCTCCCAGAGGGGCCCTCCTTGGCTCTCGGCCACGCCAAGGCTACTCATATCTTGCGGGTTATAGCAGCTATACAGCATTCCCTTGAACAGCGAAACCCCGAGCATCGCATAGAGTGAATACCAAAAGGCAAGAAGAGGCATCACGTTCACAATCGCAGGTACACTCGAAATGAGCCCTAGGACAGCTACTTTCAAGTTCGGGTGTCTGCGAACGACCCGAAGCGGTCTCAAGGCACGCACGACGCGTAGCACCTTCAGACTCTTGAACGTATTGCCCTCTCCAAATGCGCTAATCATGCCGAAGACGGAAATGAGGCAGTCAAGAACGTTCCAAGAATTCCTTAGGTACGAGTTTTCATGCAAGATCACTCCGCTCGACACCATTTTCAGAATCATCTCGAGTAAGAAGATTACGCTGAAAATTTGGTCCATGATCGAAAAGGCATCGAATAGCGCTAGATCATAACAGCATGGTGCAACTTGTGCAGAGTCGGGATGGTTGCATGGCTTCCACACCCTTCCAAAGTCAGGATGCCCTGCATTATACTCGCAGTTGGTTACCTCATGGCCAGGAGACAAGCCGCTGCAGTCGAGATTTTCTGGCGGTCGAGGGCAGCTAAGCGAAACAATACCCCATTCTGGATTTTCAAAAAGAAGAAGAATGGTCGTCGTCAATATGCACAACAAAATAAACACATTTTCGAAGAGATTATGTTGGCATATTGAGCCTGCCAGAATGCGCACGGGATTGTCGGCTGCAAATAGTCCAAAAGATTTTTTCGCTGGATACAAGTCTGGATTCAGAGGTTTGCCAAAATATCCCATCACCACTGGCTCACGTCTGTCCTCCTCTTCGCTCCCAGCCTCCATTTCCTCACCACTTGAACCGGGATTGATCTTGTCAGATTTTGTCCCACTCAAAGTACGAATAAGTGCCATAATTTTCGACCCCTGTGGGTCTGCTTTCGGCACCTCTTCTTCAACGTCCTCCTGATTATCCTCATCGAATCCTTCTAGCAAAATGGAAATGAAAAGATTGATGAAAATGTAGTTGCCAATTAGGACAATAAAGATACTGGGCAGAGCAAACAAGAAAGCAGCACCAAAAGTATCTTCGCCGAAGTCACCAGGGGTATTCGTTCGCATGCAGTTGTACATGACTGTGTTCCAATTCTCTGTTGTCAACATCTGAAACACGGTCGTAAAGGCACCGTGGCCGCGCTCACTCATGAAGAACGAATCGAAATTACTTCGTGGCCAATCGGTCTTGTTGAAGCGAAATGAATTGGCAAACATGGTCATCATCAATGCAGATGCCATGAAGATGAAGATGACAAGAACAATCATTAGAGGTGTCATGGATCCTAGGGCAACAATTAGCGCACGGAGAATCTGTTGCACTTCTGGCATCGACTTCATCAGCTTAAAAAGACGCGTAAGCCGAAGTATACGAAATACTGATACATCAAACATACCCAGATCTGCCATTTCAAATATGCTCGCCACCACGATGACAAAGTCGACACGGTTGAATGCTTCAGCAAAATATTCCTGCGGACCAAGGCCAAAGAGCTTGCTGACACACTCCAGCATGAAGACAATTGTCAAGATCAAATTCATGACATTGGAAATGGATTGCCAGTCCTGTCGGTATCCCGGACAGTACGATTCGAATTCAGCACTCGTCTCGCCACAAAAATGTCGCAAGGTGACCACCGACTTGGTTCTGGACGGCTCTAGCTTACCTGAGCTAGTAAGTCCAACAGTGTCAAGTACTGCAAATTCTGGCGCTGTGTACAGTCCAAGCTGACAAGCGTTGTCCTTCCACCAACATCCCGCACCCGGCACGCCCGGTCGCAGCTGATTGCATTCAGCTTGATCCGTATACTTCGAACAGTTTGCTCCTTTGTACTTACTCCAAGGAGCATATTCGTAATCTGCAGAATTCTTGAGAAAGCAAAATTTCTCTTGCCGAAGACGCTGACGACCACGATGCCCGTCCGAGACGAATGTGTGATTGAAAAGCGGGCCTGAACAATTAGCACTAGAACCAGCTGGTAAGTGGGCATCGAGTTCACAGCGTCGCTTGCATATCTGATCTTCGAAATAGGCCTGGTCGTGCCAGGTGAAGATCATCATGTTGACGGTGTTTAGTATGATGGCAAATGTGATAAAATCTGAAAATCGTTGATTCTTCACAAGATTCTTGGTGTGGCTGCGGGCGGCTGTCCATAGCGCATGAATGCTCTGCGTATTTGTTTCAATCCCGTGGGCCGTGTCGGGGGTTTCACGACCCCGACCACGCAAAAGCGTGTCAGGAGATCGTCGTTGATTGTCAATGTGCACCTCTCGATCTTCCTCTTTCAAGATGGCCTGCAGACTTAGCGCCTCGCGTTCGTCGTTGTGCTTGTACTCTTCGACAGACTCCGCATATTTTATCGATAGCTGAGCGAGGACAAGTTGGATAACAATGAAGCTGCCGAGAACAACCCAGCTTAAATGGAAAATCCTGGAGCCCCATATGCTCGCACCATCGCCAATACTGTACATCAGGTCCACCCATCCCTCGTTGGTAAGCGTCTGAAATATGCAAAGAAAACTCCCTACAAAATTATCGTAACTGAACCAGCCTGTACCCAGGTCAAATGGGTTTGGATTGTAATCGTGCCTGCACCATTCACCATACTTGGTTGGATCCTTGATATTCTTCTGGTGTTGACACCACTTCTTGCGACTGCACGTGACGTTGTAATAGGTGCCCTCCAAAACCACCGGTTCACAGCCTATGCCACCAAACGGATTGCCCTCGCTTCTCACCCAACCAGCCGGGGCGCAGATAGTGCCAGATACTGCCTCTGCCAAGAAGGGAGTCTGCTGGCTGATCAATCTGGAATATACAGAGCTGGAAAATTGGTTGTTGGTAGGATCGACGAAGCATCGCCCCCGCATCGCCCCTTTTAGAATATCAAGGCCGAAAATTCCGAAAAGAACAAACCCGAACATTAACAGCAAGACCACACTCCTCAACGCCGCAACCGCTTTGACAATCGTCTGAATGAGGGGCTTCATCCCAGGCAACCGCGTCATCGTCCTCAACGGACGTAGCACACGCAATGAGCGCAAAAACTGCGAGACCACATGCAAAGGGAGAGCAGAAGTAAAACAAAATCAGCCCAACGCCAAAGGAGATCAGAAGTCAATATATACATGGGTCCAAGGAGGCATAAGGCGCAAGCTAGGGCTTCACAAGAGAGCATCATTCTCAATCATCGGGGCTTGCCGGACACAAACGCATCAGCACCAAAGCACAGGCGTGACGAACAATCGTTGGCGCTCACGCGCACAAAAAAGAAAATTGCCAGAAATGTGCCCGCAGGGTCAGTCCCCTTGGGAGACATTTGTCCGGGGATTAAAAGCATGATCAATTGTTTGCAGATTCAGTTGGAAGCAGGAACTCGACCTGGGTGAAGTTACTAGGGGGAAGTGCCATCCAAGTCAACATCACTGAGATTGTGCCGGAAACGACGACGATGAAGTCCAGCCAATTCAAACGGTCTCGCAGGTAAGCATGTGGGTGCGCGAAGAATCCCCTCGCAATGATCTTGACAATCATCTCCAGCAAGAAAATGATCGTGAATACGATTTCTCCAGTCCACAACACTGCCTCTAGCTGGTTTTGCGAGCTACAATCAATGCCGACCAAAGGGTTCACTTCGGACGAAGTTTGTGGCTGGACAGCACCCACGTACAGTGTCTGCGGCAGCACAGCAAGCGCAAATGTGAGCAACTCGTGAAGCAGAAACCACGAGTAATGCGGATGAGCAGATACAAAGCTGCACCCTCTACGGACAAGGGAGCGCACCCGCAAAAACAGCTCCCTTTCTGTGCACTTGTCCTGCCCCATCCCTGCTGCGCATTTGCATACAGGATCCTCGAACGTGAGGAAAATGCAATTCACCAAAATCGCCACCAAGATGAAGTGTCTGAAAACCCACCACCTGTATCGTGAAGAAGGGTCAGTGGCGACAGGGGTTGGGGCAGCCCTGGAGATAGCCACGACGCGAGCAACATTTGCAGAGCATGGGGTCGAAACAGTTGGGATCGTGGTCGTACTGTTCGAGCTTGATCATAATCACGCGAAATTGGTTGACATTGGTCATGCAACCGAGGGACGGATGGACGTAGGCCTCCTCCTACACACGCGCAATCGCTTCAGCCGGCCTTCCGCATAGAGCAAGCAGCTGAAAGCAGTCATCTGCATCTCGGGGGGAAGCGGTGGTACCGCGATTGCGTTTAGTCGAGCCCGCTCTCGCTGCAGATCGGTGAGCACGTCGGCCCAGATGACTTTGCCTGGGACGGACGGTTGTTCCTCTCTGGCCGGCTTTTGGACTAGACCAAGAAAAGAATCGTGGAACGCTTGCGCCGACGGGAACCGGATGCGCCTGCTTGCAGGGGGCGGCGGCTCGTTACTGGGCGCGCAGCAGCAGGTGCGAGCGCAAGCGCGCAGGGCAGAGAGATGCGGGCGTGCGGTCGTGGACGGCGGGCGGGCCAGCACCGCGCCGAATAGCCCGCTTCATCGGGGCCCGAGCTCGCGTTGCTGTGCCTGCCCGTGGGCGTGGGCTCGCCCTCGGTTGACTCCACGGATGGCAGCCGCTGCCCCAGCATCGTGCAGGTGCGGTGCCGAGTGCAGCACCGCTCCGCGTCCTGCGTGCTTCAGCAGCGCCGGTCTGGCCTCAGCACGGCTCGCACGCCGCCGCCGCAGCACCGCAGCATCGTCCGGACCGCGCTGAACACGCTGCTGCCCGGCTTGGCGGCGTGGCAGACCGTTCAGAACCCGCACCGCCCGACCGCGTGCAGTACTTCCCAGCGCGTGTGCGCCCGGATGTCAATCCATGCTGCGCCAGCGCAGCCGGACGGCGGACCGGCGGAGCGGGAACAGTCGCACCGGTCCGAAACGGGGCAACCGTCATTCAAAAAAGAAAAAGAAAAAACTGGAGAACAGGGTGTCTCTATCTGGAGAGGAGGGTTGCCCCGTTTCGGACCGGTGTCCGCAGGGTGTCTCTATCCATCACCCCACGAACCGGGGCTCCTATTTCGGCAAGCGCACAGCTCGGCGGCCAGCGGCGGGGCTGGGACGAGGGCAGGCGGGCGTCGTGGCGCCTGCCCGCGAGATGATGGCGGGAGGCAGGCACGCGGGCGGCTACGGCGCCCTCGGCCGGGCGGGGGAGGCAGGCGCCAACCGCCCAGGCGACGCGTTCGGACGGGCGCTGCGCTACGCCGCCTGCTTTGTCGGCGTCGTCTGCGTCGTCTGCGTCCTCACGGTGCGCGCGTCTGCGCTCTCTGCGCTCTCTGCGCTCTCTGCGCTCTCTGCGCGACAGTGCCGACAGTGCGGGAGGCCGCGGCGCGGCGAGGGAGCGCGGGACCTGTGCGCAGGCACGGGCCGACTGTGCGCGGCCTGCAGCGCCTGGCGGGCAGCGATGTGCATGCGCGCTGCTGACACTGCGCGCCCTGCGGTGCAGGCGGCCGGCGACGACGAGGTGTGGCGCCAGAAAGCGGATCTGCTGCTCGCGAGGGCCGCGGGAGCAAAGGCCCCCAGGAGCGTCGACATCAAGCGTAGGATGGTCCATGCCGGGGCGGGCCCGCGGTCGGATGCGGCGCTGGGGTCGGAGACGACCATGCTGCAGGAATCTGACGCCGGCGGCAACAGCACCGGCGGCAACAGCACCAGCGCCAACAGCACCGGCGGCGGGTGCCCACCGGCCGGGGCAGGAAACCCGTTCAGCACCACTTTTGAGTGCTGGCTGGCCTCGAAAACAGACCCGGAGGACGTGGAGGACTGGTTCCAGTCGAAGAGGGCGTCGCACGGATACAGCCACGCTCAGTGGTACGCCGAGCACAAGAACACAACCACCAGCAGCGAGGAGTGGTATTCGACGGTGAGAAATTACACACCGAGTGTAGCCTCATGGTACGAGGCTCACAAGAATGTGAGCTCGTACGGGGGGGTGGACACCGATGAGTGGTACGCTACCGTGAGGAACTACACCCCGAGTGTGGCTGCTTGGTACGAGGCTCACAAGAATGTTAGCCAGTACGGGGGCGTCGACACCGACAAGTGGTATGCGGAGAACAAGAATTACCACAATTTCAGCTGGGCGGATTGGGTGGACTCCCATGGCCTGTCTGCCGAGATGAAGGAAAAGCACCTGCGCCTGGAAGCGCTTGCAGAGGTCAGTTCTCGCCTGGATGGCTACAGTGACGGAGAGTCGCGGTGCGGGCTCGAGTGCTGGATGGCGCAGTTCCGTCATCACGATCAGCTCACGGCGGTCCACCGCTGGTTCAAGAAGAACCGCGGGCATACAGGGGCATCGCTGCAGAAGCTGGAGCTGCAGATCCTGCAGACCGAGGCCTGGTATGCTGCCCACAAAAACTACGGCGGTCCGGAAATGAACTCGGAGACGTGGTATGCCAACCACAAGAACTACACCCCGAGTGTGGCAGCGTGGTATGAGGAGCACAAGAGCTACGGCGGCCCCGAAATGAACTCGGAGACGTGGTATGCCAACCACAAGAACTACACAGTGGATACGGAGTCGTGGT
>Ga0209713_10002842_pt1 | contig 10838 bp, 12 predicted proteins | sample ArcOceMetagenome_3_FD_187444 | JGI IMG/M metagenome (GOLD analysis project Ga0209713, IMG submission 187444) | Marine eukaryotic phytoplankton communities from Arctic Ocean - Arctic Ocean- Svalbard ARC20M Metagenome (SPAdes) (version 2) | ecosystem: Environmental > Aquatic > Marine > Oceanic...
TCTATTAGCTATCAGCGTCAAGTCTATGAAAACACTGAAAACTATTTTAAACCATTGATTTTTATATCTTTTTTATAACTGTCTATTATTCAACCAATATGAAATCTTATCTTTTAAAGTAATCCCTAACGTTATTCTCTTTTTTTATCCACAAGCCACAGGTATAAGCCTCTAAGTTCATGAATGTACAAGAACATTAAATATTAAGAATGAAATTTTCTGAAAATTCTAATGCATTACCATCAGGATCACGACAAAAGAAAGCGGCCCTACCGGATTTACTTCGTGTGAACTCAATATTTGCATCTTTTAAACGATTTTCCAGCTTAGCGATATCCTCAACGACAAGCGCTATATGTCGATCTCTCCCACCGTGATCAGGGCGACCATCCTTTGAGTCAGGGTTTGGCAACTTCATTAAATGGATTTGCTGCCCACTCTCACCAATATCAATCCATGCTCCTTCAAACTTTAGGTTAGGTCTTGTTCCATTTAGTTGTAATTGTAATACATCACAATAAAATACTATTGATGCCTTAACATCTGTTACTAAAAAGCTCGCATGGGCGATTGATTTGATCATTCTTCTTCTCCTACCCTTCTTAATGTTATCTGTTATCTGGGCTCTTAATTTTAGCGACACCATAGGCTGCTAGTATAATTAAACCACCACCCAACCATTCCTGAGACGTCATTGCTTCATCAGTCAGTAGCCATGCTGCCACTGCGGCAACAATTAACTCAAATAACATGATTACCGACGAACGATAAACTGGCATCATTGCTACACCATACAAGACAGCCACAGTCATCGCTACTATCCCGAACCAACCTAGTAACCATGCACTAGCCCAGATAGTAGTTGTCACTTCTGGCAAAGGTGACTGTTGCACTATTATTACCAATAATGAAACTCCTACTACACCCCACCATATCACTGCAGTTTTAATACTCATCGTTAGACTTGATAGTTTACGCGAAAGAACATTAGTCACTGAAAAAGCCACTCCAGCTATAAGCGCTAGAGCATCAGCTATTCCATGAGGCCATGGTAGTCCTATTTCAGTGTTCCATAACATTACTAACGAACCTATCATAGCAATAAAAAATAATAAGCTAGCCTTTGATGATAATTTTTCTCCTAACCACCATCGACCCAATAGTACAGTCCATATTGGCGATAAATAAAATAGCAACATCACACGCATAATTTCACCTTCTATCAACGCCACCACAAAGGCGACATTGGTCACACCAGCCGCTATTGCTAAAGCCAAGAGTGCGCCTTTATTTTCTATGATTTCATAGTAACGATTTGATAGAAATGGAAGTACTATGATAGCTGCAGCTAAATACATTACTAAGGAACTCCATATTCCTGGCATTCCCGCCTCATTTAACAATCTCACCGGATACCATATTAAACCCCACATACCGGCTGAAAAAAGAAGGCAAAGTACAGCTAAGTTGTTTCCTGATGATATTCTTATTCTCATGGAGGAACCTTATACCACGAGAAAGGCATAACCCGTTATAATGAGCTGCTTTATTTTAATAATATATTCAAATTATGAATCCTGATTTGACTCAGCTTCACCCTTATCCTTTTGAAAAACTCGCAAAATTAAAAGCAGGGTCAACACCTCCGACAGAATTGGTTCATATCCCCTTGTCTATTGGTGAACCTAAGCACCCAACGCCTGCCCTTATTACTGAAGCTATTACAAGTAACTTATTTGGTTTATCACACTATCCAACTACTGTTGGCTCCATCGACTTACGACAAGCTATCGTCGATTGGCTTAATCATCGTTTTAAGCTCAACGGTCACCTTGATGCGACTCGACACGTTTTACCCGTCAATGGGACCCGTGAAGCTCTGTTCTCTTTTGCCCAAGCTATAATTGATAGGCATAGTAACCCATTAGTAGTCATGCCTAACCCCTTTTACCAAATTTATGAAGGTGCTGCTTTTTTGGCCGGTGCACAACCTTTTTTCCTTAACTGTAATAGTGACCTCGGCTTTATTCCAGACTTTGATGCTGTTAGCACTGATGTTTGGAAACAATGCCAACTTCTTTATCTATGCAGCCCTGGTAACCCTTCAGGTGCTGTTATTAATCAAGCAACTTTAGTCAAATTAATTAAGCTTGCGCACCAATATGATTTCATAATTGCATCCGACGAATGTTATTCGGAGATTTATTTTGATGAATCTAAACCACCAATTGGTTTATTAGAAGCAGCCGTCGCCTCAAACTATAATGACTTTTCCCGCTGTGTCGTTTTCCACAGCCTTTCAAAACGCTCTAATTCACCTGGATTAAGATCGGGTTTTGTTGCGGGCGATGCTAATATCCTTAGTCACTTCTTACGCTATAGAACTTACCACGGCTCTGCCATGCCACCAGCAACACAAGCTGCTTCTATCGCAGCATGGAAAGATGAAGAGCATGTCATTTCTAATCGTCAATCTTATCGAGAAAAATTCGCCGCGGTACTTGCTATACTATCTCCTATTATGAATGTGCAGCAGCCGGAAGCTGGCTTCTATTTATGGGCGGAAACACCCATTAATGATACTCAGTTTGCACGCCTATTATTTAGCCAACAAAATGTTACTGTGCTTCCAGGGTCATACCTCGCAAGAGACACACACAATGGTAACCCAGGTAAAAATCGTATTAGAATGGCTTTAGTTGTCTCACTTGAGGAATGTACTGAAGCCGCACATCGCATCCGTCATCTTATTGAAAGCCTGTAAAATATTAATAACAAGAAAACCCCACTGGAGAAATTTTAAACATGAGTAATATCCAAAAAATCATCGAAACTGCATTTGAAATTCGTGCTGATATTACACCTGCTAATGCAGATGTAGATGTTCGCAATGCTGTAAATGATGCCCTTACAATGCTTGATAATGGCTCTGCACGTGTAGCAGAAAAACAAGGTGATGACTGGGTCGTTAACCAGTGGCTAAAAAAAGCCGTATTGCTATCGTTTCGTCTTAATGAAAATAAGATCATGCCTGGCGGCGAAACTAATTTTTACGATAAAGTCGAACCGAAGTTTGCTAGCTTTAACGAAGAAGACTTCAACAAAGCAGGCATCAGAGTTGTCCCACCCGCTAATGTTCGTCGTGGCTCTTATATCGCTCCCAGTGTCGTTTTGATGCCTTCTTATGTCAATATCGGTGCTTATGTTGACTCAGGCACTATGGTTGATACATGGGCAACAGTCGGTTCATGTGCACAGATTGGTAAGAATGTTCACCTTTCTGGTGGCGTTGGCATTGGTGGCGTACTAGAACCCTTACAAGCTGGTCCAACAATTATTGAAGATAACTGTTTTATTGGTGCTCGGTCTGAAGTTGTGGAAGGTGTCATTGTCGAGGAAGGTGCTGTCATCTCAATGGGAGTGTACATTGGCCAAAGTACTAAAATATTCAACCGAATGACCGGTGAAATCAGTTATGGCCGTATTCCAGCTGGATCTGTTGTTGTTTCAGGTAATTTACCATCTAAAGATGGCAGTTACAGCCTCTATTGTGCTGTTATTGTGAAACAAGTTGATGCTAAAACTCGTGGTAAAGTTGGCATTAACGAGTTATTACGCGATATCTAATTGTGATCGTATATGGAATTAAAAACTGCGATACAGTCAAAAAAGCACGACGTTGGTTTGAAGCCAATAGTCTGGAGTTTGAATTTCACGATTTTCGAGCAGATGGCTTAGAGCAAAAAACTATTGAATTATGGTTGAAAAAAGTACCTTGGGAATTATTACTTAATAAACGAGGTCAAACTTGGCGTAATTTGGAAGACCCACGTAAAGACAAACTTGATCAACTTATTGCCATTGAATTGATGGTAGCCAATCCAACATTAATAAAACGACCCGTTGTCAGCTACAAGAATGACGTAATGGTAGGTTTTAAAGAGCAAGATTATGTCACTTATTTCGGAAAATAATATGTCTGCTACACTTAATCTAACAAAAGAGTTAATCAGCCGTGACAGCGTCACGCCCAATGATAGGGGCTGTCAACAATTATTGGCTGAGCGTCTATCGGCTATTGGATTTGAAGTAGAGCATCTACGCTTTGGTGACACAGACAATATCTGGGCACGACGTGGCTCAACCTCACCTGTCCTTGCCTTTGCAGGTCATACAGATGTTGTACCTCCAGGGCCGATAGAGAACTGGAAATCTAATCCTTTTGTACCAGAAATCCGCGATGGCTTACTTTACGGGCGTGGTGCCGCCGATATGAAAGGTAGTATTGCTGCCATGGTGACAGCTTGTGAACGTTTTGTTGCCCAACACCCATCACATAATGGCAGTATCGCTTTTTTGATCACTAGTGATGAAGAGGGTCCAGCAACCGGTGGTACAAAGCGTGTTATTGAGACACTTGAAGCGCGTGGTGAGAAAATAGATTGGTGTCTTGTTGGCGAACCTAGTAGCACCAATAAAGTAGGTGATGTTGTTAAAAATGGTCGTCGTGGTTCACTTAATGGCTATTTAACTATTAAAGGAAAACAGGGCCACATTGCCTATCCGCACCTCGCTACTAATCCTATTCATTTAATGGCACCTGTATTGAGTGAACTTTGCTTGCTAGAGTGGGACCAAGGTAACGAGGATTTCCCTCCTACTAGTTTTCAGATATCTAATTTAGACGCTGGCACAGGTGTTACTAATATTATTCCCGGAACCAGTCATATAACTTTTAACTTTCGCTATTCAACTGAGTCCACTCATCAGCAACTTCAACAACGAGTTGAAGAGCTATTGAAAAAACACGCTGTAGATTATGAACTCACTTGGGAATTATCTGGTATGCCCTTCCGTACGGCAAGCGGCCCATTGGTGGATGCTGCAAAAGCTGCCATTGTCCACGTCACTGGTTATACAACTGTACTTTCAACTTCTGGTGGCACATCTGATGGGCGTTTTATTGCACCAACTGGCGCACAAGTCGTTGAACTCGGACCACAGAATGCAACTATTCATCAAATCAATGAATGTGTATCAGTGAAAGACCTTGACACATTATCTGAGATATATGAGCGTCTGCAAAAAAATCTCCTAGTGTAATTAGCAACCTTCATGCTAATAATTGTATGGCTTCTTGCATAAAACGTTATTAATGATATGATATATCATTTCAATCCAGAGATGAGCAAACACTATGTACACAAAAACAACCCTTGCCGTGATGATCACATCGGCACTATTTATGTCTACACCCATATTTGCTGGTGGTGTAGATGATATTAGTGAACTAAAAACAGAACTACTAAAAATGCGTCAGGATTATGAAAATCGTATAGATGCTTTGGAAACACGACTCATAAGAGCTGAAAACAAAACTGACAATATAGAAAAACAATCTAATACTAGTAAGAAAAAAACATTAGCTTCAGGAGCAAGCGTTTTTAACCCAGCAGTTAGCGTTATTCTTAACAGCCAGTTTAGTGATTACAGCCAAGATAAAGCCGATTACAAAATTAGCGGCTTTGCAATCCCTGGTGAAGGCGGATTAGCTAGAGAAGGTTTCTCTCTAGGTGAAACTGAAATCACCGTAAGCGCCAATGTTGACCAGTTGTTAATGGGGCAGACTACTCTTGCTTTACATGATGATGATGGGAAAACAGAAATTGAGGTTGAAGAAGCTTTTATTGAAACGTTAGGATTAGGCAATGGTTTAACAGTCCGTGCCGGTCGCTTCTTTTCACCTATTGGCTATCTGAATGAAAAACATATCCACGCATGGAATTTTGCAGATGCTCCACTTATATACCGTGGCTTATTCGGTAATCAGTTAGTCACAGAAGGCGTTAAAGTCTCGTACCTATTACCAACAGACTTATATATGGAAGTTGGTGTTACTGGAGGTAATGGTGATAAAAACCCAGGGAATGGGCAACATAATGGGGTTGGCGATTGGTTAGTTTACGGAAAAACGGGCGCAGACATCGGACATAATAGTAGCTGGCAACTAGGGCTAGCACACTGGCAAGCAAGTCCTAAAGCTCGTTCAATAGGTGGCGGCCATGCCCATGCGGGAGAGGCTTCAGAAGAATCAGTAGCATTTAAAGGTGATACTGATATATCAAACCTTAACTTTGTATATAAATGGGCACCCAATGGCAATATGAGACAGAATAGTCTTACGTTGCTAACTGAATACTTCTACCTCAAGGATGATGGGGAATTGAGTATTGAAGATGAACTCGCACAATATGATGGTGAGCAATATGGCGGATTTGTTGAGGGGATCTACCAGTTTTCTCCGCAATGGCGCACAGGCGTTCGGTACGATTATTTAGGAAGTGATTTGAAAGCTTCAGATACAGAGTTATTAGATGATGCGGGACTAGACTATTCTAATTTTCATCCTAAACGCTATGGTTTGATGCTTGAATATTTACCAAGCGAATTTAGTCGTTTCCGTGTCCAAGTAAACCATGACAGAGCTTCTTCATCTCATGATGACACCCAAATATTATTTCAATACACGGTAAGCCTTGGCGCTCATGGCGCACATAACTTTTAATCCGGAGTAAGAAATGAAAAAACTATTTTTTATTAGCTTACTTTTAAGCTATAGCTTCCCAGCATCTGCAGAACTTAATATTTTTGCTTGTGAACCAGAGTGGGCAGCACTAAGTCAAGAATTAGGAGGGGACGACGTTGTGGTATATTCCGCCACAACGGGGTTACAAGATCCTCATTACATTCAGGCTAGACCCAGTCTGATCGCAAAGGCGAGAAAAGCTGATCTGTTAGTTTGTACAGGCGCAGAACTAGAAGTTGGTTGGCTACCTTTATTACAGAGTAAGTCTGCTAACCCAATGATACAAAATGGTGCTGATGGTTATTTTATGGCAACTGATTATGTCTCTTTATTGAATAAGCCGACACATATAGACAGGAGCCAAGGTGATGTTCATTCAGCGGGAAACCCACATATTCAAACTGATCCTCATCAAATCCTCAAAGTTGGAGAAGCCTTGACTCTAAGGCTTCAACAATTGGATATGAATAGGAAAGCGGCGTATCAGCAACGCTGGAGTGACTTTAAACAACGTTGGAGATCAGCAATCGTAAAATGGGAAAAACAAGCCGAGCCTTTAATTAATATGCCTATTGTTACTCAGCACGATAACTGGGTTTATATGATAGATTGGTTACACCTCAACCGGGTGGCCAATATGGAATCAAAGCCCGGAGTACCACCTACTATTAATGACTTAAATACTGTTGTTAACACCCTAGCTACTTCACCTGCTAAAGCTATTATTTATGCTGCATATCAACCATCAAAAGCCTCTGATTGGCTTGCTGATAAAACAGGAGTTTCCAAAGTAAGCTTACCTTATACCGTTGGTGGGGATGCTAGTACAACTGATTTATTTAGCTTGTTTGATAATACTTTAATGTTACTACTTAAAGCACAAAAGTGAACTTTGATAGCTTAGATTTTACTTTGATGATCCCTGCCTTATTGGCAGGGATCATTGTTTTATCGACCCACGTACCACTCGGCCAAGAGGTATTGAAACGAGGCATTATCTTTATCGACCTTGCAATCGCACAGATTGCAGCCATGGGAGTTATCGCAGCCACTCTCTTTGCAGGGGAATTAACAAATTGGTCAGTGCAATTATTTGCAGGCTCCAGTGCAGTTCTGGGTGCGTTATTGATTCATAATTTAGAGCAACGCTATAACCATAATCTAGAAGCTATCATCGGTTTACTTTATGTGCTTGCAGCCAGTGGTTGTTTATTAATGATTAGCCATGCACCTCATGGCGATGCCTTATTGCATAATTTGTTAGTCGGCCAAATTTTATGGGTGAATTACGAACAATTAATTTGGGCAGCCCTACTATATAGTGTCCTATTACTGATATGGTTTAAGCTCAAACACAAATCGCCCATCATATTCTACTTAGTCTTTTCTCTGTCAGTTACAGTCTCTGTCCAATTAGTCGGTATTTATCTTGTCTTTACCAGCTTAATCTTACCGGCCTTAGCAAGTAGAGGAATGCAACAACCTTCTTACCAATTGCTCACCGCTTACAGTACTGGATTAATAGGTTATTTATTAGGTTTAATAACCTCATTACTATTTGATTTACCCACGGGCGCTGTAACTGTTTGGACCTTAGTTTTTGTAGGATTAATGTTTTACAAGTTTAAGCAACATCCTAGCTTTTAAGCTGTTTACGTAAGATTAACTTACCTCCTTTAAAGCCTATACACCTTCAGAAAAGACGATGGTGCGTCGTCCTGAAATAATAATACGATGCTCGATATGAGCCTTTACAGCTCTAGCTAGTACTAAGCGCTCGATATCTTTACCAATCATAGCCAGATCTTCCGGGTTATTGTCATGTATAACTCGCTGGATATCTTGTTCAATAATGGGACCTTCATCCAAATCAGCAGTTGCATAATGAGATGTCGCACCAATAATCTTCACCCCACGGTCATAAGCTTGATGATAGGGCTTTGCACCTTGAAAAGCCGGTAAAAAGCCATGATGAATATTAATAACGCGACCGACATATTCCTTAACGAACTGCTCTGACAAAATTTGCATATAGCGAGCCATTACCACCAAATCAATATCATACTCAGTCAACAAACTTTTGATACTACCTTCTTGTTCGTCTTTAGTATCTTTGCTGATTGGTAAGTGATAAAAAGGTTTATCGAACTGTTGTGCCATAGCCGCTAGATCATTATGATTACTTATGACCAGCGGGATCTCACAACTTAGTTCCCCCTCTAATTCTCTCAATAGTAGGTCGTATGGGCAATGTGATGCACGCGTCACTAATAGTGCAACCCGATATGGCTGGTCTGAATAACGGACTGACCATGTTAAGCTTAAGGTTTTGGCATACTCTGAAAATTGTTGTTCAAGTGTTGCCTTATCAAGTTGAGAAACATCTTCTAACTTAATTCGCATAAAATACTGACTATGCAACACATCGGTATATTGCTGACAATGTAAAATATTGTATTCACGTGACGAAAAAAAGCCAGTAATCCCTGCAACTAAGCCTTTTTGATCAGAACATTGAATAAGGAAAACAATGGCATTCATATCTGGGGACGTCCCTTAAAACCGAATTAATAAAGTAAGTTGAATACTATAACGACAAGTGGTTTTTTTTGCACCAAGAACTATAATTTAACTAAGCTTTCTTATTCAACATCATTATATAAATGCTCCGTCACAATCATTATAAATACTTTCTTTAAAAAATAATTAGTCCCTATTTACTTTTATTTATATTTTCACTCAAATAATAGAGGGAGTTTATTAAATATGTAACAGTTACCAGAGTTGAATAAAAAGATAGTACTTAAGCTTCTTTAATTCTTCTCACTTGAAGGCTCCTCACACAACGCATTAATTACTCTAATGGCTACTATTTATCATAGCCAAAAAAATCATTAACTTTGGTGAGAAATAGACTTGGGAATTCGGCATGGATCCAATGACCTGCCTGATTGATCGTTGTAATATCTACGTTTATAAAAATTTCTTTTATCATCACCTCATCAGCGTGCCCAATATAATTTGATAAGCCAGCCTTTAGAAATAAAGTTGGTTTATCTATGAGCAACCCTTGGCAAACAGGCTCTAATAGTTGTGAATAGTTATCTGATAAGCCTTGAAGATTAATTCGCCATTGAATTCTGCCATCAATCACAGTCAAGTTCATCAATAAAAACTGCCTAATAGATTTATCTTTTATTGTGATGGCAAGAACCTCATCGGCCTCACTTCGTTTATTGAACTGGCTTAAATTTAAAGCTAATAATGCCTCGAAAATATCACCGTGGTTATCTAAGTAGAGCTTTGGTGCCATATCCACTATTGCGAGTCGGCGTATTTTCTCTGCGTTACTAGCTGCCATTGCCATCGCAACTTTACCGCCAATAGAATGGCCAATTACATCTACTTGCGATAAACCTAAATCTTTAATTAATTTAATAACATCACTTGCCATTTCATCATAACTAATTTTTTCGCTATGCGGAGATTTCCCATGATTGCGCAGGTCAACACTAATTACTTGTACATGTACAGCTAGCTTCTTAGCTAGTCCTCGCCAGTTATCTGAGGAGCCAAATAAGCCATGCAATATAATTAACGGCTGTCCACTTCCTTGGCTCTGATAATATAAGTTCATTATTTAGTTCTTTATAAATAGACCCGTTTATAATAGCGAGCTTTTACCTTGTTTGGATATTTTTATGGAAGATGAAACTGTACTCGTGATGTTAATTCAACAATACGCTAATCAATATGGTATTACATTCAGTTCTAAACATTTAGATGATCCTGATAAAAAAGCTCAATTAATAGGCCTTATTCAAGAGTCTCTTGCTGGTAAGCGAGGTGTTGTAACAGATGAGGACCTAAATTAGGTATAAAAAAGCCATCTTAAAGATGGCCTTTTTAAACATTTAAAAGTTTATCTTAATCAATACACTTTTCAAATACTAAACAAGCGTTCGTTCCACCAAAACCAAAACTGTTTGACATGATTGTTTTTAGACCAGCATTATCTTTTCGCTCACGAATAATTCGTATGCCATCAGCTTCTGGATCCAGGTTATCAATATTAGCGGATGCAGCTATAAAATCATTTTTCATCATCAGTAAGCTATAAATAGCTTCTTGAACACCTGCTGCACCTAAAGAATGACCTGATAATGATTTAGTTGAGCCTACAATCGGAGTCTTATCACCAAACGTCTTCTTGATCGCTCCAAGCTCTGCTAAGTCCCCAACAGGCGTACTC
>Ga0209713_10002843_pt1 | contig 10836 bp, 8 predicted proteins | sample ArcOceMetagenome_3_FD_187444 | JGI IMG/M metagenome (GOLD analysis project Ga0209713, IMG submission 187444) | Marine eukaryotic phytoplankton communities from Arctic Ocean - Arctic Ocean- Svalbard ARC20M Metagenome (SPAdes) (version 2) | ecosystem: Environmental > Aquatic > Marine > Oceanic...
TCATTTTCCGGGCTGGGGCGAACGAGCGAAGTTCGCGGACGCGGACGACCCAGCCGGCTACACCACAGAAAGGCGGCCGCCACCGCCGCCTCCGCCGCCGCCGCGTCGAGCGCAGATGGTCCTCGACTGTCACGGCTGCCGCGCGTCGGTGCCGCGCTTCTGCGCGACCTGCGTGCAGCAGGCGATCACCGAGCGCCGCGAGCGGCTGCGCGAGATCGAGGCGGAGAAGGACCGGCTCGAGCGCAGCATGCGCCGAGGGCTTCAGCAGCGGCGACGCGAGCTCGAGCAGCGGGAGGCGCGGCGCGCGCACGCGGCCACTGTCTCGCGCCTCTCGTCCGAGCTCGCCAGCGTGCGCGCCGACGCCAACCGCCACAGTGTCACCGTCGACGAGATCCGCCACTCCATCCGCCGGCACGAGCGGCAGCTCCCGCCGGCAGCGGTGCCCGCGCCGGTCGAGCCGTCAGTCGGCGAGCAGCGCGCGCTCAACGCGCAGCGGTTGGACGAGGCGGCCCGCCGGCTCACCCAGTGCCGCCGCAGCCTGCTGCGCCAGCTGCTGCGGCTCCACCAGATGCAGTGGCTGCATTCGTCGCAGCACGGCGGCGACAGCGACGCGGCGGACGAGGGCGGCGACGACGTGGTGAGCGACATGGTGCTGCGTGGCCTGCTGGTCAACCAGCTGCTTCAGATGAGCCGCGAGGCCGGGCTCGACAGCGCGGCGCCGCCGTCGAGCGCCTCGATGGCCTCGATGGCCTCGATGGGCAGCAGCGCTGAGAGCAGCGGCGGCGGCGGCGGGCCGTCGGCGGCGGGCGGCGCGGCGCAGCCCGAGCAGGAGGGCGCCACGGCGCAGTGCAGCCTGCTCGGCCAGCAGCCGCCGGGCGCGGGGCCGAGCAGCGAGGTCGACGCCGACGCGCAGTCGATCAGCCTCGGCCACGCGGTGCTGATGCTGCAGCTCGCGTCGCGCTACCTCGCGCTCACGCCGCTGCCGTACAAGGCCGTCTTCCAGGGCTCGCACTCGCTCATCTGGCACCACGGCCAGCACCGCGCGCTGCCGCTGCACGCCGAGCGCTGCTCCACCAAGGAGTGGCGGCAGGCGGCGGCGATGCTCAACGCCAACGCGCTCTACCTGCTCTCGCACTTCCCCGAGGCCGCGCCGTCGCCGCACGCGCAGCCCGCCGCCGCGGCGCCGACGCGCGGCGTGCTCGAGAACGTCGCCGCGCTGCTCGACCAGCCGTGCCTCGCGTGGGAGCTCAAGCCCGGCCTCGCGCAGCTGTGGCAGCCGCCGCCAGAGGTGGAGGCGGAGCGCGAGGCCGACGACTGGGACGTGGTCGAGCGGCCCGCCATCCCGACGCCGGCGCAGACGGGGGAACTGAACCACTGGGAGAAGGCGCACAGCCCGCTGGGTTAGGAGTGGGGCGTACATATGTTTCCGTAGCCATCGTACTTTATGTGGAGACGCATGTGTCCCTTCTGTGTCGAGTTGCTACTTTAGGGTAGCGCGCGCTCTGCTGGCGATGTTTTAGCTCAAGTATCGAGCTCGAAGCTCATCAGATGAGGTCTCCAGCGGCGCTTGTGGTTCTGAAGCCGAGTACCAAGTACGCTGCGCTACAGGAGGCTGAGCTGAAGCTGGCCGCTCCGGGAGCGGCACGCCTGGCCGGTCAGGTGTGGCGGCTGCCGCCTGCCCTGGCCGAGGCATCGGTCGAGCCGCTCGTGGGGCTGCAGCAGCTATTGCGGCCGCTGGTACGCGCGTCGAGCTTCGAGCTCCTCCTCGCGGAGCTGGCGCGCAAGCCTCTCCCGCCAGCCTCGTGGACGCTGCATTTCGCTGCACACGCCGCAAATAGACGGACGGGCTCAGCAACGCAGACCGACTACCTGTGCGCTGTGGCGCAGCGGCTGACCGGCACGCCCGCGCTCGGCGCGCCTGGCGGCATCCATCTCGTGCTGCTGCGTACGCCACGGCTGTGGTACCTCGCCGAGGCCACTGTCCACCGCGAGCCGCGGCACGATGACGACGTGTGGGCGTCTCGACCGTACTCGTTCAGCGCCGCCACAGACCTGGGGCTTGCTCGTCTCGCCGTCTCGCTCGCTCTGCTCAGCAGCCGCCGGCAAGGGAGAGGGGATGCCGCCCCGCCGCTGCTTCTCGACCCATGCTGTGGCAGCGGCACGGTGCCGTACGCCGCGGCGTGCCATGGCGTGCGTTCGGTGGGCTGCGATCTCAACCCGACGGCGGTGGAGGGCGCGGCGGCCAATCTGAGGCACGGCGCGCAGACACACGCGTGGGCGGCGCCGCTGGAGCCGCGCGTGCTCGTGCACGACTGCAACGAGCCTCTGCCAGAGGCGGCACGCGGCGCGAGGTTGGTCGTGGCGTCGCTGCCGTGGGGGCGGCAGCAGCGCATACCTCACGCGACCTACCTGGCGAGCTTGCTCGGCAGCCTCGCGCAGCAGCTGGGCGCCGGCGCGACATTTGTGCTGCTCTCGGCCGAGCCTGCAGAGGAGATGCTCGCGGCGGCTGGCCTCGACCTCACCGCCACCGCCCCAGTTGGGTCCTCCGAGCGACAGCTCTGCCACGTCAGTGTGGCCACGCTCGCCGCAGCTGGGGCGGCGGCGGTGGGCCTCGCTGCTGTTCATGCGCCCGACGGTGCGTCTGGAGGGGCAGCGGCAGCCGTGGCTACCGAGGTGCTGTGCGGCAGCGGGCTGAAGGGCGCCTCGGCGTCGTCTCAGCTGCCGGCCGACGGCGAGACGGTCGAGGTGCAGTGCCGCATGGACGATGGCTCACGCCGCTGGCTGGAGGCACGCGTGCTGCACACGGCTGACGACCGATGCCGCGTGGAATGGGCGACGGCCGCTGCGCTGCCCGAGGAGCTCGAGTTCGCCGTGTGGAGAGGCACGAACTGGCGGAGGCCGCAGTAGCGTGATCGTTGAAAACTGCCTCTTACATCTACCAAACGATATGCGCGCGCTCTCTACTCACTCACTCAGCCCGTGACGTTGTAGAATCTCCACCCCACCACGTCGTCAGCAAACGAGTAGGTCGACCGCGAGAAGCCAGGATCGTTGACGAAGAGCGTGTCGCCCGACTTGTCGTAGCCGACCACGAGCACAAAATGGTGGCCGTGCATCACGTTGGCGATCACGGGTGCGCCACGCTCGAGCATCTGCACGATCGTCGTCCACGACACGTCGGGCTTCGTGTGCATCGACTCGTTGGTCCACGCGACGCGTGCGGGGTCGACCATCGCCACGACCGCCTCGCTCATGTCGTTGTGCGCGTCGTACCCGCCGTGCGTCTGCAAGAACGTGTTGAGCCGCGCCGGCGTCGCGTCGTCGCCGCCAATCGAGATGTGGCGCTCGCGCAGCATCATGGCGGTCGAAGTGAGCAGGCAGCCGACGGCGCAGATCGTCGTCGTCACGATCGTGTCGGCGCCCCAGCGCGGGTCGCACTGCTTGAAGAGTGGGTAGCCGGGCGACGGCACGACTGCGCTCGTCGGCAGCGTCTCGTACAGCAGGTAGTCGTGCACGTCGGCCACCGCGTATGTGCTGACGTCGTACCCCGGATCGAGCACCGTGAACGAGCTCGACGAGTTGTCGAAGCCGGTCAGCAGGACAAAGTGACGTACGGGGTGCGGCGGCGGCGGGATGCGGACGTGCGCCACGTACGTCATCTCCTTGGAGGCGAGGTTGGCGGCGACAGACGCGAGCGAGACGTCGCTCGCGTTCCACTCGCCCACGAAACGCATGCGGCCACCCGTCAGTCGGTTGGGCGCGTCGAGCACGAGGTTGTTGCAATCGCCCTTGTCGCAGGTGTAGCCGTCGTGCGCCTGCAGCCAGCTGTTCAACGACCCGGGGTTTGGAGCACCCCCGTCAGGGAGCGTGAAGCCACTTCCGGCCAACGCCATCGCCACGCACGACATCGCGCAGCCCTCGTGGCAGATCGTGTTCTGCTCGCCCGGTCCAGACGTGCCCATTGTGACGTTCGCCCAGAGCGCATCGCACTGCTTGTAGAGCGGTGGCTCGAGACGTGGCGAGGGCGCCCAGCCCGTGACCGATGCGAAGAACAGCATCGCAGCTCGGGGAGGCCGAGATCTGGGACGCACAACGGCGAACCCGAGGGGGGTCAGCGCGTTCTCCTGGCGCACGATGTATGTTTGTGAGCCATCTCGTGGCCAGGGGTTTGTCGACCTGAAACGTACGATTAAACGAAAATGATCTACCGACTGAGCCGCTGCTCGAGCAGCCACCTCCACAGCTCGGGCATCGCATACGCGGGTATCGTGCTGGCATGCCCATCGTACGACGGCCAGCCGACGGGGGCGGGTGCCTGATCATAGAGCGTGAGGCGTGCATACGAATCCTTGACGCCATTCTTGCGCAGCTTCTCGATCAGGTGCTCGGAGTACTCACTCGGCACCACCACATCATTCTTGCCGTGGAAGGCCCAGATGGGCACACCTTGCAGCTCGCTGGGCCGCACAGACCCAGCGGGTGCGACGGGCACGACGGCCGCGAAGCGCTTCGATGTGGCAGCCACGAGCGCACCCGCGCCGCCCATGCTATGACCCGTCACGTAGAGCCGCTTCGGGTCGAGCGACAGCCCCGACGCCGGCGAGAGCAGGAAGTCTAAGAATTTGACGATCTCTCCCGCCTCCCAGCCGTGCGCCGTCTGAGGTGCCACCATTGTGAACTGGTGTCGCACAATCGGCAGCGCGGTGCCGTGCTCGAGTTCCACGGGTGGCGTGCCCGTGGCGCCCTCCGATATTAGCCCACGCACGTCCGACCCAGACTCGCCAGCGCCGTGCAGGTAGAGGAGCAGCGGCATCGGCGTCGAGCCGTCGGAGCGAGGCGAGACGTGGATGAGCGCGGTGAGCCCGGTCGTCGGGTCGTGGAGCTGCTTGAGTGGCACAGGCCTCGCAGCGGCGGCGATGTCCGCGAAGAGGGCAGCGAACGCGAAGACTAGCACCATACAGTATGAGTTGTCGGCAAGGCCGACAGTTCTGCATGCCGAAAGTTTGGCCGATGCACTTTTGCGAGTACTGGCCGTTGTCACCGCAAAGCCTCGAATATTCTGGATGCCACCGTGGCATCGATGCCATTCACTCCCGCTGGCGTGCCTGGAGCCGCTTGAGGGCGGCGGTCCGACCGAGTGGGCCAAGCAGTGGAAGTCTGGCATCAGGAGGGACCGAGCGCCCAAGCAGCTGCGCCTCCACGTCGCCGGGCTCACGCCCGAGGAGCTCACGGCGCGCATGGAGACCGCGAAGAGCTCGATCCTGGAGCCACTGCTGCCGAACACGCTGCGTCACCTCGAACGCGATGCCAAGCACCTGCCGCTGCCCAGCGGTGACGCGGGCGGCAGGCCGAGGGACCGGTTGCTCGCCGCGATGCAGGCGCGGTCGGACGCACGCGCGGCGTCCGGCAGCAGCGGGCCGTCGTTTGGCTGGGGCGGGCCCGCACTGACGATGGTGTGGCCGCAGTGGGAGAATGGCTTCGGCGACGTGATCGCTCACACGCTGCTGCCGATTGCGGAGCACGCGCGGCTCGGCACGCTGCCGGCGCGCCTCGCCGTCTCGGGCATCAAGTTCAAGATCCTGGGGCAGCTGCTCACCGCGGTGGCGCCGGCCACGTGCGCCTCGGAGCGCCCCAACCCGCCGACGCTGCCGCGGTGCAACGCGAGCTGCTACGGCGAGATCAAGCTGTGCGCGCTCGACCACGGCAAGCTGCTGGACGCGTGGGAGGCGGCGGCGACGCTCGACGTGGCGATGGGCTTCCGCTCGGCCAACGAGAGCTCGATCGCCGCCGCCGTGGCCGCCTCGTCGTCGTCGATGGCATCGCTGCCGTCCTCCGCTGACGCCGCTGCCGCTGCCGCTGCGGCGCCGCCGGTGGTGCGCGTGCTCATGGCGGCGCGCGAGCCGCACCGCACCGGCCCCAAGATGGGCGAGAGGCTCGTCCTCAACCAGGAAGAGCTGCTCGAGCTGTGCAACACGACCACGCTCGAGCTGGCGGGCGGCGGCAGTGCGGGCGGCGGCAGTGCGGGCGGCGGCAGTGCCGGCGGCCGCGTGCGGCTCGAGTGCGAGCTGATGCCGGCGGGCCTGCCGATGCCCGAGCAGGTGGCGACGCTGCAGCGCGCCGAGGTGTACGTGTGCATGTGGGGCGGCGACTCAATCCATGCGCTGCACCTGCGCCGCGGCGCCGCCGTCGTCGAGATGGTCAACTCCGAGTTCAAGCGGAACGGGCCGTGGGCGTGGATCGGCCAGCACCGGCGGTGGATCACGCGGCACAGGGGCGGGGGGAAGGAGGCGCCGCCGCCGCTGCGCTACTTGACTCACGAGCTCAACCACAGCGGCTCGATCCTCACCCCGGCGAGCCAGCTGTGCATCGACAAGAAGTGGAAGAGTTGGCGCGAACGGAGGGAGCGCGACGCCGCGGCGGCCGAACGGAACGACTCGGCGGCCGTCGCGCGGAGCCGCCGCGCCGCCAAGGAGACGGCGCCGGGCAGCCTGTGGGACTGCTTCTGGAACGCCGACATGCGCGTCGAGTGGGCGCCGCTGCGCGCCACCCTCGCGAGGGCCGTCGCCGACCAGCGCGGCATCGAGCAGCCGCAGACGCACCGCAGGGGCCGCCAGGCCAAGGGGTGACGTGAGCTAGGGAGGGGATAAAGGGTGGTGTACCGTATTTTTTTTATGAGACGCGACAACGTAGACGTACATGCTGTAAAGAATCGTACGGAGGGCGGCGCGCAGCTGCAGATCGAAAGGGGCGTAGACTCTCGCGTGCCGCCACCTCACAGGTTGGTGCACTCGTGGTTGTAGGCGCCCTCGAGGAGCGGCGAGTGGCGGCGCTCGCAGAGCACGAGGTGCTGCAGCAGCAGCACGGCGACGACGCACGTGAGGGCCGAGTGCGACACCCACGCCGCGCGGATGGCCTTCTGGTGGAGGCGGTGGTTGTGCGGCAGCAGCGCGTAGGCGAGCGGCAGCGCCATCGGCAGCGCGTTGAGGAGGAGCCACACGGCGGAGAGCATCGCGAGGCGCGACGTGCCGGCGACGTGCGAGGCGGGAAGGCTGACGCCGAGCACGACGAGCACCGTCAGCAGCGCCGCCGCGTGGAAGCCAACGTCCGCCTGCGAGGTGTCGCGCGGCGCGGGCCCCTCGTCCTCGTCCTCGTCCTCGCCGGCCGCGTCGGCCGCGGCGTCGGCGTCGGCGTCGGCGGGCGGCTCGGGCGGCGCCGCGGCCAGGGGCGTCGTCTCGGCGGAGGAGCAGCCGGGGGCGGTCGCCAGCGGCTCGTGCGCGGCGGTGCGGCGGCTCGCGAGGGCGCACGCGGGCGGCGGCGGCGCGGCGCGGCGCAGGCTGGCGTCGGCGCTGAAGCCGCGCTTGTCGGTCGGTTGGAAGGTCATCTGCTTGCTTGGGAGGAGGGCGCCGACGAGGGCGGAGAGCAGCGCCTTGGCGTAGCAGTGCCAGAAGAGCGCGTTGGCCTTGGAGGCGGTGAAGGCGCACAGGTGGCGGTTGAGGCGCGGCGGCAGCATGTCGCACACCGTGACGAGCAGCGCGTAGTACAGGCACCAGCACACGATGAAGGCGGGCGTCAGCTGCTGCACCGGGTGGACGCCGAGGCAGAGCGAGAGCACCGGCACCACCAGCCACACCGGCAGCGTCAGCACCGTGCCGAGGTAGCCGAGGGGCGCGTTGAGGTACGCGATCGCCTGCATCGGCCGCAGCGCGAGGAGCAGCCGCGGCGTGCGCGGGTGGAGGAAGACCTGGAAGCAGCCGCAGCACCAGCGCGAGCGCTGCTTGAAGACCTGCCGGAGGTCCTCGGGCGCCTCGCCCGTCACGAGCGTCGCCGCGTGGTAGCGCACCACGAGGCCCTGCGCCGCCAGCTTCATCGACAGCAAAAAGTCCTCGGTGATCGACTCGACGGGGAACCAGCCGACGCGATGCACCGCCTCGGCGCGCGCGACGAAGTTGGTGCCGCAGCAGACGGTCGCCTCCCACGCGTCGAGCCCGGGCTGCACGGCGTAGAAGAAGGCGCCGTTGTGGTGGTTGAAGACGTCGCCCGACGGCACGACGTTGTAAAAGTGCTGCGGCGTCTGCACGAGCGCGACGCGCGGCTGCGTGTGCAGGTACGGCAGCGTGTGCGCCAGGAAGTCGGCGTGCGGCTCCTGGTCGCAGTCGAAGACGACGAGCACCGCGTCGGCCGGCGGCCGCTCGCCATCGGCAAAGATCGCGGTGCGCAGCGCGTAGTTGAGGTTGCCCGACTTGCCGTGGCGCGGCACGCTCGGGTCGTTGGGGCGCGAGACGTACTGCGCCCGCTCCGCCTCGTAGCCCAGGCCCGAGGCGAGGCGCGCGAGCGCGTCGGCGCGGCGCGGCATGCCGCCGTCGTCGAGCAGGAAGACGCGCAGCCGCCACGCGAGCGGGTGGTGCAGCGCCAGCGCGGCGCGCACCGTGCCGAAGATCAGCTCGTCGGGCTCCTTGCAGCACGGTATGAGCACCGACACGTCGAACGGACCCTGCCATTCGAAGCTGCGCACGTCGTCGCCGCCGAGGATCATCTCGCTCTCGGCGCCGTCCGTCGTCGGCGGCAGCGGCTGCTGCGAGGCCCACGGCCTTCGGAAGCGCAGCACGCCGAGCAGCAGCACGCACAGGGCGCCGTAGACCTCGCAGGCGCACACGAACGCCTGGTACTCGCGCACGCCCTGTCGCTCCCAGGCTATGCTGCAGCACCACCGGTAGGAGAAGTAGACGGGCAGCGCCGCCGCGTAGAGGACCACGGCGCCGCGGTAGGTGCCGAATCCCTGCTCGTCCGACGGCAGCGAAGCCGCAGCCGGCAGCCGGTGGCTGAGTAGGCTGCTGCCGGCCGACATGTCAGTGCGCAGTGCGGTGCGACGGGCTTCAAAACTGCGAGGGCATGCTGCATGCCGCACATGCTTAAGCACGTGGTTTACCTCCCGAAGACATCAGCAGTTCTCTGTCGGATAAGATGTAGAATGCTAGTCTAGGTAGGGCTGTGGTTGGCGACGGCCTTCCCGTGGGGCGACGCCGATGTTACCAAAAAAGTGCTGCGTGCGGCGACTCATCGATCGAGCTGGTCGTCCCTTTGTTTTTAATCGAGTGTGTGACAGGGTTTTCACATCGGACGCTGGTCGGACGCTAGGACGCTGGGGCGCTGCTCTATAGTATTAAGTCGGGAATCGTGAAAAGTACGCAGCATGTCGATTCCTTACCCATGGCCGTGTGCCTTGGTTGAGTGTGTACTGTAGGCAAAGCTAAGATCTAAAGTAATCTAAAGTAAGGTCTGTGGATGAGACGGGAAAACCTATGGCTATACACGCCAAACCTACAGACCTACGATCGAGAGTGAGAAGGTGACATAACCCCTGCCCATACCAATCGCCCCCGTGGCGCCACCCGAGCTGTGACACACGACACACATCAAACAACCGACAAGCTCAAGCGGCAGGGTGAGTGTGCAAGTGTGTTCCATCACCCCATGCATGCAGGCCTCTCCAAGCTCTCAAGTATCATGCTGCCAGCTTGCCGAGCTCAAGTCGGAAGCGGCGGATCTGCAGCGGCAGCAGTGACAGCTCGGTCTTGAGATCCTCGTCCGTCAGCGTCTTGAGTAGCTCGCCGTTGACAAGGTTCACCTCGAACCCTGATGCGGCATCCTCGCGCAGGCCAACCACATCGCGCACAAAGGCCACCACCTCAGCGACGGTCCAGTCGGCTGCATCTGCCTGCTGCGGCGGCGGCTGCGGCGGCAGCGGCGGCGGCTGCTGCGGCAGTGGCTGAGGCTGCGGCTGCGGCTGCAGCAGCTGCAGCTGCGGCCGTGGCTCTGGCTGCGGCTGCAGCTGCGGCTGCTGCAGCTGCGGCCGTGGCTCTGGCTGCGGCTGCAGCTGCGGCTGCTGAGGCTGCACCGGGGCTCCGGGACCGACGGTCCGAGCCCTCTTGGCCACCGGCTCGTCCTCGCCCTCCTCACCCTCCTCAAGCTCCACGACCTCCTCCACCTCCTCATCTTCCTTATCTTCCTCCTCCTCGCTTGCCGCCTGGGGCACCATGTTGGCGGCCAGCTGCGGCATTGGCGCGCCAAGCATTCCAGCCGGCGGTGGCGGCACGGGAGCGAGCGGCAGGGGCGCCACTGGGGGCATCGCCACGTTGAGGTTGACAGCGGGGGCCAGAGCGTGCGCTCCCAGCTGCACGGCTGCGTGCTGCGCCAAGAGCGGCTGCATCCCGCCGATTCGTGGCGGGAGCGGCACCAGGACGAAGACGGTTGGAGGAGGCGCGGTCGGCGGCAGCAGCAAACTGCCTCGCTCAATCTCATCGGCGTGGGTCTTCGCCTGGTTCGCCTGGTTCTTGCAGTGGGTGCCCGACGCACAGTGGAGATACTGCGCTTGTCGCCAGAGCTTCAGGGATGATAAGTCGCCGCACGCGTCGAGGTGCGACGCCCAGCACTGCGTCGCATCTGCGAGGTGCTGGACGTACAGCTTCGGCTCGGCCGCTGAGCGGATGAGAGACGTGAAGACGTGGGCCGCTTCAGCTGCATTGCCACACGCAGCCTGCAGGTTGTTGCGCCGGCGCTCGTTCCAGCTAAGTGAATTGAGGAGCTGCCCAAGAACTTTGCACTCTTCCTCGGCCGGCTGCCGCAGGCTTTTGAACTGCCGCGCAAGCAGCCGGAGCTCTTGGTAGCTTCTTTCCTCTGCGGCAGGGTCAGTGATAGTTGCGAACTCCTTGGTCTCCATCTTCACGCACGTCGTCCAGCATGCGAGCTCCTTTGTGGCGGCCGCGATGCGCGCTGCGCGGTGCTGCCTCACACTCATGCGTCAAGAGGTGATGAAGAACTTCTTCTGTCGACCGTGTA
>Ga0209713_10002844_pt1 | contig 10835 bp, 6 predicted proteins | sample ArcOceMetagenome_3_FD_187444 | JGI IMG/M metagenome (GOLD analysis project Ga0209713, IMG submission 187444) | Marine eukaryotic phytoplankton communities from Arctic Ocean - Arctic Ocean- Svalbard ARC20M Metagenome (SPAdes) (version 2) | ecosystem: Environmental > Aquatic > Marine > Oceanic...
CAAGGCTGCGAGCCGAGCACGTCGCGCGCCGCGCGCGAGGCGCACCGACTGCCCGACTTCATCGTCGTGGGAGTGCAGAAGGGCGGCACCGCCAGCCTCAAGGCAGCGATGCGGGCGTCCGGCGCTGCGTGCTTCGCCCGCTCCGAGATGCACTTCTTCGACGACGCCCGCTTCCGCGACGGCGGCGTGTCCGACGCCGATTTGCTGTCGTACGCCTCCGGATTGGCGCAGTCCTTGACGCCGGGTGATGCCGACTGCCTGCAGAACAAGGCGCTGCCACTGGTCGAGAAGACGCCCAACTACTACTACGCCGCACACGCCGCTCTTCGGCTGTGCGAGGCGCTCCCGCGTCCGAGGCTGGTTCTGCTCCTGCGCGACCCGATCGCCAGGACGTACTCGGGTAATGCAGACACGATGCCTGCACGGCCAGCCCTCTCGTCTGTCAGCTCTCACTCATCTCTCTCGCTCCCGTGTGCCTCTGCAGGCTACTACCAGTCGGCGGACAGTTTTCTCTCGCAGTACACCGGTCCGCCTGGGCCGGTCGGCTTCGATCGGGTCGCTCGGGTCGATGTGAGGATCGCAGCTGAGTGCGACAGCACCGCCGAGATGTGGGACGACCGCAGCGCCGGGCAGGCCGAGGACAGTCGGGCGGACGAGGCGGCGCGCTTCCGCTCGTGCTGCTCGGCCGTCGCGGCGAGCCTCGGGCACACGAGCTACTGGCCGGGGTGCGCGTGCGATCACACGGTGGGCGAGTGCCACGCGGCGCACGACGACGACGGCTCCACGCCCTGTGTTGCGAACGACTACGAGTGCAGCGCGGCCCATGGCGACAAGCGGGCGGCCGTGGTGCGGATGTCGCTCTACGTTATTGCGCTGCGGCGCCTCTATCGCTTCCACCGCCACACCGACGTGCTCCTCGTCCGCTCGGAGGACTACTTTGCCCACGGCCCGCGCGTGATTCAGGAGATGCTGGCGTGGGCGCAGCCGGGGCGTGCACTGCCTAGCATCATCGAAACCAAGAAGCGCAACTCCGCGACCTCGGGGCAGCCGCCGATGCTCCACAGCACGAGGGCGATGCTGCTCGAGTTCTTCGCGCCTCACAATGCGGCGCTCGAGCAGCTGCTGGGCTACCCCATGCTGGGCTGGGCACAGCCGCTGCCACCCTTTCCGCCGCGCCCGCCGCCGCCCTTTCCGCCGCCCCCGTCGCCGCCCTTTCCACGGCGCAGCGCGATGGGTTCACCAGGGCAGAGCTTGGCAGCCTCTCTGATCCCGCCACCGCCACTGCCCTTCACGGCGCTGCACAGCCGCCCTCTTGCCAAGGGTATCTGGCCGCCTCTCGGCACGGCGCTGCGAGGCACCACGCTGGGCCCGCAGCTGCAGCCACGCGGGCTGGAGCGGTACGCGAGCGACTACGGCGTCCCGGGCCCGCACCTGTACCGCACCTTCCGCAGCATCCCAGCCGAGCTGGCGAGCGGCACGTGCAACGGCGAGGCCTCGTGCGAGGAGGACGACCTGGAGGACGCGCTGGAGCTGACCTCGGCCGAGCTCGACCACCTCCGGCGCGGAGGCCTGCTCTGGTACAACCTGAAGTGCCGCGTCGTGCAGCACTGCGTCGAGGGCAGATACGACGGAGACATCCTGCGCGCCGCCGACGCCGTCGCCGGCGCGGCGCCCGCTCATATCCTCGTCTGCGTGCAGCACGAGTGGGACCACCACCTCAGCGACGCGCCGGCCGACGCAGACGGCCGCTGCCCTGCGCCCGGCAAAGATGATTGCACGTCGGGAGCCAACATGCGCGCGCTGTACGGCCGCGTGCAGCGGCTCTTTGACGAGGCAGGCGCGACCAACGCCGTATGGGTGGTCGACTACTCGACGCACGCCGGCGCCGCCACGCACGCCGACGTCGAAGCGACGTGGCCCGTCCATCGCGCCGGCTACCCCAACCAGCAGTACGAGCAGGCGAGGGTCGACGCGGTCTTCTTCAACTGCTTCCTGCAGGCGTACCGCGCGCAGAACCGCGGCAGCAAACCGATGATCGAGCTGATGTACGAGGCGTACCACTACCACTCGCGCAACCCGCTGTACAAACACCTGCCCCTCGGCCTCGGCGCGTGGGGCGTTCACGACTGGGAGCCCAAGTACACGGACATCGACGCGGGCCTAACTCGCGACAACTGGGAGCGGTACGCGGCCGAAGGGATGCAGAAGCTCCGCGAGGTCGCCGACAACACCGCGAGGGTGGCGGCGTCGACCGCGGCGCTGCGGGAGTGGGCCACCCACCAGCATCATTGGGCCACCGACCCGATGCCATATCTGATGGCGATGGTTTACTACGACTCGAAGCGCTCGGCGATCAACGCCGTCCCCACCGCCGACTGCGCCACGTGCGGCGAGCACCCCAAGCCCGCCGCCGTCGCCGACGCCTACTGCGACCTGCTCTGCTCGCCGCTCTTCGCCGCGCTCGACGCGCACCTCGTCTCTTACGGACCAACCTGCACACCCTCTCCCCCGCCACCACGGCCACCGTTTCTGCCACCGCCTCCGCCCCTGCCACCACTTCTGCCGTTGCCCCCGCTCCTGCCGCCGACGCTCTCCGCGCTGCTGCTGCGGCCGCTCGCCGTCAGCCAGGCGGCTGCCGGTGGGCCGCTGCTGCTGCTGTCGATGCTGCTGCTGCTGTGCTGCTGCGTCCTGCTATGCGGCGCCGGCTGCGTGATATTGTTGATGCGGGTCACGGGCTGGCGGTGCCGCTGGCCGCAGCGTCCGGCAGCGGCAGCGGAGGAGGAGGTCGTTGAACTTTAGTACGTAGTAGATTCTTAGAACTGTAAAGTACGCGTGTAAGGTCAAGCTTGAAGGGTTATCAAATATATAAACTCACACCTGAATGGCAAACAAAGGCTTCATGAACTAAACACTGTTCTAACCAAGCGTCACACCCTCTCCTTTCAATTGATCCTCACGATCGGACGTCTCTTTAACGTCTCTTCAGAGTCTGCGGACTGCGCCCGCCACTCACTTCGCCTCCAGCAGGTTCATCTTGGTGGCGCTCTTGGTGGGCGTGAGGCCGGCGATGACGTCCGAGAAGACCTTCTCGCCCTCCTGGAAGAAGCTCTTCTTGGGCGGCTTGCCCAGCTCGAGCGGCCCAAGCTTCTCGAGCGTGGCGACGGCGGAGGCGAGCCTCGCAAACCTGTTGGCGTACCAGACGGTGCCGTTCCACGTCGAGACGATGCACGTGCCGACGACCATCGCGAAGTGGAGCCGCTCCGTGCCGTGCGCGAAGAGCGGGTACGTCGCCGCCAGCACCGCCGCGTTGAGGCCGACCGAGATGAGCTCATACAGCACGAAGCGCAGCGGCTCGTACATCTTGCCGTCGCCGATCTCGCCGAGCACCTTCGTGAACAGCGACTTGCCCTGCAGGTTGTACGTGTACGTCGTCTTCTGGCCGGCCGCGTGTAGCCTCCGGCCGAAGAGGGCCATGAACGCGGTGTGCGCGGCGGCCCATGTGAAGAGGAAGGTGAGCGGCGGCGTGCAGTACTCCTCGAATGAGACGACGGCGTGCGGGAAGAGCGGGTCCTTGGCCCCTGCCCATCGCAGGCCGTACGCGGTCAGGCTGGGGCTGAGGTGAATCAGCAGCGACGCCGTGTGGTCGATCGAGTGCGGCACGAGCGCGTTGTTCAGAAGAAGCACCGAGCCGCCGAGCGGGCCGACGCCGAAGGCGAAGATCATCCGGTACACGATACCGCGCTCGTAGGCGTCGAAGAGCGTCGGCTGGAGGTGGAGCGCGAACAGGTAGGCGACGATGAACATGTTGGCCACCCAGCAGAACTCGATCAGACAGGCGAGCATCTTCTTGAAGTGCCAGCGGAAGATCTGAATGGGCAGCAGTATGGCCAGCTGGAGGGCGTGCCACTGCCAGTACAGCCCGGGGAAGCGGCCGATGATGAACAGCGTGAGGTAGGACTTGGAGACGCCCAGAAAGAACTTCCAGCGCGAGAAGCCGAGGATCGGTGACGCCTCGAGCGCCAGCTGGCTCTTCTTGATCTGCTGGACGGCCTCGGCCACGGGGCTGCTCATGTTAATACCGGGATCCTGACACGAGGCTGGCGGAAGAGGACGTGACGCGGACGCCGAACAGCTGCGCCGAGCGACACCACGCGTTTGTAATTACGAAGAAAATCTTGGCGCACGCTTCACATGAAGAGCCGCGCATGCAGCAATGATTTCAAGGTCTGAGCCCGCAATGGCCAAGCTCTTTGTGCTGCTGCTCGCCTGGCTGCCGGTGGCCCAGGCGTGGAGCGGCCACGTGACGCTCAAGGTCGCCGTGGACCGCTTCGGCGCCGTCGACGACCTGGGCGGCAAGTCCGGGCGCTTCACGTCGCCGGCGTCGCTCGACTGCGTGCACCGCCTGCGGCGCGGCTCCGACGCCGTGCTCGTCGGCGTCTCGACGGTGGCGCGCGACGACCCGTCGCTGACCGTGCGCCGCGTGGACCCCATCGACGGGGCGCAGCCGCTGCGCGTCGTCCTCGACCCGAACGGCCGCGCGCCGCGCGACGCCGTGCTGCTCACCGACGGCCTCGCGACCGTGGTCTTCTCCCGGGGCGACTTCGGCGCCGTCGACCCGGCCGTAACCGTCGCGCCCTACGGCGAGCTGCCAGCCATCCTCGACGCCCTGGAGCGCGACCACGGCGTGGCGCACCTCATGGTCGAGGGCGGGCCCTTCACGGCCCGCGCGTTCCTCGCGGGGGGGCTCGTCGACCGCGCGGTCATCGTCCGCGCGCCCGTCGTCTTCGACCAGCCCGTGCCCTCGGGCATCGACGTGGCCCTGCTCCGGGGCGCGGGGCTCGCCTTCCACAGCCGGAGGGACGTCGGCGGCGACGACACGCACACGTGGACGCGGCCCGGCGCCGCGCCGATCTGGGCCATGCTCCTCGACGGCGCGCTCGTCGTCGATGGAACGTAATAGAACACGCTCTACGAGGGCAGCACGCGCGTCATCGGCCTGCTCAAGGCGCCGGGCGTCGCGAGGGCGTCCGCGTCCCGCGCACTTCGAAGAACCCCCCCCCCCACCCTTGACAACGTCTCCCACACCAAGGTCATGTTGCTCAACGTCACCACCGCTACAGAGCGGATGCCAGCTCGCGGACGCCTCCTCTGCGATGGGTTGCTGTTTGTTGCGCTGCCACAAGCAGAAGAAATCTTCGAAATAGGATCAGCGCACACTGGTTCGTAATCCAAACCAAAGAATTCTTTTGAAATAAAAAAGGCAACCAAATAATTTAGCTGATTGCGCCGTGTTGCGCGGCTGGTGATTGATCCCGGTGTCGCGGACACGCGCCCTCATGTTGCGCTTCAGCGAGCCGATTGCCGCTCGCGACGCGCCGATCCTGCTGCGGGACGCGGCCATCAAGGCAATCGTGGCCGCTGAGCCCAACAGTCGCAAGCTAGGCGAGTGGCTGCGCGCCCAGTTTAATAGCAACGCACCCGACGCTCTGCTGCTGCTGGGATGGGTCGGCTGCGAGTGCAAGGCGATGTGCATCGTCTCAAAACTGGGCGGCGAATTGGCGGAGCTCACGCTGCTCGTCGTGAAAGCAGATGTCCGGCGCAAGGGCCACGGTGCCACGATGGTGCGCTGCGCAGCGCAGGTGAGCGCCAAGGCAGCGGGCTGCAAGCGGCTCTACGCGGACGCCAGCAAGGCGCCCGCTCTCTTCGCGAGGTGCGGCATGCAAGCGGCTGAAAGTGGTGCGCCCTCGCAATCAGTCGGTCCGTGGAAGGGCTCGGCGCAGATGTGCTGCATGTCGCTTGGCCCGACGCAGATGCAGCCGACGTATGTCTCCAGCCCGTCGGTGGCAGCCTCGGCGGGCACGCAGCCCAACGTGCCTCAGAAGGGCCAGCTGATTGGCCTCTGGTACCCTCCAGATAATAAGTACATGCTCGCCCGCTGCGATGGGGTGATGCAGTTGCTGGAGGGAGAGTCCCTCGTGAACGTCTTCTACCCCGAGGACGAGACGCACGGCGCAGGCCAGGCGAGCCGCGAGAAGGAGATCAATGGCAAGACTGCAGGACTGCTACTGCTCTCGACCGCCCAGGCAAGTCTGTGCGAGGACAAAGGTGGAATGAAAGGCAAGCGGACTTGGTTCGAAGTCGCCAAGGTGCCCTCGCAGGGTTGGCTGGACAAGATCAACCTGACCGCGCCGCAGGAGCTCCGTGTGCGCGCTACCGCGCAGTCAAGCACGTACTGCCTCGACGTGCTCGAGCTCTTTGCGGGCAGTGCCATCATCTCGAAGGTCGCCAAGGACTGCTTCAATGCCAACACAGTGGTGGTCGACATTACCCGAAGCTCCGCTCTAGCTGGAGCCAGCTCGGTCGGCGAAGGCCAGATGGTCGTCTATTCAGCCTGCGACCTCTCCAAGCCGGACTCTCTAAGGCTTCTCAACCTCGGTGCGTTCGACGTCATCTGGGCCGCTCCCGTGTGCACGACGTTCTCGCCGCTCGCCTTTATGAAGCATGGGCGCACACGCAAGCGCCCGGAGGGGACGACACCGGAGGCTCTCAAGGCGAACAAAATGCTCGAGGTGCTGGTAACGGAGCTTCGGCGACTACTCGAACTCAATCCGACTGCGATCATCTTCATCGAGCAGCCAGGTGGCACCTACATGCAGTACTTGCCGACCATCACGGACATCGTCGAGAAGAGTGTCGACGAGGGCGGGCTCGGCCTGCACCGCGTCCACGTGACTCAGTGTGCTTTCGGCAGCGACTTCAAGAAGCCGCACCTGGTCTGGTGCAACTGCAAGGAGGCTCAGTCCGCAACGCGTGAAGGCCAGTATGGCTGCTCGTCGATAACGTGCCCGATGTACGGCTGCCACGTGCGAGCCCAAGGCTCGCATGCCTCCGAATCCGGATCGTACCCGGAGCGGATGGCATGGCAGTTTCTCAAGTGGGCGCAGATCGATCGGATGCGGCTGCAGCCAGCGGCCGCGTCAACGGCAGCCGAAGAAGGCTCGTCGTCAGGAGCTGGTCACCCGTGTGACCGCTGGGTTTGCGCGGCATGCGTGCGCCACGCGCTCGGCGACGAGGGGGTGGAGGCGGTGCGGCACGAGGATGACGAGACCTCCGTACTGCAGGACGATGACATGGAGGAGCCGCATGCAGCAGCGTCGCCGTCCTCGGGATCGTCAGCGGCGACGCCGGGTGTGGAGGAGCGTCCACCAACGTCGTCGGACGAGGCAAAGACAACAGGTCTCCCGACTCGAAGCGAGGGCAAGGCCAAGGCCAAGGCCAGTGAGACGGGCTCGTCGCGCACTCTGCGCGCGCGCAAAGCAGGAACGGGCGACGACGACGACCTGATGGAGCTGAGCGTCGAGACATGGAATCAGGAAGCGGCGGTACCGACGCACAACAAGAAGCCGCGACGCGAGCCTCAGCAGGACGACGAGTCGACCATCGTCGCAATGGGCTTTTCAGAGGATGTGGCGCGGACGGCGCTTGCGATGAACGACGGTAACGTGGAGAAGGCGACGAACATGCTCATCGACCAGCAGCATCTTGAGGACACTCCCAACTATGGATCGAGCTCTTCTGTCCAGGAGACGGCTGGTGGTGGCGACGGTGTAGGACTGGCGGCGGCGACGTCGTCGGGCCCCGGCTCTTCACAGCTGCCAGCTCAGGGGACGCTGCTGCATGGCGCCCCACACTCCCATGGGAAGCCATACGACCACGAGTACGAGCTCGGCGTCGTCATGGTTGCCCGTGACAAGGAGGAGATCAGGGTCCTCTGGTGGGCGGAGGACGAGGACGAGGCGGAGCGCGTAACACCGGGCCGCTGGTGCGACTACATGCGAAAGGCGGAGATCATCGGCTCCATCAACCTCACCGATGGGCAGGTCACGCTCACCGCGTCCCTGAACGAGCTGCCATGGAGCGACCGCGGTGACAAGTGGCTCACAAAAAAGAACAAGGAGCGGGCAATCAAGAGCCTGGCAATGGTGGCGGCAAGGATCCACCTCGCGGAGCGCGAGCAGAGGCAGTCGCGCGACCGCAAGCCTTCGCTCAAGTGCGTCGAGGTGGTTGCCCAGGCTCCGTGAGCCTCTCTCGTTGAAAAGTATCGAGTTGATACGCGCCAGGTGCGCTGGGCAAAAAAGCACAATTTGCCGTTGCCGCGTTCTCAAGTGGATCACACGTGTTTATCACATCGCAACAAAACTCAAGGGAGCATGCTCTCATCTCTCTCTCTCTAAACACTCTGTGCCTCCATTCTCTCAACTCTCTCGTCGCTATTTCGTCGTCAAACGCTCCGTTGACATTTCGCCGCCCCGCAGCCCCATGCTCCCGTCAACAACAGCACGCCCGATGCCGACCCGCTCCCATGATTCATCGTGTGCTCCCGCAGGTCATTGGCCTCGCGCGGCGCGCGCCCGACGACCCCTCTTCCCACCCCGCCCCTCTTCCCGCCCCAAATCAGGCGCCGTTGCACCGGCTCGTCATCGGCTCCGTCTGCTCGCCACACCCCGGCGCCGCGGCCCGCCTCGCACGCCTGCGCGCACGCCGCCGCCTCGCTCTCGCTCACTTGCCCATGACGAACTTTTCGTTGATGAGGTCGAGCAGCGGGCCGATGTTGACCTTGACGCCCTCGACTTCCATCGTCGTGACGCCGTGGAAGCGCTGCTTCAGGAACTCGTCGAGCGTGAACTGCGCGCACCACAGCTCGAGGTCCTTCTTGAGCATCGCGTGCAGCGCAAACTCGCCCGGCCCCACCATCTCCACCACGAAGGTCGCCTTCGCCCACACCTTGGCGCGCTTCTTCGGGTCAGGCTCGACCGACGCGCCCGTCGCGAGCGCCGCCGCCGCCTCCTCGGCCGTCCCCGCGAAGACGGAGCGCTTCTGCAGCTTCTCGTACGAAAAGGTGAACGGGCCGGGCACCGCCGCCTCGCCGCCGTCCTTGGACGACGCGGCGCCGCCGTCGGCGCCGGGCGGCGCGCCCCCGCCGCCCCTCTTGCCGGCGCGGTTGGCGGCGGTCAGCTGGTTGCGCACCTGCTGCAGCGTACTCTCGAAGACCTTCTTGTTGTCCTGCAGCCCCTGTGTCGCCGTCCTGAGGCGCGCCAGCGAGTGCTCGTACTTGTAGATCTGCCCCGCCGCGAACTCGGCCGCCTGCAGCTCGTCGCGCGCCGTCTCGACGACGGCCCACACGTGGTTGCCGTGCGCGTGCCCGAGCAGCCCGAGCCGCGTCAGCTCGCGCTCGAGCGATCCCAGCTCGGCCACCGCCGACGAGGCGCGCGACTGCTGCGAGACCATCAGCGCCTTCATGCCGGCGAAGCACTCGTCCCACCTGGATGGTCAAACGCAGCGAAATCGTCAACCTGGGCGCCCTCTGGCTGAAAGGCTAAGGCCTCTCGGTGTGATCTGATGACAGGTTGCTCCTCACGAGTCCGGAGGGTAGCCCCAAGCCTTCGAACGCAGTCAGAGACGCCTCCGGTAGACAGCTATGGCCTCGCCAAGAGCGCACTTTGACCATGCTGTCCCACGAGCTGCCGAGGATCGGCGTGAGCGGCATCGCGCGCAGCACGCGGCACAGCTGCCGCCGCGCCTTGCTCGCCTCGGGCGACGACGCCAGCTTCCACACGTCGAAGGTCCCCGCCTCCTCGGCCGCCTGCATCGCCGCCGCCGCCTTCTCGGGCGGCGCGGGCGCCGACGGCAGTGCGCCGCCGCCCGCCCCACCCTTCATCGCCGTCGCCGAGCCGGCGCCGATCATCGTCTCGGTGCGCACGAGGCCGCCGCCGTTGCCCTCCTGCGAGCAGCGGCGGCCGCCGTCGGCAAGATCCTCCCAGGAGAGCGCGAGGCCGCCTGCATGGTCAAACGCAGCGGAATCGGTGAGTTCGGCGGGGCGCGGCTCCAGGGACACGGCCCCTCGGTGGGATCTGAAGTGCTGTGCCTCTCCTCACGAGTGCCGAGGGCAGCCCGAGGCCTTCAAATGCAGCCTGATGAGCCCTTGGTGGCCAGCTATGGCACCGCCAAGACGCCACTTTGGCCGTGCTGCGCCGCCCGTCAACGAGACGTTGAGCTCCTCGTCCTCCTCCTTAGGCAGCTTGGCGTCGGGCGGCGCCGCGAGCTCGTCGAGCGCCGCCTTGGCCTCGGCGTGCCGGAGCACGTCGGTGAAACGGAGCAGCAGCCGGTGCATGAAGTAGAGCTCGTTGAGCGAGATCGCGACGAAGCGCTGCTGCGCCTCGGTGCGCAGCGTGCGCAGGTACTTCTCGATGCGCATCTCGCGCAGCGAGAGGTCTGGCACGTCGACGAGCCGGTCGAAGTAGGCGCGTATCCGCGGCCGGTTGGCCTCGAGGAAGGCGTTCATCGGCACCATGTACTGCTCCTTGCCGCCGAAGGCCACGTTGTTCGACAGCGCCTGCAGGCACTTGGAGATGAGCACAAGGTTGCGCCGCATCTGCCGCGACGGCGCCGTGCTCAGCAGCTTGAGCGACTCGGGCGCCACCACGACCGGGTTGACGTAGCGCAGGAAGACGAAGCCGCCGACCAAGGTGTAGATCTGCGCGGCGGTCGCGTCGGCGCAGCGCGCGTCAGTGTGGGGAGGGGGTGAACCACTGTGAGGGACGGGAGGGGCGCAACCACCTGCGCGTCGGTCGCGTCGGCGAAGCGCGCGCGCGCGAGCTGCATGATCGTCTTGGCGATCCAGCGCATCCCAAACGGCAGCGCCGCGACGACCTCGTCGCTCGTGATCGCCTCGACGAAGGCGGTCGCCTGCGATGAGAGGAGAGAGGAGAGGAGAGGAGAGGAGAGGAGAGGAGAGGAGAGGAGAGATGAGAGATGAGAGATGAGAGATGAGAGAT
>Ga0209713_10002847_pt1 | contig 10830 bp, 1 predicted proteins | sample ArcOceMetagenome_3_FD_187444 | JGI IMG/M metagenome (GOLD analysis project Ga0209713, IMG submission 187444) | Marine eukaryotic phytoplankton communities from Arctic Ocean - Arctic Ocean- Svalbard ARC20M Metagenome (SPAdes) (version 2) | ecosystem: Environmental > Aquatic > Marine > Oceanic...
TCCCAAAGAAAGTCCAACTGCCGAAAGACACGCCGTGTGTCGTCGGCGTTGGGCCCGAGCCCTTGGCGTTGTCAACGGACATACCGGCGTTGAGATTGCCCGGCTGCAACACAGCGCGTCGGAAATTTGCGAAGTTGCGCAGGAAAACGAAATGTCACACCACGTGGGGCGCCGCAGTACTGGCGGCGCGATGTTGTTGTGGAACGGGACGTAATGCATCGCGGGGGACGACACAGCTCGCCTCGCGCCTGGCGGCACGACGCCGCATAGTGTCGAACCCTCTGCTCATGCGGTGGTGAACCGGGTAGTCGAGTAGTCGACTTCCGGTTGGCGTGTGGAAGAGGGATTCATTGTGAATCCAATCGATTCTCAGGGACGGACATGGTTGTTCCGCGTCATCGGCGGCTGACGAGCCGCCTCGACGAAACCCCTGTGCCCCTGCAAGAATGTTGTGGGCGGGTGGGTGGGTGGCGCGTCTGGGGCAGGCGCGCCCGCCTGCGGGAGCAGGTGGTTTGTTGGTTGGGGGGCGTGCCGCGCTGTGGGCGGCTGCCCCGTACGATGGGACCGTCGCGGCGTCGGCTGCGGCGGCTCGGGGGGGTGCTGCGGAGGCAGCGGCTCGGTTGGTTTGGGCCTGTATGCAGGGCAGGCCCTCCCTCGGCGGTAGGGGAGAAAGACAGCTCCCACGCTGAACCGCCAGTCAGCGCGGGTCGCGGTGCCGCCGAGCTCAGTGGATGGCGGCGCGCGCAGCGGTGGCATTGACGGTGAGCATCGCCGATGCGATCTCGGTGAAGCGCTTGCGGACCTCGGGCGAGAAGTCCATATCGGAGAAGCGCGACGCCATGCTCGAGTGCACTGCGACGTCGATCGTCTTACCGATCCAGTCGGCCCACTCGTCGTCGTTGACCCTCGCGTAAATCTCGAGGCTCTCGTCGCCCCGCCAGCGGAGCATCCGCTTGATCAGCCACCGCGGCGCCTTCGCCGCCAGCAACGCGCACGCCACGTAGATGCGGAACGAGTGCACGGAGTAGTTCTGGAGGTCGGCCTCCGGCACGCCCGCCCCGCAGACGAGCAGCAACTCGAGCGCCCGCTCGACCTGCGAGTGCGAGAACTCCTCGCCCGGCCTCGGCCCGAACAGCGGCGTCTCGGCCCGCATCTGCGGCGCCACCCCCGACGCCAGCTCCATCTCGGCCAGCGCACGGCACGCGCAGCGCTCGCCACCCGGCCGCCAGGCCATGAACGAGGGCGTCGCCGCGAAGTGGCTCCCAAAGGCGTCGTTCTTGGCGACGCCGTGCCGCAGCAGAACGCCGTCGCCGGGGCCCAGCGTGCGCAGCTGCGCGCGCGTGAGCTGGCGGTACTCGCGCCCGCGGTACTTCCAGACGAGCGAAGCGAACGTGAGCCGCCCCTTGCGGAACGGCGTGGCCTCCGTCGCCTTGGCGACCTCGTCCTTGCGGGAGCCCTCCTCGGCCAGTGTCGAGAAGCAAGCCAGCATCGCGAGCCAATAGTACTGGTCGCGATCCAGCACGAGGTTGCCGCGCCGGGCACCGTTCGGCGTGCGGAGCAGGGCCCGCATGATGGTGTCCGAGAAGGCGAGCTTGCGCTCCGGCACGAGCGTGTCGACGCCGTAGAGCGAGATGTACTCGCGGCACATGCCCTTCACGGCGAGCGAGACGAGGGTCATCGGTGCCATCGTGATCCCGCGCGTCAGATGCCGACGCCGCACGCCCTCCACCTTCTTCTTGGCGCTGCGTGGGTCGGCTGCCGGGTCGGAGTTGCGACGAGGGTGCATCACCCCGTACATCCGCACCATCGCCGTCGCGAGCAGGAAGACCTCCTCCTGGTGGCCCTCGGGGTCGTGGCCCAGGTTGGCGCGCACGTCGGTCCGCCACGGCGTCGTGCCCAGCTCGTCGCACACCAACTCCCAGGCCTTCCAGTGGCCGTCGTCCTTGTTGTTCGTGGAGTCGGCGTAGCCGCGCTGGAGATACGCCTGGGTCGCCGCCACCATCTCCGACCGCTGCTCGGGATCGCCCGGCAGCACGGTCAGGCGGGCGCGGCGGCGCGCCAGCGCGCGGTCGCCCGTGCCGTCGGCGGGCGGCAGCACCAACGCGTCGCGGTGACCTGCTGCGAGCCAGCTCCGCTCAGAGCGCGTGGAGCCCTGCAGCCCCGTGCCGTTGGCGCGGCGAGCCGCCCCGGAGCGCGCCTCCAGCAGCGCGCGGGCGACGCCGGCGTCGTCGAGCACCTCCGGCAGCGGAGACGGCGCGTCGAGCGCCGTGTCGTGCAGCGCCCGCCGCGCGCGCAGCGCCGAGAGGCTGAGCGCGGCCGACGCAGTCTCGCCAGCCAGCTGGCGGTGGGCGCGCACCGTCGCCAGCCCCGGCGTCGATGTAGCGTTCCCACCAAGGGGGCCCGCCCGAGCCTCAAGCAGCCGCAGCGGCGCCGCTGCCGATGCGAGCGACGCCTGGAGGCCCTCCCAGCGGGAGCGCGCCTCGACGACCTGCGTCGTCTCGCGCTGCAGCCTCGCCGCGCGGATCGCCAGCATCCCGTCCTCGCCCACGGATCCGTGAGGCGACGGTGGTGGCGAGGGAGGGGGCGCCCCCATCACCGCTGCCGTGAGCCAGCCTGGCGACCCGCGCGAGCGCTTGCGTGCGCGAGGCGGCAGTGCGGCGACCGACGCCGGCGCCGCCGTCCAGTGCCACGCGTCCACGCCGCTGGTGGCCATCGCGGACGACTGCTGCACGAGCGCGGCGGCGACCCCCTCCGCCTCGGCCAAGGCCGCGGCACTCGGCGCGATCTCGACCGACACCTCGCTGAGCGGCGCCGCCGAGGTCTCGCCACCGGCGTCGGCAGCCTGCTCCTCGCGCGCACGCGCCTCGGCGCGGCGCTCGGCGCGACGCGCCTCGTCCCAGCGCAGTTGGCGGGCGGCCTCATCGCGGCTCAGGGGGCAGAAACACGCGCGCTCGCATTGCGACCGACCGCAGTCGCCGCCGTAGACGGAGGCGATCAGCCAGCCGTAGAGCCCCGCGGGCGTCGCCATCGCAGCGGGCGCGGCGACCGTCTGGGAAGGCGGCAGCCCAACCTCGTCGGCCCGATCGATCGGCGCCGGCTCCGCACCTCCGATCGAGGCGAGCGCGAGCAGCATCACGCAGCGTCGCTGGATGCATGCGCGCCGATGCACCCGCCGCCCGGACGAGGCGTCGAGGCAGTAGCTGCAGACGCCGCACGGCGGCGCGCGGCAGCCGGCACACAGGCCGCAGGGACGGCGGCGTTGGCGCGGCCACTGGGCAACGGCCACCATCGGCGGTGCCGCGTCCCCGAGCCCCACCGACCCCGCAGCAGCGACCGGCTGCAGCGGCAACGGCACGAACGCGACCGCGGCCGCCGTGTCGATCGGCACGCTGGTGGCGCCCTGCGCCGTCACTCCCACGCGCTGCACGGGAGGCGCGAGCCCACGGGGCAATCCCGCGGGCAGGTACGCCGCCGAGGCGTTGCCCAGCGTCGTCGCGACGCGCGCCGGCGCCTCTGCCACGGCGGGTGCAGGCAGCGCCGCCTGCGCGGCCGCAGCCTCGGCGAGCAGAGCGAGCGCGCCCTCCTCCCCCTCGTCTTCGCCGTCGCCCGGCGGCGAGGTCGGCGGGCTGGGCGGCGGGTGCGTGCGCGCCAGTGCGCCCCAGACGGTCGACTGCCACGCGCGGTTGCACACTTCGCAGACGAACTGCGCCCAGCCCACGTGCGTCGGTGTTCCCTCGCAGCCCCGGCTCACGCAGGCCTGACCCAGCGCCGCCAGGTCGCGCCCCGTGAAGACGGTGTCGCGCACCTCGTGCTGCGACAGCGGCCGTCCCTCGAGCAACACCGCCGGCGCGTCACGCGGCGCGACCGCGACGACCATCTGCCCGCCCGTGAGCGCCATCGCCATTGCGCCGCGTGGCGGCGCCGTCTGCAGCCCCGTCGCCACCTGCAGGCTCGAGGCGGCGAGCGCGTTCGCGGCGACAGTCGCCGCAGCGTTCACCGCCGCCGCACACGACGGCGCACCGAGCGGCACGGCACGCGCGCGCGCGGTGAAAAGCACGCCCTCGACCAGGTCCAGCTCACTGTCGCTGGTGAGATCGATGGCGCCGTCGTCCGTCGGCGCCACCGCGTCACTCACCGGTGGCGGCTCTGCCCCTTCGGGCGGGCCGATCACCACGTCAACCACCGGCGGGGACGCCTCGGCGGGCTCGAAGTCGCCGTCGGAGTCCGTCAGCTCGGCGTAGCTCGCCACCACGCCGGCGCGCTGACTGCGCTCGCTCTTGACGTAGGGCGACGGGCCGCTGCTCTCCGTGTTGAGAAAAGAGCGACCGCGCCCCGCCTCGCGCGCCGTCTGCGAGCGCGGCAGCGACGGCGTCTGCGGCTTGGTCTGCGGCGCAAACCGCGGCGTCGGCCCCGGACGCGCCGGCGCCGCGGCCGGCGCCCATGCGTCCGGCGCAGCACGGCGCTGCTGCCGCCGCGTCACCACCTCCTCCGACTCGAGCTGCGACGCCGCCCGGTCGGCCGAGCTGAGGCGCCGCCACTCGGCCAGCGAGCGATCCATGAGCGCCACGACCTCGGCGTCGGGCTCGATGTACTCGGGAGTGAGGTACAGGTTGCCCATGATCGCCTCCATCTCATCGATCTTGCCCCGCGAGCCCGCGTCGCACACCGAGTTGAAGGTCCCGTACTCCATCGACACGGTGACGTTGAGCTGGAAACGCTGCACCAGCTCGACGAACCGAAGCTGAAGCCAGCGCATCATCGGTGCGCGGGCTTTGCCCCCCATCACCGTCGGCACGACCAGCGCGTCGAGGATGAGCGCGCACGGCACGCCAGCCAGCATCGTGCCGAACACCACCAGATTGATGAGCCCGCCCAGGAACTCCAGCACCACAATCGGCATCTCGAGCCACGCCGGCGTCAGCGGCAGGACGAGCACGCGCTGGTACAGCGCGCAGCAGATGCCCGGGAAGTGCGTCCCCAGGATCGCGGCGTCGGAGCGCAGCATGTGCACGACGCCCGAATGAGCCGCGCGCCGCAGCTGCAGCGCCGCCGAGAGCGCCGTCGTGCCCGCCACCGTGCGCACCTGGACGAGCCACGCCTGCAGCGCCGCCACACCACGCGGCGTGCGCACAATCGGCTCGTCCAGGCCCACTCGCGCCTGCCGCGACGCGTCCGAGATCGTGTACACCTCGTACATGCTCGTGACCGGCATCAGCAGGAGGCAGACGAGATGGTTGAGCAGGCCGATGAGCTTGGTCCAGTCGCCGAGGACCATCGTCCCCGCGATGGCCGCCTGCAGCGCCTGGTCGGTCTTGAGGACCTTGGGCGGCGCCACGTAGGCCAGCGCGCCGGTCGTCAGCAGGTTGCCGCCGATGAAGGGCAGCCCGACGCCCAGGTGGCGCTTTGCCGCGATTGCCATCTGCATGTTGAGCCCCCGGGGTCCATAATGCTCGACATGCATCTCGAGGTAGAGAATGGCGGAGGGGATGCCGATGACGAGCCCCAGCGCGTCGTCGGTGTACGTTGTGTTGAAGGCACCGACGGCCTCGGGGCGCCCGGTGAGACGGCCAACCTCGCGGCGGCCCCCCCGCCACGCGGCGAAGGCCTCGCAGCCCTCCTCCAGCGCCACCATCAGACGTTCGTTGGCCTCGTGAAAACGCCGGCTGAAGCCCGCATTGCACTGCGTGGCAAACCGCTGCGCCCAGTTGGAGCTGGGCGAGACGCCCATCTCCATGCAGCGCGCCTGCACCACCATCAGCGACGCATGCAGCGACTCGGCGGTCAGGTTGTGCGGGTCGAGCCGCAGCAGGTTCATGTCGCGGCACTGCAGCACCATCAGCGGGAAGGTGAAGAACATGTCCGCGATGTCGTCCTCGATGGCGATGAGGGGGAGCCCACACAGCTCCGCGCCGTAGCCCAACACGCAGGCGGCCAGCATGGCGTCGATGAAAAAGGGCTTGAGCTCCTGCGGGTATGCCCACTGCTCTTGCAGCCAGCCCAGCGAGCGGCGCGGCGCGACGGGCGTGGAGTTCGAGAAGCCCATGTCCGTCCCGCCGGTGCGCAGGAGCTCGAGCGGCCCCACCTCCAGAGTGTCGACCATGCCAAACTCGGCCGGGGCGCGGCGCTCGCCCGGCGTGTGACGCTGGTGCGGCGCAGGCAGCTTCCCACCGCGCTGCCGCATCTTGGCCGCACGGCGCGCCGCCTTCGACTCGAAGACGCCGGTCGCGGCGTTGATCGAGACGACCGCCTCGCGCTTGCCCGGGCCCAGGTCGTGCAGCGGCGGCGCGGGCGGGCACATCGTGAGGAGCAGGGTATGCGGCGCCGAGCAGTCCTTGATGGGACGAGAGCGCTCCTCCTTGTCGCGCGGCACGCAGCCCGTAGGGTCGAAACTGCAGGGGCAGCCCGGCAGGCAGAGCTCGCCGTCGTCGAGCCCCTCCATCGGCTGCAGCGTGAACCAGGGGTTCTCCTCGGGCCCCTTGCCGCTCAGGCGCAGCGTCTCCGCGTGCAGCGACAGGAAGGCCTTGCGCGACATGAAGAGCGACTGGAGCGGCCGCTGCAGGACGATCATCGGCGGCCGGCGCGACGAGGGCGTCATGTAAGGGAAACCGTGCGTCAGTGCCGCGTCGCGCAGCGCCAGATCGACGCAGCCGCTCTCCTCGAACAGCGCGCCGATGTACGTACGGTTGAGCGACGTCGCCGGCGCCTTCGAGCAGTCGACGACGCGAAACGCGCCGTTCTCGAGGACGACCGACTCGCCGCGCACCGCCAACGCCGCTAGCCACGGCTGGAAGTGGTCGACGCCGATGGCCAACGACTTGGGGAGCATCCCCCACGCCTTGCCGCCATCCTCGGTGCGGAGGTAGTGTAGGCACGCCTGCCTGAACTTCCTGAAGAAGGCGACGCAGCTGCGGTGCGCCTCGGGCGAAAGAGCGTGGGACCAATTGGTGGCGCCGACGGGGACGCCCGCCTGCGCCGCGGGGTCGAACGCCGGCAGCGGCGGCAGGGCTGGCGTTGTGACTGGCCGCACGTCCGAAGGGAGCGGGATACGCGCGAGCCGCGGGTCGGTCAGCCGCGCGGCCTGGGCCATCACCGACGGCGCGATGTCGCCGAACGTCGGCAGCCGAATCGCGCCCAGCCAGCCGCCGAGCTCGGAGACGAGGTACTCGGCGCGCGCGCCAGCCTCGCCGCGAAGCTCCTCGATGCGCGCCGCGAGCGCGGTGCGCAGGTCGGCAGTGGCCGTTGTGGCCTCGCGCACGACCTCGTCGCTCGTCATTGGCACGCACGCGCCCAGCGTCTCCTCCAACGTCGACGGCACGTTTGCCGCGACGGGGTCCATCGCACCAACGCGCGCCACGCGCGGCGAAAGCAGCGGCGCCGGCCGCGCGAAGCTCTCGAGCCGCGCCACGACCATGCCGGCCACGAATTGCAACGGCGTGCCCTCTAGCGACGCCATCGGCACCCAGCGTAGCGCAGCGCCACCGATGCGCGGCGGAGCGTCCACGTCGGTCGGCGGCAGCACGGCGCCCGTCACCTGCCCGCCGGCGTGCAGGACGTCCTCAAACTGGCCGAAGGGCACGACGCCCGCCATACCTGGGAAGAGCCGTTCGGCCCAACGGCACGCCACGGCCAGCACCGATTCGCGCGTCTGCGGCGCTGGGCCCAGGTCGGGCTCGCCGAACCAGAGTCCGGACCCGTCCGTCGGCAGACCGATCTCGGGGGAGAAGGGCTGCGGGAAACGGACTGGCACGAAGGCGTGCCCCCCCATCTGCTCGAAGAGCGCCGCGGCCAGCCGCGGCACGAAGCCCACCGCCGCGGCATCGGCGGCCACGTCGAGCCTCGACACCGACGCCGGCGACGCGGCCTCGACCACCGAGTCGACGGCGGTCACGGTCGCGTCGAACAGCCTCGAGCGTGCCGGCGGAGCGAACAGCGCCTCGGTAGCGACGCCGGCGACGCGGTAGGGCGTCGCGCCCTCGACAGCCGCCGCGGCCACGCCCATCTGAGCCACGCCCACCGCCACGGGCGTCGGCCCGCGCAGCGCCATCCGCGGCACGCGCGCCATCTTGACGTGGTTCACCTTCGCCACGCCGCACGGCGCCGCTCCCGGCAGCGCGGCGACGGTGAGCAGCGCGAGCGCCGCCTTGCGGAAGGCCGGCGAGATCTTGTGCGCCGGTGAGTTGTGGCGCAGGTGCTTCGGGTGCTCGGGCGTCCCGCAGCAGACGCCCGGGTAGCGCGAGCGCGACAGCAGCACACAGTCGCACGCGTCCTCGCGCTTGTACTTCTTCTTGAGCGCCAGCAGGTCCGCCTTGCTGGCGCTCTCCACACGCCCGTCGCCCGCCGGGTCGCCCATCTCGATGCGCGTGGCCGTCTCGCGGCAGAGGCGGCGGTGAGCGCAGCCCACCGGTGGCGCATCGTCCTTCGCCGCCTCGCCCTCGTCCGCGCCCGCCACCGCGGCCACCTCGACCTTCGCAGCGCGCTTCTGCTCGGCCTCGAGCCGCCGCTGGGTCGCGTCGCGTGCGCCACTCGCCGCCACCTCCGCCTTCTCGACGTCGAAATCGACCATCGGGCGCACCAGCCCCGGCACGCGGAGGACGCCGTCGTGGCCGAAGACCTTGGCCTGGTTGGGCGTCAGCGCGCCGAAGAGCGACGTGACCATCTCCGCCTGCTGCGGCAGCACGGCCTTGGCCTGCTCGAGCGCCGCCTCGGCTCCCGAGCCCATCACCACCATCGCGGTCGGCAGCTCGTCCAGCGGGTTCTTGGACGTCAGGACGAGAGCGTCGGAGGTCGCGCACTCGGCGAAGGCGCCCGTGAGCACCGACGAGATGACCGAGATGCGCATCGCCTCGGGCGTGCCCGCCGCCGCCGCCTGCTGGTCGTAGAGCTCGCAGCGCGCCACGAGGTTGACGAAGCTGCGCGGGTGGTCGCTCAGCTTCCCGTACGCCTCGAGCATCGCCGAGATGCCAAACTTGACCATCCGCAGGCGCTCGAGGTTCGCGAAGCGCTGCGCGACGGGAATCTTCCCCTCGGGCTTCTTGTACGCCGCGTGCGCGATGATCTCGAAGCAAGCGTCCTCCCACGGCACCGAGTCGACGGCGCCACGCACGAGCAGCTTGAAGATGTCGTTGCGAGCCACCGCCATCCGCCGCTTGAGCCCCGAGACGCCCACCGGCAGCAGCGCGGTCGCCAGGGTGTTGGCGACCCACTGACCGCCCAGCGGCACGAGGATCCGCACGATCTTGTCGACGAGGGGCACCGAGGGCAGCGAGCGCAGCTGCCCACTCAGCGCGTGCATCAGCGGCAGATGGCCGCTCGCAAAGATGGCGCTGAGCGCCGTGTCGAACTTGGACGCGCTCAGGTACGACTCGATCAAGTCGCAGCAGTCGACGAACGACGCCGAGCCGACCAGCGAGCGGAGCTGCTGCTGGTACACCAAGGGGTAGCCCAGAGCGCCGCCACCGTTGGGGCCGTCGTCAGCCGCCGCCCGCCCGCCAGCCGCCGCCGCCGTCGACGCCGAGGCCTCCGAGCGGCGCGCCTCCTGCACCTCGCGCGTCAGAAAAAGCAGGCGCTGCGAGGGGGGCAGCCCGCTCACATCGTCGGCGCGCAGCTGCGGCAGCAGGAACTCGAGCGCCTGAGTCGCCGTCGGCACCGAGTTGAGCGCGAAGGTCAGCGAGGTCGTCGTGCCCAGCCCGACGCGAAGAATCTCGGTGACCATCGCCATCGCAGCAGATGCACCCATCGAGGTCCCAACCACCAGCGTGAGCAACGGGTGGTGCGGCACCACCTGGCGCACGTTGGTCTGCGTCACCAGCACGACGCCCCCCGCCGCAGCGGCGGCCAACTCGTCGCGAATCGTCGCGAGGGCTGACACCGCCGTGACGTGGTACTCGGAGACGAAATCGTGTTGCGGCAGGGCGCGCGTGAGCAGCGCGCCCACCTCGGGCGCCATCTCGTCGGGGGCCAGGCCGTCGTAGATGAAGCCCCGGTCGCCCGAGCCCGGCAGGTTGCGCATGATGATGCGCCCGAGCTTCTCGTAGCAGCCGTGATGCTTGTGCGCCGTGTCCGGCACGTAGCGAGGCGCCGCCGCCACCTCGAGCATCGCCACCACCGTCAGCAGGCCCTCGCCGTCGAGCAGCATACCGTAGCTCATCTCGAACATGAAGTCGACCCAGCCGGCGATGTGCGCCGCCGTGGGGATGGCGCCGGAGTACACCTCGTACATGTCGGCCGACGACACGACGAGGTTGGTGGCGGTGGCGCGGAGCCCGTCGCCGATCTTACGTAGCGCAGAGCGCAGCACCGACGGTGTGACCGCGGCGTCGCCCTCGTACAGCGGCAGCAGCTCGTCGAGCGCGGCGCCGAGGAGCTCCCAGCCCACCAGCTCGTGGGTCCACAGAGTGGTCTTGAGATCGTCGTGGATCGAGAGCGTGGGCAGCACGAGCCAGAGGGCGAAGTGATACGGGACGACGACGACGTCGCCGGCCTTGACGACGATAGCAGGTACGAGAGTGTGTAGTCGCTGGCAGTGGCCAGTTGCGCCGAGAGAATGATCACCGCGAGCCACGCGGGAAGCAACTGACGGTATGGGGTGACCTCCGTCGCCAGCCTGGATGCGGAGCGGCATGGCGAGCACGAGAGTGTGAGCGAGTAGGAGAGGTAGTAGTAGTCCTGAGGCTTGAGGTCCTTGGCCGAGGCCTTGTTCCCTGTCCCAAAGAAAGTCCAACTGCCGAAAGACACGCCGTGTGTCGTCGGCGTTGGGCCCGAGCCCTTGGCGTTGTCAACGGACATACCGGCGTTGAGATTGCCCGGCTGCAACACAGCGCGTCGGAAATT
>Ga0209713_10002848_pt1 | contig 10829 bp, 8 predicted proteins | sample ArcOceMetagenome_3_FD_187444 | JGI IMG/M metagenome (GOLD analysis project Ga0209713, IMG submission 187444) | Marine eukaryotic phytoplankton communities from Arctic Ocean - Arctic Ocean- Svalbard ARC20M Metagenome (SPAdes) (version 2) | ecosystem: Environmental > Aquatic > Marine > Oceanic...
CCCGAAGGCCAGCCGCCTGCCTCGGTCGTCCGCACACGGACGCCACCAAGCTGATCTCCGACCTGCCGGCGCTGGGTAACCCGCGAGTCCGGCTGGCTCGGGATCAGTGTATCCCCGCGTGGGCCCTCCTGACCGGCGGCTTAGGCAAAGCTAAGATCTAAAGTAATCTAAAGGGAGAAAAATGCTAAAGTATCTACTGGGGTCAGCATTCAGTTTAGACATGTTTGATTCTCAACACAAAAATGCACAATGAATTGACTCAACACCTGCGGCTCAACATTGCAAGTGGTTTAACGGACAGCATGCGCAAGAGCGCCGTGGAGAGGTCCGGTCTCACACGGCGAAATAGAGTGGAATCGCGCAGCCGGCGCCCGGCCGCTCCTCAGAACTGCGGCTGATAGCCGTACTGCCCTGCTCCGCCGTACTGCTTCGGCGGCGCGTAGCCGCGTCCTCCTCCGTAGCCGCCACCGCCGGGCGGCGCGTAGCCGCCGTTGCGCTGCGGCGGCATCCCCGTGGCCGGCGGCGGCGCGCGTGCCGGTGGTCCACCGCCAGGCAGCGGCGGTGGCCCGCCGCCGTAGCCGCCACCACCGTAGCCGCCGCCACCACCGGGCGGCGCGTAGCCGCCGCTGCGTTGCGCGGGCGGCGGCGGTGGCCCTCCGCCGTACTGCGCTCCTCCTCCGCTGTACTGCGCTCCTCCAGCAGGGCGGCCGGGCGGCGGCGGCGGTGCCCCTCCTCCGTAGCCGCCGTTGGCCGGTGGCCCTCCGTAGCCGGCCGGCGGCGGCGGCGCCCCGGGCGGTGGCGCACCTCCGAAGCCACGGCCCCCACCCCCGCCTGGCGGAGGCGGGGGCCCACGACCGGGCGGCGGCCCGGGAGGCGGTCCTGGGTCCTGCGTCTGCCATCCCTTGCCGCTGCCGCCATTGGTGTAGACGTTATTGAAGCCGCCGCTCATGCGCTTTGCGCCGCCGCCAATGCCGCCACCGCCGCCGCCGCCGCCGCCGCCCGGTGGTGGCGGAGGGCCACGCGCGCCGCCGAAGCCACCACCGCCGCCCATGCCACCAGCACCCGGCGTCGGCAGCTTGAACTGACCAGGCGGCGGGCCCGACGGCGGAGGCACGCCGCCGCCACCACCCATGCCCATGCCGGGCGGACCGCCGTAGCCGCCGCCGCCGCCACCGCCGCCATAGCCGTTGGAGGCGGGCGGCGGCGGCGCGCGCGCCTGCGGCGCGGCGGCGGCGATCTCGCCCCCTCCGAGCGACGAGAGCGGCAGCGCGAGCTCCTCCCACACGGACTTCATGCCGCGCTTGACGAGCATCTGCACGTGGATGGTGCCCGTGTGGCGCACCGGCAGCTCGCGCATCTCGGCGCGCGCCTCGCCCGCGAGCGTGCCGACGACCTCGTCGATCTGCGCCCCCAGCTGCAGCGCGTGGTGCGTCGGCGGCGGCGGCGGCTGCCCCTGCTTGACGACCTTGTCGGACGCCTCGCTCAGGACGAGCGTGCTCCCCTCGATGGTGATCGCGACGAGCCGCTTCGCGTCGATGCGCAGCGGCTTGCCGCCGCCGACGGGCGCGAGGCAGACCGCGCGCTCGGTGAGCAGCAGCACGCGCTGCTGCGGCGGCGGCAGCGGCTTCTTGGGCGGCTTCTTGCCGGCGGCCGCGTTGGCGGCGAACTCGGCGACGCGCAGCACGGGCGGCAGCTCGGTCGCGGCGTCGGCGAAGAGGATGCGCGCGTCGCCCGTCGAGCCGAGCAGCTTCTGCAGCCGCTTGTCGCGCATGTCCTCGAGCCGGATGACCGTCTCGGGCTTCTTGATGAAGAGCTTGGTGCGGCCGTACTGGAAGTCGCCCTCGCGCACGCCGCACGCCGCGAGGATCGCCTGCGTGTCGGCGCCGTCGTCGCCGCTCGCCACCGGCCACGTCGACGCGCACAGCAGCTTGAAGCGGTTGACAAAGTCGGCGTACTCGCGCCGGTACGCGAAGCCGGCGCGGCGGACGCGGATGTTCTCGAGCAGCCCGAGGTAGCGCACCTGGTGCGCGACGCGCTGCGCGTCGAAGACCATCGGCCGCTTCGCGTCGTTGGGCTTGAGCGTGCGGATGTAGTGCGGCTGGCAGCGGCTCAGCGACGTGATCAGCTCGGCGAGCTGCGTCTTGAACTGCGATCCGGCGGTCGGCGGCCGCTTCGCGACGCCCTCCTGCGTCGCCTCGCGCCAGAAGGCCTGGCGGCGCGCCGACGCCGGGAAGAGCGAGGCGAGGTACGGGTTGGCCGAGTTGCCCATCAGCACCATCAGGTCGCGGTAGACCGAGTCGCGGTTCTTCTCGAGCATCCCGATCGGCGAGTAGCGCACGTCGCCCGCGTAGTGGCGGATCGTGAAGCCCTCGACGTCGGCGAAGAAGTGCTGGTTCGAGTGGAGCTGGTCGTGCAGCTTGGCGTGCAGCGACGTGTCGGTCGCGTCGGGGAAGATGACCTCCTCGTCGAGCACGCCGATGATCGACGCGAGCCGCGTGCCCTTCTTGCCCTCGATGAGCTCGCAAACCTTCAGGTTGTCGAAGAACTGCACCTCCTGCCACGCGATGCCCTCCTTGGCGTACTCCTCCTGCTCGGCCTTGAGCGTCAGCTGGATGAAGAACTGCTGCAGCTTCTCGTTGGTGTAGTTGATGCAGAGCTGCTCGAACGAGTTGACCTCGAAGATCTCGAAGCCGTAGATGTCGAGGACGCCGATCGTGCGGCCGCCCGCGCCGGGCGAGTCGGGGTCGGGCCGCCGCTCGGCGCCGCCGATGGCGGTGTTGATCGCCTTGACGAGGTCGTCGAACATGCGCGAGTACACCGCCTTGGCGAGCGCGTCGCGCGTCTCGCGGCACTCGTCCGCCGTGATCGGCGACGTGATCGCGTCCTGCATCTTGCCGCCGCCCGTCTCGGTGATCGTGCGGTACGTCAGCGCCTTGGCGAGCTTCTGCTCGTCGACGCCGAGCAGGTGCGCCGCCCACTGCGCCCAGTCGCCGCCCGCCACCGTGCACACCGCGTTGCCGCGCTGCCGCCCCTGCTCGCCGCCCTCGAAGTAGACGTTGGAGAGGTGGAGGCAGATGGCGATGACGCCGAAGAGCTGGATCTGCAGCTCCTGCGAGAAGCCCATCGTCGTCATGGCGCGGCGCAGCTCGGCGAACTCGCGCTTGTCGTCCATCGAGCCGTTCTTGATCACGCGGTTGCCGCCGCCCGTCAGCTCGTACGACTCGGCCGTCGCCAGCCCGAGCTCGCCCTGCAGCGCGCGGTCGCCGCCCGCGACCGCGAGCAGCTGGTAGAAGATGTGGAAGCCGCGCTCGCCCTGGCCGGGCGAGACGACGCGCGGCCGCTCGAGGAGGTAGTGCGTGATGAACGCGCCCGTCGGCACGCCCGAGCCGTCGAAGAGCAGCTCCATGTACTTGCCGAACCGCGACGAGTTGTCGTTGCGCAGCGTCTTCGCGTTGCCCATCGCCTCGAGGATCGGGTTGGAGTTGAGCAGCCGGTCGGAGAGCGACTTGGTCGTCGCGTCGCCGCCGCGCTCGCCCGCCGCCATCATGACGTACTTGAGCACCCGCTTCGCCGCCTCCGTCTTGCCCGCGCCCGACTCTCCCGAGACGAGGATGCACTGGTCCCGGTTCTGAGAGAGCAGCGCCTTCCACGCCGCCTCGGCGACGGCGAAGACGTGGGGCGCCAGCTCGCCCTGCTGCTTGCGCCGGTACTTGGCGGCGAGCGTCGGCGTGTACAGCCCGTCGATGGGAGTGAAGGGGTTCACGGAAAGGAGCACGGGCCCGATCGCCGTGTAAATGTTCTGCTTGGCGAAGGTGTTCTGCAGGTTGGCGACGATCGCCTCCTCGGAGAGCTCCGGCAGGAGCACCAGGTCATCGACGGCGCCCTGCACGATGCTGCGCATCCATTTCGCCATGGTGGTCGCAACCGGGAGGGGGACAGCGCAGGATTTTGTGCGCTGGACAACGCGTCGGAGCAGTGTTCACGGCACCAGCGGTGTGAGCGCCTCGAGCATGCAGAGTGCATGCAATGAGCTCCATGTCTGTCCTTCGCGGCGAGCCCTCGAGCTGGTCTGCCTGCGAGCGCCCGGACGCGCCGGAGCAGTGCTACGGCGAGATCGCGGCTAATGGCATGGCACGTCTGCTCTGGCTGCTGCCGGAGCGGTGCGCGCTGCGCTCCGACTCAGTCCTCTACGACATAGGCTCCGGCTTCGGCCACTTTGCATCCTTCCTCCGCTCGCGTACCAACAGCTCACGCGTCGTAGGCGTCGAGATCAACGGCTGCCGCGCGCAGGAGGCGGCGAAGCTGTCGGTTCCTGACCTGACGTTTGTGCAGGGCGACGTGCGCCGAATCGGCTTTGCGGACGCGACGCACGTCTTCCTGACTGCCCAGTGCTGGAGCTCGGCGCTGCTGAGCGACGTCACTGGTCGGCTCGCCCAGCAGGCCGAGCGGCTAGCATGCATGACAGTCTTTGGCTCGCTCCCGTATGCTCTCGAGCTGCCGCCGATACTCGGGCAGTGGGGCACGATCGACTCCTTTGCGTCGTCCGTGAGCGGCACGTGGGACCCTGCCGCAACGGCGCTCTACATTGTGCGCAAGAGCGGCTGCAACGCGTCCGCGTCCTGCATGCGAAAGATGCAGAAGAAGCTGGCGGCGGCGGAGTTGCAGGCTGCGAGGGAAGCCAACGTGGCCGCGGCTGCCGGGGACTCGCCGTGGCGGCTGCCTCCTCCGCGCTGGAGCAGAAGGCGGCCGCTCGGGACCTGGCGCAGATCTAGCGTGTAGCGACTTGATCCATGGAATAACCATTCCTATGCCAGGTCGGCCGCGCTTGTTAGGCGCGGACCGTCCTCCCTCTCCTCGATGCACGAAAAGCCACCAAACAACCAAACTAAAAAGGCACCAACCATGTCACGCATGTGGTGCCTCTTTGAGAGCTGGCGCGCTGGACACTCGAGTGCGCATGGGCTTTCCGAGGGATGAGGCCGTACGCTTTGCTGAGGCTGTCTACAAGCTCGAGGCTGACGTGATTTTTTAAGCGTTTCAAGCTGTGCTATTGAGGCTATTGAGGCGACGCGTTTGCCAGCTAGAAACCCCAGGACCCTGCACTAGGATGCGTTTCAAGCGTTTCAAGCTGGGCACGCCGTGCTGGCGCTCAGGCTGGGGCAGTCGGAGTTCCGGCTGCGCACCACCTCCGAGGACGGCTCCACGCGCTGTGAGTACACAAACTGCGTACTTTTGGAGAGATCATCTCGTTCGGCGCTGCCGAGTTCCGCATGGCTATTCCGCCCGGTGCGGCCCTTTACGTGCAGCAGCGCGAGTCCGGCATCACCCTGTTAAGCCCGAGCGGTGCCCAGGGCAACACTGACGATGGTGACGGGCTCTCGAGCACGGGCTGGAGTGTCCGCTCGCATGCGTCCTCGACGGCACAGTGCGTGTGGCCGTGCTCGCGCACTCTCGCGACCGCCTTGCTCGACGCTCCTCGCATCGCCGACTGCCATGGCCTCACCGTTCTTGAGCTCGGCGCAGGCTGCGGTGTGCCGGGGCTGGCCGCATGGCGTGCCGGTGCCACAGCCGTCTGGCTGACGGAGCTGCCGGAGAACGTGGCGCGGCTGCGCGAGATCACGCAGCGACATGGCTCGCCCGCGTCCGTCCGAGTCGAGGCGCTCGACTGGACGCAGCCGCTGCCGCAGGCGATTGCACAGACGCGCTTCGACCTGGTCCTCGGCGCGGACCTAATCTTCTGGCCATCGCTATTCGACGCGCTGCTCTCGGTGCTCGAGGCGCTGCGCGACGCGCCGCGCATCCTCCTGGCCACCTCCAGTAGCAACTGGCTCGCTCAGGGTAGTGACTTTGAGCTGCGCGCCGTGAGCCGCGGCTGGAAGCTTTGGGAGCATCCTGTCGCGGCCACCGACGCGTCGCCGTCGTTTGACGTGTACGATTTCAGCCCGCGGCTGCTCGAGATGGCTCGGGTGCCGAATGAGTCAGGGCTGCGACCTCCTCCAGTGTCAAGTTTGCGTTTTTGACATTCAACGGTGTTATCGAAATAACGCCGCAAGCGACACATACTACACTGCTCGAGGTGCCCACGCCAACAACTCCCTCACCTCTTGTCGGCCATCATTTGCCGGAACTCGAAGTAGTCGATCAGGCCGGAGTGGTCGGTGTCCGTCTCCCGGATCAGTCGGTCGATGTCGATCGTGAGCCCAAACTCCTTGATCGTCGCGCGCAGCTTGTCGCAGCTGATTTCACCCGTCTTGTCCGGTTGGCCACCGAGCGCGATGAATGCGTCCACCGTGTCGCTCTCGTCATCCATGGCCGCAGTTTTCGTCTTCTGCGACGCAATGACCTTGAGAAACTCGGAGAAGTCTGCGGAGGCGAGGGGTGGGCATGGTGAGTGACCCTGCTCCGCGGCAGCGACCCCGCGCTCGCGTCATGCGGCACTGGCCGATGTGTGCGCCGGCATGGGGCGTTTCGCTCACCGATCTCTCCACTCCCATCCGAGTCCACCTCGGCGATCATGTCGAAGAGCTCCTCGTCCGTCGGCTCCTGGCCCATGGCTGCGCAACACAGAGACACCATGTGTGAGCTCTGGCGCCGCAACCTAATTCGGGGGTTGGGGCTTCGCACATTGAAGCGTCGCACGCAGCTCCCACGCGTCGATGGCACCGGAGTTGTCCTTGTCGAATCTGGCAAAGGCCTCGCGGCAGGCCTCGATCTCCTCGTTAGACAGGCTCATCGCGAGGGTGACGACGCCCAGGTGAAGGGCGGGGCCGTGCTCCTCGTCACGATGGCAAAGCGCAACCGCAAGTCTTTCTACATAGGGGGGCATATCACCCGCTTATCAGGCTCGCTTTTTCGTAGCTAGTTTACAGCGTTCGGAACAGATAACCTGACATCATAGCTTTTTTTAGTGCTTTTACGCTTCCAAGCATCAGATCACCAAACTTCACAGTTACATATAGTTTCATGGCGTGTCGGCTGCTCGAGCTGCCGCTCGAGCTGCTGGCCGTCGTGCCGGTCAAGCTCTCCGCGCGAAGCCTCACTCGGCTAGCCTGCGCCTGCCACCAGCTACGAGCCGTCTGCCTCGCCGAGGCCGAGAGAGCCGTTCAGGAGATCCTCGCGGCCGGTGAGAGAGACGACCCGCTGCCGCACTCGCTGGCGCACCTGGAGACGGTGTTCCACCGCCTCGCGCGGCTGTGCGGCGTCCGCTTTGCGCCTGCAAGCTTCATCAACACGCTCGCTGCTGTCGGCAAAGATTACCAAGTCGATCTACACTGGGACCTGGCGGCTGTGGAGAAGCTGCACGCTGTCTTGTCTCGGTGCAGGACAAGGCGCGTACAGGGTTCGATCTACACAGGGAGAAGGCACTTGATGGATGTCGACCTTCCCGTCGATGAAGACATACCCATCTATGGACTGGTGGTTGGCAGCGCCATCACCTTCTTGCAGCACGCGCGGTTGAGGATTGTGCGCCGTGAGCACGTCGACCAGGCGGTCAACTTGCTCTGGTCAGCTCGAGGCCCGCGCAGCATGAAGCGGACGCGCGCGCTGCTGGAGCAGCATGACGCGGTGGACGCCGAGGATCCGGATTATGAGCCGACGAGAGAGGAGGAGGAGGACGATGGCGATGTCGATCTCGGGGAGCTCGTCGACGGTGGTGAGAACGCTGTCGGGGTTCTCGTCGACGACGAGTGGTATCCGAGCCTTTCGTGCGCCCTGCATCCAGTGGACAACTCTTTCGACCTCGATGATATCTACGCGGATGGGCGAGAGGATGGAGTCGGCCTCTGCGACATGGAGCCCGTCGATCAGCACGCGAGCATGGGCTGCACCAACCCGCTGTGCTGCCACACCAGGCTCGACTGCAGGCTTGTGAATGGTGAAATGCAGCCGGAGTCCTGGCCGGGCACCGCTGAAGAAGCCGATGCTCCGGCCACGCGCTGGCATGCGCCAAATGCAATGCTCGGCATCAATGGTCACCAGTACATGGCGTACGGGCCCGGCCACATCGACCGGCTCGCGCGTCTTCCCAACACGGGCCGACTGCAGCCTCTCGCGTGCCCGCGCGCAAAGCGCCAGCGCGAGGAGTTCGCCGACTATCGCAAGTGGGCTAAGGGCCTGGATGCCGCAGCGCTCAAGGAGCTCGGCATCTCCGTGGTCGAGGGCATGCGACTGGGTGATGCGTTGGATTTACGACACATAGGTGAATGGTACGCGTAAATGTTTACGCTGTTTCGGGTTTTGAGCTCCTACCTTCCCTTGCACTACACACGTGCGACATGAAGCCAAAATGGGACCGCAGGACCCGGGTATGCAATCACGTGCATGCGGCAATTAGGAGGGTGGCGTCCGAGCCATGAACCGCACGCTCATCCTGTCTCTCCTGGCAGCCACTCACGCGGAGACACGCCGGCCTCTCGTTCCAATCACCAGCAACGGGAGGAGCGTGGTCCCGACCACGAGCACTCCGCTCGACTCCAGCGTGGCCAGGCCAGCTCCTGTCGTGCGCCTGCCTCTGGAGCTGCACACCGCCTCGAAGATGCCCATCGTGAGGACGCTGCTACTCCAGATATTCGTGCTGCTCTCGGCTGTCTGCTGCTTCGTCGCACTCGGCCCCTCTTATGACGGCCTGCTCATGCCGGCGGGGGCGCTGCAGCTCGTCTCGCTGATCACGTACTTCTGGCACTGCACCCGCTGCTACGCAGCGCAGCTCATTCGCCGGCGCATCGAAAGCATGGGGCCTGTCGATCAGGCAGGGGCCGGCATACCAAACATCCGGTGGACGGCACGCGCATATCACTATGAGACACGCTGGCATCGCGTGACCTCGACCGACAGCAACGGGAAGACCCACACGAGGTGGGAGAGCCATCAAGTCCAGATTGCGACGCACGTGGCCAGTGCCAGCGTCCCAGTGCAGCAGTGGGACTATGGAGAGCGGCGGGTCGGCACACCTGGCAAGCAGCTCTGGACGAGCGTTCGCGCGATTTTCCGGGTCTGCGCAGAGGACCGCCATGCCTACGAGGTGCTTCGATCCGAGTTCCGGCATGTGCACGACCGCGATGACCATCTCGATTTCTCCGAGACCGTCTCCCTGGGTGGACGTTCCCTCAGACGCAAAGACGGCTACGGTGAGAAGGCGTGGGAGGACACGCAGTACTTTCTGCTCGTGCTCGGCGCGGCACGCAACTCTCTCGCGAAAGTCGGAGCGCCCTCCTTCTTGACGTACGTCCTGGTCTGCATGCTGATGCTCAGCGCACCCTACTTGGCCTGGCTCGCGTCAAAGATGAGGGCCGTGGGCGGGTCGGCTGCCGTCGAGTACACGCGCACGTTCAAGCTCGACCTGCACGCCGCACGCGCGCAGCTGGATCTGACCGGGCAGGCGCTGAGCGAGAGGGCGCGCGCGTTGGAATGGCGTGGGCGCTGGCGTGGGCTGCGACTCCTCACGGACGTGGCCATGCACACGCAGCGGGCTGGCAGTTACATAAGGTAGAATTTAATAAAGTAGTACGCAAACTAACGCATCATATCATCAACGTCGCCACTCGACTGGGCCGCCGCTGCCTGCTGCTGCTGCTGCTCCTGCTGCTGCGCCTCGTCGAGCAGCGACACCTGCGGCCATGTGGCGCGCAGCCACTCGCCGATTCGCGCGGCCGAGGCGGCGGCCATCTGCAGCGCCTGCTCGGCCGTGGCCGGCCCAACCGCGGCGCCCTCGGCGCAGTAGCGGAGCACAAACGGATGGCCGAGCAGCGGCTCGCACGCGGGGCGCGCCTCGGGCTGCGCGGCGCAGCAGGCGTTGCACAGCGCGCACAGCTCGGCCGTGTAGAGCTCGGCCGGCAGCTGCGGCGGCGGCCCCTCCGAGAGCGCCATCAGCAGCTCGTACTGCGTCGCGGGCAGCGGGTGGCAGCCCTGCGCGCACTCGAGCGCGATGACGCCGATGGCCCACAGGTCGGAGGCGAACGAGTAGTCGTCGCCCTTCATCCGCTCGGGCGCCATGTACGCGGCCGTGCCGACGAACGACTGCGCCATCGCCATCGTCTGCTCCAGCTGCTTGGCGATCCCAAAGTCGGCGACGCGCACCGCGCCCGCCGTGTCGAACAGGATGTTGGCCGGCTTGAGGTCGCGGTGGACGACGCCCTGCGCGTGCAGGTACTGCAGCCCGCACAGCACCTGCAGCAGGATGTGCGCGAGGACGCGCTCCGGCAGCCCCACCACGATCGGCCGGCCCTCGCGCTGCGCCGCCTGGTGCAGCTGCTGGTAGGCGGCGAGCAGCTGCTCGAGCGAGCCGCCGTTCATGTAGCCGAGCGCGAGGTGCACCTGCCCCTCGAGATGGAAGGCGTCGAAGAAGGGCACGAGGTGCGGGTGCGCCAGCCCGATCAGCACGCCGATCTCGTTGAGCAGCTGGTGCCGCTGCGACTGGTCGCCGATGTTGATCGTCTTGAGCGCCAGCAGCTGGCCGGACGCCTTGTGCTGCGCCAGCCGCACGGTGCCGCAGGCGCCGGCCCCGAGCGTCTGCAGCGGCTCGAGCTGCTCGAGCGTGAGCGTCGATAGCTCACCCTTGCGCATCGGGCAGACCTGGATGCCGCCCGCGTTGATGCGGAAGCCGCCCTTGGCGAAGGTGCCCGTGTCGGTCAGCACGAAGGACGACGCCGGCGCCAGCCCGGTGAGCGAGAGCCCCGTCAGCCCAGGTGGCTTGCGTGGCTTCTTCTTGGGCGCCGCCGAGGCGCCGGGCTGCATCGGAGAGAGCGTGGATAGCGCGCTGGACGAGGCCGCGGCTACTTGAGCGGAACAGCTCGCGCCTAATGTTTTCGTTTCTTTCGTCGCAAAGTTTA
>Ga0209713_10002849_pt1 | contig 10829 bp, 3 predicted proteins | sample ArcOceMetagenome_3_FD_187444 | JGI IMG/M metagenome (GOLD analysis project Ga0209713, IMG submission 187444) | Marine eukaryotic phytoplankton communities from Arctic Ocean - Arctic Ocean- Svalbard ARC20M Metagenome (SPAdes) (version 2) | ecosystem: Environmental > Aquatic > Marine > Oceanic...
CTCTCCCTTCGCACGTGTCGTGCGTCTCAGCTCTTCTCTCCGTACCCCATCCAGCAGCCCATTGACCCACGACATCATCTCACTCGTGCCTCATCGACCGCACGCCCCCCCTCCCAGCTCAGCGCACATCCTGGTGCGCAGCGGGCGCGTGGTGGCGTGGTACAACCTCGTCCGCCTTCTCACGCCACCTTTTTGCTCTTCTTGGCGGCGACGGGCGCGACGGCCTTGCGCTTGTTGGCCGCCGGCCCGGTCGCCGTGATGTCGAGCGCGCTCTTGGCCGGCTCGGCCGTGCTCGTCTTCGCAAACGGGTTGATGGGCGGGCGCGCCACCTGCTGCGGCGGCGCGTTCTCGGCCGCATCGCCCGCCTCCTCCATTGGCTCGTCCTCCTCCTCGTCGGCGTCGGCGTCGGCCGGCGCCGCGGCGGCGGCGGCCGCCGCCTTCTCGGCCGCGGGCGGCAGGGGCACCGCGGCGGGCTTGGGCGCGGGCGCCTTGGGCGGCGGCTTGGGCGGCGGCGCCTCGGCGTCGACGTCCTCGCCCTCGTCGAACTTCTTCTCCATCAGCATGGTGACGCGCTCGGCGAGGGCGGGCAGCTTGTAGTGGTTTGCGAGCTTCATCGCGCCGGCGAGCGACTTGGGCAGCTGCAGCTGCGTGGCGAGGTCGAGCGCGCGCGCGTTGCGCTCCGCCTTGCACGCGTGCGCGAGCAGCTTGAGGATGATGCCGTCGAGCTTCATGAAGCCCTTGAGCAGCCGCGCCTGCACGTCGTCGTCGTCGGCGTTCTCCTCCTCGACGGCGCGGTACTCGTCCAGCAGCATCTGCGACATGAGCCGCTCGCCCTCGAGCTTCGGCTCCGACGGCTCCGAGCACGCGAGCGGCATCGCGAGCGGCAGCGACGAGAGCACCGGCCGCGGCAGCGTTGCGGGGTAGAGCGACTTGCCCTCGTCGTCTCCCTCCTTGGCCTTGCAGATGACGCACATCAGCTGCGTGTCGGTGATGCCGACGACCCAGTGGTGCTCCTGCTTCGACTTCTTGACCGCGGCGCAGTGCAGCACCGGCACCCACTCGTAGCCGTTGGCGCGCATGCACTGGCGCACGACGCCCGTCGAGTCGACCGTCGAGAGCTGGCCCGCCTCGGAGAAGCCGATCCACGCGAGCGACGCGCCCTCGGAGAGCGGCATCGGCAGCGTCGCCAGCCGCACCGGCCGCGCCGCGTCGCGCATGTCGTAGATGCACAGCTGCAGGCACTGGTCGGCGCCGCCCGCCGCGCGGCCGGCGTGCTGCACGAGCCCGAGCAGCCCGCCCGACGCGACCAGCGCCACGAGCGGCGCGTGGTAGCAGAGCAGCGCGCGCTGCGCGCCCGTGTGCGAGTAGATGCGCAGGTAGCGCGCCGAGGTGGCGACGGCGGCGAACTTGTGGCCGAGCGCGACGGCGAGCGTGTCCTCGCCCTTGTCGAGCTGCACCTGCCACTCCGAGTTGGGCGCCCAAGAGTTAAGCGGCCGGTAGACGACCGTCGACGGGTTGCCGTTGTTGGCCTTGGACGCGAACATGACGGCGGCGCTGTCGAGCGCCGCCATCGTGAAGTTGTAGTGGTCGGTGAGGCGCATCGTGCGGTGCTGCTCGGTGTTGTTGAAGTCGACCTCGATGGCCGAGTAGGTCTGCTCGTCGCGCGACAGCACCATGCCGGTCAAATTCCACAGCAGGAAACGCCGCCCGTTGGTCGGCGGCGTGCTGCTCGGCTGCACCACCTCCTGCAGCGGCGCGCCGCCGGCCGACGCGAGCAGCTGCGCCATGCCGGCGGCCGCGCGCGCCGCGGGCGTCGCGCCGCTCGCCAGGCCGCCCATGCCGGCGTCGGCGAGGGCGCGCGGCCCCTTGCGCTTGCGCGCGAGCTGCGCCGCGAGCAGCGCCGCCTCGGCCGCCTCGTCGTCGTCGTGGTCGGAGAAGCCGCCGTCGTCCGAGTCGTGCACCACCTTGCGCAGCCGCCGCCGCGCGCCGCCGCCGCCGCCCGAGTCGCCGCCGCCCTCCGCGTCGCCGCCGTCGGCCACGATCGCGTCGTCGTCGTCGTCGTCGTCGTCGGCCGCCGCCGCGCCCCTGCCCGCGTCCGCCGAGCCGGGCGCCACCGCCTCGGACGCGGGGCCGCCCAGGCCGAGCGACGGGGTGGCGGGCGCGACCGGCGCGGCCGCCGCCGCCTCGGCGTCGCCAAACGGCGCGGGCAGGTGCGCGGGCACCGGCTGGTGCCACATGCCGAGCTGGCCGCTCTCGTCCATGAACGAGATGGTGTTGGCCGTCGGCGACCATGCGAGGTCGCACACGGCCGCGTCGCACTTGTACCGGTCGAGCGACTCGGCGCTGCCCAGGTCCCACAGGAAGATCTGCTTGTCGAGGCCGGCGCTGCACAGGTAGCGGCCGTTGGCCGACCAGCTCGTCATCGTCACCTCCTTGGTGTGCGAGCCCTGCAGCAGCGTCTGCCGCTCCCAGGTGCCGCGCTCGAGCACGTGCACGCCCTCGGGGTAGGGCACCGCGAGGCTCGAGCCGGTCGGGTGCCACGCCACGCGCAGGCACTGCGCGGCGCGCGGGTGGCTCTCGTCTCCCTGCGGCACCTTGCCGGTCACCGAGAGCGTCTTGACACACTCGGGTCCCTCGCCGCTGATGTCCCAGATGCGCACGGTGCCGTCGGCGGAGCTCGAGGCGAGGTATTCGCCCTGCGGGTCGAAGGCGACGCAGAGCACCGCGTCGCCGTGGCCGCGGATCGACGTGTACTGCGAGATGCCGACGTTGACCATGCGGATGACGGCGTCATCGCCGCCCACCGCCAGGTTGCGCCCCTTGGGGTCGAAGGCGACGTGGCGGATCGGGCACGCCGCGCGCGTCAGGTTCTTCTGGAACTCGGCGCCCGGGAACGTGAAGTACGAGACCATGTGGTCCTTGCAGCCCGTCGCGAAGTGGGTGCCCTTGGGGCTGATCGCGAGCGCCGTCACCGCGTCGTCGTGGTGCTCGACGGTGCGCGGCTCCGAGTTGAGGTTGTCCGCCTCGAAGATCTTGACGAAGGTGTCGGCGCCGCACGTGACGAGCTGCCTGCTCATTACGCGCGCGTGGCGAGGCGTGCGTGGGTGAGCCAACCAACCGGGCGCCGCGCGAGGGCCGAGGGTGCGGCTGGTGAGGGAGAGCGAAGGCCGGCGGTGCGCACTTGCCATCGGCCGTGAAGTTCATGCAGCAGCGACCCTCGGTGTGCGCGATGCGCAGGTGGACGCCCTTGTCCTTGCTTGACATCGCGGCGAAGCTCTGTTGTTGCGCAAACGAGAGCACGACGCGAAGACGGGTGCGAGGCGGCAAAGCGCGTCGGCAGGGGTAGCAGCACTGACGCAGAGCAGACCGCGACACGCGTTTCGGATACGCGGATATGGACAGGAGCCGCTATTTATGCGACGACAAATCACATTTGCCTCATACATTGTACTACCCGGACTCCATAGTTTAGAGCGATCGTGATCACAGTCAGCGCTCGGCATTTTCCTCGCGTGCGCGGAAAACTTTCGGTCGGCAAAAACGCATTTGCACGTAATTCGGCAAAAGTTGAATGCGAATTGAAGTTTTTTTGGCTTGAACACGGAGCTAACGCCGGCGGGCTTCGCCGAGGCTAATGTCCTTCCGGTTCCGCCGGAAAGCCTTCGATGACGGCGCGATGCCCACCGGCGGCGGCGGGCCGTCCGCCGGGCCGCTCACCGAAGGCGCCATCTTCGAGGCCTTTGAAGCCGCCAGGGCGGCCCCGCCGAAGCGCGAGGGCTCCACGCGCTCCTTCGGCGGCCGCCAAGGCTATCGCGAGAGCCGATTCGGCAGCACCAAGGGCCTCAGAGCCAGCGCCAAGAACCTGCTGCTGCGCCGAAGGAGCAGCTCCTCCTCCCTGCCCTTGGGCGGGCTGCCGCCTCAGCCACAGGAGCAGCTCATCGACGGCTCGGACGGGTCGCTGAGCACGCGCCCGCACTCGCTCATCGACCCGATGAGCACGCGCCGGTCGCGCATGTCGGTCGGGTCGACCGACTCGCTGGCGACCGAGCTCATGCACACGCAGCGGACCAAGTGGGCGCTGAGCAACGACATGCGCGACAAGCTGCGCGACGCGCAGGACCAGGAGCGCGGCCGCGTCGAGCGGCTGGGCGACAAGGGCACGCTGACGCTGGTGGTGCGGCGCGCGGAGCACCTGCGGCCCGCCGACCCCAACGGCAAGGCGGACCCGTACGTCAAGGTAAAGCTGGGCTCGGAGCCGGTGCGGGCGACGCGCGTCATCCGGGAGAGCCTCAGGCCGAAGTGGGAGAAGAGCTTCGAGTACAAGGGCGTGCTGCTGGCGCTCACCAAGGAGGGCCTGCTGCTGCAGCTGTGGGACAAGGACACGTTCTCGCGCGACGACCTGATGGGCACGGTGCGGCTGGCGGCGGAGCAGCTGCAGGCGCGGATGCTCGCGTCCGAGAACCTGCTGCCCGACGGCGACGGCGACTTTGCCGCCGAGCTTGCGTGCGAGATCACCGAGCCGCCCGAGGGCTGGCCGATCACGGCGCCCGGCCAGGCCGACACGACGCCGATGCTGCACTTCTCGCTCGGCTGGGAGGTGACGAGCCGCGTCGACCGCGCCGAGCGCGCCATCGCGATGGCGGTCAAGACGGCGAGGCGGCCGCCGTTTGGCGGGAGCGAGTGGAGCGAGGGGATGTGGGCGCGGCGCGTGCGGCAGGAGGACGTCGACGCCGTCGGCACGGCCGAGCCCGACACGGAGCAGGCGGCGCAGGCGCTGCACTCGCGCGGCGTGACGCTGCGCTGGCTGGTGCAGTTCAGCAACGAGCACGACTGCTGGCGGTGGCGCACGGCGGAGGTCGTCGAGAGGCTCGTGCGGCCGCACACGGCGGCGGCGCGCTGCCGCTACGCCGACCTGCGCCCGATGCGCCAGAAGGAGAACGGGCTGCCGCTCGGCGTCGTCGGCGCGGCCGACGTCTACGTGTCGCACTGCTGGGGCGCGCGGTGGGGGCAGCTCGTCGCGGCGCTCGCGACGGCGCCCGACGCGTCGCCGAGCCGCCGCGTCTGGCTCGACATCTTTGCGGTGCGGCAGTGGCCGGGCTCGCGCGCCGACATGTGCTGGGCGCGGGTGCTGCGGCGGTGCGAGCGCCTCTGCCTGTGCAACGACGCGCAGCCGGTGCTCCGCTTCAACGGCACCGACTGCGTCGGCGGGCTCACGTCGGTGCAGATGCTCGCGCGCGCGTCGCAGCTGATGTGGCCGCAGGCGCGGCGCGCGCTCGCGCTGCACCGCGCGTGGTGCCTCACGGAGCTGCTCGTCGCGCTGGACATGCGCGACATGCGCGTCGAGGTGCGCGTCGGCTCGCTCGAGGAGAGGAAGAAGACGCCGGCGCAGCACGAGGCCGAGGCCGAGGCCGAGGCGGCGCGGCAGGAGCGGCAGCGGCGGCAGCGGCTGCAGCGGCTGCAGCGGCCGGAGGAGGAGGGGGGGCGGCAGCAGCCGTCGTCTCCTCTCAAGAGTGCGCTCCGCGCGTCGAACGCGCGCGCGGCGGGCGGCGAGGGCGGCGGCGATCGCACGGCGGCGGCGGCGGCGGCTGGCGGCGGCGGCGACGGCGACGGCGACGGCGACGGATCGCTGCTGGGCGGCCGCTACCGCTTCAAGGCGCAGCCGGGCATGGCGCGCGCGCTGCTGCACCTGCTCGACCTCGAGAAGGCGGAGGCGACGCTGCCCGACGACCTCGCGGCGTGCCGCGCCGTCGCCGAGGCGCGGCCCGGCGGCCTCCACCTCGCCAACGAGGCGCTGCGCGTCGCCGTCGGCTCGTTCGTCTCGAGGGTGCCGACGCGCCACGAGCCGCACGACTCGCGGGCGCGGCTCGGCGTCTTCCCGACCGAGCAGCTCACCGCGTGGGCCGCGTGGGCCGCCGCGCGCGCCGACGCCGACGCCGACGGCGACGGCGACGCGCCCGCCACCGAGCTGCTCGCGCGGATGCTGCGCCTCGGCGCTCTGCCGAACAGCTTCGCGTGCGGCGGCGAGGCGCCGCTGTTCGCGGCGGTGCGCCGCGGCCAGCTGCAGGCGCTCCACACGCTGCTGCAGCACCTCGGCTTGGACAGCGCGCTCAAGATGGGCACCGAGGCGTGCCGCCGCGCCATCGACGGCACCACGAGCCCGTTCGACGGCCAGACGGCGCTCGTGGTCGCGTGCGGCGGCAACGCCGCCACCGTGCCGCACGACACGTCGAGCGAGACGGCGCTCGCGGCGTCGCTCGCCGTGACGCGTGCGGCGTCGCAGATCCCCAACCAGATCGAGGTGGTCGAGATGCTGCTGCGATGGGGCGCCGACCCCAACCGCCCCAGCCACGACTGGGTGCTGCGGCCGGCGCACATGCACGCGCGCCGCCTCGGCCTCGAGACGCTGCCGCCGCTGCGCGCCGCGGCGTACGGCGGCCACGACAAGATCGTCGAGCTGCTCGTGCGGGCGCAGGCCAACGTCGAGGACGTCGCCAACGCGCTCAAGAACACGCCGCTGCACGTGGCGTGCGAGCAGGGGCACACGGCGACGGCGCGCGCGATCCTCAAGGCGAGCCGCGCGCACGGCGGCGCGACGACGCGCGCGGCGAAGCAGCGCGCGCAGTACTACTTTGTCAACCGGCGCAACCGCGACGGCATGACCGCGCTCCACCTCGCGTCGCGCGGCGGCCACATGGGCACCGTCCAGTTCCTCGTCGACCACAAGGCCGACCCCAACCGGCGCAACCAACAAGGGGAGGATCCCATCTCGTCGGCGCGCACGGCCGGACAGGAGTCCGTTGCCGAGTGGCTCGACACCTTCCGGACGAACAGCCCGACAGTCAAGCAGGTGGACTGACGCGCTGCTGGGCAGCGGAAAGCGACGTGCGGCGCTTCGGTGGGTTTGCCGCGCGGTAGTTAGTACTTTACGGTTTATAGTCATGTTTTCGCTCTAGGCTCTAGCGGGAAACCGAAAAAGAGATTAGTACAACGCCACACACGCGCCGGATGCGGTGACTGTCTCGTCACATTCAAACAACAATCAACATCCCACTTCCCAGCTCTCTCAGTCAGTCACACTCTCACACCTCGGGGAAAGCCAGAGAGCTCAGTCACATTCAGTCTCCGCATGCGTCTGTAAAGCGTATCGCTTACACTCCTCACTGTCGCCCCCATGAAGAAGCCCTGCGTTCAGTCACCTGCTTTGGTGATCGAGGCATGAAAAGGGCTCCACGGATCAAAATAGGCCCCTTTGGCCGCCTCGTCGAGGAACTCGTTGGGTGGGCCTATGCCTGTCCAGCTTGGATCATCCCTCAGCGGTGCCTCGCACGTGAGTGGGCACTGGGTGTCGCCTCGGCGGCAGCCGCATGCTTGCGGGCAAAAGCCAGAGAGCGGCTGCAGCGGAAAGCTGCTTCCGCCGGCCACGCAGTAGTTGCTAAGGAAGCCGATGGTGTTCACCGAAACGAATGCGCCGTTTGCTGGCTGGACAAGCTGATCCCCCACGGGCGTATCCGGATACATTGACATGTACCAATCGATCTGTGCCTGAAACTTGTCGGCGTAGTTGTCCAGCATGTAGTCCTCGGGCATCGTCAGATACTCGCATCCCCACTCGCGGAGGTGGAGGCCAATGAAGGTGGCAGTGTAGGCGATGGCGATTGGCCAGCTCGTGGTCGAATACAGCCACTGATCGAGGAAGCCGACCCATTGGGTGTCGTTGGTGGCCACGTCCTCGCAAGGCATGGTCGTTATCTCGAGGCGTGCCTTTGCCGACCGCTCACAGGTCGCTGGACAGCCAGTGAGTGGAGTGCTGAGGGCAAGCGTCGAGCGAAGCTCTTCGCAGCCGCATTGAATCGGGCAGAGCTGGCGCACACGCACGCCCGCGACGGTCGTCGCATTGCAGAAGTCGGAGACCGCCTCGCAAGTGGCCGGAACACATACACCGAAGGGGTTGCAAAACGGTGCGGTCGACGGGCAGTTGCCTTCGACAACGGTGGGGTCGTCGTCGCAGCTGGCTCCCTCCGTTGCGGCGGCATCAATCATCGCGCCGATGAGAATATTGCGATTCATCGCACCCACAGACACGTCGAGCTGGTCGAGACACTGTGGATTCCACACAGCCGTGCTCTCTTGGATGGTTTCTTTGCTTTTTGAGTCCACGCTGAGCCGGTCACCGTTGAGCGAGGGCGCCTTGGTCTGGTATGCTAGACAGCAGCCTGGTTGATCGTCAGGGTCGGTCGGAATGCCATCACCGACACTGACGCAGAACTCCAGATACGGGCAGTCGTCGTAATACCTGCCCTGGAGGACGAAGTCGACCACCGATTCGGCAAACGTGAGACCCTTGAGCGTGTAGCCGGCCTCCTCTTCCTGCCTGGGCCAGGTGTGGCCGGTGTTGAACGTGGAGCCGTCCCCCGGGTTTTGATCCTCAAAGGCCCACACTGGGGAGCCAATGCCATCGAGGGTAAAGAGGACGCCTAACTCGCCGCCGCAGAGAGCCGTGTACACGTCGTTCAAAAGCTTCTGCTGAGGGACGAGCTCGGTGCTGACAAAGAACCACATCAGGCTCAGCGTGACGATGGATTTGAGCGGCGCGCGGAGATCCAGACCGCTCCATTCGCGCGGCGGCTCGAGCTTGAAGGGTTCCAAACGCACAATGAGCCGCTGGATGGACAGCGGACACAGGACCTCGTAGAAGAGCTCGTCGATGTTGATGACAAACTCGAGCGCGACGGCGTTCAGCAGCAGGTCGGACAGCGAGATGGTGTATGAGAGGTACAGGCCGCCAAAGTACCCGAGGGTGCAGGCAATGCCGGACCTCAGGAGCATGATCAGCATGCAGAAGGCGAAGCGAGGCCGAGAGATGGATTTGAGGCACAGACCACCGTTGGGCGTCGATTCAAGCACGGTGCCGCTGCCCCAGCCACGGCACATGGGGATCGTTGCGTACGCGCGCACGTGTGACCAGACGCTCGCCAATTCTCTGCACACCGTGAGAAACCACATCCCCATCGCAAAGACCGCCATCAGCATCCCGAGGACATCTCCTGAAAGGTACTGGCTCACCTCACCGAACGAGGCCTGCTGCCCTGCAGACATCTCGAGCCCATCGTCGCCGTTGCACACCCGCGAGGCGAGGCTCTGACGCGTGATGGGATTGTAGTGCTGAATGTCGTGGGCGACGGTCCGTCTCCACGTTATCAAGGAGTCGACCGAGTCTTCGTCGTAGTTCTTCTCGGACAGGTCGGTCATGGCGACAATATATACGAAGAGGCCCTGCCCGACGGCGTTTGCGAGGATGAGGCCGAGGCCGAAGATGGAGCCCGCCATGCCACACGGCTTGGTCCCGAGCAGCAAGGCAGTGTCCCAGATGGAGGACGAGAGCTCAACCTCCTCGTGGTCCGCCTCGGGCTCCTCGGGCCCCTCAGGCTTCTCGGGTGGAGCGGAGCCCTTGTCCGCGCCCCGCAGCTCCTCTCTCAGCTCGGCTCGCAGCTCTTCCTTGAGAGTCGACTTGAGAGCAGCGATGCGTTGGTCGAGAATTGCCTCTAGCTCCGCGTTCGCAACGCCTCCACGCAGGGGGGCCGTGGCGCTCCGCTGCACCGGCTTGTGGCTCCCGTTGCCATTCTGATGATGCTCGTGCGTGTGGTGCTTCTCTCCGTTCGTGAGCACCACTGCCTGCACGTCAGCCACGTGCGGCTGCGGCGCGCGGATGGATTGACGCCCTCCCGGCTCTGAATTCGCTTGCCGCTTGCGGCGATGGCGTTTGCGCTCGAGGGCCGCGCCAGCTCCATAGCCGTCGCGGAGGTGGGCGACGAACATGGCTAAAACTAGCCGCCGACCACGGCGATCGGAACGCGCTTAGGATGCGCCGCAAGCTGTGGGTGATGAATTTAGTTTTACTCAACCTACAACGTTGCCGCCTACTCAACAACACTCACCAAGGCCGCAGGGCCGCACACGAGCGCTCAGCGCGGCCCATAGCGACCAAATCCAGTCACTAAAAGGTACACACGCCCTTTAGTTGTAGTTGAAACTACTAGTGTTCAACGTGAATCCCTGCCGACCCGCGACCGCGTCCCGCAGCAGCTGTGCCCCCTGCTCGCCGATGCCGCAGTTGTGGAGGTGGAGCATCTTCACCGTCGTGTTCACCTTGAGCGCCTCCGCCAGCGCCTTGGCGCCCTCGTCTCCGATCTCCTTGTTGCTCTGCAGGTAGACCCCCGTCACGCTCGTGTTGGACTTGAGGATCTCGGCCAGCACCGTCGCGTCGTGCGCCGTCAGGCCCTTGTGCTGAAGGAGGATGTCCGAGTCGCTGAACCGCTCGGCGATGACCGCCGCCGCCTCCTTAATGGCCTTGGTGATCGTCGCGTTGAGCGCCTCGAAGCCGCCCGGCATCGCCTCCACGAAGCCGTCGATCTTCTCCTTGTCGGCCTCCCTGCGCGTCTTCGCCGCCTTGGCATCGACCGGCCTCGCCGCGAGCTCGGCCGCCACGCCGAACGCGCGGAGGTAGTGCATCTGCACGAGCAGGATGGCGCCACCTTGAACCGTGGCCAGGAGCTCGACCACGCAAAAAGACCTGGTGAGATAGGCCTGCAGATCCAAGTCGAGCTCCGCCAGCGTGAGGCCGATCTGCTTGACGATCTGCCGAACCCTTGGGAGGTCGAAGTCGTTCTGGCACTGCTTGAGCGTGGTGTAGTCGAGCCAGAAGAACAGCTGCGGGTTGTCGCCCTGCGACTTCTGCCAGAAGAAGAACTTGGACTTCTTCGCTGCCTGCGGCAGCTTGGCCTTGTGCGCCGCAATGCCCTCGCGCATCCGCTCGATCGTCTCCGCAATGT
>Ga0209713_10002851_pt1 | contig 10828 bp, 14 predicted proteins | sample ArcOceMetagenome_3_FD_187444 | JGI IMG/M metagenome (GOLD analysis project Ga0209713, IMG submission 187444) | Marine eukaryotic phytoplankton communities from Arctic Ocean - Arctic Ocean- Svalbard ARC20M Metagenome (SPAdes) (version 2) | ecosystem: Environmental > Aquatic > Marine > Oceanic...
GAGGGAGAGAGAAAAAGCGAGAGAGAGAGAGAGAGAGATCGCACGCGCGACTGAGAGAGAGAGAGCGTGCGCGCGAGAGAGAGCGAGCGAGAGAGAGAAAGCGAGAGAGAGCGCGCGCGAGAGAGCGTGAGAGCGAGAGAGCGAGAGAGCGAGAGAGCGAGCGAGAGAGCGAGATCGAGAGCGAGAGCCATGCAGATTCGTGTACCAGCCACGGCAGCGCATATGCCCTCGCACACACTGTTTGAGTTGCCAAATATGTGGCCAGCTCCTGGTCCGCATTTGCAAGACATTCATCAACTGGAGGACCGTATCTGGGTCAGAATAAGCGCCGCATGCACGCGTGCACGAACACATATTCATGCACCGGACGCCAATGCATACACAGCCAGAATTACCGAGGCCACAGGCCACATACACGCCATCAAGTTTGCTGGAGCGGGTTTCAAAGTATAGTGGCGCTTGTAAACGTATGGCCTTGATCATAGCGGCAGCATCTACCTCGTTGCTTTCTTCCAACAACACGCTTGCCACTGCGTCGCATACACGCATGAAACGCAGCCGCTGGCTTACTTTGCAGCGACAATTCTGGACGCACGACAGCGAAAGTGAGCGCGCGCGCGCGCGAATGACGACCAACTGAAACTCACCTCGATGCAAGCCGTTCACATATTCAGCTTCAGACAAATGCACGCAGGCATTCAGAAGACGTATCAATCGGATCATCCCATCTGGATTCAGCGGGTCCTCTTGCTTTGAGTTAGCATCAGTCCCGCAATCCCTTCCACACACGGAGCCCACAATCTGATCGTGCCATAGTGAAGGACCGCGTTCAACAGCCTGAATGTAGTCACGGACAAGCACCCCACCACCGAGGAGGATCTTCCAAACACTTCCCCTCAGTGTTGTTGTATTGCGTGTGCGTAGCGCCTGCACACTCACATGCACACAGTATTTACATGACACAGGGGCATTGTGAGATAGGGTCTTTGCCGGACAGTCAGGCAGCCATGCAGCCACGCACACAGATTGCAAGAGAGACACCTCAAGCTCTTGGTGGGTCGAGGGGGGCAGAATCTGACGGGAGAGAAGCTGGCGCAGCACCTTGAGTGCTTCTGAAATCGGCATTTTGAGGTCTGTTGCGGGTGCGTGGAGCGCTCGTTGCACCTGCATGTGCGCATGTACAAGGACACACCAGACCTTCATGAGGATTTGAATCACACGCGTGACTGAATGCATAATTATGTTTGCGATGTGCATGACACGCATTTCTGCTTACCGCGTCTTTGAAATGCGTCGGGGCCAAGTGCTGCGACGAATCACCTTCAGCACTCCTGCAAACCATCTCACTCACCCCTGCCTGCTCCCACACCTCACCTTCCCATACCAGTCCATCATTCGACTGGCACTCTTGCTGTGCTCGCTCATCGTCGACGTCAGCATCGTCTCGCCTCCCCTGACTCCTCTGCTCCGGTACCCGTGCTGCACTCCTTTCTTCCTGCGCTTTCTTCTCTTCCTTCGCTACCACCTCAATAATCTGCTCCGGTACCCGCGTTGCATTGCTCACATCCTGCTCTTTCTCTTCCCTCTCTTGCTCTCTCCGCCTCTCCTCGTCCGCCCTCTTGCTCTCCTCCGCCCTCTTCCTCCTCTCTTCCTCTTGCCGTCTCTCTTCCTCCTCTTGCCTCTTCCGTGCGGCCTCCTCCCTCTCTTGCTCTCTCCGCCTCTCCTCGTCCGCCCTCTTGCTCTCCTCAGCCCTCTTCCTCCTCTCTGCCTCTTCCTTCGCGACCACCACCGTCTCTTGCGCCTGTTCCGTTCCTTCTGTTGTCTCGATGGCACTTCTCGTCTGCTGCCTCTGCATTCTGCGCACGACTTCCGCCTCGCCTGATTGCCCGCAATTCCCTGTCTCTTCTTCCCCTCCTACAGCACCGTCCTCCTCTCTAGTATCTCGAACATATTCTCTTGAGGGCGACAGCGACACGTCTAGATTATAGCGAGTCTTGACTTCTCGTATCCATTTCGCTCTGTCGTTGAGTATACTGTTCCATCGTTTTGTATCTAGCTGACTGAGCTGCCTGTTGTCATGCTTTTTGTAGAAAAGGGCGACCTGCTCAGCCAAACCTGTCCTTTGCTGCAAGCACTGTAAAATCTCAGTTGCACACGGATCGTTGTCCACCACCTTCGGCACCTTTTGCTGCTCTTGATTGAGGTGCTGCTCCAGGAAGGCCAGAATGCAACACGCCTCATCGCTGCTTGGTCGAAAAATGGGCTCGTGCTGGTGCAAGAGGATCAGTAGGCTCGTACACATCTCCCTAAGCTCTGTCGGCAACTGCGAGAGGAAATGGTCTGCAGGCAGCATCAACGTCTTGGATAATTTTACACCGCCTCCTCCACGAGACGCAGTGCCGAAAGGCCATCCCCCCGCACTGAAATCCCGAGCATTCAGTGCATCTCTCAATTTTCGAGGATCAGCCTCCAAAGGGTCTTGTATGTCAGAGAATGGCACCGTCTCGCTCAACAACTCCCACAAGACCGTTCCCAGCGAAAAGATATCTGACCGGAGACAGAGTGCCTTTCCTGTAATCTGCTCCGGCGACATCCACTGAAGGGTGCCACTGATTGTTGACGGTTGATAAGTCGTCTGGCCTTGGGCCAACTTCTTTGCAATGCCAAAATCTGTGATCTTGATGTGTTGTTCCTGCATACAAGCAGGATTTTGTGTGAAGCGTGTTACAAAATGGGGCTTAAACAAAGAGGACAGGGGCGTGAAGCAGAGCACATGGCGCGGTGAGTTGGACCTTGATGAGTAAATTTCGTGAGCCAAAGTCGTAATGAAGGATGTTTTTTTCGTGAAGATATGCCAACCCTGCTGCACTTTCACGCGCCAGCTGAAGCTTTTGGGCGACCGTCAGCTTCAATTTGTGGTGATGCAGCAAATGATACAGGTCGTAAGGGTCGCACAACTCAAAGAGTAGCGCGATCGAAAAATCGTGCGGCTGGAAAGTCGCGCCCAAGAAATGGACTATGTTTGGGTGTCGTCCCTTTGAGACTTCAATGGTAATTGTGAGCTCGTGCATCACCTCGTGCACCCTGTTGGCGAGCAATGAGTGTCAGCGTCCGTGAGGGCGAGAAACAAAGGCAAAAGCAATCACAGCAGCAGCAGGCATCACGCACAGTTTGTGCAACGGTTTAGCCGTGCTCGCATTGACTTGCTTGACAGCGACCGGGCGTCCCAGCAACTCCGCTTGCAGAACAGAGCCATTTGCTCCCTGGCCGATGATCATCCCGCGCGATACCTGAGGCACCACGTGTGTTTGCATCAAGCCGGGAGTGAGTGGGAAAATCTGATCGTAGGAGCCGCACCCCCGGGGGAGAAATTTTTAGACTTGGGTGCAGAGGAGGGCATCAAATCGGCCCAACGAACAAATTGTGGTACAAATCTTGTCTTCGTTGACCCGAGTCTACGCTCCGTCCTCCGCACCCCACCCTGAAAGTTGTGCCGCCCCGGGGGGGCTCCCGATCAAATTGCCTCCGGCAAAGGCCGACATTTATCCTAAAGATCCTCTGCTAATGCAGATGCAAGGTGTGGTGCAGATAGTGCAGATCAGTTGCTGAATTGGGGACCTGGGCGGGCTGGATTGAGACTGCTTGGAGCAGGCGGAGCAACTTCTGCAGGTCGGGAGCATGCTGCGCCTGCATCCTGCCGCTTCGCTTGGCCCAAGCATTCGCCGCCTCGATGTCCTGATCGCTCATGCCCAGCTGCGGCGCTCGCTTTAGGCTCAGCGTGAGCAGCGTCGCCGGCTGCCCGCGGAGGAGTTCAGCGACTGCCTCGTCGCTGAGCGCAGCAACATCGCGACCGTCGACCGCGCAGATGAGGTCCCCGACGTGCACGTCGCCGCACCTGTGCGCCGCACTGTGTAGGGAGGCGCGGCAGGCGTGTGCGGGCACGGCCCACACGTTAGCCAGCGGCCACCCGCCGCGAAGAAACGCGCATCCCCGGGCGCGCATGCGGACTGTGTCAGCACCAGAAACTGAGCCGCGCGGCCGCGACCGACCGGCGGCGGCTCGGCGGGCAGCGGCAACCCCGGGCTGCAAGCAGCAAAGTACCACCTGTTTGGGACCACGGCCGTGACGGCAAAGGGCCCCGCGGAGGCTTTGTTTGGCCGCAGGAATCGCAGCCCGACGGAGCCGTCTGCGGCGTCGCGCGTGATGACGGCGTCGGCGCGCAGGTGCTCCATGGCGGCGAGCCCTTGGGGCGTGGACCCGGCGCCGCGAATAGAGTCACGGTCCGCCGTGGTCACGGGCCGATAAACGAGTTCGTGTGGAAAAATGCCTTTCGATGAAAACCCATTCCGCGGCCGCTTCTTGCACGCAGCGATGAGCATACGCCGCGCGATGAGCAGGCACGGCCTGCAGCGCGCCGTCGGCGCGTTCGCGGAACCCTCGTTCGCGGCAGGGTTCCGCACGCGCGCCGTTGGCGGCGGGCTGCGGCCAGCGTCCATGAGCCATACGGTTTGCGGCACCCGCGGTCTGGCGTCGGTCCATCCAGACATGCGTGCCGTGGCCCAGGTGCGGTACCAGCGGCCGCGTCCATCACTGCGCCGAGCTGTATTGCGCACAGTGCGCGCTGCACAGTGCGCGCTGTGCGCAGCTTGTTGGCAATCGTCCCTGCCCTGCTGCTGTGTGACGCCTGGATGCCTGTGGCGGTCCGTGCGCTGCGCGGGTATGGCAGGCCAACTTCAAGCGGTGGAATGACGCTCTCCAGACCAAAGACCCCAAGGCTGTCGCCCGTCTCTATAGTGCAAGCAATCTCTCGTTCCTTCCGACGGTTTTCAGCACGCCAAGGCACATCAGCGCGCTCCCAGATACTGAGAAGTACTTCGCGGCTTTCGTCAAAAGGCACCCCTTTGGGACCATCACAGACGACAGTGTCCAGGTCTTCGACAACGGCAATGCCTACCTGCACTCGGGCTTGTACACCTTCGACCTGGGTGAGGGCGAGGGTCGGGTCTCAGTCGACGCCCGATTTTCGTATTTGTGGCGCCTGGAGGATGGCGCCTGGACAATTACGCATCAGCACTCCTCTGTGGTTCCGGCACAATAAAGAGCCCCGGCACCTCTGCTACAGTGGCTGATGCGAGCGGTCGCTGGCCAGCGACAGTGGCATGCCAATGCTGATTCTTGCGCGTCGCGCTCGCGCGCGACGCCCGCTAACCCGTCCCATGCCCGCGCGAGGGGAGAACGCGGGCTTTGAGAGCCATGTAGCGCTGGTCCGAGTCCTGCTGGTTGCGCTCTCCTGTCCCGCCGGGCTCTTCTTCACTGCCGGCTGCTGCGCGAGCAAGCTTAGAACCGAGAGCGAGCGTTAGTGCACCCCAACGCGCTGCAGTCGGGAGCGAGAATCAAGCGCATGCACGACGCGGTGCTCTTGCTTTCCTTTTGGTTCTCCAGGCTTTCCTTTCCAGGCTCTTCCTTTCATTTGCAAACACGAGTGCGCGTTTGACCCCCGCGTGCGGGCCCCACCACCGCGCCCGGGCGCTGCCCGCAGCCAGGTTGCGCGGGGCGACAGGTTTATCGCGAGGGGCGACAGGCGTTTATGCCGCGGGGCGACAGGCGTTTATCAGGCGTTACCTACGGCAACGCCTGTCGCCCCACCAGCGCCTGTTGCCCCATAAATGTCTGTCGCGCCTCACTAACCAACGGCAGTCACACCTGGCAACCTGGCCTCCAAGGCCGTCGCTCTGCGGCCCAAATCATGTGCACGCAGAGTAAGGGGAGGGGGACGGTGTTGTGGCGCCGGGGGGTTTTGCCCATCCGGGGGGCCAAACTTTTTGGCTAGGTGGCGTGTGTAAGGGCCGGCGGGCACAGGGTCAGGCGATAGTGTGGCAAGGGCGGCGCGGGGGAGCAAGCTGCGATACCGATGGTGGATGGGACTGCCTCTGTATTTTGTGCCTCCTTGTAACGGCGACGGTCTTGCACTTCTGTCGCTGTGCCCCATGGCTTACAACAAGACGATATATACTGGCTACTGTCGCAGTGGGCGCCCATTCCGACGCAGTTGACAAAGCAACCAATCCGCAGCCCAAGTTTAGCGCTGGAAATTTCTAAATGAAATCACCATCTCCCGAATAACTACTGTACATGTCCAACCAGAGCGGGGAGGAGCCGTCTTTCCTCAGTCATTGCTAAACCCTAAACCCTAAAACCTACCCAATTCAGTGGTGGAGCCAGAGACCGTTTTGTCCTGTCCTCAGGCGCTCTGCCCTTGCTTTGACAGCGCTTGCAGCTGTGCCATATACGCTTGCTGCTCCTGCAGTTGAAGGAGCATCTCCTGCTGTTCCTGCAGCTGTACAATCATTTCCTGCTCCTCCAACTGTGCCTTGAGATCTTCCTCTTCCTGCTCCCCTTGGTTCATATTGCCGATTTCGCTCCTCGGCTCGCCAGGTGGGGCGTCAACAAGCTCAGCAGAAGCGCACACCGGTTGGCTTTGCGGCTCGGGCTGCGCAGGTGTAGGCACATGCCTTCAACTTAGTCTCTCCACGCAACCGCAGAATCCTATGTCCGGTGCACTTATTGACACTTATAGCCTATGCGCACTAGGCTATAACTGCCAGATACCAAGCGCCGCGCTTTTCGACACACACCCCACCACCGCTTCAACAAACGCTCGTCCCGCCGCTGCGAACAGCCCTTCTGTCTATGCTGTCTTGCTGACTTGCCTTACACTACGATAGCAGCTACCAGGTTTGTCACTGTCACAGCGAGCAACACCCCGCGGCTACGGTCGCAAATACATCAGCTATTGCGTCTTCCAAATCCAAGTCTGCGGGCGTTGGACAGGGTGGTCGGTGGCGATCGAGGGGGGCGGGGCCCGGGGGAATGCGTACCTGTGAGAGCTGTCCACTCTTCATCATGGTCATCATCATCAGCTGTTGCTCGCGCAACATTGCCAGCTCCTCCTCGTCTATCGACTCGTCAAGGCTGGGTTGGTCCTTGTGATTTCTTTGTACGTCTGCAAGAAGGTTTTCCTTGTTGCCGAAGAGAGGGCCCTCGCCCATGGCAAAAGCAGCGCTCTTGGTGTTACCAGCTGCCGATGCCGCCGCATTGTCGCAGACGAGCTCTGCAAAAAGGTTTCCCTTGTTGCCGAACAGAGGGCCCTCGCCCATGGCAAAAGCAGCACTCTTCGTGTTACCAGCTGCCGATGCCGCCGCATTGTCGCAGACGAACTCAGAGACGAGCACAAAATTAGTGCTAGCACTGACGGACATTTCGATTCCCTCCTTGCCGCAGATCTTGATGGGCGACTTGCACGCCTTTGAGCTGCTCACCGCAATCGTCTTGGCGTGCTTTTGGCCTTTGTGCTTGCTCACGCCTGCACCGAGTAAGCTGGAGCGGAGCATAAAGACGCCTCCACCGCCCACGTCTAGAGAATTCCCGCTCCCCTCTCGCCGGGGGGTGCTGAAGGCTTGGAGCACGTGGTCGCTCGAGGGCTCCGGCGAGTGACAACCGTCTGCGTGGTTCGGGACCCTGCCTGACCGATGCGCTGGGGACGAATGCACCATCGTTCTGGTCCGGCCCGTGTCTGCTGCGCCTTCCTCCTTTTTTGTAAACTTCTCCCGGGTCCTTCTCCGTTCCGGCCAGGTCGCCGTTTGAGCTCCGGCGGCCGCGCCGGCGAGAGTCGCCGTTGATGAAAAAAAAAAGGTACAACCCCCGGGGAGCCCAAAACCACAAACACGGACAAACGACTGGCCAAACGGTAGTTTCCGGAAGGAGAGTCGCTTCCTTTGGAAGCCCCCGCCCGCGAGCCGACAAACGAAATGGTGAAGCAGTTGAAGAAGCGTGCGGACCATGAGGACAAAGCGGGGACAGTCGTCGTGCATGCCACCCGCGTGTCGAACCCAATCGACAAGCGGAAGCGCCACGAGGCCGGCCACGAAACCCTGCGCGGGGCAGCGGCCCGGACGGTGGCGCGCCGCCGCTCGCTGGGCGACGCGAAGGTAGCCAACAAGGAAAACGATTCACCAGGGCCCCAGGATTCGCTTCTCAACGCCCTGGGCACTCCGCTGTCGGGATTGCTGCCCCTGGCCTCTGAGGCCACGCGCCCGCTCGTGGATCTCTACGAGGCGGTCGTGAACTCGACGCACGACGTGCCTGACGCAGGGCCCGAGGAGACGCACGCGGAGCAGCAGCCTGTGCCCACAACACCCAGCCATGTCGCGCCCAAGAGGCCCATTGGCATCATGCGCTGGCCTGCGACACCAAAGGGAGCCGCGGACGCTCCCTCCGTCGCCGACCAGGACCAGGAAAGCTTGTGCTCAGGGCGTTCCAGGAGCGCACGCAGGTTAGCACTGCTGATGGTTGCAGCCCATGCTAGCCGCTCCGCTTTCACCGCCTCGCGAGTCCTCGCAAGTTTCCGCGCCCGCGGATCCTTGCGGCGTCGTCCATGTCCCAGCGCTGGAGCGTGACGCCACCACCCTGCTTCCTTTCCCTGATTACCATCTTGCTTCATCGCAGCAAGAGCTCGCGAACCACTGCGTCGTCGTACGCCGAAAGCGCGGACCAGCTCAAGTCCATTCGACAGGAGGTACCGCAATTGGTGTCCTCGCGTGTCTTGTGTGCCGCCAGCACCAGACACAGAGTCTGCGCTCATGCTTCGTGTCCGCAGGTGATGACGTCGATGCTCACGCCAGAGTTTGGAAGGCGCAGCCAGATCTCGGACTTTTACAACAAATTGAACGAAACAGACCCGAACGCTCGTGACAGGGCCAAGATTAATCACATGGCAGGCGGTGCTCTTGAAGAACCGACATGAAAGGGAGCAGTACGCCGTTTCTGAAGGTCAAATTCCCTGCGCGAATCCTCCAAAATATCAAATCGAATCCTCCAAAACGTCAAATCATATAGCCATATGCATATCAAATCGAATCCTCCCAAACGTCAAATCATATAGCCATATGGCTATATGTAGAATGTCAGCGTCGCGTTGGCACGAGTCTCCGAGTCCCACGGCGGCAAGGCGGAGCCGGCGTCGCCGCCGGGGGGGGCTTGCCGCGAATCCTCCAAAAAACATGCCACGAGAGTCACGGCGGCAAGCTCCCCGGCGGCGACGCCGGCGGAGCCGGCGTCACCGCCGGGGGGCTTGCCGCGAATCCTCCAACAAACCGCCGCGTGTCAAAAAATTATACACGGGAAAAGTGTTTTGGAGGATTTTCGGGGTTTGCGTGCAAATGATTGCCGTGCAAACGCGCGGGCACACGATCATGCATGAGCCAGAAGAGGCAACGAGGCGCAACACGAGTGCTCCGTGATGCGCTTCAATGACATCCTTTGCGTTTCACAGGATATGATATGAGCGTGCGAACGGGCGTAGGCGCTGAAGCCCGTGTGAAGCGTAAGATGGTCAGCAACGCTGGACCATCAACTCCTTCCAAGACGCCCAGGCGCACCGCAAACTTTGATACGGTGGCTCTTCTCTCGCCCACGTCCTGTCTTTCCTGTCTTGCTGTCGTCTGCGTGCTAATTTGCAATTGCCCCTCTCACACTACATTGTTTCTCATTCCGGCCAGATACATTGCATCCAGAAAGTCCAGAAGCTAGCGAATCAGAAGCTGTCTGATCATGACATAGCACGGCACCCGAGCCTGAATGGCCTGAACCTCACTCCCGCCAAAGTCTCGATCATGAGGTGTGTGGCTACGCTCGCAAAACAAACTCACTTCTCTGCGAGGAAGTTTCACTCACTAGACAAAGCATATCGTTGGTCGCGCAATCGCTCGCTGCTTCCGCAGGGCATGCTGCGGTTTTGGTGTTGATACCTGACGCCATGTTGGCATCTTCCTGCGTGCCCCCCCGTCTCTTCTTGTTTTCAGAAACGGCGTGCCTCTGGTGGATCACTCAGGCCCGAGAACGCCTTCCGGTTCCAAGAGGGAGGTTAATGTGGTTGGCACCCCCACCGGGGCGTTGGCGTTTGCCCTCGGCAATTAGCCTGGTGGATCTGCTGCGCTCTGGGCGTTTTCCATCCCTGTGGATGGCTCTTGCCCATGCTCGGCCTTTGCTCGGAAAGCAGGCTTCAAGCCGCGAAGTTGGACCGCACTGCTACAGCACAGCATCCTGTGACATCCTGCAAGCTCGTAAGATGATCTTGCGGGCCACTTGGCCTTACCGAAGGCCTCAGATCAGACACTTTTGAGTTTGAGTGTGTAAATTATCTGCGTCGACTGAATTCTCCCAAAACGCTGCCCTTGCCCAGACGCAGCACACAGATGCAGCATTTCCACACCCCTCGCGACATCACCGCAAACGCTTGACCTTCCCCGCTCCGCCCTAAGATTGCCCCGCGGCCAGGAGTTGGCGCGGGCGATGGTGGGGGCGCCCACCACGGCTCGCCCACTGACCCCGACCCTATCTCCCGCAGAAAAGGGTTGTGATCCCAGGAGTTGCCCACGGCCAGGAGGTGCTTGCAGGCAGGGGGCAAAGCCCTGAGCCCCGCGCGGAGGGTGCGCCTGCCCTCGCCTACACCATCCCCTACTGACCCTGTGCCCGCCGGCCCTCGGACAGCAGGCCGCCGTCGGACATGCCACCTAGCCAGAAAGCTCGGGGTTTTGGATGCGCAAAACACCTGGGGGTCACATACACCATCCCCCCTCCCCTCCTCTGCGTGCGATCAACTGGTCCCGCAGAGCTCCGGCGTATGAGGCAGGGCCGGAGCTTCGCGCTGGTGGGCTTCTGCCGCGGGAACGCGCAGCACGGGATGATTGAGCCGACCCGCCAGCGACCTCGCCATCGCGATGGGCTGCCCCGGGCAGCCAAGCGTTGCGGGGGTCGTCTCCCGCGTTGC
>Ga0209713_10002854_pt1 | contig 10823 bp, 6 predicted proteins | sample ArcOceMetagenome_3_FD_187444 | JGI IMG/M metagenome (GOLD analysis project Ga0209713, IMG submission 187444) | Marine eukaryotic phytoplankton communities from Arctic Ocean - Arctic Ocean- Svalbard ARC20M Metagenome (SPAdes) (version 2) | ecosystem: Environmental > Aquatic > Marine > Oceanic...
GTCTAGTCTTGAACAATGGGACGGACCACCACATCCGCGCCGATGATCCCCGACCCCGACACCAAAGAGGAGCCGCTCCTCGGCGATGTGTCGCCCAACAGCCGCCGTCGCAGCACCAGCGTGACCAGTCGGCGGCTGCTGCTCGTCGGCTGCTTCCTCGTGCTCTTCTCTCGGTACTGCATTGCCACCTTCCTCTCGGCCTTCTTCTCGCCACTCGCTGACGGCTGGGGCATCACACCGGCGTTCAACGGGCTCATCTTCGCCGCCTACCCACTGGGCATGGCGCTCACCAGCCTCGTGGCGCCGCCCATCATCCGGGTCATCGGCACACGCCGCGCCGTCGCCATTGGGCTGATGTGCACGTCGGCGACCACGGCTCTCTTTGGCATCGCACCGAAGCTCGCTCCGCCCGGCGAGTCGCTGCAGTGGCTCTTCTTCGGCTCGTACTTTCTCAACGGCCTCACCGGCGCCCTCGCGGAGACGGCGTGCATCATCCTCATCTCGTCGTCGTTCAAGGAGTCGCTGGGCGCGGTGATGGCGGCCGTCAGCACCGTGTGCGCCGTCGGCTGCATGGTGGGCCCGGTCATCGGCGGCCTCCTCTACGACACGCTCGATGCGTCGGCGGGCGCGTGGAAGTTCGGGATGCCGTTTGCCGTGTGCTCGATCGCCGAGTTGCTGCTGATCGCGCCGCTCTGCTGCATCCTGCCGCAGGCTTACATCGGCGACAGCTCGGTCGGCGGCAGCATCGCCGCGATCCTCTCGCCGTCGGCGGCGCTCGGGCTCGCGGCGGTCGCCTTCTCGGGCACCGCCGTCGCGACGCTCGACCCGACGCTGCCGTACCGCCTCGCCGCGCCGCCCTTCCGCCTCTCCGCGTCGCTCATCTCGCTCTGGATCATGTTCTCGTCGGTCGTGTACGTGCTCGTCTCGGTGCCCGTCGGCTGGTGCGTCGACCGCTACCCTGGCCAGTCGCGCATCTTCAAGCTGATCACCGCCGCCGGCTTCGGCGTGCTCGCGCTCACCTTTGCGCTGCTCTCGCCCGCCGCCGCGGGTTTCAACAGCGTGCCGATGGCGCTGCTGGCGCTCGCTCTCAAGGGGGTCGGCTCTGCGCTCTCCGGCAACGCCGTCTACCCCGACCTCGTCATCGGCCTGCCGCCGGACGACGAGCTGCTGCACGCGACGCTCGCGTCGCTGTGGAACGGCGCCTACGCCATCGGCTGGGCCGCGGGGCCGCTCCTCGGAGGCGCGCTCTACGGCGCCTTCTCCGCGTCGCCGCTGTGCGTCGCGGCCGAGGACCTCGCCGCGTGCGACGCCGGCAACCGGACGTGGTGCGCGTGCGAGTGGGTCGCGGACAACGGCTTCGATGGCTTCGGGATGGCCGTCGCGCGCGCGTGCGCCGCCTTCGCGTTGCTCTGCCTGTTCGCCGTTGGCCTCAACGTGCGCGGCGATGGCCTCGGCGGCGCCAGCCGCACCAGCACGGCCGAGGCCGGGTCTGACCTGTCGCGGGTGCGCAGCTCGAACGCGACGGAGGAGACCCTCCTCCAGATCCTCGCCAATGGCACCGACCCCACCGCCGCCGGCCCCCTCAACGCGGCCCCCTCACGCCAGGCCAACACGGCGTACGTGATGATGCGCACCGGGCGGCCCGGCCCGATCTCCCAGTGGCACGCGCGCCAGGCGGGCGAGTTTTCGCAGCGCGGCCGCGGCCGCGTCCAGAGCTGGTACTCGAAGGCGCCGTCCCATCGGATGATCGGCGCCGTCGCCGTCGGTGGCGACGACGGCGGCGGCGGCGACGACGGCGGCGACGGCGGCGGCGGCTCGTCGCTCAGCCTTCGCGTCGACGTCGCGCTGGAGCGGATTGGGCTGGGCCGCTTCCACCTCTTCACGCTGCCGGTGCTCTGCCTCGCGTCGATGACGCAGTCGGTGCAGACCAACCTGCTCTCGTACCTGCAGCCGTGCGCCGCCGCCGCCTTCGACGTGCCCACCGACGCCGCGGCGGTGCTCGCGTCGATCAACTTCTTCTTCTGCGCCGTCGCGACGCCCGTCTTCGGGCTGCTCGCCGACGCGCGCGGGAGGCGCGCCGCCACGTGCCTCTCGCTCATCCTGATGGCCGCCGCCAACGTCGGGTCGTCGCTCGCGCCGTCGTTTGGCGCGCTCTGCGCCTTCCAGGCGGTGGCCGGCCTCGGCCTGGGCGGCACGATGGTCCCGTTCGACCTCCTGGCCGAGAGCACGCCGCCGTCGGTGCGCGGCTCGGTGCTCAACGCCTCGAACTGGTTCTGGTCGGTTGGCACCGTCGGCGTGCTCCTCGTGGCGTGGGCGGTGGTGCGCGGCGAGGAGGGGTGGCGCGTGCTCGTCGGCACCGTCGGCGCGCCGGTGGTGCTCACGTCGCTGCTCGCGCCGCTCCTCGCCGAGAGCCCGCACTGGCTCGCGCAGCGCGGCCGCGCGGTCGAGGCGCTCGCGGTCCTCTCTCGCATCGCGCGCGCCAACGGCTTCCAGGGGTCGTTCACCTCCTTTGCGCAGCGCGAGTCGGACACCGATGCTGGATCCGCCCCCGTCACGCCCACCAAGACCAAGCCGTCCGCCGCCGCCACTGCCGGTGCGACCACGCCGCCGCCGCCGCCGCCGCCGCCGCCGCCGCCGCCGCCGGAGCCGTCGCCGTCGCTGATCGGGCTGCTGAGCTCGGGCGGTGCGGTCTGCCGGCGCACGCTGCTGCACTGGGCGCTGTGGGGCGTCTCTGGCTTCGCGTGGACCTCGCTCGTCTTCTACGGGACGTACACGCACGCCGAGGGCGGCACCAAGTGGAAGCCGCTCTCGCAGCCGTCGTGCGACTTTGACTTTGTCTCGCAGCTCCTCGTGGTCGCCTCCGAGATACCGGGCACGCTGCTCGTCCAGTTTGTCGTCGACCGGCCGCGCGGGCCCGGCGGGCTGCTCGGCGGACGGCGCGGCGTGCAGGTGTGCGGCTACACGATCTGCGGGCTGGCAGCCTTCGCCATGTGCCTCGACAGCGTGCTCGGCACGACGGTCACGCTGGCGTGCGGCATGCTCTCGCGCGCGATGCTCGCCGCCTCCAACTCGGCAATGTGGATCGCCGCACCCGAAATGTACCCGACGCCCATCCGCGGCGTCGGCGCCAACACCGCCTTCCTGATGAACGTGCTGGGCTCGGTGCCCGCCTCCTACTTCGTCTACTCCAATTTGCCCCGCTGGGTGGTCGCGGGCGGGGTGTGCGGTGCCAACCTGCTCGTGGCCGCCCTCGCCTTCGCCCTCCCCGAGACCGCGGGCGTCTCGTTGGACGAGCCGCTCACCTGACTAAGCAGCGCCGGTGTGTCTATCAATGATTTGAATAAAAGTAGGAGTGTAATATATAACAAGAGCAGCATGCAAACGTTCTCTCCCTCTCACTGGTCACTGCTGCTGCTGCTGCTGCTGCTGCTGCTGCTGCTGCTGCTGCTGCTGCTGCTGCTGCTGCTGCTGCTGCTGCTGCTGCTGCTGCTGCTGCTGCTGCCGCCGCTGCCGCTGCCGCTGCTGCTGCTTGAGCTGGGCCAGCTCGGCCTCGAGCTCCGCAACCTTTTGTTTCGAGGCCATATGGTCGGAACGCGCTTCGCACAGGCGCAGCAGGTCGGTCACCTCCCTCTGCGCAAAGTCGACGACGACTGGGTCGCTGCTCTCGCGCAGCAGCGGCAGGGCCGCGGCGAGAGTGACCCGCATCGACGCTGCCCACGGGCGGCGGCATGCGCGCCTGAGCTCGTCGAGCGCTGTGCGACGCACCATGCGGTCGCACTGCACATCGAAGCCCGTGGCGCCGAGCTGCGCCACGATGGCCTCATGGTGGGGTGCGATGTCTTCCCTGGGGCAGGTCTCCAGCGTGCGCAGCGCGGCGAAGCGTGCCCAGTGGTTGTCGTCGCGGAGGCACGGCGCGAGCGCGCCCACCATGTACTTACCATTCCATCGAGAGCCGAGGGGGCGAAGGGTGTGGACGACGAGCGTTCGCGTGTTGGAGTCGGATGCGCGCTGGAGCAGCGAGAGCAGCCTCTTTGCGTGCTCGGCCAGCAGCATCCTGTCCAGGAGCTTGAGCCACCCAAGGGCCTCACGCCGCGAGCGAATGTAATAAGGCGGCGTTACTGGGGTTGGGTGGTGTGTCCCCTCCAAGTTTCTGTCGATGAGAGCGACGGCCGCCCGCGCCTCATCGGCCTGCGCAGCGAGCCTTGACATCCGGTCGCAGAGGGTGCGCCGCGGGTTGGCGCAAAAGCCGAGGTCCTCCTCGCCACGCCGCAGCCCAAGGCGCTCCACCACGAGCCAGCCGACCACCTCGAGGCGCTCGTGCATCTGCGTACACGCGGCACAGGCGCGCACGAGGGAGCCCAGGTCGTCGGGCCATAGGAACGAGAGGATGTAATCGAGCAGATCGGTCGAGATGGCAAGCAGGAGCGGCGGCTGCTGGGAGACCCGAGACTGCTTGCGCGTGCGCGGCCGCGTGAAGGTGCTGGCGGTGGGAGTGGAGGAGCCAGCCTCGAGGCTGCGCTTCCGCGCGGGTGGGGCTGACATGTAAACAGCCCAATCTTCCACTTCCACCAAACCACTTGAAGCATTGCAGCAAGGCGGTGCCCCCCACCCAGGGCCTGCCCGCTCCGCCGGGGGGGTTTACCCAGCGGACACGGCTAGGCTAGACACTCTCATGCGGGGGTAAGGGCTGGCTTCAGGCCTGGAGGGTTGAGATCGTCTGGACTATCCCTGACCCCACATTTTCCAAAGCATGCATGCATGTATGCTAAAAAATACTCGTGCAACCGCACGGAATTTGCCTCGAGCCTGGACTGTGATGCCTGTCACGCCCTATTGAACCACAAGAACTGATGCATACATGTATGCTAAAGTTTGACTCGCGCGAAAACCCACTGTGTCTAGTGCTGACAACGACATGAGCGACCTCGACGATGCCACCACCGACGTGGACGAAGCCGCGACCGACGTTGACGACGTCGCCACCGACGTGGACGACGACGACACACGCACCGAGCCGCCCATCACCATCCGCCTCCGCCTGCCCAGCGGCGAGACGGCCGACCTCTCGCTCGCGCCGTCCACCACAGCGCGCCAGCTCAGCCAGCACGCGTGCACCGCCGCCGGTCCGGGCGTCAGGACCGTGCGCCTGCTCACTGGCTTCCCACCCGCGCCACTCGCGCTCGGCCACGACGTCGCCATCGGTGCCACGCTGAGCCACAAGGACACGCTGACCGTCATCGTGGTCGACCGAGAGCCCTCTGCCGCCGCTTTGATGGCCGCCGCCGCCGTCGCCGCCGCCGCACCTGCACCCGCCGCACCCGCCGCACCCGGCCGCTGGCTCTGGCAGAGCGGCCAGCACTCGTGGACTCCCTACCCGGACGGCGTCGCGCAGGAGCTCGAGCAGGCGTGGCGTCGTGGTGACGCCGAGGCGGCGGTCGACGCGGAGCGGCAGGTCGACCTGCGCGCGATGCGCCAGCAGCGCATCGGTGCGCCGGGCCGCAGCCGCGCCGTGAAGCGCGAGGCGGGCGACGATGCGGCCGCGTCGTCGTCGTCGTCGTCCGCGGCGGCGGCGTCCGCTGGCCCAGCGGTCGCACCAGCGGCGTCGTCCGCTGCAGGCTCGAGCGACTCGCACGCCTCCAAGCGGCAGCGCGTCGCCGACGCGGAGCAGCCGGCGTGGCGGCTCAACACGCTGCACCCGCGGTGGCGCGCGAGCGCGGCGGCGCAGGCCGAGACCGTCGGCCTCGCGTGGCTGCTCGCGCCTGCCGAGCTCGCTGGTGCGACCGAGGTGCACCTGCACAACTACATGATCGACCTGGACTGGATGGTCGAGGAGTGCCCGGCGCTCGGTGCCTTCCGTGGCAGGGTGCGCGTCTTCTACGGCGACGGCGTCGCGCCCGGCAGCGACGCCGCGCGCGGCTCCAACTGGGAGTGCCTCTACCCGCCGCACGAGCAGTTCGGCACCCACCACTCCAAGGGCATCGTCATCATTCGTCCCTCCCTGCTGACGGTGCACGTCACGACGGCCAACTTCATCTTCAGCGACTGGAACAACAAGACCAACGCCACGTGGAGCGGCCACTTCCCGCGCCTCGACGCCGCGCCCGCCGCGCCAGCCGACGGGTTTGGCGCCGACCTGCTCGCGTACTACTCCGCCGTGCAGGCCATCGGCGCCGCGCCGCCGCCGGCATGGCGCGTCGGCGGCCGGGCAGGCGCCCGCCCGCCGAGCGAGCAGGAGAAGCAGGCGTTCGCGCGGCTCTCGCTCGAGTGGGTGCGCCAGTACGACTACGCGGGCGCGCGCGCGCGGCTCGTCGCCTCGGTGCCCGGCACGTCGGCCGGCTCGGCGGCGGGGCGGCACTCGGGCGCGGCGCTGCACCGGTGGGGCCACATGCGTCTCCGCGAGCTGCTCGCCGCCGAGGGGCTGGCCGATCGCTTCGAGGACTCGAGCCTGGTGCTGCAGTTCTCGTCGCTCTCGTCGGTCGGCAACGACACCAAGTGGCTCAAGGAGCTCGTGCAGTCGCTCTGCGGCGGCGACGGCGCGATGCCGCGGCTGCGCGTCCTCTTCCCGACGCGCGACCAGGTGCGAGACAGCCTCGAGGGATGGGCGGCGGGCTGCTCGATTCCGTGCAACCCCGAGAACGCCGAGAAGCTGCGCGCGCGGCTCAACGAGCTCTCCGGCCAGAGCAACCTCGCGCGCATGTGCGGATGGGACGGCGCGGGGCGGGGCGTCGCGGGCGCAGCCGACCGCGCCGCGGCCGTGCCGCACATCAAGACGTACGCGCGCTTCAACGACGACGGCGAGCTCGCGTGGGCGCTCCTGTCGTCAAACAACCTGTCTCAGGCCGCGTGGGGCAAGCTCGAGAAGAACGGCGCGCAGCTCTACGTCAAGTCGTACGAGCTCGGCGTCCTCGTGCTGCCCTCGCTGCAGCCGCCCGCCATGCGCACCCTCACCGCCGCCTCCTCGGCCACCGCCGCCTCAGCCTCGCCGTCGGCAGCGACGATTGTGCCGCTCCCGTACTCGATTCCGCCGCTGCCCTACCGCGCGTCAGACCGAGCATGGGACGGCAATGTCCCAAACGTCAGGGACTCGCGCGGCAGGACGCCCGAGGACGCGCAAGGTGTCCACTTCTACGGTCGTGGAGCGACCGGGCGCGAGCTCGCAGAACGCCACTGAGCTAGTATCTCCTTCTGAGCTGATGAACTGCGCTGAGCTCGCTTTATTGCGGCAATTTTACTTTATACATAGACAAAAATGACAAATGGACAAGTCAAAAGTAAACTCACCTCAGGCGAAAATACGTCTCGTGTGTGCCTCAATACCGTACCAGGTAAAGTAGCCTCCCCATCGAACGCTCCCATAAGCCATAACTGCGCATCACACGTGAGGCCAGCCGGACTCTTTCTCTAGACTCGGGCTTTTCGGCGCGCCCCGGTCCCTCTCCGTCACGACGGAGGCCATGGTCCGCCCGCCGGCCAGCCATGGGTTACTGCATAGGACAGATGCATGCTTTCGGGAAGGCCGACACCGCAGCGCATCGTTCACCTCGTTCACGATGGCCGACGCGGCCAGGCTGGAGGCGTCTCTCCACCAGCTGCGCGCGCAGGAGGCCGGTGCGAAGGGCCTGCTCCAGCTCAACCCGGACAATGCTGAGCTCAAGGAGCTACTCGGCAGCATAGCCGAGGCGCGGGCGCTGACGGAGCAGAGCCTGCTGGCGCTCAAGCAGGCGGCGATGCTGGAGATGCTCGACGCGTCGGTGCAGCAGCCTGCACCACCGTCACCACCCAGACCGGCCTCGCCAGCATCGCCGCCGCTGCCTCCCGTCGGCGAGAGGGTGCTGGCACGCTACGCCGCCGACGGCCGCTACTACGCAGCACGCGTCGCGGCGGTGCTGCCTCCGCACGGCGTCAGGCTGCGCTGGCTCTTTGCGACACAGCGTCTGCCGCCATTCCACCTCGGAGCCGGTGCGATCAAGCCTTTTGGCGGCATCGACTTGCGGCCGCTCCTGCCGGGCTCCGAGTGCCTGGCGCTGCGACCGGATGCCGACGACGTCTGGTCGTGGGCCAAGGTCGTGTCGCGAGGAGGCGGACGAGGCGGCGGCGGGTCGGGTGTCGACTGCGAGGAGGAGGAGCAGATCCTCGTCGAGTTCGAGGAGTCTGATGACGAGGAGCAGCCGACGAGCGACGCTCTCGACGCCGCGGGCAGGCAGTGTGTCGTGCCAGCCTCCAGCGTCGCGCCCGCCGAGTATGCCATCGAGCCGCCAGACGACGACAACCCGTCGGAAGCGAGCGTCGGCAGCGACGCTGACTCGGACGAGGAGGAGGACGACGACGAGCAGGAGAACGGCGCGACGACGGCGGCACTCGGCGGCTCACCGGGCACGTCCTCCGACGGCGCGTGGGTCGGCGCGCGCGCGCGTGGCGCGGTGGGCGACTTTGAGAACCACACGCGCGGCGTGGGGTCGCGGCTGATGCGTGCGATGGGGTACGTGGATGGACAGGGGCTGGGCCGGCAGCAGCAGGGTCCCGTGCACTGCCTCACGGTCGAGCGGCTTCCGCAGCGCCAGCTGAGCCTCGACAATGTCGCGGCGCACCGCGCGAAGCAGGAGGAGCGCAGCGCGCAGGGCCTCGACGGCGGCGGCGGCAGCGACGCAACGGGCGTGAAGCGCGGCGGCAAGAATCGGCACCGCGGCGGCACGGGGCGGTGGCGGCGCGCGCGGCGGCACGCGGGGCTCGACCTCCTCGAGAGGCACCAGGTGGCACGCGCCCTCGAGAGAGGGCTGAGCCGCCCGACGTCTTCGACTTCATGAACTCGAGCATCGGCGCGAAGCGGCCGCCGACGGCGCAGGAGCGGCGCGAGTTTGAGGTGAAGCAGGCGGTGCGCGACAAGAAGAAGGCCGCGCCGACGCTGCGCCGTCGGCTGCTGCAGGCGCAGGAGAAGAAGCGGGCGCTGCAGGCCGAAGCAGCGCAGCTGCAGCAGCGCCGGCAAAGGCTGGCGGGCGCGACCGGCGCCGCCGCGGCGGGCGGCTCCAACACGGTCAGCATGGGGCAGCAGCTGGTGCAGCAGGACCAGGGGCGGCTGAGGCAGCTGGCGCGAGAGGTGGCGACGCTCGAGGCGGAGGAGAGGCAGCTCGCGCGCATGCTGGGCGAGAAGGACGACAAGAAGAAGCTCTTCAAGTTCTGACCGAAGAGCAGGCCCGTGTGACGGGCGTACAGTTTGAGTACACGTCATGGTACAGGTACAGGTCAAGTACAGCAGAGTCGGATAATTACCGTCTGGTTTAGTAAGGACACTAGGTATTTTAGTTGTTGTTTTTACCGTAAAACTGCGGATCAAGCTCCGACCGCTCGACCAAATCCACCCCGCCGATACCTTCCCCCGTCCCCGTTCGTCCAGCACCTTCCGCGTACACAACGCCCACCCCAGCACACCGCCGCGTCGTTCACGGTGTTAGTTCTTGTTCTCGTTCAGCGGTAGCCCGCCTTGTGTAGGAAGTTCTCCGCCCGCACGTGCTCGTCCTCTTCCTCCTCGTCGTCAGGCTGCTGCACCACGCTCAAATTGCTTGGCTTGACGTTGAGAGCTCCGCCGTTACCGCCGTCGAACCAGACAGCGTAGCGGCCGCTGCTTTGGACGAAGGACGAGACCACACCGCGCTGTCCATTGAGGTCAGCACGCCCGACGAGGCTGTGGGCTTCGACCATCGTGCCAACGGCTAGTAGCGAGCGCCATATGACAATGCGATCCATCTCAGCCACGGTGGCAACGAACCCGTCCGATGACGCGACGCCGAGCACGTCCCGCGTCCCATGGCCACGCAGATAGCCCGTGCAGGTCACAGTCATTGTTGGAAGGTTCCAGCGAGAATTGACTGTGGACACTTTCCACACCTTGGCACACGGTTCTGGGTTCCACGAGCCCGTCACGAGCATGTCGTCTCGGAGGTGGACCGAGTAGACCGGAGCGTCAGCGACATTGATGCATGTCGACGCGAGCTCGAACGTGTCCAGATTCCAAAACTGCACAGTATTCGCCTGGCTGGTGACAGCGCGACGACCGTGGGCGCTGACCGAGGAGACGGGGCCACGTGGCAGGTGGTCGAGCACGGCGAGTGGGCCTCCCTCGCCAAGCGGCCATGCCATCGCACTGCCGTCTTCGCTCGTGCTGAGCACGCACGTCTCCGTGATCTTGACACTCATCACGTCCTGCGTGTGGCGGTGTGACGCCAAGCACACATGCGTCTCGGTCGACCAGATCTTCAGCCCGAAGGTAGAGCCCGACGCTAGCAGACCACACCCCAGCGACAGGCCATATACATGGCCCTCGTGGCCTCGCAGGACGGCAAGGCACTCGCCCGTCGAAAGCTGCCACAGCCGAACGGTGCCGTCCAGCCCGCCAGAAGCGACCAGGTCCCGTCCGACATCGAGCGCGACGCAGCGGACACTGTCAGTGTGCCCCACCAGCTTGGCCAGCTGCGAGCCCGAGCTGGCAGACCAGACATAGACGCTCGTAGGCCCTTGGGGCCCTGTCGATGCCGTCTTGCGCGCAGGCCCTGCACACACGATCGTGTCGCCATCGCACGCAAGGTGGTCTCCGTTCGCGAAGCACGACGGTGCTGTCAGGACGCCGACTTGCGTCCACCTTGTTGGCATCAAGGCAAAGGTGTCCGGCGATGAATGAAGCTCGCGAAAGGCCCAGAGCAGCGCTACTCCCACTGCAGGTCGCCGCAAAATAATCACAAATTTGCAAACTTGGTGGCCAGAACAACATACACGCGTAACGGCAAGCCAGTGGGAGGAAAAAAGACGTAGCCGCGGCCGCAGCTTGGTCT